>Ga0209725_1001557_pt1 | contig 12829 bp, 12 predicted proteins | sample I18A1metaG_FD_184145 | JGI IMG/M metagenome (GOLD analysis project Ga0209725, IMG submission 184145) | Lake sediment bacterial and archeal communities from Gulf of Boni, Indonesia to study Microbial Dark Matter (Phase II) - ​I18A1 metaG... | ecosystem: Environmental > Aquatic > Freshwater > Lake... | reverse complement strand
ATTTAAGTAGAGATCATTGAAACCATTGCCGATTCAGCGAGACTGCTCGTGATGCGAAGCCCGCATGGGTCATGAGCAATACCGAACTCGTCACAGGTTCTTCCGGGAAGCGACTTGGCTTCTCAAGCACGAGGCCGGGCCCTTGCCCTCTGACCCTGAATCTCGAAGTCAAGCCCAGAGCTCACGACATCACGAGAAGTGCTTTCTCGATTTTGGACCAGAACGGTTTCTTCAGCCGGCCAGACGAATCCTCACCCCGCTTCGATGAGACCCGTTATGGCTGGCTCATCTTCAAGCAGCTGATGACATGCGCGACGCCAACAAATGGATGTGTGCGGCCGCCGGGATGCATACCCATTCGGGTTCAAAACCAGTCGCCCCTATCCCCAAACCAACATGACGATAGAAGTCATCCGCTGGTCTTACTGATGTTAAGCGATTCTCGGTCACAAAATCAGTTCGCAGTAGATCATAGAATTTTGGGAGTCCTGCTGATATGTGTCTGCTACTTCTTTGGCATCGCAGTTTTTGGGCGAGCTCTGGCAGTTGATTTGCGGCGGTGACCTTGGGGCACGTCAAGGTGAAGGTAAAGGTGAGGAATCCTCAGCTGAGGACGCGCGAGGCTGAGGTTGAACTTCTCGCAGACACAGGCGCCATCTATTCCGTCATCCCCTCCACGATACTTGAGAGTGTCAAGATCGAACGAAGAAGCATGCGCAAGATGAGAGTTGTAGATGGCAGAGTTATCGAGAGGCACCTAGGGATCGCTGAGATCGAAGTAAGGGGCGAGACAGCGCATAGCAATGTCATCTTTGGCGAAGATGAGGATGCCTCAGTGCTTGGTCTCACGGCGCTGGAAGAACTCGGACTTCAAGTTGACCCACTCACTGGCGAACTGAGTCCGATGGAGCTACTTCTCCTTTTCGCTGGCGTCCATCTGTACGTGCAGGCGAACGACCGCACATAGAGGACGGATTTCTCTCGACGGTTACTCATGTCTCCGCGTGAACTGAATCAAACAACCTCAAAAAACAAGTTCCAGGGAAGAACTCATAAGACTTCGCAATTCCGAACGGCCGCAGAATCAATGCAACAATTCAGAAAACGGATTTCTTCGCTCGAAGGATGGCCCCAAGAAGCTCTGGGGGTGCATTCTTCAACAAGAGGCGCCTAACAGCGACGGATTCACGCACGAGGTTGGTCACATTTGCAGCCAAATCAACTAGGATTTGATCGATGAGTTCACTCCGGCCTACTACAACGATTCTGCTAAAATTGCCTCTGATTCTGACAGCGGGCTTGACTTCCCGGTGAAGGAACCGAACAACTCTGTCGTGTCTGGCTGCAGCTTTGTGGGGTGGCTCCGTGAAGTAGTATACCAAGAGGGGCAGTCCTTTTTCGCGCGCATCCTCGTATTCCTTCACTGTGGCTTCTGAATACTCCTTCCCGAAAATTCCCACATAGACTTGAGAGCTGTCGATTCCATGTCTCATTGTCACATCGAATGACTCGTCGCTTTCTCTTTCGACAAGGAACCCCTGCATGACTACTCCTTGGTGAACCAGCTCTTCTTCCTCTTCGGTTCTCATCTGGTTAAACATGTACTCCGAGTCTATCGCTGACTTTAGCCTTTGTCGCAAGTCTCGAAACTCATCTTCATCTGAGCTGATAAAAACTCGAAGTGGAGAAGGAGGTGTTCTGGGTCCAAGAGCTCTTGGCGAGAAAGTTCTGGACCTCAACGCGCCAACGCTACTTCCTAGGCTTTGCTCGAGACTTGCCTTTGATTCGGGCGAGTTCCACGTTCACGTATCCTGAAGTCTTGCCCAAGATTCGCGCTATCTCGGAGGGCCTTAGTCCGGCCAAGTGGAGCAACTCGACCCGCTTTCCCATGGGTATTCTCTTCGAGTCACGTTCCACGGACTCCAGCAAAACGTTGAGCATCGCGTCTAGTCTCTTCGTGATCTCTTTGGTGCCTAGCTCCTGCTTGTTCTTCATAGTCCTAACCACACCATCCGAGAATTTGATCGTCATGTGCTTTTGTGTGACTAACCAAAAAGGGTTTTCCAAACGGCATCAGCATTCTTGGCCAGGAGTTACTCTTGATACCATCCAAGCCTATCGAGGGAATTGCGAGGCCGGCGAACAAAACCTATTACGAGACTGGTCGATGATTCTTGAACGGTGGTGTTATGGATAAGAACGAAGTCAGGGCAATACTGGCAGAACTTGAGGACATCAGAGCTCTCCTAATTCTCATCGCCTCGAAGCCCAGGGCTACTTCAGATGAGATTGGTAGAGTTCTCGGGGTGGGGGGAAGCCAAATACGCAACATTCTATCCGGGAAGAAGAGACACTGATTGCCAAGACTGTTCCCCGATGAAGCAACGTTTTGTCGGGAACGGTCTTACAGCTATTTCGACATATCTCTATGCCAGTTCGGCAATTGCAACTATTTGGCAAATCCACGAGCAATAATGTCTAGATGGTGCGGCCGCCGAGACCTGGCCTTTCAAAGACCAAATCGCCGACAGCTTCGCCCTTACTCCTTCAGAATGACTTGGCTGTGCTAGGCAAGAGGTATTTGTGGCTTGTTCTCGGATGCACTGCAAGCGGATGTCCATGAAATCACGGAAATCTTCTCCGACTGAAGATAACGACATCCCAACCGTTTGGCAACACGGTTACTTGAACAGTTGGTAGGTTGTGGATACACTGATGAAGGCATTGAATGGCAAGATGACAGCCCATAGGATCGTATTGACTTCCAGATACGCGGCTGCGATGATCGCTATTCCCCAAAGTAGCGCGTTGCCAAGTGTTGCTCCCCACTGTTTCTTTTGAAATAGTGCGATCTTGCCGTATGTTCCTGCCTTCAGGAGCACGTTGAATGCATCCTTGCCTATCGGAGTGAGATGGTAGGTTCCTCTGCGTTGCTCAATGAAGGGCGCGAGGCTCTTCAGGTGGTAGGCAAGCGTGGGGCTGTCAGGGATTCTGATCGCGTTCAATATGCCCGTGAATGTGGGGTCTCTTCCTTCGCCTACGTATCTGAGGATGTCTCTTCTCATCTGATGATCCAAAGCCTTGAAGACCTCTGCTTCAAGATTCTCAAATTCACGTTTCTCCTTCTCTTCCATGCTGTTGCACCACGATGGAACGTCAGGCCGCCCTCGATTTAGGACCACTAGTGGAACGGCATCTAGTAAAGAGCATTTTACTAGCGTGGCAGTGCTCCCTCAGATCACTCGCATCCCTCGTCAGCTCATTCCGAGTCTAGTGTATGTGCCTAGGCGAGCACTCGTGATTGTGAAATGACGACAACACTTTAATTGGATTCAAGCGTGAAGCATCGCAATGCAGTGAACACCAACTGCCCCAGGGGTGAATTGAGTGACAAGAAGCAGTGTGATATCAGGCTTCGTCAAGCCTGAGTTTGACGCTGTGCGTGAAGCTTTCGTCGAGAACTTCGAGCACCGCAATGAGCTTGGTGCAGCCTGCTGTATCTATTATCGCGGGGAAAGAGTAGTCGACCTATGGGGCGGCGTTCGCAACAAGGCAACTGACGAACCCTGGGAAGAGGATACGATGGTGATCGTGTTCTCGACCACCAAGGGATTGTCCGGCCTGGCGATGGCGCTTGCTCATTCGCGGGGGCTATTCGACTATGACGAGCGAATCTCAAAGTACTGGCCCGAGTTTGCCCAACAGGGAAAGGAGAAAATCACCGTCCGGCAACTGTTAGCACACCAAGCAGGCCTGTTCGCATTCGATGAGCCAGTTGACAAGAGCACCATCGCAGATCTCGACCGCCTGGCGGTGGTCATGGCGCGGCAGAAACCTGCGTGGGAACCTGGAACGCGGCAGGCATACCATGCCATAACTCTAGGATTCTATGAAAGTGAGCTGCTGCGAAGGGTCGATCCCAAGCACCGCAGCATAGGACAGTACTTTCAGGATGAGATTGCGGCTCCTCTAGGACTCGACTTTTACATTCGTCTTCCAGAGGAGATTCCCAACTCTCGGCTTGCCACTCTCAAGCCTCCGAACATGGCTCTCGCTTTCTTCACGGTGCCCTTCCCTCTCGTTCTCGCATCAATGAATCCACGGTCGGCAATTCGCCGAGCGCTGTGGGCGTCTCTCTATCCTTTGGATAAGGAACGTGTCTACGTTCGGAACCTTGAGATTCCGTCAGGTGGCGGGGTCGGAACGGCACGTGCAATTGCTCAGGCATACGGAGAGTTTGCAACTGGCGGCCGGAAGCTGGGTTTGAGAGAGGAAACGCTCAAACAGCTCATGGCGCCAGCGGTTCCGCCACTGCATGGGTTTCATGATGAGGCCTTGAAGGTGGAGGCGCCATTCTCACTTGGATTTTCGAAGCCACATGCGGGAGACCCCTTCGGTCATCCGGGCTCCTTCGGAACTCCCGGAACGGGAGGGTCGTTCGGATTCGCCGACCCTGAAGCTCAGATAGGTTACGGATACGTCATGAACGGGGCGGATAGTTACTTGACGGACCCGCGAGACATCGCCCTGCGAACCGCGATGTACCGCTCGATTGGCGAGACGGATCCTTACCATGAGCGAGCAAGAGCATAGACGTCGAAGTCGAAAGATCAAGCACCATAATGACAGCCTCCTCCCGTTCTTCTCCATGAATCCTACTTCCAGAGTCAGGCCGGTGCAGAGGACAATGAGAGAGAGTGAACATGGCTAGCGGTGTGGCTTACGAGGAATTTGCTTTCCCCAAGTCGCGGAGATTTGTCATGGATTACGTGGAAGCAGGTCGGAGAAAGAATCACATACCCGTGTTGTTGGAACTCGATGTCTCCACAGCACTCGAGCTCAACCGAGCAATCAAGGGGATAACGGGCGAGGGTCTGTCCTTCACTGGATGGATCGCCAAATGCATCGCCCAGGCCGTGAAGGAGCACAAGGCCGTGCACGCCATAAGAAGAGGCAGGAAGCGGCTCGTGATCTTCCAGGATGTCGATATTTCCATCCCTGTGGAGGAAACTCTGGAAGGCGTCGAAGGACCAACCAAGAAGTTCCCTGTGCCATACCTCATGCGTGAAGTTGATAGGAAGAGCGTCAGGGAGATTCACACTGAAATCAGGGCGGCTCAGGCACATCCAATCGACCCAAGTTCCAGCTTGAGCCTGATCCAGCGCCTTGTCTTTTCTTTTCCGTCCCCTATTAGAAGGCTATTGATCTGGCGCAGACGCGCGAGGGATCCTTTCCACGTGAAGAAGGCGATGGGCACAGTTGCGCTGACGTCAGTGGGCATGTTCGGAAGAGGTGCCCGCGGAAGTGCTTGGGGTATTCCGATTGGCGCCCATCCACTAATTGTCCTTCTCGGAGCTATAGCCCGGAAGCCGGCTGTCGTGGAAGGTGGAATCGCAGCTAGAGACTTTCTCAGCATGACAGTCCTTTTCGACCATGATGTCGTAGACGGCGCACCGGTAGCACGCTTCCTCTCCCGTCTCAGAGAACTAATCGAAGGTGGCTACGGCCTGCACGAGGAGTTGGAAGAGCTCAAAGGACAAACTGGGACGACAGCTTTCAGTGCGTCTCAGCCGTAAGGGCTATTCGCCGAGCTCGTTGGGAAGCTTGTCATCGGTGTCGACTTGCATGCATAGACCGTGGCTTCAACTGAGGCGTTTTCGCGGGTGCGAGATTCTGTGGCCTATCTGGGATGAGAATGAAAAACCGGTCTCCCTGAGTGCCAGCGTTAGCTCTCGGCTAGGCTCTGCCAGAAGCTGCGTTCCTGTTCACGCGGCGCGTCTTGCACTTGGCAAATCTCGTCCAAGATCATTGTTGCTCTCCGATTGGCATCATAGGGTATCCAGCTCGGGAGGTTTGTGTGAGAGGGATTGCCTGTTCGAGCGAAGGCAAGCCATGCGTCCTGAATCTTCCTAGACAATGTTTCTGCTCCAGCCCTTGCCTCCGGGCAGAACCAGTTATCGTCCAGTCGAAATTGGAACGGCACGTCAATTCCGTGAAAGGCGCCTAAGGCACCTCCCATCACGGGGGATTTGTTCCACGTGAACAAGTAAGCGTAGGTGTCAGGAGTGAGTTGCGCTTGAAGTTCGCCCAAACGCATCGTGGGATATCGGTATTCCTTGTCGGTCTGCATGGCTGAGTACAGGTCGGGTGGCGTGACGCTTTCGCCGCGTGATCTTCTGGCATTACGATAAAGGTCAGCGGCTGACTGCCCGTGCCCTGGAGCCATACCCTCGGCTCGGGTCAACAAACCGGCCTCATCTAGGCTCGCAATTGATGGGTCGAGGATGTCAAAGAGCTTCTGTTCATCGACTGTCGTACCGATAATGATGGGGACGCCTCTCGTTTCCCCGTCACGGATAGCATCATAGGTTGACCGTGGCAGCATTTCGCCATCTATTACAGGAAAGAATCCGCCCGCAAGGATCGCGGTCATTCCCATGCCGGCCAAGTCAGTGGCTGAGATTTCCCGCAGTTTGCTCGCTTTGTCAGCTGTTAGCCCTGCCGCTTTGAGTATCGCGACGGTCACAAGTGAGGCCTGCTCTGGGGTGATGAGCTGACTTGCCGTTCCGCTGCTCTCCATGATTGCCCTGTGATACAGCCCTTTGGCTGATGGCATTCCAAGAATCGCGGAGACGCAAATGGCCCCTGCGGATTGCCCGAAGATCGTCACGTTGCTCGGGTCACCGCCGAATGAGGAGATGTTTTCCTGAACCCACCTCAGAGCTGCCAACTGGTCGAGTACACCTTCATTCCCAGAGCTGTCGAGTTTCTCGCCGCAAAGCGTCTTCCCATGCAGGAAGCCCAGAGCGCCGAGGCGATAATTCAAGGTCACAAGAACGACATCGCCGCGTCGCGCCAGAATTTCCGACCCTTGCGCGTACACATCCTCCGACCCGGCCCCAACAACAAAGCCTCCCCCGTGAATCCAGACCATAACCGGCCTGCTTCCTTCCAAGCTTGGGGTCCAGACGTTTAGGTAGAGGCAGTCCTCACTTGTGTAGGGAACATTGATCGGAATCACTTCTTGGAATGGGTTTACTCCCTGGACGCATCCGGGGCCGAAGCCGGTCGCCGGCCGGACGCCTTTCCATGAGTCTGGAGCCTGTGGAGCTCTGAATCGCAATGGCCCAATAGGGGGTTTCGCAAAAGGGATGCCCCTGAAAACAGAGATGCCATTCTGCGACCGCCCTTGGATTCTTCCATAATTACTATCAGCAATGATAGTACTCACGTTCTTTTCATCCACGTGTTGTTTCCGCTCGCTACCTGTGATGTTCACCGAACTTATTTCTGATGGTGGGTCAGGTGGTGAGAGCGGCGCGTCAAATCTAAGCCACTAGTTCTAGTCTAATGTCTACTCATTAATGTCTAGATGGTGCGGCCGCCGAGAACCATGATTCAATCGTGGTTCCCACGACTCGGCCTAGGTCACAAATCTCAGACAACCAACAGAATGGCTTTCAAAGTATTTCTATCTTCAGCCGAAGGCCGAATGGTGAGCACAGGCAAGGTTGAGGGTTTCGAATCCCACCGGGCCCGCCATCTAATTCAACTGCCTAGGCGTCTCTTTCTCTTGAGCATGATGAAGGTTGCCGCACTTGCGATAACGACCGCGGCTGCGACTGAAGCTGCTATTATTGCTCCGCCTTCGTAGGTCGGAGACTCGATCTCAAGTGTCGTTGAGCCGGTTGAGAACTCAGGAATAGGCTGCCCGAACAGATCGTTGGTAGGCCATGAAGTCACAGCGTTTCTGGCATCCCAAAGAATGCCATCAAGTTCAGTGAAGGCTTGGTAGTCCGATGGGCGTGTGTTGAATAGCGCTGCCCATACCAGACCATCGTATGCTCGTACAACAATCGTCATCGTGCCAGGCAGGCTGCCCATGTGCGACCACGTGAACCGTCCTGGTAGTGGTTCTTGCACGTTCCACCCCAGGCCATACCAATAATCACTGTCGGCCCACAGAGGTGGCGGCGGACGTGATTCCATCTGCCGAACCATCGCAGAGTCAAGCAAGGCTGGAGGCTTAGCTCCATCAACCGTCGCGGCGAATCGCACGATATCAACAGCCGAGGCGATCCAGCCTCCATGAGAATCCATATTCTCCAAGTAGAAACCGCCGTAGGGCCAAGGCACTGAACCCGTTATGTTCGGGAAAACAGGCCGAGCCAGCCCGGCACCGGGATAGTCGTAATAGTGGACTTCTTTAGGCGCAGCAGATGGTAGTAGGGTGTGGCCGATCTGCATGTCCGTAATACCCATCGGTGCTAGAACCTGTGTTTGGGCATAGTTCTCGTACGACTCGCCCGTTACCTTCTCAATAACACGCCCTAAGATTAGGTATCCGAAATTCGAATAGGCGTACTTGGTTCCCGGGTCGAATTGAAGAGGCTGCATAAGCATGTACTGTATTATCTGCTCTCGAGATGGCGGATAGGCAACTCCAAGAAACGTTGCGATACGGAAAGGTTCGCCCATTGGATCAAACGTCTTGTCAGGATCCCAACCGCCGGAATGTTCAAGAAGTTCACGAATCGTTACGTTAAGGATCCTTTGATCCTGCACTTGCTTACCATTCGGAGGCTTGATGTTCAATATCGAAAACGCCTTGTCATCCAACCTGAGGCGTCCCTCCTCGACCAGCTTGAGGATCGCAACCGCCGTGATCGGTTTCGATAGACTGGCTATTCGGAAGAGCGAATATGGTTCGACCGGAGAACCAGTAGCGTTGTCAGCATAGCCATACCCGTGAGCGAAAACCAAGCGCCCATCCTTCACGACTGATACTGCCCCTCCAGGAACCTTGTACTTCGTCATGAAATCAGGAATGATTCGGTCGTAACTCTCCATTCCAGGCACTTGAGGACCAGTTATCGGAATGGTAGCGTAACTTGGCGGGACGAAGAACAATAGTGAGACAGTCAGACAGAAGAAAAGGAAAGTAGTTGCACGAACTGTCCGCATAGAGTACCCTAACTGTTCCTAGATATAAAAGCGGCTCGCCAAGCCAGCATTCTTGTCCAGAGAAAGTGGTCTGGCTATTCTGCCGCATCGGCACTGAGCAGACCACCGGAAGTAAGTCAATCCGATTCTTTGTGGATACTTCAAGTAAGTATGGCACGATTGGCTTGGCGATTACGGGCGCGGCGTTTTACTTCTTTGGAAATCCACGGACTGTGGAAAGAGTTGGGTATCGCTTCCTTCAATCGATTCGTGGACAATTGATTGGAAATGTGCGCTGCCCCGCGATCCACTCTGGGGAGGTGGATGGGATCAACCGGAAGTCTATGTGGACCGATGATCAGATCTACGTCACAGCTGATTGCACTTGTCCTTCATGACCGTACAAGGCCATCCCTGTAGGAGGTTATGTCTATTCCGTGAGCTTGATGTCGGTGCTTTGGCTGTGACTCGCAGTCATCGGGCTAGCGGGCTGCATCGGCACGGTCGTTGTGGTCGCCAAGAAGCGTCGCCAATAGACCGTATCATACGAGTCTGTCTCGTGCGGGTCCACGAACAATCCTTATCTTCTAAGCCCTAGAGCGATTGTTGCACGTTTGCACGTGGACTTCCACGTCTCCCAAACCACATCCACGTGGACACCCGGAAGCGAGCCTTACCTAATATCCCCGGTGTCTTGGTGTACACCTCCCCATACGAGATTTTGGTCTTCGCATAAAGCTCCGATGTCAGAGATGGCATTTGACAAATCTTTTTTATAGGAAAGACTCGCATCGAAATACGAAGTGGAGATGTCAATTCCAATGGCTGTGAGTTTTCCCCTCAGTTGCTTGATTGCCTTCGCCGCAAGGTTCCCGGGGAGTGTGAAAGCGCGAAGAGGATGATTGTCATGGGAACTTCAGAGTCTTCAAGCCAATCAACCGTAGCTTCCAACGGCATTCGAGGTGCCATGCTGAAGCATCCCCTGTTCTCCTACTTCTCGATGGCATACGCGATCAAATTCATCGTTTTGATTCCCTACACGCTCGCAGCCTGGGGCATTCTCTCAGGCGATTGGAATGCTGCTTTCGTTCTGGCAACGTTTGGGCCGTTCGTGGCTGGCATCATAATGGTCTACCTTGCCGAAGGGAGAGCAGGCTTGTCTCGCCTACTACACAGCGTAGTACAGTGGCGTATCGGGTGGAAGTGGCTTCTGTTTGTGTTCGCAGCGATCCCAGCGCTGGTTATGTTTGGGGTCATCATCCAGCCCGGAGCGCTTGCCGGCTTCCAAGGTCTAACCTCGCATCTCATGACCTCCTTGCTGGTGAGTTATCCGGTGACCTATGTACTGGTATGGTTCGCGGGGGGCGGGCTCGATGAGGAAGTTGGCTGGCGAGGCTTCGCGTGGCCGATCATGCAAACCCGCTACGGGCCGCTTTGGGGTGTGCTACTTTTGGGTGTCCTGCACTGCTTCTGGCATTTGGAGGAGTTCCTGACACCGGCCCAAGGCGGGGGGCCAGGCACCGGGTGGACTCCCTTCGTCACAAATCTCCCCATCTTCCTTGTGTTCGTTTTGTTCGTCAACATAGTTTTGACATGGGTGTACAACCACACCCGTGGAAGCCTTTTTGCCGTAATCAGTGCGCATACGAGTGTCGATACTTCAGGGGCGGTTTTGGTACCTCTCCTTCCGGCCTTTGGGGCTGCGACCGGTCAATCCGCAACTAGCGTGCTCCTAGGCTTCGGTGTCGGCCTCGGGGCCGCGGCGCTTCTGATCCTTTTCCTGACACGCGGTCGGCTTGGCTACCAGCCTTTGCCTTCGCCGAAAAGTTCCGAGCCCTGATTCCCGTATCCTAGACCCGCCAAAGCGAATCTGAACAGTCGTCGTTCATGTGTGTGGCAAGCGCACAAAAGGCCAGAAATGAACACGCATTCACATTTGCCCTATTCGCACTACTGCACCATGCAACTCACTTTGATAGAGCGCAAAGTCCTCGCTTTCCCTCGAATAGTTGAACCTAGCCGCTAGCCATCACAAGTAGACTGCCCTCTGTGGAATCGTCCGAGATTCAAAAAATAAGCCAACTTTGCCTTTGATTCAGGCGCTATCCCTTCCCGGGGGCTGTATCTCACTAGGCCCTTCTCTTCAACGCGCCTCAACGCTGCCCATGCAGGCTCGCAATACTCACATATGGCAACGTACGCATCGGGATTCACCTCTCTCTCAAGGTACAATTTCTCCTCTATGGAACGTCCACAATCATGGCATCTGGTCTTGGTGTGATACGGAATCATCCCTTCACCTTGCCCACCCGTCCGAAAAAGAAAGATCCGGACGATTCGGCCCACGCATCAAGCGTGAAGACTAGTGTTGCTTCTCCTCGATCCTTCTTCGTGCTTCTGCATCTATGTACTCCATAAGGTCTTGAAATGATTCGAATTCTCGATCTCTCATATTCCCAGTATGGGGTTCAAAGCATAAATCCTTGAAACGAGGCCGACTTACTCCGGTTCTGGCTTTGCGACGTGGGTTTTCCGCATCCTCACGTCGCAGGCTATCTGGGTCTAGGCGGTAGGAGTCTTCGTTGAGAGTTCTTGGACTCGCCTCTGGATCACCTCCTCGAGCATTTCGGGAGTCAAGATTCTGAGGAGTTCTCTTTCCCTTCTATCATCTTCGAGGGCGGTCTTCAGATCAAGCGGTCTTCCGCAGTACGTGCATCGATGTGCCTCAGGTGGGCTCTCATGTTTGCAGATAGAGCAGGGCTTCACTCGTCTATCCCTCTCCAATTCCCCTTCTGTTTCGGACAGCTTCTTCCCGGCAAGTTTGAGCAGGGCGCTATCAACATCCCTTCCGGATAGGTGGACGTAGACAGCCGCCATGTCTGATCCTTGGGTCCAGCCAAAGTATTCTTTCATCTGTGCTTCCGTGAGATGTTTGGCAAGGAAGGTAGCTCGCGAATGTCTGAAGAGATGTGGGTTGCACCGCTTACTGAGGCCCGCTCTCTTTGCGGTCTTCCTGAGCAGGCTTACGACGCTTTGGTGCATGAGTCGTTCACGGTTGTTCTTGGAGCCGACGCTGACCCATAGGTAAGCGTCTGGATCTTCGCTCTCAGGGGGATGTTCCAGCCATGTGACGAGTCTTGGCACGGAATGGATCAATCTAACCCTCCGCTGCCCCGTCTTGCCGTCGGCGATTAATACCGCTCCGTTGGCGTCGAACTCAACGTTTCTTATTCTAAGGTTGAGGATCTCGCCGATTCTGCATCCGCTCTTATATAGGATTGAGATCAGCGCCTTGTCTCTCGGGTTCACACCTGCATTCACAAGTTTCTCCACATCTTCTTTTGATAGGAGTTGTTCTGGAAGTTTGGCTCCGATCCTGCGCCATGGCTTGATCCACCTCACTTTCTCCGGATAGGCATCCTCCGTGTTCTCAAGCCATTTCCAGAAGGTCTTGATGGCGGTGAGATGATCTGAAACGGTTCGGGGCGCAAACCCTTTCGCCTGAATCCTCCTGACAAGCTCCTCGATGTCTTTCCTTGACATCTTGTCGAAGTCCTTCTCGACGAATCTCCCGATGTTCCAGAATCTGTTCAAATAGAAGACGGCGCGGAGCTTCGTCAGACCTCGCAGAATGCAGGTGTCAGCGAACCTAAAGATGAGTTCCTTGTTTCGCCCAGTAATCTCTTCCGATTCTCTGATCCTCTTGCTCACCAGTTCCAGTCTTCTCTCGACGTCGTATACGTCTTCCACAATTCGATTCTCGGATTCGTTTCTCACTATACTACTTTGGTTTCGCAAGTACTTATCCATGCGATTCTCCTCTGAGAAGTGGTGCGGCCGCCGGGCCTCAAACTCGCGGTTCGAGTTGCGTTCTGCGGCTCGGCTT
>Ga0209725_1001556_pt1 | contig 12833 bp, 10 predicted proteins | sample I18A1metaG_FD_184145 | JGI IMG/M metagenome (GOLD analysis project Ga0209725, IMG submission 184145) | Lake sediment bacterial and archeal communities from Gulf of Boni, Indonesia to study Microbial Dark Matter (Phase II) - ​I18A1 metaG... | ecosystem: Environmental > Aquatic > Freshwater > Lake... | reverse complement strand
GTGGGTTGAGAGTAGATGACCAATACTTGCAGCGACTCGACTGATTCTCCTCACGAAGAAGCGTCGTGGTCTGAAATTCGTGACTCTATCTTCGCATGTGAGGAATGCCTACGTGAATTGTCCACGGTGAAAGTCATAAAGAAACGCTTAGATACCTTCGTCGATCCGAACAAGCCTACCAAGGTAAGATTACTGTTTGTTTCAGAAGCACCGCCAGGCGGAAAGAACCTGGGAGACTTCTTTCACAACCATTATTCCAAGGACAGTTTAAGAAGGAAGCTGTTCCTCGCATTGTCCGAAACCAGATCATTCGGCAAACTTAATTTTGTCAAGAATTACACTTAGAATGACCGTAGCCTTTGACAAAACTTAAAAAAACTATCGCAAGCTTCGTTGAACACAAAATGAGCATGACATATTACTTTTTGATGCGTTAACATAACATCATTAAAAATCTGTTCCTAGACTCTCGATGCTACAAAAAAGAGGATACGTATTCTTTGCTTTTCTCTATGTCTAAATGAACTAATTCTTGTAGGTTTCTTTCAGAGATGATCGCAGATATTTGTTCTCTAGTGAGAGAATATAACCAGTTCATGAAAGACTCAAATGATGCTTCACGTTTGTCTTTGCGGTACTTATCTGCTAGAATTCTTGCTGCTTTCCTGCTCGATATCCCGAGCGCCAAGCAATATACTGCAACCATGTCATTAGTACCATATTTTGCAAACGCAGGTAATAATCTAATTGCCCTCGAATACTCAATACCTCTAAAATCGAGTAATTTGGTAATGGCCCACAGCACCCATGGAGCATAATATGATAGTTGAACATATGAATAAGCAAATGCCTCTAAAACTGCTTTGTCAAAAGATTCTTCCCTGAAATAGTCTTTCGCAATCTCAATCTCACTTTTTCCAAATATCCAGTCTAACAATATTCTTTCATTTAGCAAATATGGTTTGAAAGTCTCAGAACTTCTAACTTCTAAAGGAATGAACGCCAATCTTAGGAGCTTCAAAAGCCGTTTGTGAAAATGAGGGAGATTTTGCTCAATTGGAATTCTGAGGTCTATTCCTTCCTTTATCAACAACTCCATCTCGTTGAGCAATAATTCACAACTTTCAGGTGAGAGCCCTGTTTCATAGTAAATATTTCCAAGGTCTGTGGGTCCATAAGGACTACTATGTGTCAAAATCTCCTTTTCATGCAAACGTCTTAACTGCATGGACGTGTGTCTCGTTAATCTCCTATATTCTTGGGAGTCTTTTGAAGTACGGTGCCCGAAGAAAGTCAAGTCAATTAGACTTGTTGCATCATCTTTTTCTATTATTTGCTCACAAATCGTTGATAATATTTCTGTCTGATAAGCAACCACATTTTTGTCATTAAAATCTATTCTTTGAGTAGATATATCAGACTTGACAACTTCTTCTAGTGCGCTTTCGACGGGTTCCAATTCTTTCTTAGAGGATTTTAGGTATTCTGTTGTTTCTAAGAGGGGCCTTCCTTCCTGTTTTAACAGTATAACGTGTCCTTCGGTATTCTCAAGGGCTCTGCCAGCTCTTCCTGCCATGTTCTTATATAGCATCTTGGTAAGGGGGATCCATTTCCATCGGCCTTTCAGGAAGACCTCTTGGAATTTCAGATACGGTATGATTACTGTGCTTACTGGTGTATTGATACCTTCAGCAAGAGTCGTTGTACTCGCGATTAGTCGAATGTCTCCTGTTCTGACAAGTCTTTCTATTTCGCTTCGAATTTCAGTTGGCAGGTCAGCGTGATGATATGCAACACCATTCTCAAGATACTTGGACAATGGAAAGTCAGAACCAAATTGATTCCTTACGCGGTTTGCTAGTTCCTTTAACCTCTTTGAGGTGTCTGCAGAAAGGGGTAGAATAATCTGTTCATTGAGTCTCTTAGCGATTTCTTCTGCCGTTGATTTTGCGTTACAAAATATTAGAACTGGCCCAAAAAACTGATATGCCTTAGCAAGTATGACCGATCTTTCTATATTGGGCTTTCCTTTGGCTTCTGGAAATTCTAATGTCATGCCCTGCATTTCGTCATAATATTCTACCACATATTCATGAAATACCGCTTGCAAGGTCCTAGTAGGATGCCAATCAATTGCAACTGCTTCTGTTTCACCTTCACTTATCCAAGAGGCGATATCTTCTGGATTGTTGATAACCGCTGACAGAAGTATTATTTGACTGGATGGCAATATTTTACAAATCCTGAGGAGAAGGAATTCGATGTGAATGCCTCTACCTCCTCCGGTTTGAATTGTTTGTGCCTCATCAAGCACGAATAGTTTGCAACTCAGAGCAACTGGATGTTTTCTCTTCAGGAGCAGACTAAGCTTTTCGGGTGTGGTTATCAGTACACGGCAATTTTTTAACTTTAGTTCCTCAATTTCTGGGTAGTCATATGATCCAACAACAAGGGAAACTTTGAAACCTAATGTAGCTATTCTCTTCCTCAGGTCCTCTTCAACTTGCAGTGCCAAGGCTTTATTAGGAGCAACATATACGCAAGTTGAGCTTTGATCTTCAATCAATGATTTTATGATGGCTAATTCTGCAATCAAAGTTTTTCCCGCACTGGTAGGCATCGAAATCACAAAATTCTTTCTTCTTTTGTCAAGGAGACCACTTTCAATAGCTCTGATCTGAGAAGCCCAAAGTTCAACGATTGGTGGATCAGAATTAACTAGCTGTTTGAGGTATTCTGGGTACTCTTTAAAGTAATCTTTGACCGATTTCCAAACACTTCTTTTCTGGATTTCTTCTATAATAACTGATATAAGTGTCGTTAGAGCAAAATTTTCCGAATCGTTAGCGTCCAAGAAGATTTGAATACTTCTTTGTATTGCTTCGCTGGATTTCTCAAGATGTAAAGGCGCACCAGTAATCAGAAACCGAAGGAAATTATATATAGCCTCTGATACTTCCAAGAAGCCCATAAGCCTAACAATTTCTTTAGCCTGTTCTTCATGCTCGTCAATTGATTTAATTACCTCTTGAACATTCATCTTCTCAGTTATTATTGCTTTATACAATGTTTCAATACGCGCAAACTTTCTACCAAGAAACGAACAGATTAGAAGATTTACCAAAAAAAGAAATCTTGGAATAGTTTCCATAGGCTCTCTTATTGAATCTAATTCTTCTAGAACTTTGTTTGCCATAACAATAGAATTAGATGGGTAGCCTCCTACATCATAACAAACCGCTGCATGCCTACGCAGATTAATTCTATATGACTCTGGAAGGTCTAGGTATGTGCTTGTGTATTCAAACATTTTAGCTGCATGTGATAAAATCTCGCTAGCGATAGGCAACTTCTTTGCCGCAATCAATTTGGTGCCGACCAACTCTAGAGAGTAAGCTGTAAGAACAAGTTTTTCTGACGTTATCCTTTCCTTCAAAACATACTTTCCGAACCAAGCTTCCAGACCGTACTTCCTAAACAATTTCTTGGCGTAATGATCTTTGGCTATCTCCGAGAGCGTATTAGAGACCTCGGGCCTCTTTAGAATGCTTTCAGCCTTCTCAACCAAAAGTATAACATCAAAAGCAGCTTTCAAGCATTGATCACCTCGAAAACATTTCTTGTGACTAGTTCAAGATTGTCCAAGAAGTGATTATATGACTTCAATTCTCTGGCGAGGTCTTTGAGAGGACTCAAGGCCTTAACACATTTATCCAAGTCAACCTCAGAGTCGACTAAAAAGAACGTAGCATTACAGATTTGCTTGGGATTTGTTGTGAATCTGTCAAGAAAATCAAAGACCCGAAGGCATAATTGGCTTTTTTGAGAATCTGTTTCAATTCTCTTTAAAAGCAAATTGAGTTCGTCACAGAATTTTAGGTCATCTAGATTTGATAGAGTAGATATTACCCCAGTCTTTTCCCTTCTTATGATGTCTAGAAGACTGACAGTATCTTTCCTCCATTTGACTTCGGTTGGATATGCGATATCTTCCGAAGGGTTTTGCCCGAACCGAAAAGCTAATACATCTATTCCATGTTCCGGCATTTCGATATGACTCTTGTTAGCCCATTTATAATAAGGTACCACCAATTCGAAAAGTTTTTCGAAAGATAAACAACAAACAGCCTCAGCGAGATCTGCTTTCTGGGTCGCCTGTGAAGATGGGATCAATCTCCGTATAAGTCCATCGAGCGAGAGTCCGAATCGAGTGTTGCCGCCAAGAAGATTCTTCACTAAACGTTCTGCATGTGTTGGCAAGTAGTTTGTTTTCATAAAGTCCGCTACAATCTGTTTCCAGAGCTTGATACGGCCAGTTTTTACAGAAATATCACTTCTATTACAAATCCCCTGCCATTGGGAAAATTCTTGAACCTTTGTTATTTGGGATAGTGTGGAATTCATTAAGTATCCCGTTTGGCGAACATATTCTAGGTTAACCCAGTATATATCTAATAACAATATGATTGAAAATGTTTCTTTAACCGTCACTTCCTCGTCGTTTGTCTACCGCCTTAACCACGGTTCCTGCATACAGTGAGGGGCTGATAGCTATTTCAGATCTGCGAGATTAGAGCGGAAGGGTCAAGTTGTTTTCTCTGTTTCCATCCCCAGTAGGCTTTCATCTCGCTTCGGCTTACCTCCGTGTAGGGGAAGGGTTCAGCGTGCTTGAATTCCGGGCATATGCCTGTTAGCAGAACCTGCTTCCAGTGTTTGATGCAGAATGATGTGAATGATCGAGGATCGTTTACGGTTCGGAGGTACTCGCAGCCAACACACTCACGCATGAGAATGCAACTCATTCAAGTCGATTCTCTTTGGATCTCTTTAGGTTGAGAGCCGATAGAAAGTAACATCGTTTTCTTGCGAAGGTATGGGGCGATTAATATAAGTTATCGGGAATTAAATCTGTAGAGTAGTGAATTGTCTTGGTGACGATTAGTCAGGCGATTAGAGAGGTAATGAATGAACTGAACAGGATCGCGACAGCAGACGAGGTCGTCAAGAAGATAGAAAAGAGGTACCCTAGGAGGTGGAAGGAGACGGCTATCAAAACTCACCTTTATGGGTGCAGCGTCAACAATGAGCCCGCCTACACTCAGCATAGGTCGATGCCAAAATTTCTCTTCGATCATGGAAAGAGGAGGTACGAACTTTACAACCAGGAAAAGCACGGCCAATTTCACCGGGGACGCCCTGTTGGGATGCAACCTGCGCAAGCGTCTTTCGCTGGAGCCGTCGAGGAGGCTTCTGAAGAGGAGACGGTGTCATTCGGTCTTGAGAGAGACCTGGAGGAGTATTTGTCTCGAAATCTCGGTCAGCTTGAAGATGGTCTGAGACTCTACTCGGCCGAAGGGTTGAGTGGAAGACAATTCAACACTGAGATGGGGAAGATAGATCTTCTCGCCTTAGACAGGAATGGCAGTTTTGTAGTGATCGAGCTGAAAGCGGGAGTTGCAACCGATCGGGTCGTTGGGCAGATTCTCGGCTACATGAGAGTTATCCGTCAGAGCATAGCCAAAGGGAAAGAAGTGAGAGGAATAATTATCGCAGACGATTTCGATGATCGCCTCAAATACGCCGTGGCTGAACTCCCGAATGTGAAATTGAAAAGATATATCGCAAAATTCGAGTTCCAAGAAGTGGTGCCACAATAAGGAGGAATTCGAATGAGTTTGAGGTGACGGACCTGGTTGAGCAGATGCGATGGCTGCGGTGCTGAGGTGGGTGATGAGGAGCTGTACAGGTGCGGCGAGTGTGGAAAGAAGTACTGTGAACAATGCGCTGTAGCCGACGGAGTGATCAAGACGCTCGGCGTATGCTCAGACTGCGAAGAGGTCTATGAAGCTGAAGAAGACTACTGGGGCTGGAAGTAATAGACTAATTCGAAACTAAAGCTCACTTGTTTCTTTCACGAGTCTATTGTAGACATTCGCTGTTCTACTAGAGCGGTCTATGATGAGTGACCCGATCCGTGGGTTGTCTTCTAGGAGATCCTTCATTTCTTGATATTCATCAACGGGTATTGTCTTCTCTCTAGCGAAGTGTGCGATGAATCCTTGCTTTACATCGTTTCTAGCGTCGGTGAGCTTCACTAGATCGTTCTTGAAGTGTTTGATGTCTTCATCAAGCCCGAGTTCCACAGCTATCAGAGCTTTCTGGTGTTTCATGTCGTATCTTTTGGAGTGAAGGCTGTTTATGATCGCTATGTCGAAGTGGCCTCTCGCCCCTTTCTGTGAGGGAACGAGGAGGCCTTGACCGTCCCTAATGTATCTTCCTATGGTTGGCAGCTCTTTGTGGAGTAGAATCGTCTTCTTGCCATCGATAGTTTCAATCAAGCCTTTGAAGGTTCTTCCAGCATAGAGGAGGTAGTATAGGTAGCAGTGCATATCAGATTCGGTGTAGAAGAGGTGTGGATGTCGAATGAACTTCCTGCCAAGCCTCTCTAGGCAAGACGCGACTCGAGATCTGTACTCATTCAGCAGACTCATGAATACTATCTAATTTCGTTCGCGAGATTTTTGAATTTGCATTCTGGCGCTACTTGTCTGATTCTTGCTGGGATTATTCTGTCGGCTAAATGTAGATCATTCTCATAGATGTCGATTGCTCTGAGTGAATGGTCCTCGTAGAACTTCTGCTTGATCTCTATTGCCCTAGGATCTCCCCGGGCCTTCTTCTCCCAGAATTCAATGTAGAGGTCTATCTTGGGGATATACCAGTCGCATAGCACCTCCCTTTTCGCTCTTTGGACGCGATAGTTGTATTCATGCTTGTATGGGAGATGTTCATGAAGCCAGTCGTCCAAATACCTCTCGCTATAGGATTTTGTGATATGACCGTCCTTCGCCTTGTAGCCGACTAGACCTGTCCTTGCACGCGGTACAACCGGTACTTCTAAGAAGAGTCTGTAGAGTTCATCGATGAACTTGGGCCCGAGCCTATTTGGGAATAGAAGTACGCCTCTCGTGCTCACCCTTATCCATCCTCGCTTAATCAAAGGCAGAAGCGCTTCTTCATCAAGCGAAGGATATCTCATCTTCGTTCTTACCCTGACTTGAGCAGGGAAGCGGCCGTCGAAAGCATAGGGCTCTATGTCCATCTTACCATCGCTTACCGCTTCGAAGACTCCATGTAGGCGATTGCTTTGATAGTTCAATAGAAATAGTATGTCTCCTTCTTTCACCTGGGAGACTCTGTTCCACTCAGACTTTGGCAATCCAAACAGTTTCCTTTCGAGACACTCTCTTTCAGTCCGATTGTTGCATAAGAAGACGTATCCACTCGGAGGTCTCGGTTCTTTGGTCTCTCGTTCTGCCGCGTACAACACACCATAGGGCAGTTGTCTACGGTGTGCACTGCTGGGCACGGCTCTTCGATCCCCGAGACCACTGAAAAAGTAGACTCTAGACTATAAGAACTACTTTCCCATAGCTATTTAACGTCAACCTAAGGGAACATAACAGCAATTACCATATGGTTCGCCTTAATGTAAGGTGCAACAGCAAGACTAAGGCATCGGAAAGAAGAGATGCTTGTCACTTTAGGCTTTGAGAAATCCTTTGCCTTTCTTAAGTTTTAGCGTGAAGCTGTGTTTACCCGCCTTGGTGTATTCTCTGAAGTCTGTGCCACATTCGCATGAATAGGCTTCGACCGTGAATTGTCCATACTTCCAAGTTTTCTTTGGTTTTCTAACCTCTCCCTTACAATTTGGGCATTTCACCATGAGTGATCCCACAGTTCTTCTATTGGTTTTTGTTTATAACATTTATACGTGTCTGAGCGTTGTCGGCTTCTTGAGGGTGCTGGGATTAGGTAACATCTTTTGGACTAGAAATTGGTAGACGCCTAGAGAAAAATGAAATCCTGTCAAGGTCGTACTACTGTGGTGTTCGGTTTGTTGAAAGATCTGCGTCTAACGGTCGAAATGTTACTTATATGTTGTCTTTAAACCAACGACCCGTCACTTGTAAGATAGAGGATCCGATATGAAGACAAAAGAAGGTTCCATAGAGTGTAATAGGCGGACCTTTGTCTATGAAGAGTTCATCTTTAGTTACGAGTCTGACACTGATGACAAGATACTACTGGACAACTTCATTGCCGTCGGTAACCAATTGGCCAAAGCAGTTAATCCAACCTTAGCGAGAGACGCTTCTAGAAGAAGGAAATATCACACGGTTTTGTGCAACTGTGTCGCCGGGGTTATCGCCGAATACTGCTGGCGATATCGCCTCAAATTGCAGGCAGAGAGATCAAACGCAAAAATCTCTGTGGAATCCCGTATATTTCAATCAGTCGATAAGCACGTTGATATATCTATTGCATATGCCAACGGATCTTCAAGAACCGTTGAAGTGAGGTCCTCGTTTCCCTACACTGGCTTAACAAATGCAGTTTGTCGAGTTTTTGACATAATTGGGTGGTATGTTAACCCGGTCAAAACGAAAGAAATAAGAAAAGACTACTACGTAAGAACTCTATTTCCTTTTCATTCAGAGAAACTATGGGAAAGATTGAAAGGTAAGTATTTTTCTGCTTTTCTAACCGGGGGAGCTACACGTAAGCTTCTTGAAGAGAGCCCGTTTTCGAGAGACAAGGAGTTTATTCCATACGACGATATCGACTCAATGCTCAGTTCCCAAAGAGGCACATACCGAGTCATAGAGCCCATAATTAACGCGTACGACACCGCCAAGATTACGCAGCATATTTTGAAGGGAATAGGGTGACTAATTCCTTCCGAAATGGTCTACGTTCTCGCACGTTTCCTGGCCGACTAGAGGCCAGGAAGAGCTGAAAAAGAACGGTGTGACTGTTGTTTCAGAGTTTTCTGTTTCGACGCCAAATGATTTGAATCTTATAAAAGCGGGCTATTTATAATTAGGATAAGGAGATGTTTAGACTAATGGGCTCCTGTCAGAAACTGCTTTATGAAGTTGCTTTGCCGCCTAAGGCGGCTGTTGCTTTCCCTAACACTGCGATCTATAATATGATTAGGTTTTGGGGTAGAAAACCATGGAACATTGTTAGGAAACATGTAGAACATTACACAAAAGAGGGAGAGATAGTTTTTGATCCTTTTGCTGGTTGTGGCGTCGCAACGATTGAAGCTCTCAAGACGGGTAGAAGGTCCATTTATAACGATTTGAATAGATTTCTTCGATTTCTTGCAAGGACAAGTTGCAAACCTGTAGATATCGATAAACTAAAGGAATACTTCAAGATATTGACCGAACAAGTTCTCCAAAAGAAGCACACAGTCTCACTTGACGGAAAACCAACCCCCATAGATTATGATTGGCTCTATTCAACGACTTGTCCCGCAGATAATATGCCAGCGACAGTTTGTGACGTAATCTATGTACTATCCTACAAACCTATAGAAAACAGGGAGAAGCTATCAAAACTTGTTAGAGTTGGAAGAAAGCGCAAAGTAGCAAAATTGGCAGTCGCTCTTTACAAAGTGATCAGTAAACATAAACAAATAACACATCCCGAAGTAGTTAGAGAAGCAAAGGCAAGAGTAGCTCCCGAGATGTACATGAGAGCTATTCGGATCCTTGAATATTTTGGTCTAATTGTCAATGTTGGAGAAACCCCCACTTTAATAAGATACAAATGCAGCAACAAGAGGTGCAAGAAAAAAGAGAAGGAACCTAAAAGAGAAGACATCGCAAAGTTAGATGAAATTTCGCGGATGACATCGACCTATTATTATCCAAAAGACAGCCTATACTATCCTTCCAAGGAGCGATTTCTAACAAAACGTCCTGGAACTGAAAGCGTGGATAAGCTTTTCACCAAACGTACGCTGATTGCGCTGTCGATAATTAGAAATGAAATAGAGCAATTAGATGTTGAAGACAGCATCAAGGAGACGCTTTTCCTTTGTTTTGCTGCAATTCTAGAACATGTTAGCAAAATGCAGCGTCCGAATAAGAAAGGCTGGGATGCCAAAAATTACATAATTCGTCCTGTCTTTCTTGAACAAAACGTATACTCAGTCTTCGAAACGAGGTTTGAAAGAATAGTCGCCGGAAAAAAGGAGATTGAAAAGGAGATAGCTTCTTCTTACGAGGAATCTGTAGCTCCTCTTAACGTGATAGACGAAAAAGCAAACGTTTGCTTCTTGGAAGCCGATGCAAGAGAACTATCGTTGCCTGAAGAGAAAGTTGACTATGTGTTCACTGATCCTGAGTATGGAGATTCGATACAGTATTACGAACTCAGCTACATGGCTTCAAAATGGTTGAAATTGGAAACCGACTGGAAAAAGGAAATAGTCGTCAACCCGAAGCAAGGAAAAACACCAGATGTCTATAGAGATGCTTTGGTAGAAGCATTCAAACGTGTATACAAAGCTCTAAAGACGGGCAAATCCATGACAGTAACGTTTCACAGCAGGGAGATCAAATACTGGAACGCACTAATGTACGCAATCCAAGTAGCTGGTTTTAAGTATATTTCATCGGTCTATCAAACTCCTCAAAAAGAGTATACGAACTGGCTGTATCGTCAGAACCCAGGCTCAATGAGCGGGGATATATACATAACATTCTACAAGCCTGCAATTAGAGAACCAACAGAAGAAATTCAAGTAGACGTAGAAAGAGTAGTTCAGAACATTGTCCTCCCTGAGGCTCGAGAAATAATTCTGTTGCATGGGGGTCAGGCAACCTACAATCAACTTGTCAGAGGCATAACGCTTCGGCTGATTAATGAAGGGTTGATGCATAAAGCTGAGATACGCGATTTAGATTACGTGAAACTATTCGATACACATTTCAAACGACTTGGCAAGATAGATATATGGGGACTCAGACAAGACGAGAAAGTCTCGCCCATTGATTTTATTCCACTAGACAAGAGGATAGAATGGATAATCTTTTCCGTATTCAACGAAAAGGGAGGCAGGATCCTGATCAACGATGCGTTGGCGGCGATTTTTACAACGTTAAGAAATGCAAAAACCCCAGAAAATGAAGAAATACTGGATGTGCTAGGGGCTTTGGCTGAGCCAAAACTGCAAAATGGACAACCTTACTGGGAACTTGGAAAAAGTATTCAAGCTACATTGGATGAGACTCCGCTACCGCCAAAGGTGCCAGTCACACTGACAAGAGAACCTGAGGAAGATTTGAATCATGACCGCATAATTCGTGTTATGTGCGAGCTAGGTAAGACAATGGGCTATGATGTCTCGATAGGTGAACCAGAAGTTAAGAAAGACCCAGAGCTCAAAACATACGCTACAATTCCTGAACTCGAAATAAGTGGTTTTGATGAAACAGCACTTCGAAGACTGAGGAACAGTGACGTTATCTGGCTGATGCGAAGAACAATCCCTGTTGCAATAGTAGAAGTCGAGCACACAACTGACCCAAGACTGGGACTCATGAGAATGGCCAACATCTTCGAAGAACTACCTCATCTGAATGTTAAAGCTATAACCGTAATCCCAGATAGAAAAGTGAGAGCACTTGAGAGACTATCTGAAGAGCCGTCTATTAAGCGTCTTGTTGGTGAGAGGGAGGTACTATATTCTACCTACGCCAAAGTAACCGAGCTATATGATACAATTGAGCAAATCACGCCAGAAATTGAGGATTTTATCAGAATATGCAAAAGACTCGTGGAAAAACCGTCATGAAAATCCTAAAATAGGAATGCAAAGCAATTCGCAAACTAATTTTCTTTTGACACATTCTTTGATAGACCAAGGAAAATATTCTCGCTCTTCATGGTCGCAAATATTAGGTCACTTTTGCTCCTCACAAAGACCAAGATGAATTCACAGACGAGCGCAAGAAAGCTGCTAGAGTGTCAAACGTGAGTCCGTACAGAAATAGAAAGAATTTTTTTCAGAAAATTGGATCACTTATCAAGAATTTCGAAACTCGCCCACCTAGCGTCTACTCTTAAATAACGAAGAGTACATTCTGAAATACACTTTCCTTCATGCGTAACCTTATCCAAGATGCACATTTTGCTTTGATTCTAGGATAAGGATGTGATATTTTGTGGTTTAGATTGGAGTTGTCAAAATGCGTTAGGTTGTGAATTGTTTCTTGAAGATTTCTAGCCTATTCTTTTCAGCCAATGCAGGAAGAGTGATTCTCAGGATAATTTTCATACACTCTGGGCCCGGAACGAGGCATTCAACGTAGACGACTACAAGGTTGATCGCCCTGCAGCCTCAACTCAACATTTGCCAAAGATTCCACCTGCTTCGCTATAGTCTCCTCCTCCATGGCATACAACTAGTCCATGATGGGCTTGACCGGAACCTCTCTCTCACATAGAATATGAGGCGACCGACTCTTTGAGAGAGTATACCTCGAAACGGCTAATCAGCGAAATATCTCAATTCTCCTCAATTCTCAGAAATCCTGTCGCTGAATAGAATATAGATGCCCGAACAGCTATGTTATGATGCCGTCCTTAAGCGAGCTCTCTTCGATCTGCTTTTCACAGCTTCCAGAGCAGGTCATTCTGGTCCCGTAGAAATATATACATACTTGTTTTCTTGAAGTGTCGATATGGGGTATGAAAATGGTTTTTGCTTGTGTACTGATCTGCTGCGAGTCAGGCAAGTTCAAGAGCGTTGCTGGTGAAGTCAAGAAACTCAAGGGAGTGAAGAGAGCATTCGGTGTCCATGGAAGATGGGATGCTGTAGCAGAGATTGAAGCTGCTGACATAAAGGCTGTTGGTGAAATGGCTTTGAAGATCAACGGGTTGCCGGGTGTCAAGGCTACAGAGACGCTCGTCGGCTTTTAGGAGGATTCAAACATGAACGCTTGCATATTGATTAGAGTCCTCCCGGGGAAGGC
>Ga0209725_1001551_pt1 | contig 12859 bp, 11 predicted proteins | sample I18A1metaG_FD_184145 | JGI IMG/M metagenome (GOLD analysis project Ga0209725, IMG submission 184145) | Lake sediment bacterial and archeal communities from Gulf of Boni, Indonesia to study Microbial Dark Matter (Phase II) - ​I18A1 metaG... | ecosystem: Environmental > Aquatic > Freshwater > Lake... | reverse complement strand
CATCTGCGACTATTGTTTTCTCATGGTTGAGACTAGTCTGGTATAGCGGAGTTTTCTTAGGCCCCATGACATAGTAGGTTTTCCTCTTGTGTGTCGCGTCATCATATAGAACCAGTTTTTTCGCGTATTCTCTTTCCTCTAGGCTTCCAAGATGATCTGCCACAGTTTTCTGATCTTCAACTAATAGCTTTGCCACACTGTAGGGCGTTAGCTTCCCTTGAGCAAGAAATCTGCTCGTATAAATATCTATGTACGATCTGAAAAGGGATAGTTTTCGTTTCAATCCAATTCACCTAAGTAGTTAGGACAGCATCGATAAGAACTTGAGTGCACTCAAACTGAGGTTCCCTTTTATCAGGATGTCTAGAATTCACTGGATATACAGAATCAGAGAGGTGGAATAGCTTGATCGGGGAATGCTTCAACGGAACTTTGTGGCTGATATCTTTTACGTGGATTTGCGTACTTTTGCGAAGGCTTTATCCGAAGCTTGATCCTCGTTCAGCCCTACTTGCAAGTATAAGCGGGGCCTCAACCATAGTTCTCCTTTCCGGCATAAAGTGACGATCATGAGAAGACTAGCTGCCTGATGGATTACGACCTTATCCGTCGTAGTTTTTAGGAAATTGGAGCGAGCGAAATATGATACGAATCAGACCTTTGGGACACCTTTAAGAACGAACCATTTAAGTTTCGGACAGAAAGCCTGTTTTGTATAGTGGAATCGGCCGTGTCCAATAAATGGAAAAGATTAACGCCCTCCACGATTAGGCCGGGTCGATACTTGATGGATAGCGAAAATGAACGAGGATTTTCTGTGAACGTTATAAGTTGTGAGTTTAGTAAGAGCGATGTCATAGTGACCACTTTCAGCGATGTGAGTAACGAAGTTCAATGTCATAACTTCGGAAATTACGAAGAACAGGTCTCCACCAGAGAAGGAATATTCAAGACAAATGTCCAAGGATGTAGAGAAAGAAGGAAGCCGTGCACGTACTACCGTGGTCCTGCCTACATTCTTGATAAGGAAGAGTTCCAAGCGATGACGCACCCAAAATGGGGTGGATTCATGCAGTCTCTTAACAGGCAACCAGACGAGTTCATTCGCTTAGCAGACTCCACTAGGAAAGGGGCTGTACGTACGTTCAGAGACTGGCTCAAACAAAAAGGCTATTTGTAAAGCCGTCCACTTTCTGCGCTCTGCTTGAGAACACCTTGGGTAAGACTCGAACGCTTGGCGATCGCGATTCTAGATCCTATTCTTAATGCTCAGCTGAAGTAGGAGTTAATCGTGAAACCGAGAATCTCAGATACGCGACCTTAACAAGTTCTGAAATATACTGCAGCGGCTTAAAGGGTTACTCAGTCCTATCAGTCTGAGTTTTACGAGATTGGGGCGAACGAAATTCGGTCTACATTTTTAGTTTGATTCCTTGAACTTTCCTGCCTTCTCGCGATTTCGTCCAATCGTAGTCCGCTAGTCCTGCGAGAACTAATAGGTCGCTTACGTGGGGAGCTGTTTTCGTATCCGCTTTCCTTCCATACATCTTCTTTGAAATTGTTTTCAGGTGGTTCTCTAGTGAAATACCTTCAGGTTCGCCTATTCTTGCACCGATCCAAACGTAGTCCGACCTTCCAGTAAGAAATTCTATTGCGGATTTTATTCTCCAGTACTCAAGCGGTAGAATAGTGCCTGATTCTAAGAATTGAATTCGTAATTGACTTTTTGAATCGTTGACCTGTAGGATTGAGAAATCTTGCGGCGTTTTCCCGATCGAAAATTTTCTACGAGGCGACGAAAGTGCTTTTCCTTCATTAGACCTACACCAATCCAATAGGATTCTAAAACGTTCGTTATCTTGCATTTTCATACCTAATATCTGATTTTCTCTATCGAGACTATAAACTATTACGCGAGCGGTTGTGTAGACGCGTCGGTCTATTAACAGCCAAGTAGGCTTGCTAAATCTGTCTTATGGTAAACCCTAACTTCTGTAGGATTCTTCTCGCCCGCGGACTGTTAAACTCGGTAATTGAGATTCCCGTAGCTAGGGATAGCAAGCCCTTAGCAGGGAGCTTTCTTCCTTCTAAGTCAACGAAATAGTTGATGAAGAAGAAATTCTCAATTTCTGGATCTGCAGCCGCTTTCAAAATATCTTGTCGAGATATTCTGACTGGTTTACCGCCGAGCGTTACTGTAACTATTCCTGGTTCGCTAACTTCTGGGATTGAAGTTGCTTCTGTGTCGTAAAGTGGGTCGAATTGATGGATATGATCAGAAAGCAAATTGTTGCAAACAAAGGTTCGAAACTCGATGATGTCTGTTTCTAAACGAAGTGTAGCTAAAGCTTCCTCCAGTTCCTTCGTCCGAGAATCTACTACTATCAATAAACTCGGGTCATTCGAAAGCAACTCGTTTAGAAAGTGATAGATTTCTTTATCACCTAACTTATCTCTAAATCTGTCTCTTCGTGCAGGTTCAGTCTTTATCTCGCCATAGAGAAGATCCACCAACTTCTTGCGGTTCTCCAGGTTCCGAAGTCCAGCTCTAAACTTGCTAGCCTGCGTGACTACATGTTCGTAGATCGGATGCGACGACAACTCTATTTCCACGATATACCAGCGTGCTTGCCCATCTTCGAATATGACTAGGTAACCATCTGGTATCGAGGCGATTCCAGCTTCAGAGATCGTTTTCTTCTTAATGTTGAAGTACTCGCAAGATTGACCAAAGACCGCCGCTGCGTGCTCATTCACAAGTTTCTCAAGTTCTTCCTCGCCTTCGAAATCCCAAAACTGATACAGCTTTCCGTCTTTGAGTAACAAGCGGCCTCGCCTTAAACTATGCTTTCGATCTTCTCATTAAAATACTGAGCGATACTGCACCGAGGTGCAGCCGTTTGAAGGTGTAAGATGGAAAAGCTATGTTCAACTGACTTGTGTTTTAGAGACAGCCTTGAAACCAAGCCGACAAAGAAATGAAAGCAAAAGACGGGTAGATTTTTAAAGAAACAACCGGTTGAACTCTAAGCTAATTTTAGGAGACAGACGGCATGAGGAAGAATGCAGAGGTTCTCCTACTCCTACCCTGCACCAACAAAAAACCATACACAGAAGCACCGACTTGGAAGTACGTAATGAAAAACATTGGGCCGTGGCTTAATGCCGTAGATCTAGCCGCGGTAGACTGCATAACAGATCCTTTGACTGGCTTGCCTTTCGGCATAGTGACAGAGTCGGAGCAATACTTGACAATAGACAAGGATGAGAAACCTAGCCCGGAAAAAATTCCGGTACTAGTTGAACAGATAAGGAATAAGTTGAAATTGCTTTCACCTCACTATAATCACATCATCTCGTATATCAATGTCAAGTCGTATTGGAAAGCAGTGGAAGCGGTACAGCCAGAATTCGACATCAAGATGCTACCAAAAATGTATATGAATGAGAAGAATTGGAACAGTAAGATTTGTCGCATGGGTCCGATCGGCATGTTTAAGATAGCAATAGACGAGCTTAGAAAGGAAATTATGAGGGCGACTAATCCAACAAGAAAGGAAAAGCGGCCACTAAGAAAAAGGTGGAAAAAGAAAGGGTGAAATTCTTTCTTCCATTCTGGTTCGCCGATCATGTTTGCGAACCTTTCGATCCTTGGAATGATGAATGGAAGCGCGGACAGACGAATTGGAAGTTTATCTGGGAGTTGAAATGGGAACGTCTTCCGTTTGACGGTTTATTGATTTCTAGGCCCAATGTGGAGAGAGCAAGAAGATGGAAGCAGTTGTTTGAAGAGAAAGGGATCTACGATGCCATTCGATTACCGCAGCACATTCCAACTTTTGGAGACTGTGGGGCTTGGTCCTACATTCGTGACAAGCAGCCGCCTTACAACCCTGAAGAGACGCTCGACTTCTACAGGAGAATGAAGTTCACATGCGCATGTACGGTAGACCACATAGTTCTCCCTGAAACGATGAAAGAGAAATACCAGAGACTTCAAACAACACTGAGAAATGCTGAAATAATGAAGAAGCGCTGGGATTCGGATCATGCTTACTATGGCTTTGAGCTGGTTGGTGTGGTTCAAGGTTGGGACGAAGAGAGTTATTTTCAGTCTGCTAAGCAGATCATTGACATGAACTTTGGCTACATCGCCTTAGGAGGACAAGCAAGAAGCCCAAGCAAGGTCACGCAAAGAATACTTAAAAGATGTCACCCTCTCTGGAAAGGCAGAGATATCCAGGTACACATGTTCGGAATAGCCCGATGGAACCTTTTCGACGCGTATAGAAAGTTTGGAGTAACTTCATTCGATAACGCATATCACAGAAGGGCATGGATTTCAGCGACAAACAATTACGAAATAGACGATAAGGCCTATACCGCTATAAGAATCCCTCTTTCGGATAGAAACGCAAGCAAGAGGCGCAAGGTTGAGCAGCAAGTGTTTGGCAAGTTGGAACTTTTTGATAGAAGAAAGGTAGGGATTGCTTCGTTCCTCAATGTGCTTCACAGGTACGACCCTTCAAGGGTTGAAAAGTTCCATAAGGAGTATGAACGCACGCTAAAAGACAGACCATGGGAAGAGTGCGACTGCCCGATGTGCAGAAGCCTTGGGATAAATGTTTGCGTATTCAGAACAAGTGAAAGAAACATGCGAAGAGGCTTTCACAATCTTTGGAATTTCTACAAACGGTTGAAGTGCGTGTACGGAACAGAAGGAAGTCGAAAAGAAGCACAACTGCAGGGTCTGACGAAATGGTTCTAGACGCACTATGAGATGTATGGCCCAACAGTTCTCAAGCATCTTCTTAGAGTTTTCAATGCATGCCTTAATTTGATAGACTTCCTGGCTCGTCCTTCAAGCAACGTCTTGAACCATCCCTCCTTCTTTGCCAAATGAATCAGCCTGATCTCGTTTCTCATGACGTAGAAGTTATGAAGGGCCAAGTAGGCGACACTTTCCGCCTTTGACTGCTGAAAGAATTCCACGCTTCCAAACTGTCTGCAAACTGGACACTCACATGGAAGTCGTCCACTGATCGCTTTTTTCCTGGGGTTCTTGCTGTCGTATCTGTTACCGATGTAAAGCATACCGCCTTGTGGTAGATGATATTCCCGCCACTTTGCTCCGCCGAGAAACTTGGAGGAATCAAAACTCTCCACGTCAAGCAAGGCAAGAAGGTAAAGCATGTCATAGCCACCGACCCCTAGGACATGTATAGGTTTCGAAGCGGCCTTCCTCACCGTGACCAGTAGAGAGGCCAAATTATTCATATTTGCAGTGCCGTATGGGATCAGAGTTCCAACCGCTATGCCGTCAAACTCTCTTTCGTCAAACTTCCTCGCAAGTTGGTATGCTGCGTCTAGATTTCCAGTGTGAGTGATAACAGCATACAATTTTAGTTGGTCGTCGAACCCCCTGCTATAACTAAGTGTAAGCAACGCGTTCTTGTAGGTCTGCTCTAAATCACCAGGGACATCAAGAGTGAATGCAACATCGGAGCAGTAACGTTGAAAATCAAACACGTCAAAAGCGGAGAGATTAGGTGACTGCTTCGTTCCTATTTGAAAACCGGAACTATCTATCCAAAGCCTCGTAGTAGCAGGAAGACCAAGTCTTTGTTTGATGCTGACGGGGTCTAGGTGTCGAACATACCTGTATGAGAAAAGGGCTTCTCCTGACTCCACAACTATTTTCCATAGGATCTCTCTTCGCTTGGAGGATTGATCCCACGGGCACGGAACAAACTTCAAAACCCCTTAGAATAGGTAAGTATGAGGAGAGCTTTAACCCTTCCCCTCGAGCTAACGCCAAGTTAGAACAAGCCGTGGATCGGGTTCTTGAGCGCTATGGTCGCAGGCGGTTTAGTTATCCTCACATAGGTGTAACGTTGGTCATCCAAAAGACCTCTTCCTCCTCCAGACCTATCTTCCGCCCACCACTCGTATCCACAAAATTCAGTGGCCTCTCGGATAAGTACGTCCAGATTTTCGTCGCTTATCCAAACTGGGGGATGTGCACGTAGTGCTTGTCTTATGGATTCTGCATTTACTATATTGAGGTTGTTGACTTAAGGCGCTCTCAAAAGATACCGCATACTTTTTGTGCAGAAGTTCGGGTATAACCCAACTTAGATATCTACTGACAATAGACAGTTGATATGAATGAAGTACATCCTGGTTTAGCCTTAGAAAAAACTTCCTATAATCACTGTTTTCTTTCGTCCTCAGTATCCCGAGTGAGTATGGGTCCTTCTCCGTTGGCGTTGCCAATAGCTTAACGATGCAAAAAATGGAGGTGATGCCTTTCTCATCAATCACCTGAGCGAGTTCATCAAGACTTATGGTGTCCATTCCTCCTTCAGGTACTTTGGCCATGATGTCTCTCAAGCCCGAAAGGATAAGGCGTGTGCCGAGTAATTCTTCACTTTTTCCCATATTGGTTTGAGTTGCAGGCACGTACCCGCCTGACAAGATCCCTGTTGCAAGCGCAATCAATATGTTCTCTTTTTGACTCAATTCTCCGCCAATCTTCACCAACCATTGTTGCAATTGCAGTCTGCCTATCTTGTCGTTCTCATCGACAAATCTGAAGTATTTGAGCATGAGAATCGTATCCCTTACCGCCCTCTCCCCAAGGTTCGCTTTAATAAGATAGGTTTTCAACTCTGATTTGAAAGCTGAACCTCCCTTTTTCGATAGATACCTGAGGCACTTGAATAGACTATCGCATGTGACGCCAGGCTGAGCGCTGACGCGACTTCGTCCTGAGCCCCTGCTCCACCTGACGTATCTTATCATCCGTGCACGACCTCAATGTCTGTGCACTTCACCAAGTCCAGTTCTTCCAGAAGGTGCCTCAGTTCTCTTGCTTTCGCTTCACTTAGAGGAAGCACCTGCGAGATAGCCTTGTCTACACCATGGCTCTTGAACTTTGAACGCCCCTCTCTGACCGCTCCCATGAATAGTATTCTCAGCCTGTCAAATACTCTCATCTGATTCAGCACTTCCTCGTACGCCTTTCCCAGATTCTCGACGAATGCGTCATGGTCACGCAAGTCCTCCTCTCTGACCGCTCTTTTCAGAGATTTGTCGATAATGGGAAGACCCGTCGCAACCTGGTCTGCTGCCGGGGACTGCCCCAATGCATTTAGCAAATCCTCTGCTCTTTTTAGGGCCGCCATATGTGATTCCACAAAAGCGATTTTGTCGGATGTTGCTTGGCGCAAGAAGACCGGTAAAGGTTCGACGCTGACGTCGGCTGTCTTTCCCTTTTCTGCGGCTTTTCTTGCATCAGAGATTTTCATGGAGAATTCTTCGAGCTTTTTATTCAGTTCTAGAATTTCAGCGTAATGCTTGTTTCTCTCAATGAGAGTGGCAATCCGTTGAACTCCTTCTTCAGCAATTCTAATACTCTTCTCGGCTTTACCTATCTCCTCAAGTTCCGCCATGAGCCTTTGCTCAATCTGCCTAACCATTGTTCTGAGATCACGCAACTTCGCTTCTGCATCTTCCAGTTCGAATGCATCTGTCGCTTGCGTAACTTTTCGAAGAGAGGTTTCGGCCTCAGTTATGGTCCCTCTAATTTCAGTAGCCTTTGTTTTGTCAAGTCGATTTGTCTCTTCGGAATGCTCAGTTATCTTAAGGAACCTCTCGATATCGGCCTGAGTCTGTGCAATTTCAGTCTTGATATCCAACCACCTGTCCACGAGTTCCTTGGCATAGTCCGTTGCGATTAATGTTAGAATCTCTGCCCAATTCATCAGTCTCAACCGTTCAAACTGGTCAAGAGTCTCATCACCTGCTTTCTCCAATAGGCCATATGCTTCTCTAATTCTGTCCTCTATTCTGCCTGTTACAGATTTCATGAACCTCTTGAACTCTGGCTCTTTGAGGACTATCTTGTTCTCTCTCAGTCTTTCGGCGACCGATTCTTGAATCCCCTTTTCAACTCTCTTTAGCGTAATTTCAGTTTCAGCCAGGTGTGTACTAGGGTGTAGTTCCTTGTAGAATCGTCTTTGCAGAGGCCCTTCTTGAATGCATTTAATGTAGCCCTTTCCCTCCATGCCTTTGGCAAGGCCGTAGATGTTGTTCGCCTTAGGGGCATACCCGAAGAACTCGTATTTCAGGTCGTCTGTGCCTGGATTCCTTCCCTTCTCATTCTCTCTAATAGTTTTCACAAGTGTGTACAGTTCTCTCTCGTAGGTCAAGAGTGGCGGTATGTAGTACTTATCTGTCCTTCGATTCGCAAAGCCGTTATCCACCAGCACATCAAGTACACCGACCACATCTCTGTTCACCTTTTCTTTGAATTCTTCAGAGTCGGAATATTTTTCTTGTAAGCGCGCTTCTTTATAGTGCGCCTTTGTCTCTTCAACGAGGTCATAATGCGAAAGCACAAAGTCAATGGCTTCTTTGGCTGTGAATTCCTTGTCAGTGAATCGCTTCGCTATAAGGGCGTAGATGCCCCACTGAACTTCCTTTGTCAGCCTCTTTAACTCCCATCTGTATGGGATTGATTTGCCAGTCTCTTTCAGTTTGCGTATCAAATCTTCTATTTTCGCTGCTATTCCATACTTTTGGGCAACCAACTTTTCGGCATTTTTGATTTCTGTTCCGCTCATCGTAGCCAGACTTGTTAGTTCTCTCATGTCTTCGTTTCCCAAAAGGAGAGGAATTACTAACTCTCTCCACTCTAACCCCCTATACATCTTCCCGGTACAGATCTTGTCTATCGCTCTCCGCAACTCGTTTGCGGTCGAGGGCATGACGAATATTATAAAATCGCCATGGAGTCCAGACCATACCTCGAGCACGTCAGTGATATTCCTTTCATCAGCGTGCTCGTTGTCGCCGAATGCTAGAAGGATAGAGTACTCAATGTGAGGCTCGGAGTAGAGCGATGCGTTCAGCAGGGAGACTGCTTTGAGCCGTGTTCCTCTTTCGCCAAATTCCTTTTCCAACATGTTGCAAGTCTCTTCTGGAGTCTTGATTAATGCAATAGAGTCGATTGAGGCCATGACTCCTTCCAAGACGCTTTCCGGATCGATCTCGATTGCAACTTCCCTCTTTACGGTTTCGAGAACTCTTCGCGCAGAAGGATATCTTGCTTCAGCCTCGAACGCTGCCGTTGGAATTAGTCTCTCACCCTTCCATGCTATGCTCTCAACAGCTTCCTTGGCAAGTTTAGCATCGACTCTATCAAGGTTCCTATACTGCATTTCCTCCCATGCCCAATGCAATGAAGCCAGGGCAAATCCTGGATTTCCTCGAGTAAGTCCATAGATTAGGTCAAAGGTATCTGAGTCCACATATTTCTCAACCTGATAGTCATATCCTTTGGCGAGGGCAAACAGCTCGTCTGGCGATGTCAGATGAGGAAGATCTATTGTAACGGCGCGTCTGAGCAACGCTTGTTTTGTTTCTTCAACCAGACTATCTATTGCCCTTGGTGTTATGCCAAGGACCGTTATTACTGGACCGACCTGTCTGTCAGTGAATTCACGGAGTATGCTGAAAATCTTTGCATAGCTTTCGACGAATCTTGCATAGTCATCCACGGATTCTTCCAATTCATCCAAAATAATGACAATGGCATCCGCCGCGTTTCTGACAGCCGCATCAACGGAATAACGGCAGACGTATATTCTTCTCAAAAGAGAATCTCTTTCGACTACCGTCTGCTCTGCCTTCTCTTTGGCTTTTAATATGGCTTCGCGGATTTGTTCATTCTTGGTTTCTGTAGGCAATCTTTGTTGTAACACATCGAGCAAGTCTTCTGGATTTGACAACAATGCGTGAAGAGGTTGATAGATCGGAATGACTATCGCTTTTCTTTCAGTCTTTCCTTCTTTGGTCTTGATTTTGATTCTGCCTTGCTTGCAGTCCATGTAGAGCCTTGTTAGAGTGAGCGTTTTCCCGGAACCGAATTCACCTCTAAGCATCACCAGTTCTGGTTTGCTTTTCATTATCTCTACGTCGAACTCATCTTTGACAGGCTGGGTTCCATGAGTAATCACTGAGCGTACAAGTTCCTCCAGTCTCTCAACAGCTCCACCTTGAGATGGTAAGCTAACTAGAGTTTCGACTTCAAGTCCCGGACGCGTCACTCCACTAGAGGGGAATGGGTTCCTTTTTCCAGTTGCCATATTCTATCACAACATATTATTGTCTTAAAACTGTATTTAAGCATTACCCTTTGAAATTTTGGCACTTAATTTTGTCTGCTCAATCGGACACAAAAGCTTTTTCCGTCTAATCTCGGTAACCCCGAATTACGACTTTTGCGTACACTGAAAAGGAAGAGAAGGATGTGACTGTGAGTAGAATCTGGTGGCGATGGAGGGATCGTGCTGGTCAGAATGAAGGGGATACCTTGTATATGCGTAAAACTTTATTTTCCGCTACCTTTTTAAGCAGGGACTGGCTTCAGGTTATGTTGCAAGAACCCAGAGCCAACCCCCTGGCTGGAACCCTTGAGGGTTGGCTCGGGGAGGTTTGACACCTATGATAAAAAGCAAGGGACCAGCTTATAAAGGTTTCCGGTGCCTTTGGGTAAAGGGCCTAAAGTGCGGCTATGACGGTGCAAAGCCTTCGCTTGAAGCATGCCTTACATGTGTATCAACGAACCTTCAGCAAAAGTTATTGATCGCTGCGCACTTCAACGAAGAAATAAGGAAAAATGTTTCTAATGGCAATTCTAACAGTGAGCAATTTGTTAATATGATTGCCTGCGAACAGGCTGAGAAACTCGCCAGCATTTCCGAATTTCTCAATGCACTAAACAGCGTTGCCAGGGCTCTATTGCATCGATTCGAGGTACCATCAAGTCACCAGTCCTACGTGAGTTAGGAGGCATGATGCATTGATTGAAGCGCATCCGAACCGAAATGGAGTAGTCTTCACCAAAGGAAACGTCATACTAAATGGATCAAAGATAGTTATGCAGAGTGAGGCCCATGTGGCGAGCGGGCCTCTCTCCAACGGGCAATTCTTCACTGTTCTCAAAATCCTGTCACACCCAGAGTATACAGAAATCATCAGTGGTTCTAAGATTCCCTCAGAGCTTGAATGTAGTGAACGAGAGATACGTTCCACATGTGAACAACTGACTCAGGTAAGTACTGAAAAATCGATGCCTCGTCATTCGACGAATCCGCTACAGCAGATGTGGATGAGCGAAGAAGAACTGGTTGCGCCAATTGTCAAAGACACAGCCTTCACGGCAGAGCAGGTCTTAGAGATACGCCAACTGATAGATAGTGGAAAGACATTGGGTGCCACGACAGTAGCATATATGTTTGACATCCCTGAGCCCCAAGTCCATGAAGTACTTGGGCGGATCGCTGAATCCTTCGGCTACAACTATGAGAATGGAAAGATTGTGCGCAACCAAACGAAAAGGGGGCTTGAACTGCTACTTGGATCCTAGCCTTGACCTTGGCTGGATAACGGATAACGCTCAGCGTACTGCCTTGGGAGATCTAGAAGAGATACGTGGGGCCATTAACCCTCATCTAGCAAGACCCTATTCTCGAATCCATGTTTGGAATGAGAAGACTGCTTTCCATCTGGATTTCTTTGATAACCCAGAATTAATGCCACGGGCTCACCGCTTGCAGTATGAGGAGTTTCTGGGTGAAAGCCACGATGACTACATGGCACGATACTGCAGAATACAGAGGAGCCTAGGCGATGTCAAACTTTTGTTAAGGTTGCTCGAAGGCTCCGACCCGTTGAACCCCATAAGACTTCCGGACGCTGACTTTGGCCTTCTGAACTCCGTCAGCCTCTGTGGAGTTGACAGTACTCTTGCGACTATCGATCAGTTAGATGACGTGCTTTCCATAATATCAGCCGATGCACACATACTAGATCGAGGAGTTGACCACCACGCGAGCAGAACAGACCTTTACGTACTCAATCCGAAACTCCTCTGCAGAACCATACAAGGCAAGATCACAAAGGTTGAAGCCAGAGAAGATGTGTCTCGTGAAATCGGCAAAAGCATGCGAGAATCAGAGTACGCACTTGCATTCCAATATGGTATGGACAGCATTATCATAATGGATGGCACCCTTTTTGGGCGCGACCAAGCGCTGACTAATGCGCTGGTTGCAAAGGGAATAATCTTCGTTTGCGTAGTCAAGAACCCAGTTAGCAGGATAGTTGCTGAATGGTACGGGGATGTATTCAGTCAGTACGGCTACGAAAAAGTTGCGATAGACGCTGTTGCATTCAACGACATGCTGCCCTCTGGCACAAGATCTCCTTTCATATTTGCCCAGATGACATCCAAGCCGATCTCATGGGCTTCCAAGATCTTCACGTATCTGAAACCAGCCATCCCTGGCACAACAGTCTTCAGAGTCGAAATACCTGCGGACTATGCCTATCTTGCGGATAGACTTGTTGATCTCGTACATTGCGCATGCTTGGCGAGCGGAGACCCTTCCAACTCCACAGCCCTGCCCATTGTCCACGCAGAATATGCTGCTAAATCCATGCTTCCAGACCCGTACGATATCGCTGAGAACCTGAGAGCAACCCTGGCGGCGGATGCTATGGAGACAAGGATGCAGGGAAGTTTCAATGCACGAAGGTCAATGTCTGAGAGCTTTGGGGGATGACGTTATGAAAACTGTTGAAAACAAGTTTCTAGGCACGATCTACACAGACGACAAGCATCCGGTCACAGGCACAGAGGTTCACCTTCAACAGACATCAAAAACAACAATTATCATGACAGGCGATTTCATCACAATATTCGAGCCGAGCTCTGACCGCAAGTACTTCTCAAGGACTGAAAGTGTTGATGAAGCGCCCTTATATGTCAGAAATCCGGACTCAATAGTCT
>Ga0209725_1001549_pt1 | contig 12863 bp, 11 predicted proteins | sample I18A1metaG_FD_184145 | JGI IMG/M metagenome (GOLD analysis project Ga0209725, IMG submission 184145) | Lake sediment bacterial and archeal communities from Gulf of Boni, Indonesia to study Microbial Dark Matter (Phase II) - ​I18A1 metaG... | ecosystem: Environmental > Aquatic > Freshwater > Lake... | reverse complement strand
TGAATCGGGTATTGGTCACGGGCTTCGGGCCTTACGGGAAGGAGAAGACAAATCCGACTTGGGAAGTGGCAAAGCTTCTCGACGGCAAGACCATTAAAGGCCACAAGATCAAGGGTGTAAGGTTCATAGTATCGGCGAAAGAGATTTCTCGAAGACTCCCGAAACTCATTGACTCGCTTCAACCGAAGCTGGTTCTCAACTTGGGACTTGCTCCCGGAAGGACAGACATCAATGTGGAGCGAGTAGCGATAAACGTCGCCGACTTCTCGATCCCTGATGCCTCAGGGCGCAAACCGGTCGACGCCCTGATAGATCCAACTGGGCCTGCAGCGCATTTTGCAACAATTCCGGTCAAGAAGGTGGTTAGGGCGTTGCTCTCAGAAGGCATTCCAGCTTCCTTATCTAATACGGCAGGTACCTATCTCTGCAACTTCATTATGTACACAAGCCTCAACCATCTAGCCAAGAACGCGTCGGATGCGAAAGCAGGGTTTATTCACGTTCCGAATCTTCCGGCTCAGTCAGCGGAGAAATATCTGACAGATAGGACTCAAACACCGAGCATGTCGCTTGAGACTATGCTGAAGGGAATAGAAATAGCGATAAGGACAAGCCTTCCTTAACCCTAACGGAAATGCGGAACCACTTCTTTCGCGAAGAGTCTCATCTGGTCAACGTCGGCGAATACAAGCATGAAGTACTGTACTCCTGCTTCCTCGAACTCCTTCAGCCTCTCTGCACAATGCCCAGGGGTCCCAACGAGTCCGCTTTTTCTTAAGGAGTAGGGCAGGTATCCTCCCAACCCGTCATAGCTCCTCAACAGCTTTTCCTTCATTGCAGTCAAAGTGTCCTCATCGTCCGCGATCAGAACTCCGGCCGAGAGAGATTTCACAATTCTTGTGAAGTCTGTTCCTAGCTCTTCGCAGTGGCTTCTTAGTACAGTAAGCTTATGCTTGAATTCCGTGGGGGTCAGGTTCCAAGCGAAATTGGTACCGTTCGCATGCTTTGCCGCGACTCGCAGCAACAGCCTCTCCCCTCCTCCTGCGATCCAGATCCTTGGGTGTGGCTTCTGGATGGGCTTTGGGTCGCACACAGCGTCCTTGATCGTGTAATGTCTGCCTGAGAAGGTTGCTCGTTCCTTAGTCCACATCAATTTGATCATTCTCGTAGCCTCGTCGAGCCTTCGAATCCTAGCCGATGTTTTCTCCATGAAAGGCGCCCCGTATGCGACATATTCGCGGACGTAGCCCAGCTTCTGATGCCAGTCGGCTCTGGCCGTCCCGCCTGCTCCCAGGCCGAGTTCCAGTCTGCCCTTGCTTATCACATCGAGGGTTGCAGCCATCTTCGCAACCATTGACGGAAGTCTGTAATGGATGTTGGTCACAAGTGTGCCAATCCGAATCTTCTCGACGAGCATTGACAGAGCAGAAAGTGTAGTCCAAGACTCCAGGAACGGCTGCTTGTCCGGAAAAGGAAATGCGGTCAAATGGTCGAATAGCCAGAAAGACTCGAAGCCTAATCTCCCGGCTTCTTGTATCATCTCCCTTAGCTGATTGAAGCTCATACCATCTTGAGCAGCGCAGACTCCAAAGCTAGCCACGGTCCTCCCTCTTCTCCTGCCTCTTGTTCTTTTCCAATGGCCACATTCGAGCTTAGATCTTCTCAGATGAAGTCTCTCGGATTACTGACTCCACTGCCCGATTGACAGCTGAAGGCAGCGTCTTGAGGAAGGCATCGATATCCACATCAAAGTCATCGTTCCTCAAGACTACCATCCCTTGCTTTGATAGTCCTCGCATATAGGGGCAGCTTTCGTTGGTGCATACAAGGCAATCTCTTCCTTGAACCACATACGTGTGGCCCTCAGTCAGTCTTCTGACTCGGCCTATCCTATCTCTCAGGCTCTCTATCAGAATTGTATCGTACTTTCGGGATCTGAGTGTTGTGACATGTCCAGTACGAGCTCTCATCAAGACGACAATGTCATCATCGCACATCAGTCGCTCCAGCTGGTTGAAATCCAATCCGTGGCCAGTCTTTATCTCGAATACCACTCTCTTCTTGATGGATCCATCGGGCTTCTTGACTGCTAACAAGATGTCTTGTCGAGCATTTGGCCCTTGACTCTCCAAAACTATTTCCGCAGGTAAACGCAGATCATAGAGTCTGTTGGTGAGTTTCTCAACTATCTTCCGTTTTGCATATTCGTGCTTGCTCGTCCAGTACCCGTCAACTCTACTCTCCATTCTGCCGCGACGATTCCTCAGCAACCAGAAAGCTTCTTGGTCACAAATGGTTCTCGCAAGGACATAGACAACATCTCTTGTGTCAACCCTGTTTGTCGGTGTGGAGAGTTTTTGAGCAAGTTCCCCTGCAAGATTGAGGAACTCGTTTTGCAGATCTCGCAGCCTATGCAAGGTCATCTGGGGCTACCATTCGACACACATAGCGTTGAGCGATATTCGGAGACCGGATGCGCCTTGTTCCTGAATTTAAGATGAGAGTACCCAATGTGGTCGAGGGACAGAGCGAGGACAAACTGCTCCTATTTGGCTGAATGGAATTCTGGGTCTTGTCTGCATCCAACTGGAGTGGGGACAGAGGACGGGAGGGGTTATTCCACTGAAAGATATAGGAGTACAACCGCGGCTATAGTTGTTAACAGCTCAGGCAGGGCTCCTACTAGTCCGAAGCCGTATACCTGAAAAGAAAGTGCCTGCAGCAAGGGGTTAGATGTGATCGCATAGACGAGCAGGACTGCTGAAAGTATCATGAGGCCAACTGTAAATTGCGCACGCGTCTTCACATAGATTCCTGCGTAGACGATCAGCAGAATGAATGATAGTCCAGCGTTTATCATGGATACGACAGTTCTGACCGTGAAGTATGCATGTAGCTCTTCCGAGCTAGGAGGCCTAATGCGAATCGGAGGGCGCGTCGGCCTTATCGCAGCATCCTCCAGATAGTAGGTCGAAGCAGCGTATCCGGCGATCGCTAGGCAGAGAACAGCCCCTACTATCAAAGCCATTCTCAATTTTCTCAACGAATCATCACCTCCGGATCAACGTGCGCTACTTTTCTTGTTTTTCCCAATTTTACTCCAAATCTCCTCAAGAACATAGTATCGCTCACCCAATTCCTTGGACACGAAGTACGTTGTACCATAACCATCTCCTGCAGAGGAGATGATCCGGTTTTTGAGAAGAATCCCAAGATGATGTCTCACAGTCTTATAGTCCAATCTGAGATCGCCCGCTAGCTGATTGGCGTTTCGAGGCATTTCCTTCAACGCTTCAATGATGGTCGCCCGTGTCTTTCCCCCTTTAGTGCCCGCGATAAGCCACCAGAGCAGGCGCTCAATTGATTCCTCTCTAGGGAACACCGGCATTCCTTCTACCAGAGCCAGAAAGTAGATGCGGTCTTGTCATAAATAACACCTGACACTGTCAGATTTGGGCAGAAATCGGAAGAGAATCTGGGAAAACGCCTTTAGAACGTTCAACCTACTGCCTCCCGCAAAGAGGTAGCAGACAAATGACTGCAAACCGCAAGCTCGCACTAAAGGTGATAACCGTGGTAGCAGTAGTAGCTTCAGTGCTCGTAGTGGCATTCGCATTCACGGGAAATCTTGGAGCAGCGATTGCACAGAAGAGGACCCCATACGAGATTCCGTATTTTGACAGACCTATGCCCAAGTTCAGAAATCAGAGTTGGTCTGGAAACGTTACCATAGACTCGGCACAAGCCAAGGCGCTGGTCGAGGCATCCATCCTTAGCTTTCGAGTGGGAACAGTCACCTCATTGAAGACTGGCTGGCTCGTTCCTATCGAGGATGGGAAGGGCGTAGTGACATCTATCGAGGTGAGCAAGGTCAGCGCGTCTACGGCAGAACAGGCAAAGATCATCGTGGAAGAGTCGTTGAAGAAAGGCTGGAAGGCAGGAGAGCCCAAACTAATGAGGACCGTATACGATGTTCCGATTCTTGACTCCAAAGGCACAACGATAGGTTACGTCAGGGTTGATGGCAGAAGCGGCGAAATCATGAGGAGGCCGTCTACTATACTCACAGTGACGAGTGAGCAGGCGAAGACCATCGTGAGCAATACAATAAGTGAGTTCAATGTTGGCGAGGCCAAGGACGGAGGCAGCGTATGGATGGTGAGCATCAAATACAAGGACAAGGTGGTCATGACCGTGCTCCTAGGAAAGGTCAATACTCCAACATCCGATGATGCTGTGAAGGCGGTCCAGGCCTCTCTAGGGAAGGGGTGGAGTGCAGGAGAGCCCAAGCAGCTCCAGCATATCTACAGTGTCCCGATCATTGACTCCAATGGTAACACCGTTGGCACTATCCGAGTAGACGGCAGGACTGGCAGCATCGATGCTGGTGCAAGGCCGAGTCAGTGACAATGCTACTGGCCTCTGCTGCGACTCACGGTTATCTGCCCTCCCTCTTTTCTTGAATAAATCTATGCGCAAGCTCGTAGCTGTCTTAAGCCTTCAGCTCCCGCAGGCACATACCTGAAGTTCAATTCCCCTGGGATCCTGAGTTCGGTAGCATCTTCTCACGTATCAGAATCGGCCTACCGCACCAGTCAAAGATGAAATCGGTCCGGCGATTGCTACTGGCACGATTTGCCACCGCGGACGGAACACCGTGAACTATGAAAATTCAAGAGCAAGGTCGTCCGGTCGAGAACACGAAACTGGAAACATTTCAAGAATCTAAGTTTTCTGTTTCCTCTTTGCTTTACGGGTCAGACAGAAAGTTCCTCCGACGCTGATCAGAGCCACAGTAGGAACGAGCCATATGGGAAATTCAGGGATTGGCACAGGTGAGAAAATCAGGTTTGCCCAACTATCGGGAACCAGAGGTGAACTCCCGCCCGGGAATTCGACTCCCTCCTGTCTATTGTGGTCATAGACTCGAAGCCTCAATCCAATCATGATCTTTTCATCGAAATTTAGAGGAACTTTGAGTTGATCACTGAAGTTTAGTGGTATTCGAAATTCGTATATCAAATGGGATGTTTGGGAGTTGGGGCTTCGGCTAAGTGAGCTCTTTGCTTCGATGCTCCAGTAGAAGCCATCTATGGTCTTTTCTTTCGCCCAGCCTTTTCCGTCTCCTTTCCAAACGAAATACTGATTTCTGTGAGCATCCACCCATTCGAGATCAATGACAAAATCGTCGATTCTCGGGATGGATCCGCCATCATGCTGTAGGTCGACATAAACCCATCCCGAATCACCCTTCGCATCTGTGCCGTAGACTTCCTCATCTGTCACAAAATCTTCTAGAACGTACAGATATTTGTCATCATGCCCTACGTAGTAGACTACTTTGTCAGTGGAAGTGACTTGCTCCATTCTTGTCGTATTCCACTCGCTTGCTCTGTCGAAGTAGCCGTCTATCCTAGGGACATTGTTGTTCGGGAACCTATGCGAAGTCACAACCTCAGCAGAATGAGCATTCACCGTTCTTGACAAGGGAAGCATGAGGTATGCTGAGGCCAGCAAGACGCCTATTAAGAGCACAGCCTCACTCCTGTTCAATTCATCACACCCTGCCAATCAGCATCTTGCCGCTTCTTGGCCCTTGTACAGCTGCAATCTAAAGCAATTGCAGCGAAGCACATTCGGGATTTTGGTCTGGATAGGAGACTGAGACATGCTCATGCATCGTCGACCAATGGTGGAGTCCATCAGGAACTTGACACTGCCGTCTTGGCTCTCTTTCCAGGCTCATCCCTGCTTAAGACAATAGGTGTGAGAGCGCCTGAGACCGAAAGCTGCAAGAATGAAACTGAGGATCTTGGCTTCATTCCAAAGGGTAGCAATTGCAGATCCATTCGCACGTCTGAGCCATCCGGGATTTGAATGCGAAGCGCCTTGGTCTCATACGCCGGTAGTGAGTACATGACAAGATAGGATCCCGGCACCATCCACAACTCATAGGCGCCGTCAAGTGTACTTGTCCAGAGCGCCATCTCTTCTCCTATGGCGTCGACGGAGACCCATGAGATCCTCGTGTAGTTCTCGTAGTTGGTATTGAACGTGTGAACCATGCCGTATAGTCGCCCCATTCTATGCAAAGCGAGAACGACGCTTGCGCTCATGTTGCCTGCTGTCCTAGCGTCTATGGTTGGCTCTATCGGCTGATGGTAGCCGGGAACGTATACTTTGACCGTGTACAGGTCTGGTTCCAGCCCGTAGTCTTTATGCGACGATCCATCCGTCGTATCGTAGTAGTTGACCCACCTCGTTGCAACATCGCCGTGGTAGCTCTTGAACCCGGCCAAGGTCACCGTGCAGCTGGCTGCTTCGTCTGCCTTTAGCACGTACTTGATGCCCGCTGCGACGAACTTCGCCTTTGAATCGTATACTTCGAATCGAACCGGAACCCTGGGGTCGTCTGGATCCCAGTACTTGATGTAAGTGTCTACGGGAGAGATTATTCGTTCCTTCTCAAAGACTACAGTCAAATCTATCTGAATACCAGGCATCACTCGGACAGATATGTCGGCGAACTCTCCCCTCTTTACTGAGAAGTATACTATCTGTCGTTGAACATATCCATAGGTGAAGACATAGATTGAATAGGTTCCGTCATCAAGCCCTATCACGCTGGCAGTATTGTTGACTGGAAACTTTCTTCCGTCCGGAAGAATTCCATTGTCTTGCGACAATCTAAACGACCCGTAGGTTTCCACCCCGTATCTATCCCTGATTTCGACACTGACAGGAGAGTCGGGGTATTTCCAGGCAGCAATGTCGAAAGGTTTCTGCCACGTGATTGGAAAGACTGTAACGTTTAGGCCTCCTTGAAGCACAACCCAGAAGCTGATCTCGCTCAATCCTTCTCCAATAGTAACTCTATGCCCAGTCGGACCATATCGATAGGCAGACGGAAGATAGACCTCTCCAACTGAGACATATCCGGCTCCAACTGAATACAGGCGAAGTGCGTCTGTACGAGCCTTCAGTGTCCATTTAGCAAAGACTATGTACTGTCCCGGAGGCAAGCCGTAGTCCCTTGAACTGCCAAAGAGTCCTGTCAGCTCCACAGACGTAACGTTGGTACGCGCCTCCACAAAGGTCGAGTTCCTTGCACGTATCTCCTCAACGAGGTCATACGCTTCGACTGTCAAGGTCCCGTCCCACCAAGTTCCGCTTTCTCGTAGAATCTGAGTGGAATTCATGAAGTGCACTGTTACTATTAGGCGCCCGGTCTTTTCGAGTAGGATCTCGATCAGTCTATTCTGCTCGTTGCGGGTAAATACTACCGCACATTCGCTTCTCAAGGCTCGCTCGTTCGCGGCGCTGGGCTGAACGTACCCGTTCACCCACACTCTAAAGTAGTATCTTCCCGGCCCTATCCCTCCGGTGTAGTTTGCGTACTCTTGAGGTATGTGGCCGTCCAGATCTATCTCGCCACAGTACCAGAATGTGTAGGATGTACTCTTGGGCTCCGTGGTTCTGTTCAGGAGTCTAATGGTCGTATTCCAATGATCAAAGATCTCCAGAGTTATGATTTTTGGCTGGTCCGAAATATCCGTTCCGTTTCTAAAGGCCCCCCACCCTACTGGTTGCTTCATCCACCTCGAAAGTGCAACGACAGTCGTAAACGGGCTGCGTTCAAGGAAGATGTCTACTCCCTCTAACGATTGTCCCGCCTTGAGGAGTATTGGATATAGAAGCTCTCCAGGCGCGTATCCGGCTGCTGTCGCGTTCAGCGTGTATCGTCCCGGCGCCAACCCGTATAGGGTGTAAGTATAGCTGCGGTAGGGATCGCTGCTGATTTCTGTACTGTTGTTGAAGAATGCTCGGCCGACGACTATCCTTCCCTCAGCGGTTACTCCCGCCGCGCATACTTTTCCTCCTTCCTCTGGATTGAGTTTTATTGGGGCTCCGTATTTGCCTATTGGGGGTCCGTGACTGTAGTTCGTCAGTCTCCCCCCGTATCTGATGGTGCCTGAGACATATGCTGGGTTTGGGTCTGCGGATACTACAACCGTAGGAAAGTCCTTTGTGTCTATGGATGTTCCATCAGTAAGAACCTTGAAGAAGTATCTGCCCACGATGCTGGGTGCGGTGACATTGAAGACCCTCACAGAATAGCTGCCAGAGTCCATTTGCGTTTCGCTTGTTACTGAAACGCGGTACCAGTTCGGAGCTCTCCTGTCTGAGCTTGATACCTTTGAGATCCCGATGTTGCCGTAGTTGTTGGTTATGTTTGACCAGACGTATTTCTTGCTGGTGGTCACTTGGAACTCAGGCGGGATGTATATGTCAATTCGTTTCGTCGCACTTCCTGAGCTGATGAGGAAACTGAGATCTCCCACTGTCTCCTGAAGAATGAATGATTTGGGGTACTCAAGTTTCACTTTGACCGAATCGTTGCCGAGATAGTGATTGTCCTCCTCGTCCGGAGGTAGATAGGGAATCTTTCCTGGGGAAACTTGTGCCCGATCGCCGATTCTTGCGAGGATGAGCGGCTGCGACAGGAATACCTGTGACGCGACAAGTAGCAGCACAAACGTGACTCTGATGGTTCCTCGTATGCGCCGCAACTTCAATCGCATTGACAGGCCCTGCCGTTACAGCGTTGACGATTCGCAATCTCTTCTTGCCGCTCGTTTCACTCATACTTCAGCGCAAGAACTATGTTCAGTCTTGACGCTCTCCACGCAGGATACAGTCCAGCAACAATCGAGATTCCAATCGGGAAGAGAAGCGAGAACATAATCAGGTTAGGCGTTATGGCCGGCGTGAACCCCACAGACGACGAAGCTCTAGCTCCCGGCATCATAGGGCCTGCCACTCTCATGCCTCCTAGTCCCCCGGACAGCAGGAACGAGAGAAACATTCCAGTTACGGTTCCTAGGATCCCCCCCACGATTCCAGTTATGCTTGCCTCCGCCAGAAACATCGTGAGTACGTTTCTAGCCTTGTATCCAATGGCCTTCAATATTCCTATCTCTCTCGTTCGCTCCATTATTGACACGAACATGGTGTTTGTGATTCCAACGCCGGCAACGAAGAGAGAAACTGCGGCGATCCCTCCCATGAAGAAGGTAAGTTGATCCGTTATGGATTGAACTGTCTCCAGCATCGATTGGGAACTCATTATTCGAGCATTAGTCCCGAAATACTCTTGAACGCCTGCCTGGGCGAGGGCAACCTCTTCTGGCGAGTTGGCAAGAACGTACATTCCGGAGTAGTAGGTCAATTTGAACGCTAACCGCGCCGCAACCAAGGAGATGAAACCCGTTTCGTCGATGTTTAGGAAGCCCACGAGTCCAAAAGGCTTCAACACTCCCTTAACCAAGTACGCGTATGTTGGGCCGCGAGTTCTCCCCGTGGCCGCTTGCTCCAACACAAGCAACTCATTGACATCGACAGGCGGGAGCTCTGCCTCTGGCGGCCTCGCGATGGATGATCCGACAACTATCCCCGTGGGATCATACATGTCGACAGTGCCTCCGCGATCAAGAGCGAGGCCCTCATACATTGTGAAGAGCTTGTTGTGGTCTAACCCAAAAAGTTGAACTGAGACTGTCGTCGTACCGTAGTTGATCTGCAGCCTCCTAGAGTAGTATGGAATGACGTCCCTGACTCCTGCAAGTGATGCGAGTGCAGCCACGTCGTCGTCGCTGATCTGTACTCTCGCGCTCATGGGCATAATCGTCAGCGTGGTAACCCCCATCTTGGATATCTGAGCCGTAACGTTCGCCGTAAGCCCCGTCGTTGAAGCTATCAACGCGACGATCATCGATGTCCCAATCACAATCCCGAGAATCGTCAGGCCACTTCTCAGCTTCCGATCCTTCAACGCCTTGAAGGCAAGCAGGAATGTATCCCGTGACCTCATCGGCCCACCTCTACAGGAGCAGGGGTGCTATTTCCGCTAAGCCTAGCAAGACGCTCAAGAGATCTCGCAAGATCTGAATCAGAACGGTCACTAGGTCACTTTGCTTCTGCACAACCGTTGGCGGACGCACTTCTGACGCTCGAACCACCAGCATCAAAGTCGCCTGAGAGGTGTGGCTGGTCGCCATGCCGTCACTGCAAGTCACCGAGACCATGATCGCATAGGTTCCAGGCGTAATGTCACGCCTTAGCTGTATTCCCGAGCTGAAGGGCCGAGGAACATTCGGGTCGACTTGTCCAACTATGATCGAAGCGGGGCGGACCAATGCCTGAGAAGAAACTGTGACGTTTGTGTTATAGACGCTAATCTTTCCGACGTTCAGCAGGTTTCCTGAGATGGTGATATTCCCCGCTGGAACGGTAGTCGAAGGCGATGCTATCGTATTGTAGATAACCATGTATCTTGTTGAGCTTATCACCACAGGAACCGTCGCCACTGTGGATTTCAAGAAGTACAGTGTCTTGCCTGCTCCAGACGCGACCTCGACATAGTTCACAATCATGTCCAACTTGTACTCTCCCGGACTGCAATCCCGATCAATATTCAAAAGGAAGTCTACGGTCGCGGTCGCCCCGGGCGAAATGCTTGAAGTATAATAGGCTCGATTGACATCTCCACCCGTGGCGTTCTTGAAGGGAAATTGCAACTTCAGCTCGGTAGTTACTCCTGAGATCGTTGCATTGCTCAGATTCTGGAAGGTCACTCGAAGACGTATATTTCGATCACCAGGGGCCGCATCTATCTCGGTCCACATTCGCCCAGTCTCATATGTGGCTTCAGAAGTCACCCAGATCGCTGAAACGACATTGATCGGTGTCTGAACCCCCTCCGCTACTGACGACCATCCAGTCGCAGTCAGAAGGAGGACCAGCCCAAAGATCCAAGCCCTTCCGATCTTGCTTTTGCTTCTCAATTCAGAACTTCCTCCTTCTCTATCACCCCGTCCCTCAAGTACACTATTCTATGGGCTTGCTTTGCTAGGTCAGGGTTGTGCGTGACAAGTACGAAGGTTCGTCCCGCCGTCTTGTTGATTTCCTTGATTAGGTCCATTATCTGTGCAGATGTCTTCGTGTCCACGTTCCCCGTGATCTCGTCGCCTAGAATCAATGTGGGGTCTGTCACTAAAGCCCGACAAATGGCGACTCTCTGTTGCTCTCCGGCGCTTAGCTCATACGGGTGGTTGAAGAACTTTGACGCCAATCCAACTGAGGTCAACATTCTCTCAGCCAATTGTCGACGTTTGTCAGGAGTCATCCCCGAAGCTATTAGCGGGAGTTGCACATTCTCAATGGCGGTCAACCTGTGTATCAGATTGTAGGCCTGAAACACGAAACCTATCTTCCTGTTGCGAATAGTCGATTTTCTGTCATCGTCAAGTTTTGAGGCTTCTATTCCGTCTATGAATATCCTTCCACGCGTCGGCCTATCCAACAGACCAATTAGGTTGAGAAGCGTAGTCTTTCCGCTTCCTGAAGGTCCAACTATGGACACTATTTCTCCATTCTTGATTCTCAACGAGACATGGTCCAACGCAGTGAACCTAATTGGACCTGTCCGATATACCTTGACCAGGTCGCTGACCTCGACTGCGAACTCATTCCTCTGGTTCAAGGGCCCTACCCCGTCGATATCTCATCATTCCCAGCGCTGACAGATAGACCGCGACGACTACCAGAAAAGACACCACACCGCATGACGCCAAGAAAACAAGGTTGTTGTTTGTTAGCGCGACTATCTTCAGGGCCCCCAGAGACCATGCATATACCACATTGAGGATTCCTGACAATGACGCAGCTAAGATTGCCTTCTTCCAAACAGCCATAAGATCTTTGCTAGACCACACGCTTCCTAGAAAGGCCCCTGCAACAATAAGTGGAATCAGAATCGGTACCTGTGGCAACTATTTCACTTTTCTCCCTTTTTTCCAGACACGTAGCGACCTTCCAAAGATTAAGCCTTTCCCCAAATTCCTACCCGATTTTCGTCGAAATCCCAGATAACACTTTTGTCATGGAAAAACGATCGAGATCCCCTAGGCTAAAGTCCCAAACGAACGGATAGAGTGCCTGGCCGAAAGGATTCCATTAAGCGTACTCTCTGGTGGCTCATTACCGGCACAAGGCGGCAGAACACATGCCACGATGGTCATGGTCCTATGAGAAAAGCCTAGGAACTCCAATGAGCTAATGAACGAATTCGAACTTGAATACGAATACTCTTATGTTCGCTTCGTCCCACCGGAGAGGTCAACTGTTTTGTTTTGTGAACAGCTTGTTCCAAAAGCTAGGATTTACTACCTGCCTAGAGTGAGATATTCGACCAAGATCGTGAGGAGGTGAGACTATGAGTGAGAAGGCCAAAATGCACTACGCTGTAGCAATAGTCTCGATCATAGCCTTAGCGTTTCTGAACGGTGCGTCGCTGTACTTCGCCTTCTCAAGGATAGCGGGACCGACAGCTCCTGCTAGAGAGGATGCGCAAGTCAACGTAATCTCTGTCACTGGCACAGGCTCTGCGTACGCCTCTCCAGATGTGGCGTATGTAAGCGTCACCGTTCTGACGGAATCTGCAACCGCGATCGAAGCTCAACAGAAGAACGCCGATGTCATGAACAACGTGATTGAAGCTCTAAAGAAGACAGGAGTATCCAAGGATGATATGAAGACCGAACAATACAGCCTGCAACCGAAATACGACCGCGATGGGCAAAGGATAATCGGCTATGAGTGCAGAAACAATCTCAGGGTCACGTGGCGAAAGGTCGACGAAGTCGGCGTGGTTCTCGACACCGCGGTGAAGGCTGGAGCCAACACAGTTGGTAGCGTGACGTTTGGGCTCTCTAAACAGAAGGTCGATACCCTAACAGCACAAGCCATCAGAGAAGCCGCCAGCGATGCCGAGGCGAAAGCCCAGACGCTAGCGTCCGCACTTA
>Ga0209725_1001548_pt1 | contig 12866 bp, 12 predicted proteins | sample I18A1metaG_FD_184145 | JGI IMG/M metagenome (GOLD analysis project Ga0209725, IMG submission 184145) | Lake sediment bacterial and archeal communities from Gulf of Boni, Indonesia to study Microbial Dark Matter (Phase II) - ​I18A1 metaG... | ecosystem: Environmental > Aquatic > Freshwater > Lake... | reverse complement strand
TGCTGCGCCCCGTAGGGCCTGGGCCCTTATCTCAGTGCCCATCTCCGGGCTCCCGCTCTCGCGGCCCGTACCGGTTATAGGCCTGGTGAGCCGTTACCTCACCAGCGACCTGATCGGGTGCGGCCCCATCCTTCGGCGAAACCGAGAAGCATGCCCTCAGCCCCCTTTGAGCAGAGAACCGTTCCAGGCCTCTCCACCTATCGAGAATTAGCGCCAGTTTCCCGGCGTTGTTCCCGTCCGAAGGGCAGGTTAGCCACATGATACTGAGCCGTACGCCGCGTCTCCACCGTAGCTAGGAAACGCACGACTTGCATGGCTTAGTCCCATCCCGATAGCAGTTGGGTCCGCCAGGATCAAGCGGAGTTAGGACAAAATCTGTTAGGACGATTTTGAAGCACAGCCTATTCTTCTTGAATGGACTGGAGATTGGCAGAGTAAACTGCAAGCCTACATAGGACCCAAACGTTCCTGGGGCAAGTCCTAGGTTTGTTCGGGCCTTCATCCATTTCCCCGCGATTGGAGGTCAACATTTCATCCACGGGCTGCAAACCCTAATCGTCAAGTTGACGCCGCCGCCGGCATCGCGGGAAGCGAATTGTATAACTTACAATCGCCAACTACACACAACCCTGAATGTCATATAAACGTATCTGCGCTTTTAAGCCCACAGAAACATCATTCCGAGGCCGAGTCCTATCCCAATCCGAATACTCTATTCGGATTCTCCCAGAGGGCCTTCTGAAGCGTATCTTCACTCATTCCCATCCGGCGACAGTACCATGAGAACTTTGAGACAGCCAAAGGGTCAGAAGGCCTGAGACCATTGGCATCACTTCCAATCAACACATGATCAGGGTTACTCTTCACAATCTCGCAGGCGTCTTCGTTGGAGAGCATGTCTCTTCTAAGCGTCAATCCGATGTTTGCCCCAGCCTCGCGTATCTCCGCTACAACATTCTTAGATGAGTGGTCCACAACGACCTTTGCAGAATCCAGACCAACCTTCCTTACGATACCCAGAATGACTGCCACCGCATGTTTCTTCTCAGGTATAGGTGTGTGGATTATGATTGGAAGTCTGTGATCCTTCGCAATCTCCACCTGCCTTTCAAAGACCGTTCGTTCAATGTCATTCTGAGTGTGAATCCCCACCTCACCAATCGCAGTCACAGATTCACGCTTCAGAAACGAAGGAAAGTGGACTAATGCTTTTTCGTGGTCTTTTGGAATGGACATGGGGTGAACTCCAACAGCGACATATGGAGCGATTCCTCGATCTTTCACTTTCATCAAGTGTGTCGTGAGCAGTTGCTCGAAGTAGTCGAGCAGCGTCGTGTGTATCGTTGCTCCATTTGGGCCGGTACAGAGCATGAGCCTCCTGATGCCAGAAACAGCCATCATCTCAACATCTTCACATCTGATGGTGTCGACGTGCGTATGTGTGTCAAACACCGGGAAACACCCGTCTACTCTCAGGAGATGAAAACTCGTGCTTAAGAATACATACGATCTTGAATGCGATCCACACGGATCAGACTCTCAAACATTCAAGTCACTCCTGACGTTTCCTACTCGTTTCACGAAGATTTAAGAACAAACAGAATCATCTTCGAATGGCTGATGTGAGAAGGAATGAGAGGAATATTGGTGACTGGTTTCGGGCCGTACGGAAAGGAAAGAACAAACCCCACATGGGAAGTTGCGAGACTTCTGAACGGCAGACACATCAGCGGTTTGAGAGTGAACGGTGTAAGATTGAAGGTGTCAGCCAAGGAGATTTCGCGACGAATACCGGACCTGATCGATACAATTCAGCCAAGACTTGTGCTCAATCTGGGACTTGCTCCCGGCCGTATGGATCTGTCTGTAGAGCGAGTGGCCGTAAACGTTGCTGACTTCACCATCCCTGACGCTTCAGGAGGAAAGCCGGTTGATGCACCAATAGACCCGGCTGGCCCTACTGCATACCTGGCCACAATCCCAATCAAGAGAATAGTGAAGGCCCTACTGTCAAGAGGCATTCCTGCCTCGGTTTCAAATACGGCAGGCATGTATCTCTGCAACTTCATCATGTACACCAGCCTCAATCACATAGCGAAAACCGGACTACGAGCAAAGGCAGGCTTCCTCCACGTTCCAAACCTCCCAAGTCAGGCAGCTGAAAAGTACTCGAAAACCAGAATCCAAACACCGAGCATGTCTCTCGATACCATGCTTAAGGGAATCGAAATTGCATTGAGGACAAGCGTTCCATAACCTTAGCGAAAATGAGGCAGAACAGATTCTCCGAAGAATCTCATCTGCTCTAGATCACTGAAGACAAGCATGAAGTACTGTATCCCTGCGTCCGTGAACTCCTTCAGCTGTTGTAGGCATTGCTCTGGAGTTCCGACAATTCCACCTTTCCTGAGCGGATACGGCAAATACCCTTCGACCTCGCGATAGCGTTCGACTAGTCTCCGCTTCATCTCGTTCACTTGAGGCTCGTCATCCGAGATCAGAACCCCCGCAGAAAGCGACTTTGTGATCGACGCGTAGTCTCTCCCCAGAATGCGACAATGCCTTCTCAACACAGAGAGTTTGTGTCGGACATCCATCGGAGTCAGATCCCATGCGAAATTTGTGCCGTTCGCATGTCTTGCCGCGACTCGCAGCAGAATTTTCTCGCCTACTCCGGCGATCCAGATTCTGGGATGAGGCTTCTGAATGGGTTTTGGATCGCAGATCGCGTTCTGAATCCGGTAATAGGTTCCTTGAAAAGTGGCCTGCTCCTCGGTCCACATGAGCTTGATCACGTTTATGGCCTCATCGAGTCTCCCAATTCTGACGGAGGGCTTCTCAGAGAAAGACGTGCCGTATGCCTCATACTCTGGGATGTACCCAAGCCTCCTGTGCCAATCAGCTCTTCCAGTTCCTCCTGCCCCGAGACCCAACTCCAGTCTACCTTCGCTTATCACATCGAAGGTTGCGCCAGTCTTTGCGAGCATTGATGGAGACCTGTAGTGGACATTGGTCACGAGTGTGCCCAATCGGATCTTCTTGGCAGTCGTTGACAAGGCGGAAAGAGTGGACCATGATTCCAGGAGGGACTGATGGTCAGGAAAGGGAAAGCCATGAAGATGATCGAAGAGCCAGAGAGAATCGAACCCCAGTCTTTCAGCTTCCAAAGCCGTCGCCCTCAGTTCTTGATATGACATGCTGTCTTGCGCTGAGCAAACTCCGAAGCTGATCATCGACATCTATGCCTTCGTCCCTGCGCGTTGCTCAATCGTCATCTGCTGATGACCATGAAAAGCCCCCGCTGCTAATGCCACAGATTCAGTGCTATGCCCAGGCGTATTCCCGCGTAGGCATTTGCTGGACACGTGAAGCAACAGTGCGAAGTGGAAAGATAGGTGTAGATGACCCAGCAGAGACACTCACGCTCGCTCCAGCAGATGTTCCAAAAGGCAACAGTTGCAGATCTCTCTGAACATCTGAACCATCAGGAATCTGGAGCCTCAGTGATCTGGTCTGGTAACCCGGAAGAGAATATGTCACCAGATAGGACCCTGGATTAACCCATGCCTCATAGAACCCGTCCAGAGTGAAGGTTCTCACGAGGGTATCCTCTCCCAACACATCAACAGAAACCCATGAGATCCGCGTATAGTTCCCGAAATAGGTGTTGAAGGTGTGAACCCTCCCGTACAGGTGCCCCATTCTCTCCAGGACAATTATGACGCTGGCTTCGCCTCCCAGCCTCACCTCAATCACAGGATCGTTCTTCTGCCAATACCCTGGGACATACACCTTAAGGGTGTACCAATCGGAAGCTAACCCATAGTCTCTCTGCCCAGAACCATCGGTCGTGTCATAATAGTTGACCCAACGCGTCGTCGCATTCCCGTAGTAGTAGCGGAAGCCTGCATTAAAGCTGGAGAATGGCATCTTCGTATCGGCATCGGGAATATACGTTGCATTTGCTCCAACGAACCGCGCCCGCGAGTCATAAATCTCGAACCGAACAGGAACCTTCGGGTTACTGCTGCTCATGCTGTCGGTACTATTCCAGTATTTCACATACGTATCTATTGGAGAAAGCATCTTCTGCTTCTGAAATACCAGCGTGATCCTTATTGCCCCGCCGATTACCACAGGTACCGATATGTCAGCCATTTCGCCTCTCCTAACCGAGAAAAACACCGGCCTCTCCTGAATATACCCATAGGTGAAGACGTGAATAGAATAGATTTCATCATCAAGCCCTATCACGCTAGCGGTATTGTTCACTGGCACTCGTCTTCCGCTGGCAAAGACCCTGTTCTCTTGCAATAGTCTAAACGACCCATAGACCTCAACGCCATATCTGTCTCTGATTTCCACATTGATAGGAGAGTTGGTGTATTTCCAGGCAGAGATGTTGAATGGCTTTTGCCACGTGACTGGAAAGACTGTGAGATTCAGGCCTCCTTGAAGCACAACATAGAAACTGATTTCGTTTAGTCCTTCTCCAATAGTCACTCTGTGCCCCGTAGGACCATATCGGTAGATTGAGGGGAGGTAGACTCCTCCAACAGAGACATAGTAAGGATGATTGAATCCACCAAAGAGAGTTGGCGGTACCAAGCGAGCAAAGATTATGTATTCTCCTAGAGGCAATCCATAATCCCTCGAACTGTTGAAGAGTCCTGTGAGTTCCACGGATGCAGTTCTGCTGCCTGCGGGCACAAATGTGGAGTTCCTTGCACGCATCTCTTCAACGAGGTTGTAGGCTTCGACGGTCAATATTCCATTGTACAGAGCCACACTTTTGCGCAGCATCATCTGAGCTGAATTCGTGAAGTGCACTGTCACCTTCAAAGTTCCCGTCTTTTCTAGTAGAATGTCGATCCGTCTGTTTTGCTCGTTGCGGGTATAGTCCACTGCGCACTCGTTTCTCCAGACCCACTCGTTTGTTGCACTCGGCTGAACGTATCCATTAACCCACACTCTGAAGAAGTATCTTCCAGGCCCGATGCCTCCAACGTAGCTCGCATTCTCTTGAGGTATGTGACCGTCCCAGTCTTTCTCACCGCGATACTCGAATATATGACTTGTTTTTTTCGACTCAACAGTGTGGTTCACAAGTCCAATGAGTCTGATATTTGTAGTGTTCCAAAGATCAAAGATTTCCAGAGTCATAGTCTTGTTTATAGGAATGAGCATTGTTCCATTGCGAAGGTCTCCCCAAATTGCTGGTTGCTTCATCCATCTCGACAAGGCGACTATAGTGGTGACCGGGCTGTGTTCAAGGAAAATGTCCACTCCTTCCAATGATTGCCCAGCTTTGAGGGATATTGGGTATGGAAGTTCCCCGGGTGCGTATCCGGCTGCTGTCGCGTTTAGGGTGTATCGTCCAGGCGCCAGCCCGTACAAAGTGTAGTCGGCTGAGGCGTTGAAGAAGGCTTGGCCTATGACTATTCTTCCTTCAGCGGTTATTCCTACGGCACATACTTTTCCTCCCTCCCCTTTTGTTGCGTTAAGGAATATTGGGGCCCCGTAGCCGTATCCTTCTGGCATCGGCATCTTCCCGCCGTATCGGACGGAACCTGAAACATATGCGGGGTTTGGATCCGCCGAAACTACGATCGAAGGAAAGTTCTTTGCGCCTATTGAGGTTCGGTCCGTGAAGACTTTGAAGAAGTAGAGGCCTACGCTGCTTGGCGCTGTTACGTCGAAGACCCTTATGGAATAGTTCCCGGGCCTCGTCATTGGGCTGGTGACAGATACTTTGTACCAGTTGGGTGCCACGTTGTCGTAGCTTCCTGCTTTCCTCATTTCGATGTTTGCGTAGTCGTTGGTCGCGTTGGTCCAGACGTAGCTTGAGCCGGTGTTGACTTTGAATTCCGGCGGAATGTAGATGTCAATTCGGCTGGCCGTCTTTCCTCTCGACTCATTTAGGGTGACAGTGAAAGCGAGATCTCCAACTGTTTCTTGGAGGATGAACGACCGGGGGTATTCAAGTTTCACCATGAATGAGCTGTTGCCTAGATAATGGTTGCGGAAAATAGGGTTCTTGTCGGCTGACGGTATTCTTCCCGGAGATGCGTTTGCCTTGTCTCCTACCGCTGCCCATGCCGACTGTAAGGATAGGAATTGCAGGGATAGCGTCAACAGAAGGACTACGACCACTCTGACTCTTCTGTACTCTCCGAGATTCATTGGCATTGACGGGCCTCGTTGTGATCTGCGGACCGGTGATTGGCAAGTTTGGGTTGCGGCTCACTTTACTCATACTTCAATGCGAGAACTATGTTGAGCCTTGAGGCTCTCCAAGCAGGATAAAGCCCTGCCACTACTGAGATTCCAATTGGAAATAGAAGTGAGAAAGTCATTAGTTCAGGCGTTATGATTGGACTGAACCCACCAGATTCACCTCGGTGTACTGGGCCCATTCTGAAGGAAGGCAAACCAGTCGTCAACAGAAACGAGAGAAGCGAACCAGTGACAGTTCCAATTAGCCCTCCGATAATCCCGGTAATACTCGCTTCCGCAAGAAACATCGTCAGGATATTACGAGCTCTATATCCTATCGCCTTCATAATGCCAATCTCCCTTGTCCGCTCCATAATGGACACGAACATCGTATTCGTAATACCTACACCAGCAACAAAGAGAGAAACGGCAGCAATACCACCCATGAAGAAACTCAACTGATTTGTAATCGACCGCACGGTCTCCAACATAGACTGAGCGCTGAATATTCGCGCATTGGTGCCAAAGTAGTTCTGAATGCTCGCCTGAGCTACAGCAACCTCCTCCGGTGAATTACAGATAACGTACACTCCGGAATAGTACGTGAGCTTGAAGGTCAGTCGTGCACCCATTATTGAGAGAAATGCAGCCTCGTCAAGGTTCAGAAATCCAACTACCCCGAAAGGTTTCAACACGCCTCTCACCAGGTAGGCGTAGCTCGGGCTTCGACCTCTTCCTGTCGTCGGTTGCTCAAGCACAAGAAGTTCGTTGACGTCAACGGAAGGCAGAGTTGCCTCGGGAGGTCTGGATATTGAACATCCCACGACGACCCCTGTTGGGTCATATAGGTCGACCAAGCCACCTCGATCAAGGTCGAGGCCCTTGTACAGTGTTAGCAGCTTGTTGTGGTCCAGGCCATAGATTTGGACCTGCAGTATTGTCGAGCCGTAGTTTATCTGTAGTCTTCTCGAGTAATATGGTATGACATCGGCAACACCATCGAGTCTCTGGAGCGCAGCCACATCGTCATCTGTGATTTGAACTCTTCCACTCATGGGGAATACTGTGAGCGTTGTGACTCCCATCTTCGCTATTTGAGCGGTAACGCTTGCAGTCAATCCTGTTGTAGAAGATATCAATGCCACAATCATCGATGTGCCGATGACGATTCCGAGAACCGTCAGGCTTGTTCTCAGCTTTCGGTCTTTCAGAGCCTTGAAAGCTAGCAGAAATGTATCTCGTGTTCTCATTAGTTCACCACTGCTTGAGATTTGATGGAAGCTGTGCAACGCCGAAGAAGATACTCAAGAGATCTCGCAGAATCTGGATCAATAGAGTCAGAATGTCACCTCGCTTTTCCACCACTGGAGGCGGTCTGGGCTCAGATGGGCGAATAGTCAATCTCACTTCAAGCTGAGAGACATGGCCGATCATCATGATGTCTGCGTGAGTTACTGAGATCGTGATTGAGTACGATCCAGGCGTGATATCTCGTCTCAGCTGCAGGCCGGTACTAAATGGCCTGGGAACGTTGGGATCAACCTGACCTACTATGATCGATGCCGGACGAAGGAGAATAGGAGAGAGAACAGTGACATTAGTGTTGTAGGTACTTATCTTTCCAATGTTCAACAGGCTCCCTGAAATCGTGAGATTACCTGCCGGAACCGATGTTGACGGAGAAAGTATGACGCCATAGACGACCATGTATCTCGTCGAGCTTACCACTACTGGAACGGTCACTTCGACGGATTTCAGGAAGTAAAGGGTCTTACCTACTCCAACTGCAAGTTCAAGATAGTTCACAACCATACTCAACCTGTACTCACGCGAACTAGCGCGAAGATCAATGTTCATAAAGAACTCGAGATCGACGCTCGTTCCAGGCGAAACACTTCCAGTGTAGTAGGCCCTATTGATGTTGCCTCCTGTTGCGTTCGTGAACGGGTATTGGAGCTTGAGTTCGGCTCCGATACCAGAGATCGTCGCGTTGCCTAGGTTCTGGATCGTGACTCGAAGGCGTATGTTACTGTCTCCGGGAGCTGCATCTATCTCCGTCCAAAACCTGCCAGTCTCGTATGTGACGTCTGATGTCACCCATCTTGCTGAGATCACATTTATCGGCGTCTGAATCCCGTGTGCGACCACGAGGCATGCCGCGGCGACCACGATCACAAGGAGTCCTGTTATCCAAGCATTCTCGATCTTGTTTCTGTGTCTCAATTCAGAACTTCCTCCTTCTCTATCAATCCATCTCTTAGGTACACTATTCGATGAGCCTCACGTGCAAGCTCGGGGTTATGCGTGATCAACAAGAATGTTCGCCCCGCAGTTCTATTGATCTCTTTCAGCAGTCCCATTATTTGTGCCGAGGTCTTGGTGTCAACGTTTCCGGTGATCTCATCACCAAGCACGAGCGCCGGATCAGCAACCAATGCCCTGCATATCGCAACCCTTTGTTGCTCTCCGGCACTTAGCTCAAAGGGCCGATTGTAAAACTTGGACGCCAATCCGACTGAGGTCAACATCTTCTTCGCTAGCTCTCGACGCTTCTCCGGGCTCATCCCCAGAGCAATGAGAGGAAGTTGCACGTTCTCTATAGATGTCAGCCTATGTATCAGATTGTATGCCTGAAAGACGAATCCAATCTTTCTATTGCGTATGAAAGACTTCCTGTCCTCATCCAATCTTGAAGCTTCTATTCCGTCTATGAATACCTTGCCTCTCGTTGGCCTGTCAAGCAGACCTATCAGGTTGAGCAAAGTGGTTTTACCGCTTCCAGAAGGCCCGACTATGGAAACAATTTCTCCCCTCCTGACTCTGAGAGTGATATTATCCAGTGCAGTGAACTTGATCGATCCGGTTCGATAGACTTTCGTCAGGTCGGTGACTTCGACTGCGAATTCATTCCTCTGATTCAAGTGTCTTACCCCGACGGTATCTGACCATGACAATTGCAGACAGGTACACTGCGAGAACAACCACAAACCCAGTGAACCCGGAAGTCGCCAGAGAGACATTGCTGTTCGCCGGGAGATTGCCTGCCGGTATTCTCAGGATACCCAGCACAAAAATGTGCCCCATGTTCAAGACTCCGGACAGTATCGCTGCCAGAACGGCCTTCTTCCACGCGGCCAAGAGGTTTTCACTAGGCCATGCGCTGCCCAGAAGCGCCCCTGCAACAACTAGTGGTATGATTATTGGGACCTGAGACAACTCCTCGGGTTTCCTCCATTCAACGAAAGCAACGATGCAGATACTGATTAAAGCCTTTTGCATGAATCATTTGGAGAGTACTTCTTCGATTCTCTGCGTGGTTTCAGCAAGGATTCGGCTTATTTCTTTCGCTTGCGGTTCGGTCAGACTGCCATGGCTTGAGAATAGCACTCTGGCCAGTCTTCGCCCTTCTCTTATGAGGTCGGCTCTTGGGCCTCTGAAGAACTTCTGCCTTCTCTGGAGGACATCATCAAGAACTGGCTTTCTCTCTGCAAGGAATTTCGCACCTTCTTCTGTGATGGAGTAGATCTTCTTCCCGTTCTCAGTATTCGAAGTCACATAGCCCAGGTCTTCTAGCATCTGGAGAGTGGGATAGACAAGGCCTGGGCTCGGCATGTAAGAGCCTCCGTACTTGTCATTTACCACCTTCATTATTTCGTACCCGTGCATCGGTCTGTCCTTCAGGGCGTTGAGTAGGAGGTACTTGAAGTCGCCTCTTCCCATTGCTCTGCCTGCCCTATGCCACATTTCTCTTCCCGATATATCTCGATATATCGACACATATTTCAGTGTAACGGTTCGAACAGAACCAACCTTCCGCCACATCATGCGGCATCAATGCAGAGAGATCACTGATCTCTGACCTGCACAGCCTCCGCATCGCATAGAGCATTCTGTCAACAGAGGCGGTGTTCCAGTCAGCGAACAGTGCGTTCCAAAAGTCAGAGTTTACTATCAGGATGAGTGAGCAGCTAGCGGCGTGTAGATGGAGGATGGAGGTGAAACAATGATTGAAAAGGGCAAGCAGCAGTACGCATTAGCGGTACTCGCCATAGTCGTGCTGGCACTCCTTCAGGGCGCGACTTTGTACTACTGTTTCTCAAGACCCGCAAGTCTGCCGATGCCTGGCGGAGGGGAATCTCAGACTAACGTAATCTCCATTTCTGGAACAGGATCAGCGTATGCGATGCCGGACATAGCTTACGTGAGCGTTACAATTCTAACCCAACATCCCACTGCAACCGAAACTCAACAGAGAAACGCTGAGATCACAAACAATGTCATTGAGGGACTGAAGGCAATAGGCGTGACGAGAGAGGACTTGACGACAGAGTCGTACAACTTGAGGCCGATATACAACTATGACAAGCAGCAGAGAATAGTAGGCTACGAATGCAGAAACAGCCTCCGAGTCACATGGCGCAAGATATACGAAGTAGGGATAGTTCTCGATGCTGCAGTTAAGTCTGGTGCCAACAACGTAGGCAGCGTCACATTCGGACTCTCGAAGCAGAAGACAGAAACAGCCACCGCAGAGGCGATAAAGGAGGCAGTCGGGGACGCCGATGCTAAGGCAAACACACTTGCATCAGCACTAAAGGTGACAATTGTTGGCAAGAGTTATGCATCGATAGGGACGCCTTCCGTCCCACGGACCGCAGCGTACGAGCTGAAGGCTGAGTCCACACCAATCCTTCCAGGAGAGCTGCGTCTCACCGTGACAGTTAATGTCAACTACCGATTCGCGTAGGATCCAACACCGACCTTTTTTCGAAATCTGTCCTTTCTGACTCAATACTTAAGCGCAACTGCGTTCTCGAAGATAGACATGAGTGCCTGGTGACGTGATTGAGCTCCATTGTACTGTTGGTGAGACATGGCGAAACCTTGTGGAATGAAAGGAGGCTGCTTCAAGGAAGAACCGACATAGCTCTAAGTGACAAAGGACAAGAGCAAGCCAAGGTTCTCTCGTCAGCGCTCGCATCTATTCCATTCTCATCGATATACTGCAGCCCCCTCTCAAGAGCGAAGGACACCGCCCAGATTCTAGGCATCCCCCATGGCCTCGCCCCAAAGACAGACCGAGGATTTCTCGAGATAAGCTTCGGTGTTTGGGAAGGAAAGTCTCATGACTTTCTGGCAAAGGATGCAGGCGAACAGTATGCCCAGTGGATCGTCAATCCCACAGAAGTGACTGTAGCGGGAGCCGAGCGACTGGAAGAAGCTCAGAGGAGGGCCATGAGAAGCCTTGAGCAAATTGTCGGAGAGAATGAGAAGAGAACTGTGGTTGTGGTTGGCCACGGGGGAATCAACAGGATCATACTTCTTTCATTGTTGGAGGCTGATCTGGGAGCCTTCTGGAGAATCAGACAGGACACAACTTGCGTCAATCTAATCGAATTCTCAGACGACATCCCCAAGATCAGTCTATTGAACTGCACCTCGCACTTCGAAACAGATTACACGCAAATCGTTAAGGCAGCTATGGTTCGAACTCGAATCTCAGTTTGATCAGAACTGACAATTGCCAAGTGTGCCCATACTTGTGTGCCGACGCAGCACGGGCAACTGGATATGCTCAGTTCTCCCTTACAGGCGTTTCATCAACCTTAACTTTCTGATCAGTGCTCTTTCTCACGTTGCTGGTGGGTCGAGCTGAGACAAGTCTTTCAGTTCATCAAGTATCATGCCTGCGGAAACGATTTCATACTTAAGGATGAAACGGATAGCATCACCACGCCTGACCCAGATCGCAGCAAACTAGCGAAGATCTTGTGTCACAGACACTTTGGAATCGGTGCAGATGGCATTCTCTTCATTGAAAGGGCGAAGGAGGCAGACGGTTCGATGAGACTCTTTGAGCCAGATGGAGGAGAGGCAGACATGTGTGGAAACGGCATCAGATGCATAGCTTCGTATCTGACTGGGAAACTGGGGAAGACCGAAGTTGATGTTCTAACTCGAGATGGCATCAAGCGCATCTCACGCGCCGGAAACGAATACACCGTGCAAATGGGCAAGGTGCGAATCAACCGGCAAGCAGTAAGAGAATACTTGACAGACAGAGGAGATGATTCAGACAATCTTCTTGATCTGCCTGTTCGCGCAGAGTCTCGGATCATAAGAGGTTCCTTGGTTAACGCAGGAGTACCTCACCTCGTATTCATGACAGAAGATGTTGCAGCGGAGAACGTGAAGCGCATCAGTGAGGCGATAAATCAAGATCGAACACGTTTTCCGAGAGGAATGAACGTTGACTTCGCACAAATCCTGGGACCTCATAAGATCAGCATCCGCACTTATGAACGAGGTGTCAACGATGAGACCATGGCTTGTGGAACAGGCGCCACAGCAAGCGCAGCAGTCGCTCTACTACGAGACCTAGTCGAACCCGGATCAGTGAAGGTCACTACCAGAGGAGGCACAATCACTATCGACATTGACAAAGAGCGCAACGCTCAGATGACTGGCCCCGTAATCGCTGTCTTCAAGGGAGAACTCACTATAGATCTCTAGGAACTCTTCAAGCCCGACAAGCCTGCGCGCCATAGACCGATTGAACGAAAAGTGGCGAGGGTGATATCACCCCCCTCCCCCTCCTCTTCATATTCCATCACTAGACCGATTGAAGCGAGAAGCAGCAAGGGTGGTAC
>Ga0209725_1001546_pt1 | contig 12884 bp, 12 predicted proteins | sample I18A1metaG_FD_184145 | JGI IMG/M metagenome (GOLD analysis project Ga0209725, IMG submission 184145) | Lake sediment bacterial and archeal communities from Gulf of Boni, Indonesia to study Microbial Dark Matter (Phase II) - ​I18A1 metaG... | ecosystem: Environmental > Aquatic > Freshwater > Lake... | reverse complement strand
GTCTAATGCCTTGAGCTCTTCCTCACTAAGCCTAATCTCTTCCTTGACGTTCTCTCCCACATCCTCGAAAGATGAGGCGATCTCTGTTGAGAAGATTAGAGGCTTGGCAGATCGAGAAGCATTGCCGATGGTCCCTACGAAACTCGCACTTGGATGGCCATAGTCAGGTTGATCGCCGGAGGAGATGACGGTGACTTGTGGGTTCACCGCCTCGAGCCATGAACGGTGATAATGCTGGCTGCCATGATGAGGGGCTTTGAGGACGACCGCATCGAACTTGTCCCGGAGGCTCTCATCCTCCATGAGGTGCTTTGATCCGTCTTCGTTAAGGTCTCCAGAGAAGAGGAATGAGATCTCTCCGTATTTTAGTCGGAGAACCAGTGAGTTCCCGTTTATCGTGAGATCATCTTGACCGAACCAACGATATACTGGCTTGTTATGGGATTGAATCTTTTCAACTCTAGGACTAAGAACCTCGATAGTTATGTCTGGCTCATTGATGTCAATGATTGAGTAGGCGGATACTGCTCGATATTTTATCTGGCCCCTGCCCTTGATCGCTTCTTTCCATTTTAAGAAGCTATCCGATAGCCTATTGTCTGGTAGTTCTTCGAGTTTATCATGAGAGGTGACTAAGTATTTCTGGCCGTCTACATGCAGGTCGCCTAGTGTTGTTTCATACTCATTTTCTTTGAAAGTGGCGATGCCGCTGTGAATTATCTCCTTTATTACGATGCCGGGGTGGCCCAATGTGAATATCAACCCATTGATGTGGTCTCCATCTGCATGGCTCAACACCAGCAGGTCAATCACTAGTTTTTCTTTTGGAGACATCTCTGATAGACGATACTTCCATGCGAGAAATTGCAGTGCGCGGTTGTTTATGCCACCATCAACAAGTATCTTCTTTCTTCCCGGTGTCACAATAAATGTAGAGTCACCTTGACCTACATCTATGAAATAGACTTCAAGAACAGGGTCATCTCCAATATGCTCTTTGGTTACCCATCCCTCCCGTTCTCGATGCTTGATCTTCACTCTATCGTTCTGTTCCAATATCTCCACTTCATCACCATAAAGCAATACAAAGTGCCTCGATTGCCCAGTGGGATTCGTGTAAAAGTAGCTCGTCCCTCTTTTTATGTAGCCTTTTTTCAATCTACAACACCCTCACAAATAACATCAGAGACGGCAACTATCGTCAAGTCTGATTAAGCCAGAATCAGAGCCTACTCCGATGAAAAGATATCGGTTGATATGTTTAAATTGGCGATGGTCAATGCTGGGAATGTCTGGTTCACGGAATACTCGTGAAAGACGGTTTGTCAGCTCTTGCCCTTGGTCATCATGTAGGCTCCCACAACAAGAAACACTGCTGCCCCGACCAGCTTCATGGCTGCAGCCCGGATGAGCATTAGATCTACATGTGGAGCCCAAGATCTAAGGTTATGAAATCGCGGAGTAGGTGCGATACAGGTTGACAGAGCAAGGAGACTGGATACCCGGTAAGGTCGTTGCACGACTTCCTATTGGATGTTGAAAATGAGTTGAAGAAGTTCAGAATTTTTTCCATTGTCGGGGCGATAGCATCGGTGTTCATCCTCTTGGTTTTAGGACGATTCATTTTTGTTCTATTGAACATCACTGGAAATATCCCCCGTATGCCCGCGAGATATCCTGGAGGCCCAACGCTGCTGTTCGATCTCGTCTTGACTATTCTTGCTTTGGCATTCCTATTCTACAGCCTCTACACTCTTATGGGCCAGAATGCCTTCCTACGGAGATGGGGCGAACGATTCGAAGAAGTCCGAGTTTTAGAGCAGAAGCTTCTGGAAGGAAAAGACGAAAAGAAGTAGGACATTGTTCTGCTGCAATTCCATCTTCTCGCCGTGATCCTATTCGATACGAAGCCATTGTCTTCGCACCTGTCAATTGGACTTTGATCACGATTGATTGGGGATCTTCGACCGCAAAGACTCCGCTAAACAGAAGTCAAAGGCTTGTTGTGATAAGGATTCACTTAATTATTTAATTGCATATCTCCCGGCCCACCAAGAATCAATAATTCTGAGCTTCGTAGGGATGATGACATGGGATCTTTGGTTGAGAAGGAATAGGTACTTTACTTTTAATTGACTTTGAATGATCATCATCGGATCTTGAAGTCGCAGCCTAACTGTTCAGCGATTCCTTTGCATTTAGAAATATCTACGCCTTGAACGTTCACAACTGTTAATCTTACCTGAGAGAAGTATCTCTTGCAGTCTTTGGTGAAATCAAGGACAGCGTGATATGCTCCAGTTAGTGAAGGTTTACAAAGTTCATCATACTTCTCCTTGCTCTCAGCATTAAGACTTATCGATACTGCCTCTATACCGGCATCCTTCAATTCTCTTGCTACTTCTCTATCGCTATTTCGTAACTGAGCCTGCCCATCTGTATCCAAGCGAATTTTCAGATGGGGATATTCATCTTTTATTCTTCTCGTCAGGTCAAGAACCATGTCTAATCTGATGGTCGGCTCTCCAAACCCGCACCAGACCACTTCCTTATCAGACTCTTTCACTTCGTCTCGAAACCTGCTCCAGACTTCATCGGCAGTCGGTTCTCTATCAAGCCAAAGCTTGTAACCGGATAAGCCTGAAGAGTAATTTCTTACACAGAAGAAGCAGCTGTTTGTACAACGATTGGTTATGTTCAAATAAACTGTATGTGGTCTGGGAGCATACCTATAGACAATGGAGCCGCCAGAGGTCTTTAAGTCGTTATTCAAATAAGGTAACCTACGCACCATCAATCAACCATATGATAACCTCAACTTTCTTGAACCAGATAAAGTCATTAGGCGGTGGATCATCATTTCTTCATGAGGGGAAATCTTGAAGGTCTATCTCATGAAGGATCAGGTGAGGGGAGATTTCACGGAGATATTAATCCCTACTTCAAAGGCCAATATTGACATCATTTTGATGAAGGACAAGTCAATTGCGATAATGAAGGTTGATGAAATTCCGAAGAAGGCGAGAGAAGTCGAAGCGAATGTCAATTTTGAAGCCCTCGAAGCGATCTATGAAATGTACACCTCCATTAAAGAAATTGAGATGAAGTCTGTAGCGGCTCTGCAGAAAGTGGTGATCAAACCTCTCTCTAACGAAGGCGAGATCAAGAGCTTAGTCAAAATTTAACGCATATAGCGATCTCTTCTCCACTATTTTTTAGGGATTTTCAAATCGCTCTTTTGATATGCGTAGGCTGAGAAATCTGAATGTCGGTTGAATGCGAGTTCCTTACGCGACATCCTCAGGAACATGGGCGGATTTGACTGAAACCTTCGTCAAGTTACGGCTAGAATTTCATTTCTTGCATCTCTAGGCTTAGCAAGAATGTGCATTCAAGCTCCTACTTTGGGCTTCTTAGGTATCGCATTGATAACCACTCCGAATATGAATAGGAAGACAGCTATTGTGTAGAGTACGAAAGGAAGTTGATACGCTTTGATCTCGGTCTCGACCATTTCAACTAGAGTGTACGCTTTGAATGTCCCATAGATCCAAGCCGCATTAGCTACGAGGTGGAGAATTAGGGAGGGTATCCTTTTTATGCCAATTATGATACCTCCATCTATTAGTGCCAATATACCGAGAATGAAAGGGAGCCCAACCTGCCGTGCATACAAAGGTATATGTTCCCTCTCCAGCATTCTCTCCACAAAGAGGAACTGATTGAGTTTGTAAGCTGCATAACCCAGTGCGACGATCCCTATAGCGATGACAAGTATTCCTAAGAAGACTCTGCCTCTCAACGTTTATCCCGCTTTGAGATAGATTGCCTTCAAAATTATTAGAGCTTTTGGCGTAAGGAAACTTCTTGCTTCAACTAGAGGATGAATCGCGCCCAATAACAGCTTGATTCTCCTCAAGTTCGCCATCTCACCCTCGTTGCATAATCACGTTTTTGAGAGCATCGGGATTCTCTTCTGTAGATCTGCGACGATACCGGCTATATGCTTTGACATTTCTTCATCTCTCTTTCTAGGCTCCGGTTTATCGTGCAGAAAATGAGGCGGTTCCTCTTCTCCCAAATTTCTGTAGAGCTCAATCCATTCTTTAGGGATCTCTTCTCTCGGTCTTGCTTCTGCGAGCTCATTGAACGCTACAGTCCAGCATCTCACAGCATTTCCTAGGTTATAGCCTCCGCCTCCAAGGATGACAAGTCTTCCACAACAGACTTCATGGGATAGCTTGTGTATCGTCGAAACAATCTCTCTGTAGGCATGCGTGGTCAAATCTAAATGCGCTAGCAAATCATTAGCATGTGAGTCTGCTCCACATTGCATCAATATTATTTCAGGCCCATAAGCCCGCGTCAATCTCGGAACGATTTCTCTGAAGGCGTTTAGGTAGGGTTCATCGTAAGTGAAGGGCGGAACAGGGATATTCACTTTATATCCCCTTCCTTCACCTTCCCCGATCTCGTTGGTGAACCCTGTTCCTGGGAAGAGGTATCTTCCGTCCTCATGGAAATCCATGTCCAGCACAGATGGGTCCGAGTAGAACCCGTACATAACGCCGTCTCCATGATGCGCATCTATATCAAGGTACATGATCCTCTGCAAGCCATATTTCTTCTTGAGATACGCGATGCATAATGCTGGGTCATTGAAAATGCAGAACCCTGAAGCTCGATCTGGATGAGCGTGATGAAGCCCCCCAACTGGATTGAACGCATGTTCAACCTCTTTCTTCATAACAAGGTCAACCGCTGCCAATGAAGCGCCTACAAGCAGCATGGAAGATTCATAGCATCCCTTGTAAGCCGGTGTATCTCCAGAATCTAGAAGCCCGTAGCCGACCTCACTGAACCGTTTAACCGTCTCGATATACCGCTCCTTATGGAAAAGCAAGAGGTCACTTGGATCAGAGGCCTTAGGTCTGACTACTGAAACATTGTTAAGGTCAAGAGTTCCCTGCGCCTTGACGAGTTCAAAAGTCAAATTGAGTCTCTCAGGCCTAAGCGGATGAGACTCTCCGAAATCATAGTCGAGAAGAGCATCACTGTAGATGAACGCTGTTCTTGAAGCCATCACGAGAGCACCGTAATGGAGAATCGTGAAAAAGCGTCTGTCTGAATCCCGGATCGAAATGAGATCTTAGGTTTGTCCCGTTCGGTACGATTTTTTCAGGATCTCTTGAATTTTGCTGACCGTTGTAAGCGGAACATTCGGTTCCGCTGTTATGACTACTGCTCCACTGACGTACGGGAAGCCAAAGACCAGGATCTTGCTGAATTGAATATGCAAGTGTTGAGGTGGACCCCAATATTGTGCGACTTTTCCAACTACGCCTTGAATCACTGCTATCCAAAATTCCCGAAGGTTCTTCATAGCCTCCTCTGATAAGTAGGGCTCGATCTGGCTCTTCTTCTCCTCAAAAGCGATTTTCCCTTCTTGATCGATTATCTTAACCCAACGAATCCCTTCATGAACGTCGAGAATTTTCCTACAAATCTCTTGTGGCGATAACATAGAAACCAACTCATACATCTATTGAGGCTTGCTTAAAACTTTCCAATCTCATCCATTAACTTCAGAAGATATCAGCTTACCATGTTTCGACTTCAATCTTCTTCGAACCGGTTTCAACGAGAACTCTTCTTTCGTTGAAGACCTCTCCAACCTGCCTTGCATCTGGCAGGGTTCTCAACGCATTCTTTGCTTCATTCTTCGGGCAGATCACTAGGAAGCCTGTTCCCATGTTGAAGGTTCGGTACATCTCTCTGTCTGAAACATCGCCCTGCTCTTGAATCTCCTTGAAGATCTCGTGAGGCCGAAATAGACCGTCAAGATGGAATCCAGCATTCGCTCTGTCGCCGATTCTCTTCAGCTTTGAGAAAGCGCCGCCGGTAATGTGAGCTAGGCCATGAATCTGAATCCTCAACTTCAGCATGTTCATTATCTGCTTGACATAGATTCTCGTAGGCGTCAGCAGTTCCCTAGCAATATTTCTATCAAATCCCTTCCTGAACAGTATCTTCCTTGCTAGCGTCAATCCATTGCTATGAATGCCGCTGCTCGGCAGTCCAATTACCGCGTCTCCAACCTTAACCCTCTCTCCTGTTATAATCCTGCTCTTCTTCACTACGCCGATGCTCATGGCTGAAAGATCGAACCCGTGAATAACGTCAGGCATAACCGCGGTCTCTCCAGCAACGATCGCAACACCAGCGTCTCTAGCTCCTCTCTCCAAGCCGATTGTAACATCTTTGACGAGTCTTTGATCCATTTTCTCTAGAGCCAAATAGTCTACCATTGCGACGGGTTCAGCTCCAACGCAGATGAGGTCGTTAACATTCATTGCTACGCAGTCTATCCCGATGGTTCGGTACTCCTTCAGCGTCTCTGCAACCAATACTTTCGTTCCAACACCGTCCGCGTGAAGCGCTAGAGCGTTGCCTCCGCCTATATCGATTAGACCTGCGTAATGCCCTCTTATATCCAGGACTCGACCGAACCTTCCTTCTCGTGAACGAAATGTTGCTGAGAGAATCTCATCGATGTTTGATTGAACCTTGCGTATCTTCTTAATGTCGATTCCAGTCTTTGCGTAGGTTAAACGCGTCCTAACTCACCTGGGGCTACTTGTGTTTCAATTGGAGGATCCTCTGAGCCAAGTGGGCTGCGTTCTCAGCGTTATCCACTCCGACGCATGCGACTGGAACGCCTTTGGGCATTTGAACTATCGAGAGAAGAGCGTCTAAGCCTGAGAGCGCTTTGCTAACAGGAACTCCGATGACAGGCTTCTTGGTCCTAGCAGCAATATAGCCTGGGAGATGAGCTGATAGTCCTGCGATAGCTATGTAGACATCTGCTTTAGATGAAGCGATGTACTCTTCCAGCTCCTTGGAGTTCCTATGGCAAGACAGGATCTTCGTTTCGAAAGATATGCCGAGATCTTTGAGCGTGAGTTCTGCTTTTCGAGCGATCTCAAGGTCACTCTTCGAACCCACTACGATAGAGACCCTACCTTTCATAGGAAATCATCTCTTTCCGAATTTCCATAATTCGCTTAGGTCATATTCTATGTCGCAGTTAACCTGCTTCGCCGATGCGATCAATGTATTGTGTAGCAGCATAGCCACGGTCATTGGCCCAACTCCTCCTGGAACAGGCGTTATGTAAGAAGCCTTCTGAGCGACCTCCTCGAAGTCAACGTCTCCGCAAAGCTTGCCCTCAATTTTGCTGACGCCTACATCTATCACAACCGCACCATCCTTCACCATCTCTTGAGTGACTATGAACTCTTGGCGCCTTCCAACAGCACTTACAAGAATATCTGCATCTCGCGTGAATTCCGCCAAGTTCCGTGTCTTCGAGTGGCATACAGTTACCGTCGCGTCAGAGTTGAGAAGAAGGATATCCGTGTTCAGAAACAACATCTGGAGAGGATCCACATTCGACATGAGGCTGTAGAGAGGCTTACCCACGAGGTTGCTTCGGTTAATAATTACCGCGTGTTTTCCTTCGAGATCTATCTTATAGTAAGCGAGCATAGCCATGATCCCTTTGGGCGTACATGGGATGAGGTCGCATTTCTTGTAAGACGCCTTACCTGAATTGTAAGGATGCAGCCCGTCCACATCTTTGTCCGGACGAACTCTATCGACGAGCTCGTAGCCATCGATAAATCCCGGGATTGGAAGCTGAATCAGTATACCGTGAACGTTCGAATCTTCATTCAAGCTTTCGATGAGCTTAATTACTTCTTCTTGTTTGGCGTCAGAAGGAAGCTGCAGGTTCTTTGATACGATTCCAACCTCCTCGCAGCTCTTGTGTTTTATTCTCACATACGTCTGTGATGCAGGATCATCGCCTATCAATATCGTCGCTAAGCAAGGCGATACTCCTCGGGAACGGAGCGAATCGACTTCACGTTTGATATTGGCCTTCACCTCTTCAGCGATCTTCTTTCCATCCATTATCTTCGCAGTCATCAGAGCAGATCCTCCAAAGGCTTCCCGATCTTAGCCCATTCAGCTTCCTGATACTGTATGTAGGCCTTCTCTCTTTCATTCCATTGTTCTTCCCAGTTTCTAGTGTAGTCTTTCACCACGCTTCCATCGACTATCTTCAATCGCCCATCGATATGCAGCTGGATCGCCTTCGAATACAACCTATGCTCATACACTAGAATCTTATCAGCCAATGTGTGGACGGTGTCACTCGGCTTTACAGGGACCGTATATTGAAGAATAATTGGACCCGTGTCCACGCCCTTATCTACATAATGAATCGTGCATCCAGATTCCTTCTCGCCGGCCTTCAATACCGCTTCATGAACACGTTCGCCATACATTCCTCGACCTGAATACTTCTCCATATTCTTAGCCGGATGGATATTCATTATCCTCCACTGATATTCATCGACGAAGAATGGAGTGAGCACCTGCATGAAGCCTGCAAGCACGACTAGATCCACTTCATGCTGTTTGAGTGCATCGATAACTTTTTTGTCGAAGATCTCCCGTTCCTTCTCTCTGGCCTCTCTGCTGGGAAACTTCCTTCCCTGAATCCCTTCAATGTAGACCGGATCTATTCTCGCTTGTTCAGCTCTCTTCAAAGCGTAAGAGTCAGCATTATTACTTATCAAGACGCCGATTCTAGCGTTCTTCAACACGCCAAGTGAGATGTGGTCGATTATCGACTGGAAATCTGAACCTCTACCTGAAGCCAAGACTCCGATGGTGTTCGTCATGGCCTTATCGATCTCACATGGTCGATTCTTCTCTGGACCAACTCTCGAGTTCCTATGTCTCTCCTGTGACGGAGGTTTCCCTTGAAGTGGTTAGTTGCGTCTTCAGCGATCCTCTCAGCTTCTTCAATAGAGTCAGCTACACCCAGAACCGCGACCGTTCTAGAGCTGGTCGTAACCAGCTGCTGGTCGACCATGTCGACGTTAGCGTAGAAAAGTTGAGCCCCAAGCCTCTTTACCCCCTCCTCATCAACGGTGAATGGTTCATTTTGCTTCCCTCCGACAGGATAGGAAGCTGGGACTATGTACTTGCAGACTGTTGCTTTCCTTTCGAATGTCGCTTTGATCTTGCTCAGTTTTCCATCTATGACGCCTTGATAGATTTCAACTGGGTCACAGCCCTTGGAGAGTAGAGGCAACACGTTCATGTTCTCTGGGTCACCGAAACGGCAGTTGAATTCTACGAGCTTAGGGCCAAAGTCTTCTTTGTTCCATCCGACACCGAGAAGAAATTGTCCGTAGAGGACGCCCTTGTAAGGTGAACCCAATTCCTTCCTAAGAGCGTCAACAGTATCGGTCATCATCTTTACACTTTTCTCGTAGTTTCCTCTGTCAAGGAAAGGTAGGAGATGATCTGCATCGCTGTAGCTTCCCATCCCACCTGTATTAGGTCCTTGGTCTCCGTCATAGGCTCGTTTGTGGTCTTGAACACACGGCATTGGAACAAGATTCATTCCATCAACGAATGCTTGAATTGTATATTCTTCACCGTCAAGCTTCTCTTCGACAACGACTTTCTGAAGATCACCGATTTTTTTAGCGAATATTTCTCTCACATAATGTTTGGCTTCCTCTTTATCTTTCAGATGCTCTCCGACGACTTGAACACCCTTACCGCCGGTCAATCCAGCGGGCTTGACAACGACCGAGTCGACAGAATCTATATACTCTGCAGCCTCGTCTGGGTCTGTGAAGACTTCGCATTTCGGAAGTCCATCTATCCCATACTTCTTCATCAAGACTCTACAGAACGCCTTATCCCCCTCGATCATGGCCAATGCCTTTGTAGGTCCGACGCAATCTATCCCCTTCTCTTGCAACGCGTCAACTACACCGTTGACTAGCGGCGCTTCAGGACCTATCACCGCGATGTCTACCTTGTTTTCTACTGCGAAGCTTGAAACAAAACTGGCGTCCGTAATCTTGCCCACGACATGTCTCTTTGAGCATGCTATTATCCCGGGATTCTTTCCGCTCATAACAGAGTAGAGTTCGGCATCGCGGCTCTTGGCGATGTTTTCCGCAATAGCATGTTCCCTTCCGCCCGATCCCACCAGTAGCACTTTAGTCATGAGTTCATCTCCCAGTAGCGGACCCTTTCCTTCAACCTTTTCTCTTTCATCTCATCAGCTATCTTCTGGGCCCGTGGGGTTGGATAGCTCCCTGTAAGACATGCTAGACATAGTTCGTCAGGTTCAAATCCGATGGCATCGACCAGCCCTGGTAGAGTCTGATAACATAGCTTGTCAGCGCCGATCGTCTTTGCGATTTCAGGAATCTTCTGGTTGGCGGCGATCAGTTCGCCGTGCGTCGCTATATCGATTCCGTAGAAGCATGGGGAGATTATTGGTGGGCATGTTATCCATACGTTGACCTCTTTTGCACCAGCTCTCCTGACGAGGTTCACGATTTTACCGGAGGTTGTTCCTCTAACTATGCTGTCGTCGACTATGACGACCTTCTTGTCTTTTAAAACTGATCCGACAGGATTCAACTTCACGTTAACCGAGTCGTCTCTAGTTCGCTGCTCAGGCATGATGAAGGTTCTTCCAATATACCGGTTCTTGATCAAACCTTCTGCAACGTAGACTCCGGTTTCCCTAGAGATTCCCTCTGCTGCGGGCCGCGCTGTGTCGGGGACAGGGACTATGACGTCAGCATCGATCTCGTAGGTTTCAGCTAGATTCTTTCCTAGATTTATGCGAACTGAGTAGACATCTTTCCCGTTCAACACGGAATCTGGACGGCTGAAGTAGACGTACTCGAACATGCAATGAGCTTTCCTCTCGCAAGGAACGATCTGCTTCGTCCAATTCTTCCCGTCTTCGGTGATGATCATCATCTCTCCAGGATTCACGTCTGCAATCTTGTCGATGCCGTTCACGTTGAGGGCGACGCTCTCTGATCCGACCATGGTTAAACTCTCGTTCTCTCCGAAGCATAGAGGTCTGAATCCGTTAGGATCTCTGAAGGCTACCACCTCTCCTTCGCCTGTGACTGCTGTAATGGAGTATGCGCCTTCAAGTTTCGCCATGCAGTTCTTCACGCTTGTCTCAATGTCTCTCGTCTGCATCAGCTCGTGGACCAGTGTCTTCAAGATGACTTCACTGTCGGATTGTGATGAAAGGAATATGCCGTTCGAGAGAAGCGTCTTGCTCAAATCAATAATGTTAACGAGGTTTCCGTTGTGGCAGAGCGCCATCCCTTTCTTCGGGAAATCGACGAAGAATGGTTGAGCGAAGTTGTCGATTGCCACTAGGTTCTTGGAAGTATCTTTGTCTGCGGGTCTGCCGGCTGTTGAGTATCTTACATGTCCTATGCCGATCCTTCCGGCTAACGTTGAGAAGTTCTCTAGTGTGCTCACCAGTCCTAGTTCTTTCCTTTGATGGAATGTGTTGCCATCGAATGTGAAGACTCCACTCGATTCTTGTCCTCGATGTTGGAGAGCCAGGAGTGCAAGCCAAATGTTGCTTACGACATTTCCACTCTTGTTTACAGCTCCAATGACTCCGCAACTTTCCTTAAGATCTTTCATCCTTCGACCAGCCTCTGTATCGCTTCGCCATACGCTTTCTTCATATCTTGAAGCGGGCATGAGAAACTCGTTCTCTTCAAGGAGAATTCCAGAGGGCCTGCGATTACTTCACCGATCTTGGCTGAAGGGATGCCATATCTCTTGAAGACCTTCAGCACTTTTTCCGGTCTATTCGTCGATATTATGAATCTAGAATTCGACTCGGAGAATAGCAACTCGTCAATGCGCAATCTTCCTGCCGGAGCCTTCTCCGGGCTTATTCTTGCGCCCAAGTCGCCGATTATGCACATCTCTGCAATCGCAACAGCGAGACCGCCTGAGGAACAATCATGGCATGATGAAACGTAACCTCTCTTAATGCATTCTAGAACTGCTTTCATAGTCTTCTTCTCTAGGTTCAGTTCGATTAAGGGAGGCGACCCGTCGTAAATTCCTAGAGTCTGATAATACTCCGATCCTCCCATATCGAGGCCTGTAGAACCTACGATAATTATTGCGTCACCCTCATTCTTCAGCCCGGCCGTCGTAATATGATTGACATTTTCTATCAACCCGATGACGACGATCACCGGCGAGGGTTTTATTGCTTTGCCGGTCTCCTTGTCCTCATTGTAGAAGCTCACTTTTCCTCCGATGCATGGAAGTGAAAAAGATCGGCATGCATCAGCGATCCCTTTCACCGTCTGAGAGAAAGCCCAGAAGACCTCGCTGTTATTTGGGTCGCCGAATTGGCAATGATCTAGCATAGCAACTGGTTCAGCGCCAACCGCAACCACGTTCCTGCAGGCTTCTGCAACGCACGAGACGCCTCCTCGGTATGGATCGAGACTGCAGCATTTCGAGTTGCCGTCCACCTTGATTGCTGCAAACTTATCGTTCGGCAACTTTAGGACTGCAGCGTCGCCTTGACCTGGCTTCACAACTGTTCTGACGCCGACTTCATGATCATACTGTCTGAAAACCCATTCCTTGCTTGCTATATTTGGAGAAGATAGCAATCCTAGGAGAGTTGCTGAGAGGTCTTTCGGCAACTCAAATCTGGGTTTAGCCTTCTTCATGCGAGGCTTGATCGCTCTTCTCGGAATTATTGGTGCGTTGGCTAGGAATCGTGTAGGCAGATTCGCTATCTTTTTTCCGTTCTCCGTCACGACAACACTACGGTTTCGTACGACCCTGCCGATTACTGCGTAAGGTAACTCGTACTTATCAAAGATCTTGCAGATCTCTCCCTCTTTTCCATTCTCGACGGCGAAGACCATTCTCTCTTGAGATTCAGAGATCATCACTTCAGTGGGGATCATATCTTCTTCGCGAAGGTATAT
>Ga0209725_1001545_pt1 | contig 12884 bp, 11 predicted proteins | sample I18A1metaG_FD_184145 | JGI IMG/M metagenome (GOLD analysis project Ga0209725, IMG submission 184145) | Lake sediment bacterial and archeal communities from Gulf of Boni, Indonesia to study Microbial Dark Matter (Phase II) - ​I18A1 metaG... | ecosystem: Environmental > Aquatic > Freshwater > Lake... | reverse complement strand
CGCCTTTGATGAATTCCGCGATGGGGATGCGTCTTCTTCCTTTGACGCTGGCCGCTTCGATTTCCGCGTCGAAGATCAGGAGCGGTGTTGGACCGTCGACGTATGGAAGTGCTTCGCACACGTCTCCGAGAAGTGTCGAGCGGTTCCTGAGTACAGGATCGCTGAGAAGAGAGATGCAATCTCGAAGTGCCGTGTACCTTTCTTTCAGGGGCCTGAACTCCAGTAGCTGATTCATGGTCACGGTGGCGCCTATAGTCAGTCCGTTCGACTCGTCGTCGCTGAGTGTCTGAAGCTCACTGATCGCCTTGATGTCAACAACATAGCGCGGGTCAACCAAACGTTCTTTCATAAAGGCGAACAATCCGACCCCGCCAGCGAAGACCTTGGCTTGGTCCTTGTGCTCGTCGAGCAGCTGAAGCACATCTTGCAGAGATCTCGGTTTAACGTATTGAAAGTCTGGAAGCGTCAGGTATGCTGACCCGAATGACATCTCACTGCCCCCTGCTCTGGCGAAGCTCGCGTTTTGCCTGCTCTATCAGGTCAGGTCTCTCTTCCTGTACCGCTCTCCAGACATTTTCGGGGGACATAGGAAGTTTTGTGATCTGCACGCCGATTGCGTGATAGATCGCGTTGGCTATTGCTGGTGCGACTCCGATCATCACAACTTCGCCGAGCCCCCGTGCGCCGTGCGGCGCGTCACCCTGAGGTGTCTCAACGATGATTTCATCCATTTCGCGGGGGACCTCTTTGGCCCTGAGTATCCTGTAGTTTGAGAGGTTCGGGTTCAAGACCCAGCCCTGCTCGTCGAAGATGATCTGCTCGTAGAGCGCGACGCTCTGTCCCATGATGAAGCCGCCGTCGATTTGGCCTTTCACTAGGAGCGGGTTGATCGCTTTGCCAACGTCGAATGCTTGAGTCGCTTTCAGGATCTCGATCTCTCCGGTCAGGACGTCGACTTCGATCTCGACTCCTGTCGCCCCGAAAGTGTGGAAGATTGTTGGAACGCCTTGGCCTGTGTCAGGGTCTAAGTACGTTGTGAGCGGCGACATGAACTTCCCGCGCCCTATTATTGGTCCGCCGATCGAGCTTCCATTCGGATACGTGTAGCCAAACACGACCTCGGAGAGAGGCAGTCTGTGCCACGGGCTACCTTTGACGAACACCTGTTCGTTGGCGATTTCCAGATCCTCAGGTTTGACCTTCAGTACCTGTGAAGCGACATCTTTGATCTGGGCCTTTGCGTCGCGGAGGGCATCCATCACAGCCACTCCATCAGTGAAGAGCCCTCGGCTACCGACCGTCTGCCAAGTGTACGCTGACATGTCGGTACTCCTCACGAGGCCCACGCGAACCTTCTCGACGGGAATCCCGAGCTCGTCGGCTACGATCTGGCTGAGGCCTGTCGGTGTTCCCTGTCCGAAGGAGGCTGTTCCTATGATCAGGTCCACGGAGACATCCTCGTTGAACTTGACAATTGCGGACGCTGCAGCGTTCGGTGGCTGCGCGGGTCCCTTGACACATATCGCGATCCCTTTGCCTCTGAACCTTCCGGGCCGAGTGGGCTTTCCAGAAGTTTCCCCCCAGCCGATCGATTCAGCCACTGACTTCAGGCATCTGACGGGGTCGCCAGCGTCCTCTCGCAGCCGCTCGCCAGTGCCAGTCTCCGATTGCCCCGGTTTGAGCAGGTTCTTCAGCCTCAGTTCGACTGGATCGACTTTCAGCTTCTCAGCCGCCATTTCGATGGTTCGTTCGAGCGCCCAGTGGCTCTCTGGGTAGCCGAATCCTCGCATGGAGCCCGTCGCCCCCTTCGTTGTGTAGACCGCGAGTGATTCGCAGAAGATGTTGGGAACCTCGTAGCATCCTTCCGATGAGTATCCCGCGGCGCGACACACGTTCACGGTGTAGTCCGCGTAGCCGCCCGCGTCCATGACGAAGCGCGCCTTGTACGCGACCATCTTCCCGTCTTTCCTGAATCCCGCTTTGACCAATGCGTGAAATCCCTCCCTGACTGCTGCCGAGCAAAACTGCTCCTTCCTCGAAAGAACGAGCTTTACAGGTCTGAAGCCAGCTCTCTTGGAGAGTAACGCGACCAGCGGTTCCCACCCGATTCCAACTTTGCCGCCGAATCCTCCTCCGCACAGAGGCGCCTTGATTACGATCTTGTCGATCGGTATGCCGAGTGATAGGGCCATCAGATAACGCGTAGAGAACGGTGACTGCGTGCTCGTCCAGATTTCGATGGTTCCGTCTTTCTTGTAGTGAGCGACTATGGATTGGGTCTCCATGAATGCGTGACTCACGTGGGGAATGTCAAACTCTCCTTCGACTACGACATCAGATTCCCGGAGACCTCGATCAACATCGCCTCGCACAAGTTTGAACTGATTCGCAATGTTCGTGCCCGGAATCGGCTTGAACGCCGTCGAAACCCGGTACTCAGCCATCTTTTCGTGGACAATCGGTGCGTCAGGCTTCAGCGCTTCGAATGGGTCGAAGACGGTTGGCAGAGGCTCGTATTCAACTTCAACTTGGTCGATGCCGCGTTCTGCGGCCTCCAAACTCTCTGCTATCACAGCTGCGACTGGGTGGCCAACCCACCTCACTTTTTCGAGGGCTAGTACGTCCCTGTCGCCTACGTAGATGCCGAGGCGATAGGGGAACTCTCTGCCGGTTGCCACTGCAACAACGCCCGGCATTTTCTCGGCCTTGATGGTGTCGATCTTAACGATCTTCGCATGCGCATGAGGGCTCGTTACAAGTTTAGCGTGCAGCATCGCGGGAAGCTCGACATCAAACGCGTAGGTCGCAGCACCAGTGACTTTCAGAAAGGAGTCATACTGAGGAATGGGTTTTCCTATGTAGCCCATTTTCAATCTTCTCTAAACGGTCCGACTGATAGGACGGGCTGATTTTCTGCTTTAACGGTATCGGCTCACGCTCGAATGTCGTCACAATGGTTTGGTCTAACACATCGTATGTAACTGGAAACCGGGCGGTCATGAACTCGAGACTAGGTTTTCATCTTTGAAGCATCTAGGATCGCGTCGACCATCTGTCTATAGCCTGTGCACCGGCAAAGTATTCCCTCGATCGCTTCAATCGCATCCTCACGCGTCGGGGAAGGATTCCGTTTGAGGAGAGCTTCTGCCGCAAGTACCGCAGCGGGCGTGCAAAAGCCGCACTGCAGTGCTCCGTGCTCGATGAACTTACTCTGAATTGGACTGAGGACGCCGTCTTTTGCTATTCCCTCAATCGTCGTGATGCTGTGCCCGCCTGCTTCCACGGCCAGTATCAGACAGGATTTCACTGGAACGTCGTCCAGAAGGACCGTGCATAGGCCGCAGTCGCCACGTTCGCACGCCGTCTTGGTCCCTGTGAGTCCCAGCCTATGTCGCAGAACCCAGAGCAGCGTCTTGTTGGACTCTGTCTCTATCGTGCGGTCAATCCCGTTGACAGTGAAGTGGATCGTATGTTTGGCCATTCACATCGCCTCCCACAGCCGACGGACGAGCCTCCTCGTCAGGACTTCGACGAGGTTGTCTCTGTATTCCTTTCCCCCTCTGACATCCGAGATCGGTGAAACAGTCTTCCTCACAATCGGCATGGCCTCATTCAAGAGCTCGTCAACCGGTTTGTTCTTCTCGAAGACCTTCTCCGCATCGATGGCTCTCACCGGCGTGGGCGCGACTGATGAGTACGCGAGCCTGACGCTCTTCCCTGTCCTACCGGTCGGAAGTAGGAGCCCTCCGACTCCCACTACACATAGGTCTTCTCCCACGGTCCTGCGAGCTTTCAGATAGCTTCCCTTGGCGCCTTTCGGCGGGGGCGGGATGTCAATCGAGGCAACCATCTCGTTGGTGGCCAAAATCGTCTTCTTCACTCCGGCAAAGAACTCTCCGATAGGAACGGTCCTCTTGCCCATTCGACTTGCGACGTTGACTGCTGCATCAAGAACCAGCAGCGCCGGAGCCGAGTCGGCAGCTGGAGACGCGTTGCAGATGTTGCCTGCCAAGGTGGCACGGTTTCTAATCTCAAAGTCTCCAATCGTGCTGACCGCTTCGCTCAAGATGGGATAGTTTCTGGATATTCCGTCATATTGAAGCAACTGGTTGATCGTGACTGCTGCTCCTACGTTCAGTCCGAGTCCATCGTCATACGAGAGTTGGTGGAGTTCTTTCACTCCCTTTATGTCGATGAGGTTCTTGGGACGCTGCTCTCTGGCTCTGAGACTCACGATTAGGTCTGTCCCGCCGGCGAGCAGCTTCGCTTCCTGTCCGTACTTGTCTAGGAGCTCAAGCGCTTCAGGGAGTGTCTTTGGAGCGAAGTAGTCAAACTTTGGCAGCATCCTTGTCACCTCGACCTCCTGAGAAGCTCGGGTTTCTGTTCTCTGATGGCGGTCCAGATGCTCTCGGGCGTCATCGGGAGTTTGAACAACTGCACTCCTGAGGCGTCAAAGATTGCGGTAGCGATCGCAGGAGGTATCGAGAGCATCGTGAGTTCTCCTATGCCCCTCGCACCGTACGGGCCGTCTGACTGCGGGTTCTCGATCAATGTGACGATGTGCTCGTCAGGCATGTCGGATGCTCTTGCGATCTTGTAGTCGGTGAAGTTGCTGTTGAGCATCGCGCCTTCTTGGTCGTAGACGTATCCTTCCATCAGGCCGATGCTAAGAGACTGCAGCACGCCTCCGTACACTTGACCCTGAACCATGAGTGGGTTGATTGCCTTTCCTAGGTCGAATGCCGACGCGACCTTCAGCGTCCTGACCTCTCCGGTCTCCGGGTCGACTTCAACCTTGACCGCCTGTGCTCCAAACGTCCACTTGAGCGCTGGAAATCCCTGCCCGGTTTCAGGGTCGAGGTAAGTAAGCGCGCGTGGAACATATGATCCGCGGCCTATCACCGGGCCGCCGATCGCCGTACCGTTCGGGTAAGTGTATCCCATCGCGAACTGCTGCAGCGGGAGTCCTTTGTCGGGCTGGCCCTTCGGGAAGACCACGCCGTCCTCGATGGTCAGGTCTGTTTTCGGAACTCTGAGGGCCTGTGCAGCCATGTCAAGGATCTGTTCCCTTGCGTCTCGAGCGGCGTTGATGACTGCTTTGCCCTCCATGAAGAGGTTTCTGCTGGCAACAGTCTGCCATGAGTATGGGGTGAGGTCTGTAATCCTCTCCGGGATGACTCGGATCTTGTCGACCGACATGCCGATTTCTTCGGCTGCGATCTGGGCGAGGCTTGTCGTTGTTCCTTGGCCGATTTCGGTCACGCCGACTGAGAGATTCGCACTTCCATCTTCGTTGAACTTGATGATGGCAGAAGAGGCCGCGTTCGGAGGCATCGCGGGAGCTTTCCACAACGCGGCGATTCCGATTCCTTGGAGTTTACCCTCACCCGTAGGCTTCTCTCTCTTCCCCCATCCGATTGCTTCAGCCGCCGCCTTGATGCATTGATCAACCCTGCCTGCATCTTCTCTGAGCTTCTCTCCCGTTGCGGTGATTGAGCCGGGACGGAGGACGTTTCTGAGACGCAGTTCCACAGGGTCGAGCCCGATCCCTTGTGCTACAATGTCTAATTGTCGTTCAACTGCCCACAAGAACTCAAGATGTCCGAAGCCCCGAAACGCGGTTCCGTACGGGTGATTTGTGTACGCTGTGATTGAGTCGCAGTGAATGTTCGGCACCTCGTAGGGGCCTGTGCATGAGTAGCCTGCTGCTCTCCCGATGTTGACGCCGTAATCTGCGTAGGCGCCGGCGTCGTAGATGTATTTCATCTGCTCGGCTGTGATCTTCCCGTTCGCATCCACGCCCGTCTTGATCGACGCGTAGAATCCCTGCCTCAGCGGCGCTGTAGTGAATTCTTCTTCGCGTGTCAGCAGGAGTTTGACAGGGCGTCCTCCAGAGAACTTCGACAGGAGCACAACCAAAGGTTCGAAGTTGATGCCTGCCTTTCCGCCGAAACCTCCGCCCACATGTGGAACATGCACGTTGATCTTCTGTAATGGGATACCGAGAGCATGACTCAGTATGTATCGCACGGCGAATGGTGATTGCGCGCACGTCCAAACCTCCGTGCTTCCGTCCGGGAAATACTGCGCTATGCATGCGCGCGGTTCCATCGCAGCATGGCTGACTTGCGGCATCCAGAACTCATTCTCGACAATCGTCTTTGCCCGTTTGAATCCCTCTTCGATGTTGCCCTTCCGGAGCTTGAAGATGTTAGCAATGTTCGTTCCGGGAACGGGAGTGAACACTGGTGAATGCTCATATTGACCCAAGTCCTCATGGATGATTGGAGCTCCCGGTTTCAGAGCCTCATTCACATCAAATATAGGCCGAAGTTGCTGATACTCGACATCGATAAGATCAATCGCTTCCTCAGCGGCTTCCTCGGATTCCGCTGCAACAGCAGCGACCGGCTCGCCAGCCCATCTAACTTTGTCCTTAGCGATGACCATCTTGTCTCTGACATACAACCCCATTCTGTAAGGGAACGCCTGCCCGGTTATCGCTGCCACAACTTCGGGATGTTTCTCCGCGCGCTTCGTGTCGATCTTGAGAATTCGGGCATGCGCATGCGGGCTGCGAAGGAACTTTCCATACAGCATCCCGGGGACTTCCATGTCCGCGACGTATTTCGCCATCCCCGTGATCTTCTCGAACGCGTCAACTCGAGGCAGTCCCTTACCAACGTACTTGTAGCTCAAAACTGTACCGGCCCAATCGTTTTCGGTTTGCAGACCGTATTAACTCATAGTATCTACAGTCGAGACGGTTCAGGATGACTGTGACACTTTCTGCGTCACACACTCGAGCGTTTGGTTCACGACTTTTTGTGACGCGCCTTCAATGAGACCTTTCGCGACACTTCCGAGAGGCCCGCTGACTGTTGCCTCGGCAACCCAGCTCAGTTCGCTTCCTTCAGCGTGAGGGTTGCAGCTGATCTGAATCTCTGCCTTGAATGCGCTGGTCGCTCCGGAACCGTCGACTAAGAGCTTCGCGCGGTGGTTCTGTGGGTCCTCATCGAGTACTCTGCTGTTGACTTTGAATGTTCCCTTTATGAATCCTAGACCAATCTTTACCTTTGCCTCGGTGCGCTTGCCCTCCAAAACCTTGTACTCCTGAACTCCGGGAAGACATTGCGCGATCGATTCCGGCGTCGAAATGAAATTCCAGACTCTGTCGACAGGAGCTTTTACAACGGCTCTGCCTTCGAAATGCATCCATGATTCACGAGGTTTAGGTCGTCCCCGCCTCTATATTGACCTTTTCAGGTCGCCCGAAACGTACGTACGGGATGAAAAGAGAAGACAAAAGGAGAGATGGGAAAGGAGAGAATGTGTCTTCTACTCAACGAAGGCGACAACGCGAGCGAAGGCTGACTCGCCTCCGCGGAACTTCCATGGGAAGCATCCGATCGTGAGGCGCCGGTTCAGCACTTTCTCGATGTCTCCGCCGAGGTTCTCCATGTGGATGATGTCATGCGGGAAGAGTTCGTTGTGTGTTAGCTGATAATCCTCCTTGGGGAATAGCTTCTCCAAGTTCTCCTTTCCAAACTTCTTCTCGGCGAGCGCTCGAACTTTCGGAACACATCTCAAGTTGAATTCGGGCCTTCCGATGGGTAGGTTTAGTGGGTGGTCTGTTGAGACGGCGTCTACCCCCCAGACTTTGATCTTGCGACGAATAAGCCAAGGGACCCATTCTCTCGACGGTCCCGGGTGCTGATGGATATAGCGTTCCTCATCCGCCATGCCTTGTGGTTGATACCACGCGTATTTGTGCCACCCTGTATGCACAACGAGGATGTCCCCGTCGTGCAGGTCTACTCGTTTCTCAACCATCTCCGGAGTATAGAGCCCAAGATCTCCAACATCACTAACGTCCACGATGACACCGGGTCCGTAGAGCCACTCGAGCGGGATCTTCTCAATGTCCTTGCCGCCCGTCACAAAATGCAGGGGTGCGTCCAGATGCGTTCCAATGTGATTCGAAGTCATGATGTACTGCGCGTTAACTCCATGCTCGGGTTTTCGCTTGATGTACTTGACTTCGAACGGAGGATAGAGAGGCCAGAATGGTGTGTCGGCGCAAAGGGGCTGCGAAAGATCAATCAATTTCATCAGTTTGTGACCTCGGGCCTATCGTCAGGCTGAGAACTTTACTTAAAGACTGCGTAAGTAATCTCGCTTGAAGCTGCTAACGTCAGCTCTCGGCAGAATTCCACGGAGTCTCGTAGCCACGGCAACACCGATCGCGATTTTTGCGACATCGCCGATGATGAAAGGGAGAAGACCCACCGCGACGGCATTCTGTAGATTCCCGCTCATCCAATGCGACAGTTGTAGGACCCCCAATGTGTAGATGATCAATGTCCCAAGGACGAATGAACCCGCGATGCGGGCAGCAGGTGGGTGGTTTTTCAGGTCGCAGGTTTTGCCGATCGCGAACGATGCTGCGATGAACCCAAACAGGTAGCCTCCTGTTGGTCCTGCAAGTGTGGCGAAACCTGCCTTACCTCCGGCAAAGATCGGAAATCCAATTCCGCCCAATGTGATGTAGATGACCTGGCTCAAGGCACCAAGCCAAGGACCAAGGAATGCCCCGGACAAGTATGTGAACAGAGTCTGGAGCGTGACAGGAACGGGATAGAGTGGAACGAAGACGAGCGCTCCGATCGCTGTCAGAACGCTGAAGGTGGCTGTCATTATAAGATCAAGCGGTCGGAGCTGCAAGGTCTGCTATCCACGCTCATTGGCGGTGTTAAGGCGCATTGAAGGTACGTGAGTCAGCCTCCGCCCACGATCTCCATGATGTCTACGCTGTCAACCGTGACTACGTCTTTCTCTAGAAGCGGCGTGTTCAGGCCTTCAAGCATTCTGATGCTATGACCGTTGACGAGCATGATCAGACTTGGGCTCAGCTCCTTAGTCCCTGGGTCGAATATGTACTGTCTAACGGTTGGACCGACTCTTTGAACGAGCTCATCCAAGACGTCGCCTACATTCTTCACGCTTTCAGGAAGTTCTATCTGGTCCGATCCTGCCGCCATCCTCAGTCGGCCATGCAATTTCACTCGGATCGGCATTCGTCTCTTCACCAACGGTTTGTCCGTGGATGTATCCCTCTCATAGGCATTTGTCTTAACAACGCGGAGAGTCGGGTGGGCCTCACGTCCCATGACGCTGCCAATTCGGCGGAGGATTTGGCGCAGCATTCTAGCGCAAATCGTCTTTTCGAAAGCGAGATAAGTCGAATGACTTGAGTGCTGCTTGGGATCAGCGGTGATGCGTAAGATCCTAGTTCCCACAGACGGGTCGGCATATTCACTCAAAGCTGCGAAGTATGCGGCCAAGCTTGCGCGCGAGCTCGGCTCGACGGTGAGCATCTTGCATGTTTCCTCGTATCACCCGCGGGTGAGAGCAAGAGAGCTTGTCGAAGAAGAACAGAAGACGGCAACAGATATTCTGTCCAAGACGAAGAGAATATTCGACGAGGCAAATGTTTCAGTTGAATTGATGAGACTCGAATTCGGTCATCCGGCCGACATCATCTGCACCATCGCCCAGAAAGGAGGGTTCGATCTAATCGTGATGGGTGAGAAAGGCGCGCACAAAATCGGAAGGTTCATGCTAGGAAGCATCGCGGACCGTGTGTCGCACCATGCAAAATGCCCTGTGCTGATAGTTCGTTAGTCAGACTCGCAGGCTCTCGCGCCCTCATAGTACTCGCGATGTCTCGCAGTTCAGCCCTTCTTCAGGGAATTGTCAGAGATCTCTGTCGCATCTTGGACGGTAGAACATGCTCGATCATGCTCTTCTTGAACTGACCGAATATCGTGATCTGGTTCCTGTAGTAGACGAGCCAGATAGCGCTTAGGGCCAGATAAGCCGCTGTGATCTCTATCCTTATCGGAGGAAACAGAAACTGCGTGAACCAGAGCGAGAACAAGATCACGGCTTCTTTCCAAGTGAATCGCAATTTCAGGAGAGCAACGCATCCGAAAGCGGACTGGGCGGCCGTGAGGAGGATCTCCTCCACTTGCAACGGGCTAAGAGGAATAAACGCGAGGTGGCCAATGCTCACGCTGTAGATGAGAGGAATTGTCCCTATCAGAAGGCTCCATTGATTCACCTTGGAGGACACCATATTCCCGATGGCCATCGGGGAAAGGCGGACCGTGCCTGCCCAGTAGAACGCACTAGCGCTTTCTGGAAACTCTGAAAGAAATGGAGCCATCCATTGAGCGAAAAGGAACTGAGAGAAACCCAGCATCAACGCAACCTCAAGAAGGCTGAGTACGAAGGGACCGGCTGAAGAGAAAATGACAACGCCCCCCGTCGCCACGAGGAGGACGATGATCCCCAATCTGAGCGCGCGAGATTTCAAGAATATGATAGTCTTCGCGGGGCCGTGGACCTGCTCGACTTCTTCCTCGCTTTCCTCCGGAATCTTCATGCATATCCATAGGTATGTCACGTACATCAGGAGCAGAACGATTCCGTCTATGATGTCGAGGGTGCGCTTCAGGATTATGACGAAGGAGTAGACGGTTGCTAGAACTAGGAAGAATGCCTCTACCGATTGCCTTGCGTCCAGTCGTATCTCCTTGATCGGGCTTCCATTTCTTCTTGAGAATGCGTAGGCGATGAAGAAGATGAGGGGCCAGCCGGCGCCCATCAGGAGCCTGTTCGATCCTGTCATCGTGGCAGCTGCGTACTCGATGAGGCGATTCCAAGCGAGTGTTGCTTCGAACATGTACTCTGGCAGGACTTGTAGAAGCGCGAGAATTGCCAGTGCAAGGGATTGAGAGACTAGGAATTGTGCGGATTCCGTCGCCCATGCGAGCAGAAGCGATGCCGCGACAATGGCGAATGCACTTGTCACTGCTATCATCATCGGCCCGTGACTTAGGAACAGCAACGCAGCCATGGAAGGGACCAGAACAGCATAGCAGACTGCAATCATCACCGCCGAAGTCTTAGCCGTCCTTTGGACGGCGCCTCCTTGCATCGCAGGTTCCCATCCGTGGCAGCCCCCTAGCAAAAGAGCGGGATATTTTACTCTTGACCACAAGGCTCTCATTGTCACTGGTTCAAGTTTCTGCGACGCGCGAATTGTGCAAGGGGATTTATACCTGCCAATCCAATTACGCAGCGCCCTCACAACGACGGGATTGTGGAGACTCTGCTCAACGCCATCCTGATGATGATTGGCTACTACATAGTCATACTAACAGCAGCGATGATCCTAATCGTCGTAGGCATACAGATCTTCAAAACGCTGTCCGCTGGGAAACAACTCAAAGAAGCCGTCAAGACCACGTTGATCTCAAGCCCACCGCCTGAAGAAACTGCCGAGGAACTTGCCGCAGCAGTAGCCGCAGTAAGCATCCTGCTAAGCTCTGAGAAGCAAGCGTCCGTGTCCGGGTGGTCACTCGTAGAGAGAGGCATGTACTCTCCATGGAAAGTGTCGAGTAGGGCGCGACGAATCTCGGTGGTAGGACGATAGCGCTTGAAACGCAAATTCGTTGTCAAGGTTGGCGACAAGACATTCCCTGTGGAAGTCGAAGAGATCGGAGAGGAGGCGACGCCCGCGCTAGCAGCGCGTCCCCTACCCGCTGAAGCGAGACCTCCGCCAGCTGAAGCCGTTGCACGTCCTGAGCAGAAAGCCGAGGCTATTGCCGGCGCGATTAGAGCACCGCTTCCGGGCAAAGTGTTGTCAATCAAGTGCAGAGTAGGGGACAACGTCAAAGCCGGCGAGACCGTACTAGTCCTCGAGAGCATGAAGATGGAGAATTCAATAACGGCGCCCAAATCTGGCAGAGTCAAGGAAGTTCCCGTCACCGAGGGAGCGACTGTCGCCCTCGGAGACGTTCTCCTCGTGATAGAGTGATCAAGACCTTTGGCCTTGGTTCCCTTCCCGGCCGGAAACATGATAATGATGGCGGTAGGGGGGGTCCTGATCTATCTCGCCCTCAGAAAAGGATACGAGCCTATGCTGCTCGTTCCAATCGGGTTCGGCGCGATCTTGGTAAACCTGCCATACAGTGGCCTCATGGATGAGGGCGGAATCCTGCGAATCATCTATGACGCGGGGATACTGACCGAGATCTTTCCCATCTTGATTTTCGTTGGAATCGGGGCGATGACTGATTTCGGAGTTCTACTTGAGAAACCCTCGACGCTAGTCTACTCTATTCCAGCTCACCTCGGAATCCCTGCCGCTTTTCTCGCTGCGTACATGATAGGGTTCAATCCATTTGAGGCGCTCAGCGTCGGAATCATTGGCGCAATGGACGGCCCGACGGCCATCTATGTGACATCGCAGTATGCCCCACGTCTGCTGGCGCCGGTTACGGTTTGCGCTTACTCATACATGTCAATGATACCGATACTGCAGGTTCCTCTCTCGAAGCTTCTTTTGTCGAAAAGGGAGAGACTGGCGCGCATGGAGTACACGCCGAGCAAGTTCGCACAACCAATACGTGTCGTCTTCCCGATATTCGTAACAGTCATCGTAGGACTCATTGCGCCAAAAGGCATTCCACTCATCGGTTCGTTGATGCTCGGCAATTTCCTGAAGGAGAGCGGTGTGGTTGATCGCCTCGCAAAGTCCGCTCAGAACGAGATCTCAAACGTAACCACTTTGCTCCTGGGGATCGCAATCGGAGGCACAATGCTAGCGGACCAGTTCCTGAACGTGGGGACTCTTCTGATATTTGGTCTGGGACTGTTTGCTTTCATTGTTGGTCTTTCAGCAGGGCTATTGACTGCTAAGGTCGCGTACTACCTGACCCACGGCAAAGTCAACCCGCTTATTGGAGCGACAGGGGTTTCAGCCTTTCCTATGGCTGCGAGGACTGCTCACATGATCGCGCGCTCAGAGGACCCGG
>Ga0209725_1001544_pt1 | contig 12890 bp, 11 predicted proteins | sample I18A1metaG_FD_184145 | JGI IMG/M metagenome (GOLD analysis project Ga0209725, IMG submission 184145) | Lake sediment bacterial and archeal communities from Gulf of Boni, Indonesia to study Microbial Dark Matter (Phase II) - ​I18A1 metaG... | ecosystem: Environmental > Aquatic > Freshwater > Lake... | reverse complement strand
CCATTGTAGGAGTAAAGATAGCATTAGCCTATAGAAGGCCTATCAACTTCGAAAAGACGACGAGCTATGATGCTGAAAGAGTATTCAATAAGATTTATTCCCAAAAAGTCTTCAGACGAATTGAGTTACCGGATGGATCGAGAGTTAACGTTCCGGAAGGAATCTCCTTCGAGGAAGCCAAGCCTCTTCAAGACTTCATTGTTCACAAGGTTATTCAACTCTCAGGGACCCTTCAACTGCCGATCCAAGTTCATACAGGTCTTCAGGAAGGAAATGAAAACGTAATCGCAAGCTCCAACCCCGTGCATCTAGTCAACCTGTTCATGGAATATAAGGAAGTCAAGTTCGACCTATTTCATGGCGGGTACCCGTACACAAGCGAGGTCGCAACCCTTGCGAAGAATTTCCCAAACATTTATGTAGACTTATGTTGGCTTCACATAATCTCGCCAGCGGTGGCGCGTCGTGTACTTTCAGAGCTTTTAGACGCTGTGCCCAGCAACAAGATCCTTGGGTTCGGCGGAGACTACAGATTCGTTGAAGGCGTTTATGGACACGCCCTGTTAGCAAGAGAGAACACGGCGAGGGTTCTGACGGAGAAGGTAGAGGATGGTAGCCTCACTCAAAAAGGGGTGCTTCTACTCGCGCAGAGACTGCTTAGGGACAATGCGAATGAACTATACTTCAAGCGTGGCCGCCGCTAAGAGGCAAATACATGTCTGATATTCTCCTAGTGCAACCTCCGATGCCTGAACATTTGCGTCAATATGCACGGGAGGTCATTGTATGCCCCCCTCTTGGACTTGGCTATCTCGCGTCGACTCTTCTTGAGAATGGGTTTGAAGCGGAGCTTATCGATCTATCTATTGAAAATCCAGATAGAAAAGGAGTTGAGTTGGAGCTCCAGAAGAGAGAACCCAAGATCTTGGGAATCACAACTACGACAAGCACCTACAAGAATGCACTGAATGTCGCGGCGATTGCAAAGGAACTTGACCGTAATGTAGTGACGGTCCTCGGCGGCCCGCATGTCACATTCACAGAAGAGGAGGCGCTTGGGAATCAGCAGGTGGATATCGTAGTTCGCCATGAAGGGGAACTGACAACGCTTGAGCTATGCCAGAAGCTCTTGAGAGAGAAGCGGGGACTCGAACATGTCGCTGGTATATCATACCGCAAAGATAATGCAATCGTCAAGAATCCAGACCGACCTCTGATCGAGGACCTCGACCGCTTACCTTTCCCTGCTAGACACTTGATGCGATTGGACAAGTATCTCTCGCCTGGAACCATCATCACAAGTCGAGGATGCCCATCGAAATGCATCTTCTGCGCAGCAGAAGCGATGTCTGGAGGAAAGTACCGTGTCAGAAGCCCCGCAAACGTTGTCGCTGAAATCGAGAAAGTGGCGAATGATTTCAGTCCGAAATTCTTGTTCATAGCAGATGATACATTTACCGTTTTTCGAGACAGGACCCGAGAGATCTGCAAGCTCTTACGCAACCTTGCGAAGAAAATCGAGTGGGTATGTGAGTCCAGAGCGAACTTCATAGATAAGCCAATACTACAGGAGATGGCTGAGGCAGGGTGTACCGCACTCCAATTCGGAGTTGAGACAGGTTCAGAGAAGATTCTGAAATCGATCAAGAAAGGAATTAATCTCGATCAAGTGAGAAGAGCTGTTCGATGGGCTGTTGAAGCGAAGATACTGCCCGTTTGCAGCTTCATGGTCCCTCACCCCGAAGATACTTGGAAGACGGTGAAAGAGACAAAGAAGTTCATGCTTGAATTGAAAGATATGGGCGCATTCATCTACGTCAGCGTAACTACACCGTTTCCAGGAACCTACCTATGCTTGCATGCAAAGGAATTAGGGGTAACGATCGTCACCGAGGATACGGATAAGTACGATTTGACTGGCGAGAACCCGGTGATAAGAACCCGTAACTTGTCGGTCGAAGCGGTAAAGGCTGCATATGACGATCTTGTGTCCATCTGCCCTGAAGAGCCGCCCTACCTTAAGAGATAATATGCCTCAGGATTCTTCAACCAGAGATATGCTCAGAAAAGCTTCTGCTGTCCTAAATTGGTTAGACCCCACATGAAGGGTCTTTTGGCGCTGACGCGAGAAACGAGCTTTTCCATCCTTAAGGATTTCAAGTGATAAATTACGCATGCATACGAGAGCCCTGACTCTCTGCAAACATCACGTGCGCTCTTATTGCTGGTTTCAAGGACATTAAGAATCTTGGTCCTAGCGACAAGCCCCGCTCTTACATTCCTTTTGAGCTGCAAGAACGCGTTTGGATGGAAAGGCAACTCTGTACCCTCGCTACGTTACATATAGTCGCTTAACCCACGCTGCTCGTGTTCACGCCTACGCTCTTGAAAGAGGGAATCGATCTCCTTCTCAATCAGAAGAAGCCTCTGCCAATAGTACCACAGACTATCGTCCTTAAAATCCCTGTATGAGACTTTACTCGCATCTAAACCCGTTCGACCGGTACCATACTTCAGGACGAGTTCCTTAGCAACATCAAGATACTTCTCAATCGTGCCGCGATAAACCGTTAAGGAGATTTTGCCGCCACATTTAGGGCAAACTCCACGCAGAGGAATCCTCCTAAACTTAGAGTTGCACTTTGTACATCTAAGCTTCTGACTCGAGAAAGCCTTCAAATTTCCTGTAACGTCACGCATGAAGTGCGTGGACAAGACTTTTCTAGCAACCTCGCCGGCCTTAACAGCTTTGATCCTCTCTGCCAAGCCAAGTTGTTCCCTAACCTTCTCCAGCATCGATGCAAGCTTCTTATAGCTGCTCTCGTGATTCCCAATATTGATGTCGCCAACTCTATGCGTGAAGCCCCAAGACCCAAACTGATCCTCTTTACCCAATCTGTGATCGACAGTTTCAATGAAATCCATTGCAACCCTAGGATCCGTTCCTCTGGCAGCCTCATCGAAGAAGACTGTTGGAAATCCATCAACAACCTCGATATTCGTAGCTTGACGGGCAACTTCTAACGGGTTGATGACTAATGTCAAGAGCAGAGGAGCGTCCATCAATCCGCCAATCTTAGCCGGAAGAAAAGATCTAGAGAAATTCAAAAGCACATCCAGCGCCAGAATCAATGCGTCTTCATCTCCATCGCAATCACGCCTTTTGGCAGCGTGCCAGAAGGGATGGGCAAAGCACACGTCCGCTTTCGTAAAGCCGATGATTCTACTGGCGACACCAACAGAAGTATGTGGTGACAACCCTATGACCATGTGGCCGACAAGATCGTCCTTAGACCGGACCTTGTAGTAAGCGGGTAGCGCGTACACGCGTTCAAGGAGCTCATCGAGGAATCCGGCGACTCTGACGAAATAGTCTGCGCATTTATCTGGGATTATTACGTCTCCAACCTTAAGAGGGCAAAGCTGATCATCATTAACGAGATCTTCGCCATCCATGTCATAGTTATAGCCTAATGCGCGAACTCTTTCCACATAAACGCCCACTTCTCTCGGCTTAAAGTGCGTCAAAGGACAGTTTGTCGCATCGAAACGTACGGTGCCATCTTTGAATACGGAAAGATCGTATTTAGCCCTCAGAATTCCTTTCTCGACGGGTTCAGGCACTCTTTCGCCACTGGTCAGCCCCCTAACGCCTTTGACAAGCTCGGGAGGGGTTTCTACGCCGAGCCGCTTACAAGCGGAGCTAAACAGGCCCTTGAGGTCGATCATCCTTCTTTCATAAGAGACGAGGGGGACCTTACAGGTTGGACACACCTCTTGCGCAAAACTTCTTCCACAATTGGGACAAGCACGCTCAATCGAAGTCTCTACATGACAGTTTGGACATGAAATCAGATGGGTTAACTCTCTACATGATGGACAACGCCTTCTCACTAACTCAGCAGTGATCATCCGTTCAGTCGCAGCTTCGACGATGTTCCTTCTGGCGCCGCCGGATAGGCCGACTGGAAAGAGGCAGTGAACCACCGGCCGCATCTCTCTACGTCTAGCCTTCTCCGGCCGACCCATTCTCGCCCCTACGAAAGCGGGGGCCTTATCATGAATCTTCACATGAGACAGTTTGCTCACAAGCTCTACGGTAGAACCCGCGTCGTACTCTGCCTCGCTGACTTCCCTATGCAAACCCAAACATCTGTGGACGATCGTGGCTTCATCTTCAATCCTTATAATGTCGCCTGCTAGAACATGCGGTACACAGAGTTTCTCAAGAATAGCTTTCAGCTCTGGCTCAAACTTCACCTCCACTCTGACCGGGAAAGCGCCTTCAAGCTGAAATGCGGCAGAGCCAAAGTGTTGGCGAAGATACTTGACCTCGCCGATTGACAGGTTTCCCCAGAAATAGGTGTATTTTGGATGCAACGGGATACCAAGAGTGTCACAAAGCCTGAGCGCCTCAATCGGCGTAGGCTTAGCCTCAAGAGCATTAGAGAGCATAGAAGTAAGCCGTTGCTCATCTATCCCAGCCTTCAATGCAACTTGAGATATATGCGCGCCAGAAGCCTTGACTGCAACGGCAAGGAGTTCCCCCCACCACTCCTCCACAAACCCTGAAGGAACTAAGGGGCGGTTGTTCTCAAGAAACTCTCCAAAAGCGACAAGAAGGTCGCCTAGAAATAGTATAGCCTCAACTGAATCAGCAACCCGTTCAGCCGTCTTCAAATCTTCAACTTGAAGAACAGTTCCATCATTCAATCTTACAACTGGGGGCTCAATAGATTCAACGGGAAGAACCACTCCAGCCTTCCCAGGCTTCTCTATCCGCAGTTGTGTTCCTGCTGCGATAAAATTTCTCAGGATAGACATCGTTGCAGGGTGAACCCCTAAAGCTGCCAGCCCAGTATTCCTGCAACGACCGTAGCGAAGTCTAAACCCTCCAGTAGACGCAGGAAATGAGAAGATGGGTCTACCCGCAACCACATCCTCCATGTACATGAACTCACGAACCTCCTCGTTCTCCGTCGCAGGCGGCCTTATCTCCCTCAGCCAGCCCCAGCCGCTGATCCCCAGTTTCTCGATTATCTTCAGAACCTTCTGGGTTCTGCCGATGAGCCCATCATTAACCACTCGTAGAGCGCCGCCGCGAACGCGGTTCGTTTCAATCCTAGGGAGATTCCTGAAAGACGCTACTTCGATAGGGTCTGTCTCTACGCCGTTGACTTCAACAGGAAGATTCAACACAGCATTGAAAAGTTCTCTGTCGGAGAGCTTGTACTGGAAACGCGCAACCTCTCTTTCATAGAGCCTCAGTTCCTCTACGAATCTTCTCGCCTCCATCTCTGTACCCTTGTATCTATCCAATCCGAGTAAGCGCCTGACGAAGTCAGCGACGATAAGAATGAGAGCCATCTCCGTTCCTCCCGCTGAACGGATAGGCCCCGCGAAATAGACGGCAAGATACTTGGTCTTATCCGGATTCGTTTTAATTCTAACGCTTGAGATTCCTTGGATGGGCGCGACAGTGACCCCTTCATCGAGGATTCCAAGCGCTGTTCGAATCGCCTGCTCAGCAGCAGCTTCCCCAGAAACACCAAACCTTCCGTAGACTATCTCCTCAGCAATCTTGAAAGCCAACTCCTCCCTAGGCATCAGTTTGCTGAGTTCACGAATTCTCGTAGCGACTTCAGGTGGTCCGACCGATTTTTCAACGCGCTCGGCTAGATCCTGTGTAACAATAGATTCCGGCTGGAAAGCGGGGTCCATTCCTTTCAAGCGAGCTTGTTTGGCTATCGCGCCGATCTCCTCAAATTTGTGTTCAAGCTCAAGAAAGTATTCTTCTTGACATCTAGGAATGGTGCTCTCCAAAATATGCACCAAGATAATTAAAACACTTCGAACATTTAATGCGCTCGCTAGCGCGTAATGATGTCAGTGCTTAGTAGTTTCACTTTCACTAGAAGCAGGTTTACCTGTGGCATAGAACTTGTCAGTAAATCTGCAGTATATATCGACTGGTTGAGCAGATGCTGATGCTTCAAGTTCATCCTTTAGACCGCATGCACCGCAATGGACAATAGAACGAGTAGCCTCTTTGCTAATCTTGACGGCTTCCTCCCCGCAACTTGGACAGATGAATACCGTAGGCAGCTTCTTTTTGACTATCTTGACTACTCTTCTTCGTCGTCTACCCAACCATGTAGCCTCTGAGGATTATACGAAGAAATTTCGCCTTTAAACCTAGTGGATATAACTTCACTGATTCAAGCGCTGTAGGGAAGCCTTAGATCATGCGCTACCGTTCTATAGCCTGTCTTCATGGCTAGCGGCGGCCTACGCTTATGTTCGCTTCGAAGCCATCTCTCCTCGATTCGTGTTACGCTCTCGAGCGGCAGCCTTAGTTGTCTAGAAATCTCCTCTGGCAGCATAAAGTGTTCAAGTCCGTACAGGATTAAGTCAAGAATTTCGTATTTCAACCCAAGCTCTCCTTCAGCTGACTGCCCAGGCCACAGCGCTGGCGTTGGAGCCTTCGCCACTATCTCCTCTGGTAGTTTGAGATGTCTCGCAAGAGCTTGAACTTGGGTCTTGAAGAGATCTGCCAAGGGGGCGAGATCAGCGCAATAGTCACCCCATTTCGTGAAGTACCCTAGCATTATTTCGCTCTTGTCACCGCTTCCCACAACGAGTCTCTGCAGCCTGTTAGCATAATAGTAAAGAATTACCATCCGAGAACGCGCTTTTACATTCCCATCGGGAACGCACTGTTTAGAACCATATTCGGGGATCGCCTTTCGAATGGCGTCGACGGTTGATGTTATATCGATTATTTTAAACTGTATCTTGAACAGCCGGCTGATGTCTTTGGCATGTTGTATATCCTGTTTGTTCCATGTTTGGCGTTCTGGAAGACAGATACCTAAAACGTTCTTCCCTCCGATAGCCTTGGCGGACAACGCTGCGACAGTGGAACTGTCTATGCCTCCGCTTAAGCCAACTACCAATCCCTTTACTTGCGTCTTTTTTACGTATCCTCTGATGAAATCTACTAGCCGCCGCTCGGTTTGCCCCACATCAATCTCAAGGACATCAGGGGTGAGGTTCAATGCTTACCGCCTCTGAGAAAGATGAGAGATGGGCGTATTCTTAAACGCTTAGATCATCAACTAGGCGTCTACACAAAAATTAATGCAATAGGGAAAACCATCTCTATTACCCGAGAGGCCTCGAGATGAAAACCCCCACCTTGGCTCTAGGTCAATTTGAGCCTAGAGTATGTGATAAAGACTACAACATCAAGAGGATGCGAGAGCAAGCGGCTCAAGCCGCCAAAAGTGAATGCGACCTCATCATCTTCCCAGAGATGAGTTTGACAGGATATGTTTGTCGCGACTTGATCTACAAGTTATCGGAACCAATAAGAGGACCGTCTATGGAGAAGCTAGAAAGAATTGCAAGAGAGCATGATCTGCACCTTGTCCTAGGGATGCCTGAGGAGAGTGAAGCGAAGGGGATAATTCACAACTCTTCTGTTCTACTGAGTCCATCGGGCGTGGTGGGCGCCTACCGAAAGATGTATCTTCCGACACATAGCGTATTCGAGGAGAAACGCTACTTCCGCCCAGGTCATGAAATGCAGACTTTCGATACTGCAATTGGCAACATTGGCATGTTGATATGTTACGATGTCTTCTTCCCTGAAGTCGCCCGCCTTCTCGCAGTGGGTGGCGCTCAAATCATCGTCTGTATCTCTGCTTCACCAAGCGGCAGAAGAGATTACTTCGAGACTCTGACCAAAGCAAGAGCGATCGAGAACAGCGTCTTCTTGGCTTATGTAAATCTTGTCGGAATAGAGGATGGTGTGCAATTCTGGGGCGGTAGCCATGTGTTGAGCCCAGAAGGGAAGCTTCTGATTAAAGCGAAGTACGATGAAGAAGACTTGGTCTTGACGAGAATTGACTACGAAGATCTACCTCGAGCAAGAACCTTTCTGCCCACACTGAAAGATTTGAGGCCTGAGCTGTTTGAGTCCCTAAGGGAGAAGGCAAGCAAGCTTTAAGCTGCTGTAGCCATTCGCCTCTGTCTTTCTAGTCTCGGAGCCCCGATTGCGCCTCTTCTTCATTCGTGGAACATTGTCACCATAACTTTTTACGTATGATCTAGAATACAAAACTGTATTCGAATGAGGGGCCCGCCAATGCCTCAACATGAAGCCATAGAGGAAGGACGAAAGTGGCTCGAGCAGACGCTAAGCGACCCTATTGTAGCTCTCTTGCTGGAAAATAGCAATCTGACAAGGAAACAGTTCGAAAGTTTCGTCATCAGCCTCCTAGGAGACCAGTTTTATGTTAAATTTGCCACTAAGGCGAGAAAATTGAGAGTGAGAACGGACAAGTTTGAAATATCAAGAGGCGCATTCAATAGGACCTTGAATCAGGCGAGGGTGAACGTAGTTAGGTCTATTTATACGCTCTTTCTTCTCGGCTATGTTGAAGTTTTTGACACCCCTCAACTGGGACCTTTCCTTGAGTTAGCCGACAACATAAGGGCATACCTCGAGGATAGGAAGAGTGCCGCGCCGCGTTTCGGTGATGAAGAGTACAGGAAAGCTGTTCACGACGTGTCACAGAAGCTGGCAGAGACCATTGAGGCTCTTGCCAAAGGCGCCGCGTTTTCCGATAAATTGTGATGTTGTGACGTCACGTGACGCGCCTCGTGACCATGCATGTGCTTACATCACGCCATCAATAGAGTGTGTCACGCACGCCTCACTTGTGATGAGAGCTACGCGCCGACCTCAGCACTAAGGGTCGCAGCGCTATGTCACATTGACATCATCCATGTGACTCTAGGAGGCCCTCACATGGCATTCACAGAAAAGGCAGAAATACCTGTGACGTCACATAACATCACAGATACCCTTGGCTTCAGCAGGTTGGTCAACTCTTGCACTTGCTCTCTCTGCCATGGCTGCAGTAGCGCTTCTAGCAATCTTGTCCGCGCGTTATCGGCGTGATCGGCATATGTTCATAGAGTCAAAGGACGTTGTTAGCGGGATTGTTCGAGTTTTCAGCGGTCGCCTCCAAAAGGAGGAAGAATCGTTAGACGCAATAAAAGAAACGATGCACCGTGTGTTGAAAACACAGGAGGAACAACAAGCAAGGTTAGAGAGAATAACAGAACATACAGCCCAATCGATGGATCTCGAACGACGATTGATAGGGACGTTAGGGAGGCTTGCGGGGAAGGTGAACCAGCTGATGTCCGGATCCGCCATAAAGGAAAAGGCAGAACCCTTGGAAAGGTTGCCGGTCGAGGGATATCTAACGTCCATAGAGCCCGCGCTCTCGAAGTTGACACCCACTGAATTGAACGTCCTACGGCTGCTTCTCGCAGAGGGCCCCCTGCCCTCTCCGAACATCGGAAGGACCGTCGGAAAGTCTAGAGAACATACGGCAAGGCTGATGAAGAGACTTTATGAAGAGGGGTATGTAGATCGTGAGACATCTAAAATTCCTTACCGGTACAAACTGAACGAGAAAGTACGCGGTACATTAGAGAAGAGGAAGGAAGACAAGGCTAAGCAGAAGGTTGAGGAACAGGCCCAGGAGAAGCAGGTTGCCTGACGGCATAACGCCATTGACTTGATGAGCCAGATCGTGTGACCAACCCCTTGTCCACGAGTCTAGAGAGGTAAGTGGAGACTGTGCTGAGAGCAGGACGATCATTATAGACAGCTTCGTACTCTCTTTGCACATCCTTCGACGAGAATATCCGGCCAGAGAAGCGACCGAGGACAAGCGCCGTCAACCGATCGAACTTGCGGCCAGGAACAGAAAGAAAACTTCTTTCAGAAGGAGGGGCACCTACGGTCCCGGCCATGAGTTCTACATAATCAAGAAGTTGAGAGACCTTCTCCCGTGTGATTTGTCCTTCGATGGTCACGGTGTGTTTCGTACCGTGGTCGTCTGTAAACTGTATTTTTACTCTCTTCGTCGTCATAAGGAGGGTCAGTCTCCGGTTGCGCGGGTTCACTAGCTCTCTGTTCACAAACTTAAATGATTTTCGGTGAACGGCGGCACAGGCATTGGCACCAAACGAACAGACCACACTAGTTTCTACTGGAAAAATATACATTCCACTGGAAATGAAGGGGTCTCGGACCGGTTCACAAGCGAAGGTGAAGAAAACGACTACCGCTGCTAGAACAAACGTAAAGTAAGACAATCTTAAAGAATGTAAAGGACCCTTTGTGAAGAGTTAGCCTCTCCCCTAAGTGTCGATTGGAGATACTGAGAGGTAGGCCTCTCCGTTTGGGAATGAGGAGCGAGTGTTTAGTATAGAACCGTGAATAGTTCCTTTTTAAATAGTTCTCAGTCTCTAACCTTTTGGAGACTATTTCATTTCACCTTACAACACTCCACCTACCGCAACTACCCTCCACGTGAAATGCAGGGGTGAGGGGGTATAGTTTCCTCTTGTTCTTCGTCTCTTTTCCTGTACAACATCCATTAATATATCTCCACTCGAAACACGAGGCTTACTCCTGGAGGGCCTTCTACGTCTGCTGAAACCTTAGACGGAATCTTTGACAAGTTCCTCTCTAGCCCCACCATATTTCTCGATCGAAATGTTCTAAGACATGACTACGTTCCTCGAACACTACCTCATCGAGACGAACATATCCGCAAACTGGGTGGAATACTAGCACCAGCATTGAATTCATCCAAAACATCGAACCTTTTCCTCTACGGCAAAACGGGGACCGGGAAGACAGCTGTGGCAAAGTTCGTTCTCTCTCGCCTCGAACAGAAGGCTCAAGAACTAGGGGGGCCTCTCAGAAGTGCTTACGTGAATTGCAGGTTGGCAGGCACGAACTATAGGGTCCTTGCTGAGTTGTGCCGTGCTGTTGGAGCCGAAGTCCCCTTCACCGGCATTGCCGTCGGAGAGCTTCTCGATCGTTTTCGCGAAGCGTTGAGCAACGGCAACACGCTTCTTCTCGTCGTCCTAGATGAGATAGATGCGTTAGTGCGGCGGCAGGAGGATGACATCCTACTATATGAACTCACCCGAATCAACGAAACGTTGAGGCGAAGCTGGGTGGCCCTCATCGGCGTATCCAACGACCTTCACTTCAAGGAGTTTCTTGATCCTCGCGTTTTGAGTTCACTAAGCGAGGAGGAAGTGGTGTTCAGACCGTACTTGGCGGACGAGCTTTACGACATCCTTTCTGACAGAGTAAAGGCTGCGTTTCGGCCAGGGACAATGCATAACGCGACATTGCGGTTATGTGCAGCATTGGCCGCGGGTGAGCACGGCGACGCGCGCAGAGCCCTTGATCTCCTTAGGGTGGCAGGAGAACTTGCAGAGAGGGCGGGCGTCTCAACGGTCACGGAAGAGCACGTTAGGCTAGCCCAGCAGAAAATTGAAGAAGACCGTGTTTCCGAAGTTTTGAGATCTCTCCCAGTTCATTCGAAACTTTTGGTGACAGCGGTTCATTCCCTTAGCATCAAGCTTTCTGATGGTGCTGTGACGGGGGACATATTCGAGGTCTACAATGAGTTGTGCAGCGAGGCAGGGATCGAGCCCCTAACGCAAAGGCGGGTAAGCACTCTTGTAAGCGAGTTAGATGTTCTGGGCATTCTTAATGCGAGGGTCGTCAGTTTCGGCAGATATGGACGGACGAAGAGGATCCGGCTTGCAGCTTCAAGAAAAGCCATTATAGAAGTATTTTCAGAGGATAATCTCGTTGGGCGTCTACTGAGATATGTTCCTAAATGCCTCCAGCAACGTAAGAAAAGCTCTTAGGACAGTCGGAGTTGACGATGGAGGATTTCAATCACAGTGGTCCCCGGTTAAGAGGCACGGTAAAGCGATTCTGGCTGCCGTCCTATTGAACGAGTACTGGATCGACGACATCCATGTTGGGGAGATAACGGTCGACGGACTTGACGCCACAGAGGTCCTTACAAAACTTCTCAACCATTGGGAGTTCGACGCCGTATTCCTGAGCGGAGTGTCCTTCGCCGGCTTCAACCTAATAGATGCCCACGCCATCTACAAGAAGTTTCAGAGACCAGTAATAGTTGTCTCTGGCGACAAGCCGGACAACATGGCAGTGAAGAAAGCGCTCCAAAAGCATTTCACCGACTGGGACGCGAGATGGAGGATCGTCAGGAAACTTGGTAGAATCTACAGCGCGGCGCCAGTTGTTGCAGAGCCCCCCCTCTATTTTGAGGCCGTTGGGCTAAGCGCTAGGTCGGCAAAGTTGATGATACGGGCACTCGCCGTTTCCTCACGCCTTCCCGAACCTATCAGAGTTGCGCGACTTATCGCCCGCGGTTTGACGCGATATACATAACGGCTCTCAGCTATTGCGGTCCGGTGAAGTCTATCATCTGTACCCCCAACGTTTGGAGGTTTAGAAGCGGTAGAAGACCGGGAGTAGGATCGAGCCCCATCTTCCTTTGATAGTCGGTTTGCGCCTGCCAAGCGCCGCAGTTTACAACTAGGGTTCCACGATAGGTTTCGTGTTTCGCGACGTGTATATGACCTGACTGAAATACGTCCGGCGGTGTCTCCACTACGAGATAATCCTCCACTTCCGGTGCGATTGTAGTCCTTTTGCCATATTCTGGCGCGAGGTGTCTGAATTTGAGTAGGAGTTCCATCGCCTTCTCTGGCGTCTGAAAACTGAGGTTAGGGAAAGTTGCCACTACGTCGTCCAAACTCCTTCCATGGTAAAGTAGGAAGTGTACATTATGTATTGTGATCTCCGCCGGGTTTCCTAGTGAGATAACGTTTCTAGCCACGTAGATCGGGTCTGCGAATTCTTTCGGTATCGCTGGTTGCGGAAGTGCTTGTCTAACGGCATCATGGTTTCCAGGAATCAAGATGACATCCATGTAGTCCGGTATCTGCTCTATGTATTGCGCGGC
>Ga0209725_1001543_pt1 | contig 12891 bp, 13 predicted proteins | sample I18A1metaG_FD_184145 | JGI IMG/M metagenome (GOLD analysis project Ga0209725, IMG submission 184145) | Lake sediment bacterial and archeal communities from Gulf of Boni, Indonesia to study Microbial Dark Matter (Phase II) - ​I18A1 metaG... | ecosystem: Environmental > Aquatic > Freshwater > Lake... | reverse complement strand
ATATAGAGCATGGATACCTGCCTCCGCAGCGTCCACCTGAAGAAGCGAAGATTATCGATCTCACAAGCGACCCCTTCAACGTGAGAGGGGTTCAAGCTGGAGGGGACTATGGATCGACTATGTTCCCAGCAGATGTACGAATGCTCGGCGACAGCCAAGCGACGCTGACCGCTCTCACTGAAATAGCTGTGAAACTGATCGATGAGAGAAAGCTGAAGAAGACAGTTGAGAAAAGACGTGAGAAGCTGATTGAAGAACACCGTAGACTCATGGAGGATTGGAATAGAGAGGCGGATGACCACTTGAATGATGGACCAGTCTCGCCGCATAGAATCGCCCGCGAGTTGAAAGCAATCTGGAACGACCAGATGGTGTGGATAAACATAGTTATCACGTCTAGGAGCGCCTTGACGCAGAATATCATACTCAACAAGCCTGGAAGCTACTTCGGCAACCCTTCGTGGCATCTAGGAGTTGGCTGTGGAATGGCGTACGGCGTAGCACTTGCAAGGTCAGAGGGATACGTGAACCTTCAAAAGAAGAACGGTTTTCCAGTGGGCTCCATCTCGAAGCCCTATGAGACGGTTATCTGCACCATTGGAGACGGAGAAGCGATCATGGGGAATATAGACTCATGCCTCTGGACCTGCTCCCACTACGGGATACCCGTCTTGTACTTGGTCATGAACAATGCTTCATGGGGGATAGAGTGGGAATTCATAGCTAAGGCAACAGCTGGCTGGTCCCGCAAGGCGAAGAACTATGAATGCGTCGACATAGACCAGCCGAGGATCAACTTCAGTGAATTAGCGAGAGCCTACGACATGCATAGCGAGAGAGTTGAACAGAACGACCAAATCCGCATAGCGTTAAGGAACGCTCTTTCCACACTGCGGAAGGGTCATCCCGCACTAATCGATTTCACTCTCCCAAAATACACAGAAGGATCATCCCTTGTGCCCTAGATCTGAAAGAAACTATCCAATAGTTCAAGTAAAAGAGGCGCTTCTTAGATTCGATACCTGAAACAATACGAATGATCCTTAGCGAATACCTTTCGAGCACTATGAGACCTACAAATCTAACTTCGAAAGCTGACAAGGAGAGTGAATATTTTCAATAGAATCTAGATTGTCGAGAATTTGCCAGTAGCCCAGTCTTTCGCACCCTGAAAGGCGCACATACTGCTTGCATCAGGCTTACCTGGACTTCACGCTCTGACTCTCGAATCTTCGCATGGCAGACAGGAGATCGCCGACCATTGGAGATAAGTAAGCTCTGTTATCTCCCCTCGCTACAGGTAGGAAAATATCCCTAGTATGATTGTGATGTCCATCGCCCCATGGAATAGAGCGGAACCAATTATGCTGTCAGTCTTCTGCATCACGTACCCCCATGCTAAACCGAGAAGAAACGTAATGCCAAGAAATACAAGAAGAACCGGCGTATAGGTCACACCGACATGAGTTACGGTAAAAACGAATGCCGTCGAAACATTCGAGGGCCAAGCTCCAAGAAAAGCTTCAAACTTTTTCAAAAATACGAGGGCAAGACTTGGAAATGGGACACCATCATTCTAAACAAGACTCAGGAGCTAGCCCGTTCTCTCCTAGGGAAATCTAGATCTTTAGATTTCACAGAGCCTGCTCCCAGTCTAGTGAGAACTGACAGCCGAGAGCTTCGTAAACGGATTTTCGACCTGCCTGCGAAGAAAGCTAGGAAGCTGGGCATTAGCAAGAGCACGTTTCACTACCTGCATAGACATGCTAGAAACGAGAGACCATTCAAAGTCTACGAGAAAGTTGCCAATCGATTGTTGAATTCGATTGAAAGTAGTCGCAGCCAAACTATGATAAGGCCGCAATTCAATCAGAAGAACAAATAAGGGGGTAAGTACTTGGTCGAGAATTTTGATTTCAGCTCAATGTCAGCGAGCAGCAGACGTCTTTGGATATTTTCGACATGTCTAGTCTTGCTTGTGGTGACAATACCTTTCATTCCTCAACTAGACATGAATAGGTGTTATGCGCATGATAGAAACATATTTTCAAGATTTGAAAAAATCCAAAATGAGACAAACAATTGTGTTTTCCAGGATCATCGTCATTTTCCGAACGTAGCAAGAAACGATTCTGCAGAATTAGACGGTTCATTCATAGGATATGAAACTGATAGCGAAAAAATGCTTGTGTTAGTTAAATTGAATCGGTCTCAGTATAAGTCCGTCAAAATAGAGGTCTCAGATGAAGTGCCTTTCAAGTATTTGATTGAGAAAAATGACGATCTCTGTTTCTTGATGTATTGTCACCCTGAAAATCCAGTTTATGATGTTCCAATAGACATGGTAGAAAATGTGACCACAATAGGAGAGTGTTATTTTACTGTGTTACGAATTGTCTGGCACTCAGGAGACAGTGACGAAGTATATGGATATGATATCAAATTCAAGTCTAGCGACCGTTGGGAAGGCGTTTACTTTTATCTATCGTTTGTAGCCGCATTCTTTACTATTACGCTTACAGCCAAGAAGAGTGGGACGAGCAAGATTTTAGCGCTATCTTTTTTCTTTACATATCTTGTTTCTCTTATTCTGTATGATCTTAAGGTAGGTTTTTCGCTGCTAAAATTGGAACCGTTCCTGACAAGCGGGAGATTCGGAACGCAGGCAGAGTACGTCACTTTCATGTTGCTATCTTTATGGGCAATGCTGATTGCCTTCGAAATGGGACTAGGGACGAAACGCGAAGAAATAGGCGGAGATGAGCGGTCTCTCTTGCTAACCTTTACAACGTTAATTACCTTTGTTTCAGTTGTTGTTACGTTTCTAGGCGGGCTATTAACCCCCTTGGCTCCCACAATTGCAGTGTTAAACATTCCAGCCAGAATGGCGGTCGTCCTCTTTGGGGCTATTCTGGGTCTCAATTCGTTCTTGCTCGGGATTCTAGGTAAAGGTGTAGGAGGAGTGTTTACTTGGAGTGGACGCATCTTTGTAATGGTCTTGGGCTCACTGTTTTCGATTATTGCGTTGGCATACACGGGCGGCTACTATTATTCTATATTCTTCGCAATTGGAACGGTCGTCTCGGTCAGTGGCTTCTTATTCTTGCGTTATGATAGGTCTTCGTGGCGCCCTCGGTGTATTTCAATAGTTCATAGGATCCTTAGATTGTTTGCTGCCAGTGACAGACAAACGCTCAATTACGCTGACATCTTAGAGCACTCTTGGAATACGATTTTGGAAAATATTCGGCGGGAAGAAGTAACTCTGGAATCGGAGGAGGATCTTCGATGCCATCTCTTTCATCAGTGTGTGGCGTCTATTGCGGCTGCAGGTCTGAAGCCTCCTTTCCCAATACATGCTGAGAACGACTATCTCGACCTAGTTCTTGGCGAAGGTGACGTAATAGCGGAGCTGAAATTTTCTAAGAAAGATGAAGGCGGATACACTAGTCAAAAGGAAAGCATTCTACGAGATTTGAACAAACTGAAGGAAAGGAAGGCCAAGTCAGCATACTTCGGCATCGTCAGCGAAGTAGGTTATTTCTTTGATCCAGAGAGCCAGAATTACGTTGATTTCAGGTCCTTGGGATTCTCGGACCGAGTTACTCTTGCTAAGTACCACTACCTTTTGGCAAAGCTATCAACCTGATTGAAGAGCCGAAGATCCAGCGGTTCAGACCTGCGACATTGAAAGAGAGATTAGATGTTTCAGCAAGGAGCGTCTAGGTCTTGTTAGAGCGAAGACTGTTAATGAAGTTAGGACTGTTGAAGGCCGCGCTGCTGATTTCTGGAAGGGAACTAACAAGAGACCTTACAAACACGTTTTCGTCAGAGGCGCACATGCTGACAAGAAATGGAGATAAAACAAGTGTTCCTTTGAGAGGCGTGTCGTCGTCGGATACGTTTGGTGAGCCCGGTTGAATTTGAACCATTGATTTTTGCTGCTAGAGCTACTGCTAAGCAATCTAGCGTTTTAACCTTGCACTTAGATTTGGGGTTTCTCGGATCTCCGTGAAACTGCTATGGCGATTATTCCTAGGAATCCCAAGATTACTGGAAAAGTGCTATCACCCAAGAAGTTTCCTAACAGTAGAATTGCTGCTATCACTATGCATATTATTCCTGTTAATAATTGAATTCTATTAGACATTTTAATTCACCTCTCAAGTATTTACTATTAGAATATAAGAAGGAGAGTATGCATGTCTCACGATTTCAGATTTTCGTTCCGACTTCCGCATTGAAGATGATTCAAAGTGTTGAGAAATAATGGTTAGAAGACAAACTGTTGGAGATACAGACTACTATAACATCAAGCTCTTCTCGGATGAAGCAAGCAGGTCGCTCGCTGAGTGCTGGCAACATTTAAGCACTCCTCTAAGCGCACACTCTTGTGAGATTTTCCTTCTACCTATCCGTCAAGTCTTATATGCGGATTCGTGGCAATAGATTTACACGCCGGAAGAAAATGAAAAGAGCTCTCGCCTTCATCGCTCCTACTATACTGATCATCGCAGTCGCTGTCCTTTCCCTACCACTGTTCAGCGGAGCCCAGGGCCAGGGACAAGAGGCTGTGGTTGCTAGCCACAACTCGTACATAGAGCACGGTCACTTTGAAGTCAAAGGGGATCACGAGGGAGATTTCCTCCACGTAATCGGGATCGTCCAGGTCACGGGTGCCAAGAACATTAAAGACGTAGGGGTAGAAGTGACTTTCTATGACTCCGGAAGAGAGCGGATTGTTGCAGGTCCGGTCGCGAACTTGCTGGGCCACTCTATACGTGAAGACGACGTGGATATACTCGATATCCTGCTGGCCCCGGGCGACAAGCTCCCCTTCAACGTTGTGCTTTTGGATGAGGCAGCTAGCGCAAAGGTTGCGTCCTACAAGATCTCTTTGAATTACGAAGTGACAGAACAAGAGCCCTACACGAAACTGGATGTGCTCAGCCACAGGTTGTGGTCGAGCTGGGGGCGCATGAGGGTGATAGGGGAACTGGCGAACACCGGAGAGCAGTATGTCAGTTTCGTGTCCGTTTACGTTGCCTTCTACGACCCCACAGGGAAGATCGTGGGCGCCGAATACTATCCTGCTCCTATGTACATCCTCGTTCCTGGCGAGAAGATCGCCTTCGCCACATACTCCGCTCAAATCGAGGGGGATGTCACCTACGAGCTGATTCCCAGCTGCATTGTGAGGGATCGGGTCCCATACAAGGAGTTCAAGATCCTGTCACACAGGACTCACATGGATGAGTATGGGGACCTTATCTTGGAGGGTGAGGTCGCAAACACCGGGGATCGGGATGCAGCCGACGTTGTCGTTGCGGCCGACTTCTACGATCGGGAGGGTAAGCCCCTTGGTGGATATTATGCTGACATACCGGAGATCAAAGCCGGCAAGAGCAGTCCCTTCAGGATAGAGTTCTGGGAAATTGACTTGGCCCCAGATGCGGCGAACTACACCTTTCATTTGAGTTCAAGCCCTTACACCTTACTTGAGACCGCGCCGACGCCGAAGGCCGAATTCGTCAGAACTACGCCGTCCTTGCAGGCCGCTTCAGTTGCCGTGGCGGTAGGCGCAGGTGTTTCGGCAGGGTTGACAGCTATGGTCAGTGCGACCGGAGTCGGGCAACGGTTTAACGCAGCCGTGTCAAACATGAAGATCCCAGACTCCATCAAGGATTTCCTGAAGTTCTACGTGGAGGAGACCTTCAAGCACCTGACCGGCAAGGAGTTGGAGGCCCGGAGGCGCAGGAAGTTCCTCTCAGGCAGGAAGCTCTTGTCCTTGGCAGTCTCTGCTCTGGTCTTGGTCGCGGTGTTCTCGTACGTAGAGTTGAACGGCCTGCCCAAGTTCCTCTATCTCACGGCGCTCCTCTCAGTTGTGCCCTATGTCCTGGCGACTGTTGTGCTGTTCTTCGTAGTTCGAGAGATCGTCGCCTCAGCTGTTGCGGCGATCCTCAGCGTCTGGTGCGAATTCAGAATCTGGTTGTACGGCCTGATAGCCCTGGTCGTATCGGGGTTCGGGTTCCTTCTTCCATTTGGGTGGCCGGGGAGGACCGACTACGAAGGCAAGTTCGACCTAAGGAAGGCTGGTCTCATCGCGGCATTGAAGATACTCTGCGACCTTGCCCTCATGGTACCGTTCTACGCCTTCTCGGTATTGGGCTACAGGGTCATGGGAGACGCGGGCTTGCTCATAGCCACAATGTACGCCTACTACTCCTCGTTCCCGTTCAAGCCCCTCGAGGGCGAGACCGTCTACAGGTACAGCAAGCCGCTGTGGGTATTCCTCTTTGCCGGAGCCCTTGTCCTTTTCATCTCGACCTCGCTCAACCTGCTTCCGAGCACGATCTACCTGTTCGGTGGCTTGGTTGCGGCAGCCCTGTTCGTTGCCTTCCTGATCCTAGCGAGACGAGGTGGAAGGTATACTCGGCTCTAACGCTCAGTGTGAAAGGAAGGTGATTCGCCCTCCTCAGAGTATAGCTTCCGCTAAGCGCGGATATTTGGTAGAAGATAGAGGAAGGGGGCGAAAGACGTGTTGAAGGAGCAAGATTTGAGGCGTAAGTCAGTAGGACGGGCTAGAGAATCATGCGAATATTCTATTGAAAGTATTCGCTATTCTGGTCAGCATGTAAAGTTTCACTTGTAACGCTCCTAGTCTTCGAGAGGTATTCGCTCAGAATCATTCGCATTGTTTCAGGCGTCATAGGTTATCTATAACAAGACTCACATTCTCTGCAATACTTCAGCTCTAGGGTTACTGTTGGCGTCGGGGTTGGCGCATATGGTGGTTTCCTCTTTCTCTTCGAAACCATGATTAAAGCAACTGCGACTATCACTACCCCTACGACCGCGATTATCCACAAGCCGTACTGCTCTGCAAACGTTTTCTCGGCCGGAGCAGGAGAGGGAGAAGGAGTAACAGTAGGAGAGGGTGAGGGAGTAGCGAGGCCTACTGTAAATTCTTCAGAGAAGACTAACTCGCCGCGGATATTATCTTGCGCTTCGTAGAAGTCGACATGCCACACTCCGTTCTCCGTTGTCTGTGTAACGTTGAGGAGATGCAAGAATGCTGAGGTTAGGCAGCCCTCTTTGTAGCTCAGATGATACATACGTATAGGAGGCCCCATCTCAACTTCTGACCCTTGAGGGTTTATCAATGCTGCTTTAAAATCGACGTTTTTGCACGCGTCAGGGTATTTCCAATCTATGCAGAAGTAGAGGTAAACTGAATCGTCGACCAAAAACCTCTCGGCCGTTATCGGCTCATCGGCTTCCGTCCAGCCCTTACAGATAGAATGCTTTACGAATGTATATTCTTCGCCGGGAGGTGTGGTAGGGGAAGGTGTAGGAGTGGGTGTAGGCGTGGGAGTTGGTGTTGGAGTGGGCGTAGATGTAGGCGTTGGACCTGTTGTATAGCTGATAACCAGCGTAGGTTTGTAATGAACGTAATCTCTCGACCAGAACGACACCCAAGCCGTATCATGTTTTTCTTCACATTTGAATACCTCTGTTGTTTTCCGAAGACTTAGGCCAGTTTGGACATCATTTGTAACAGTATAGTTATACCAGATTGTATCTGTCACAACTTGAATGTCTGTTGCTGCGACGCTGAAGTCGGGTTTGTTGTTCCATGTGATCTTGAGCTCATTCCATGAAACATCGGAGCAATAGTGAACCCCGATTGTCTGAGTTTCGGTTGCATAATAGACCTTTATACTGAGAACCGCTGAAGTAACCCGGGACCCTATAGGGATTTTGGATAGATCGAACATGATGTATGCTAGCTTCATACGAGTATACGGGTTGGTGCTGTCACCCGCCTCAAGAGAGCGGTTGTGTCCGTAGTTAGAGTTTGGATTAACCTCTTCAACATACGAATCTGCGATTGGATAGAGCGTGGCAGTTTCCGCGGAAGCCGCTTGGTCATATAGTCCCAGTAAGGTTGCAACAAGTAACAATAGAAGGGTTATCCCTTTCAAACATGTTTTCATCATCTAAGACCTCAGATAGTTCTCGTGTATGCCTAAAAATATTCTTTTCACATGGGCCGGAAGCTGGCGATACTGCTCCTAATGCCAATAGGTGGGTGTGCATGTCTGAGGATTTTAGATTTTCGCTTCTTCTTCAACAATACGACACCACTTGGGGAACCAGTAGACGATCGACTTCTGACCGATGCACTGAGACCGTCGTCGTTCGTTTGATTTGTGTGTGTGTCCCTTGGTGCGGCCGACTGAATTTGAACCAGTGAATTAGCAGAACATCGTCGTCGAGATAAGTAGTGCGGGAGGTGGGATTTGAACCCACGAACCCCTACGGGACAGGCGCCTATGGCCAAACTCACAGTCTTCAGGCCTGCGCCTTCAAGTCTCCTTTGACTCTTTGACCTGGCTTGGCAACTCCCGCTTACTACTAGAGAATTTCCGAAGCCCAGTATTATCTTTATGGTGGCTTCACACCCATTGACTTTGAAAAAACCGTTAAGCTTTGATAGCTTCTCTCGCTTCTTCTTAGCCAGCTTCTTGATGATTGAGGAGCAACTCAAGTGCCGCTACTTCCAAGAACCCGCTATCAGCAGTGCCATAACTAAGAGGGCTATACTGACCAATTCGCTGTGCGAAGGAATCTTATGAGACAGTAAGAAAACGGTTAAAAGCATGGAGGCTGAACCGGCCAATGCTAATGTTAGAACCTCCAGCCAAATCGACTTGTCTACTCCTTTACAGGTCGAAGCTATCCCAAAGTCAAAATGAAGAACGAATTATTGATCAAGATCAGAGTTGAGTCGGATGGCAGGTGAGGATGGTCGATGCGCATAGCTAAGTACTTGATCGACATCTTCAATAATGGGAGAACCTTGCCTGGGAAGACTGCCATAGTATCTGTTCAGAATGTTGTTGCTTCCGCTTCCTTGAAGCAGAGGCTCGACTTAGACTCCGTACTCAGAGTTCTCCCCGGCGTCGAGTATAGGCCTGAGCAGTTTCCAGGGTTAGTCTATAAGCTGAAGAAGCCTAAGGCTGCGCTGCTGATGTTCAGCACTGGGAAGATGATCTGCACCGGAGCCAGATCTGAGAGGCTTGCTAAGAGGGCTGTGATGAAAGCTGTCGATGAATTGAAGAGGAACGGGATAGTGATAGTCGCCAAACCGGAAATCCAAGTCCAGAATATCGTCGCCTCAGGCGACCTATTCGGACAGATAGACCTAGAGAAGACTACATACGCCTTGAAGAAGACGATATACGAGCCTGAACAGTTCCCCGGCCTAATCTACAGAATGGACAACCCAAGAACCGTGATGCTACTATTCGCAAGCGGAAAATTCGTCTGCACTGGCGCAAAATCGGAAAGCCAAGTACACGAAGCGGTCAAGAACCTACAGATGAACCTTGAGAAAGCGAAACTCATATCCTACGAGTAGCCGTCTTGCGAGATTCTCATAAACACAACCTCACAGAATCCGCTCTGATTATGAATTGGCGAACACGCATGAATAGGGTTCAGCCCAGCTTTGCGATCATGATCAATGGCTTTTTTGGAAGATGCCCTCTGCTCACAGTGAAACTTGGACTCTTCAGCCTCTTGACGTTGTCTGCTCCACGTATGAAGTCCTCTACTGTGCTCAATTGTTTGAATGCATCGGACATCCCCGGAAGCCTGTAATGCATTGGAACGGTCACCTTTGGCTTTAGGGATTTCATGACCTTCCGCGCTTCTTCTGAGCCGATTGTGTAGAATCCTCCTACTGGAAGGAAGAGAACATCCACCGGTCTTATCTCTTTTGCCTGTGATGCGGATAGCTTGTGCCCTAGATCTCCTAGATGACAGAATGAAAGACCATCCAGACCTACTGCGTAGATTGAGTTCTTTCCTCTCTTGCGGCCTTGAACCTCGTCATGGAATGTAGCTATTCCCTTAACGGATATGCTGCCGATCCTTCCTATACCTGTGAACCCTTCTAGGATTACACTCCTCTTATGGCAGACGGCTGATGCATTGTTATGGTCTGAGTGGCTGTGTGAACAGAGTATTATCTCGGCTTCAGCCTTCGGCTCGGGAAGCCCGACCCCCTTAAACGGGTCGAATATCAGCCTCTCAGTCTTCCCTTTCAGCATGAAGCATGCATGTCCAAGCCAAATGACATTGACCAAATCCATACCCCCACAACAATTTCATCCGCCTTGGGCGGCTCATGTTTTGAGGATGCCCCTGAGCCAGTCTAGGGTTATTCTGATCGCGCCATCTTCTCTTTCCGATGATGAGAAGAATGGGTCGCTATCGTAGTGCTTCCATCCCTTGGCGATAACAAGTTTCTTCGGCTTACCGGCTTGCTCATACAGCTCGTGAGCATGAATCACCGGCGCTAAGAAGTCGTTCTTTCGATGGGTTATCAGTAATGGTCTCGGCGATATTTCTTTCACATAGTTCAAAGGGTCCAGAGGACCCAGGTTCTTCAATTGATCCAAGATATGTTTGCCTCTGTACTGGCTTCTTTTCGACCATACGAAAATCTTCAAGTAGATAGTTCCAGGAGAGAACGTTGGCTCCTTATCCAACGCTTGTAGTTCCCCGACGTAGCCCAAGCAGCGACAGCTTTGATACGTTGATCCTTCGCGGCTGCGACTATGGCTATTGCGCCTCCCATACAATGGCCTGCGACACCGATCCACTCTTTGTTGACTTCTTTCCTGGTCTCGAGATAGGTTAGCGCTGCCTTCAGATCGTCGACTTCAGACGCGAAATCGACCCCGCCTTCACTCTCTCTGACTCCTCTATAGTCGAACTCTAGAACAGAGTAGCCTCCACCTGAAAGGCCCTCAGCAATCTTGAGAACACTCTCCTTATCTCCTGGGAAGCCGCTGCAGTAGATCCACCCTGGTAAAGGCTTCTCAGAAGCAGAGTCAGGGACAAATAAGTTCCCAGACAACCGATACGGGCCGCTACTGAACCATACTTTCTCCGCAGTCATTCAAAGTTCAACTCTTCTTGATCTGCTCAACCATTTCGCTGATGCGGTTGAGGCCTCCGGTCAAATATTCTCTTGGAGAACCATATCCGATGCGGAGATATCCGTCCATACCGAAATGGTCGCCTGGTACAATCAGAGTGCTCTTCTCGCGTAGAAGTCGATCAGCAAACCGGCTTGAATTGATCTTAAGCGTGTACTTCAAGTAGGCGATCGCCCCTGCCATAGGCGGCACGAATGAGAAACTCTCCTTGTTGCGTTCAACCCAGCCCTTGACTATAGGCAGATTCGTCTGAAGGATCTGCCGAGTCCTCGTTAGAATCTTCGCTCGCATCTCAGGCTCCAAAGCCTTCCTAGCCAAGTAGTCGCTAAAAGCCGTTGCACATATCGTCGTGTAGTCATGATACGCCCAAAGCTTCTCAGCGAGATCTCTCGTTGTAACTATCCATCCAACCCTCAGCCCAGGAAGCCCATAAGCCTTCGAAAGCCCATTGACCACAATGATCTTCCTGTACCTACCCCAAAATGTAGGAGCCGTCACCCCGTCAAGCTCTGCTCCCTGATAAACCTCATCAGAAAGTATCCAAGCCCCAACCTTCCCAGCAATATTGCAGATCTCATCAACAGTCTCTTCGCGCATCACAGCGCCTGTCGGATTATTCGGGTTGCAGACCACTATCAGCTTCGTCTTCCCGCTGACAGCCCTCCTCAATGCAGCAATATCCGGCTTCCATTCACCCTCTGACTCTCGCAGCCTGAAAGGCTTCACTTTCGCCTGAAACGTCTTGGCTAAACCCCAGATCTGCATATAGTTCGGAAGCATAACAACAATCTCAGCCTCCCTCTCGAGGAAAGACCATACAGCCACGAAGTTCGCTTCAGAGCTCCCGTTCGTAACCAGCACGTTGTCCACATCTGCCCCGGAATAAGTTGCTGATATCGTCTTCCTCAACTCCTCAGTCCCATTCGTTTGAACGTAGCCCAAAGACCGATTCAAAAACTCGACATCGTCGTCGCCCAACAGCTCGCTAACTCTCAGCGGATGAACACCGCTTTCGGAAAGGTTGTATTCCACTTGGTTCTCCCAGGTTGACTGCCAACGCTCCATCTCGAAGACCTGAAGCTTCATGCCAGCTCACCATGCGATCAACATACAGACAACTATAACAGGCTTTCCCAAAATTAAAGCGCATACCCTTACTGAGAAAATCTGCCGTTGTCTCGCGCTGGCAATAGCGTGATTAAGGGATATATAGCTGTGAATAAGTAGAGGCGTGTATAGGAAGCGGGCCAAGGCGGACATCCAAGTGGAAAGACCGATAGTCGACCGATTCAACGGGTTGCACGGAGGAAACTGCGTCGTCTGCGGCAGAGAGATACCTTTCAGTTTTGGGCGGCCGAGACGCTACTGCTCAGATGAGTGCAAGAGGCTTGCGAAGGCGCGGATAGACAGAATAAGGAAACGGCTGTTGAGAAGGCTTGTAAGCCAAGGATATGAAGCTGAGATCTTCCAATGGACGCAGCCTACACTCTACAGCGACGAACTCGGAAACATCTTCAACGAGTTCAGAACCCCGAAAGGGACAGCAGGTCTGCGATACGAGAGCTATGACGAAGGAGCTGAGGAACTGCACACAGCAACCTACATCTACAACGGTCTCCGTTTCACAAAAGCAGGGCGCATAGTTGTGAGCACAGACACCCGAGCGTTCATCCTGAACGCTAGAAGATGGTGTTTAGAACACAAGGTCTTGCTGAGAAAACCTGAGCATATACCGGCGCCCAACCCGAAGATGCATAGGATAGGCGTTCCAGAATCCTTCTTCACGCCGGAAGGCCATGGCTCCAATTTATTGGAGGGTTTCGGCGACCCCATCTATTGAAGATTTTTCAGTTCAACAAGCCTTCTCAGTAGACAGCTA
>Ga0209725_1001542_pt1 | contig 12899 bp, 15 predicted proteins | sample I18A1metaG_FD_184145 | JGI IMG/M metagenome (GOLD analysis project Ga0209725, IMG submission 184145) | Lake sediment bacterial and archeal communities from Gulf of Boni, Indonesia to study Microbial Dark Matter (Phase II) - ​I18A1 metaG... | ecosystem: Environmental > Aquatic > Freshwater > Lake... | reverse complement strand
TGAAGGCTGGTGAACGGGTTCTCGTGCATCATCATGTTCCCTGCTATGTCTGTCACTATTGCAGACACGGAAGTCAAACGATGTGCGAGGAGTTTCAACGAAGCAATATAGATCCAGGTGGTTTTGCCGAATACTTTAGGGTGCCTGAAACTAACGTGGATAGGGGTGCCGTCCTTCGCGTACCGGATTCTGTTACCTTCGAGGAAGCGGCCCTTGTTGAACCCACCGCTTGCTGCATCAGAAGCTTAATGAAGTGCGATATCCAGATTGGCGACGACGTACTGGTGATGGGCGCCGGACCCGTTGGTCTCACCCAAGTTCAGCTGCTCAAGCTCTTCGGTGTGAGTCGAATATTCTCAAGTGACATCCTGCGCTCTAGACTGGAAGCTGCAGACAGATTTGGCGCTGACGAAACGATCAATCCGCGACAAGAGAACTTGGTTGAGAGGATCAAAGGGATGACGGAAGGTAGAGGAGTAGATGTTGTCGTTGTGGCAACGGGGTCCACCGACGCAATTGCTCAATCATTGAAGTCTGTCAGAAAAGGAGGCACAGTAAGTCTCTTCGGAGCACCACATCGAAGTGCCCTACTTTCTTACGATGTGACTGAGATATTCATCAGGGAGATTTCCATCATACCCAGCTACTCGGCGACAGAGTTGGAGACAAACATGGCTCTGAAACTGTTGGTTTCAGGAAGAATCGACTTGAAGGGACTCGTCTCTCATCGCTTTAGGCTCGAGCGCACTGCAGATGCGATAAGGTACGCTGCCGACGGAAAAGACTGCCTGAAGGTCATTGTCACTCCTTGACCAATTTGCGCGCGTAAAGAGAACCGACCTTGCTCTTCTTGAGACTCTATTTTCCTTGAAGGAGGAGAGATCGGGTCGAGCTAGTCTCTACGGGATTATCGCGACCTTGACCGCTTTTCCTTCCGCCATAAGCTGCAAGGCTCTCTCCACATCCGCGAGAGGCATTTCATGTGTTATGATTCCGCTTGTCTTGATGCTGGCTAACGAGATTAGGCTTAAGGCTCTTTCGACGCACAACGGCGTATGGTGGAAGGCTCCTCTTACTGTGAGCTCGCCGTAGTGTAGTTTACCTGTATCGACGGATGCGCTGGTGCCTGAAGGGCATCCTCCGAATAGAAGAGCTGTTCCACCTTTGCGGATCATTCCTATAGCATTTTCCCAAGTCTCGGGCAGCCCTACCGCCTCTATAGCAACGTCAGCTCCAATTCCTCCGGTGAGTTCCATCACCTTCCCGATCTGATTCTCTTTTTCAGCGTTGATAGTGTTCTGGGCTCCCAATCTACGGGCGTTCTCAAGCCTCACATCCGAGACATCTATAACGATAACCTTCTCGGCCCCTCTATGGTTTGCCAATTGAAGGTGCAGAAGCCCTATCGGTCCAGCCCCCACAATTACGACACTGTCTCCCAACCTAATATCCGCCAAATCATTGCCATGTACAACGCACGCCAGTGGCTCTAGGAGAGCAGCCTCCTTGAATGAGACATGGTCAGGTATCCGATGAACATTCTGCCTAACGATTTTAGCAGGGACTCGAACATACTCCGCGTACGATCCTGGGGCCGAAAAACCGATCAAGTCCTCTTCTAGATGCTCGCAGAGATTCGGCTTCCCTCTTCTGCAAAAGAAACATACATTGCACGGGGCGGAGTTTGCAGCAACAACCCTCATTCCCTTCTTAAAGGCGGTTACACGATTTCCAACATCAGCCACGACGCCTGCAAACTCATGCCCCATGGTCATAGGAGGTCTCGCGAGCCTATGCCCCCTCCTATAAATTTTCAAGTCCGTTCCGCAAGTCAAAGCGACCTCGACCTTGACAAGTAACTCCTCACAGTCGATCTCCGGCACATCTATGTCTTCCAACTTAAGTTCGCCTGGTCTAAGATATTGAGCGGCCTTCATTTTCCCTTCCCCCAATTTGGACAGCCCTTCAAGAATCTTTAGCCAACCCTCAGCGTGCCATATCGTATGCGTTGCCTAAGTTAAATATCTTGTATCACGCGGAGAACGGTGCTACGCACTTTGAAGCATCGTAGCGTGTCTTAGTGACAAGACCTTTTTAGCAATGCCCCTCGAGCCACGCCGTCGGTTAACGCATCCTCGAGCATGTTCTTGAGACAGTTCTATTTTGGAGATTTGAATTCATTAAGTGCAAATTGCTTCTCAAACCTGAACAAACAAGTTTTCTTGGACGTGAAAACCCAGTTGCCAACCGAGAGCTTCCTGAAACTCATAGGCGATTCAGACTTAGTATGCTAATTAGTAATTAGTGATTTCAGATCGGCTGTGGATGGGTAGTGGTTTAGGCTATATCTTGAATTCATTTAAATCGTCTAGTACGCTTAACCTACAAAGCGCAGTTGAGGTTTGATTTGTGAGTCGCGTGGTGGCAGTCGGCGAGATAATAGTGGATTTCGTTTCCACAAAACCGGTGCCTTATGCAAAAGCCAGAATGTTTGAAAAATGTTTCGGAGGAGCACCGATGAACACGGCTGTTGGCGTCTCTAGGCTGGGCGTAAGTGCGGGCGTGATAACCGCTGTGGGAAAAGATCCGTTCGGAGATTTCCTCTTTGAAGCGCTGCGTGAAAACAAAGTTGATGTTTCGAATGTCAAGCGGAAAGAAGGAAAACGAACGTCCATAACATTCGTGGCGAACGAACCTATCACCGGCGAGAGAACATTTCTCTTCTACCGAAAACCTTGGACTGGAGAGACAGCTGACAGCTCACTTGAACGAGATGACATCGATCCGACTTACATATCGAGAGCTGACCTTCTTCATGTTTCAGGTTTTGCTCTTTCCCAGCAACCCTCAAGGGGAGCAATTTTTCATGCCATTGGAATCGCACGAAAGTCAGATGTACATGTTTCTTTCGATCCTACCCTCCGGTCCGATGTCTGGGACGACGAGGAGATCCTCAGGAAAACGTATCGGAAAGCCTTGAGGCTTTCGGACATCGCGACTTTCTCGCGAGAAGAAGCTCAATTTGTTCTGGGAACCGCGGAGCCCGATAAGGCAGCTTCGAAGGCTCTGAAGCTCGGTCCACGGACGGTTGGGATAAAGCTTGGTTCGCAAGGGTCCTTTGTGAAGACCGCGAATGGCAAGGTGATAATGAAGCCGGCATTCAGCGTCAAATCTGTTGACACTACAGGTGCGGGCGACGGATGGAATGCTGGCTTCTTAATCGGAATATGCAAAGGATGGGATTTGGAGAAGTCGGTAACGGTCGCTAATGCAGTCGGTGGGTTGGTTGTTACAAGACGAGGTGCGATAACAGCTATGCCTTATAGAACTGAGCTGAACACCTTCCTCAGGCAAGCCGGCTTGCATCTCAGCGTTTAGCGTCAGTTCTCCCCAGTTGAGGCTTGACCGGCTTTGCTGACCTCTTGCTGCATTCGAACTCTGGAAAAAGGTAGCTCATTTCTAGGAAAGCTTAAGAAGGGTGAAGAGGAGAACACGTAATGCGGTGGTATAAATGCCATTCATAGGACCCTGGGAGATAGCTCTGATACTGGTTATAGTCCTAATCCTTTTCGGCGGTAGAAAACTCCCTCAACTTGCGAAGGCGATTGGAGAAACAATCAGGGAATACCGAAAAGCCTCTTCCGAACCTACTGCAGAAGAGACCCAAAAACCCGAGATTGAGAGTGAAGAAGAGATTCTACGTGAGACTGCTCGAAAACTTGGAATAGATGTTCAAGGAAAGACTGCGCAACAACTATCCGAGGAAATCGTGAAGCGTTCTCCTAGGCAAGAGGAAGAAAAGTGACCTCGAAACCGTCTCGTTCGAAGACGGCTGAGATGACCTTTTGGGAACACACAGCCGAGCTTCTGGGGCGACTAAGAACAATTCTTGCTTCAGTGATTTTGGCCGGAGTTGCAATTGGCTTCCTGCCGACAGATATAGCGGCGGTATTCAACCCTTTATCATTCAACTATACACCGCTAGTTTCCATTGTTCTGAAACGGATTCAGCGGGAGTTGCTTCCTGCCAATGTCGTTTTGATAGCTGGGAGCGTCGTCGATACGGCTACGGTCTATCTTGTCATGTCTATGCTTGTTGGCGTGGTTGTGTGCACGCCAGTGATAGCTTATGAACTCTTTATGTTTATCAACCCTGCACTGTATCCGCATGAGCGGAAGTTCATGTTCCGGTTCATGTTCTCATTTGTAGCTCTATTTGTTGCTGGTGCAATCTTTTCGTACAAAGTAGTCGTTCCGGTTACGCTGAGAGTTCTTCTTTGGTTCATATTCAGCGCTGGAGCTGCTCCTTTTATTCCGATTGCAGATTTCGTCTACCAAGTCGTAGCACTTATAGTCGTTGTGGGGCTTTTCTATACGTTCCCTGTATTCTTCGTCTTACTCGTAAAGCAAGGAATAATACACTCAGACTATCTTACCAATAATAGAAAAGGCGTTTACGTCGCATTCTTGGTAGCCGCGATAGTCCTAACAGCAGATCCAACTCCGATTACTGACATGCTTCTCTTTATGCCTTTCGTTGTGCTCTTCGAAATGACCGTTTGGATTTCGAAATTTTTGGAAAGAAGAGCCGAGCAATGAGCAAGTAAGCTAGTCCTCATACAGTGACGAAGAGAGTTTCGAAACGGTTCTCAAGCGAACATCTTCCTAAAAACATCGATGACATTTAGAGCAGGGAAGGATTAACTTGAAATTCGGAAGAGTTCCGTGTACTATAATGCAGCGACAACATCTACCTCTATCAACATCCCCTCAAGAGGCAGATTCGCTTGCACTGTCGTCCTGGCTGGTGGTTCTCGTTTAAACAATGTGGCGTAAACCTCATTCATCCTACTGAAGTCGCCAATATTCTTGAGAAAAACACTCACCTTAACCACGTTTTCAAGTGTCAATCCCGCCGCCTTCAAAATTGCTCTTATATTCTCAAACGTCTGTCTCGTCTGCTCAGCAATGCCTCCGCCTACGATCTGTCCAGTCCTAGGATCAACGGGCCCCTGACCCGAGACAAATACTAGATTTTCGACCTTGATCGCTTGAGAGTAGGGGCCGATAGGTTTGGGCGCCTTTTCCGACATGATGACACCCTTCATTAGTGACCACTTCCTTGGGTTTGAAGACTATCAATGTAGAAGAACTATATCTTAAGCGTTAGCATCTCGGGCAGCGTGTTCCCACCGTTCCGGGAGAAAAACGAATATATTAACTCTGCAATAGCCTTCTTACGCTCGGAAACAATTCGAGATTCTTATGCGGAAAGTAAGTTGCTTTGAGAAACTCGTCTTGGAAGTTCGCATCCGCACCGAGTTCTACATAGCCAACCTTCTCCGAAATCTCTCTTGCTTTTCTTCTCACGTCAACTGACATCAAAGCCATCCTCGCACCTGAGCCCGCAGCATTGCCTACGAATTGAACGCGGCTCAACGGGACGTCCGGGTACATCCCTATAACTCGTGCACTTTGAGGATCCAGATATGTGCCGAACGCGCCAGCGAGGAATATCTTTGAGACGTCTCCAGCTGTAATCTGGAGTTGCCTCATCAAAACTGAGATTCCTGAGTAGACTGCAGCCTTCGCAAGCTGTATTTGTCTTATGTCTCCCTGAGTTATCACTATCTCATGGCCACTTGCTGTCTCAGTCGCACCGGCAAGGACAAGTTCAGATATCCCATCCTTCACCCTTACGTTCGGCAAGCCCAGTTCGGCCTTGATCTTACCTGAGGAATCAATCAGATGTCTCTTCAGCATCTCAGCAATCGCGTCAACCACACCTGAACCGCAGACCCCTGAAGGTTTCGCGTTATCCACGGTCACATATCCGATCTTGAATGTGTCGGGGTCCATGTAGACCCGCTCTATAGCTCCTGTGGCCGCCCTCATACCGTTCTTGATGTGAGCACCCTCAAAGGCAGGGCCTGAAGCACAAGAACAAGCGATCAGCTTGTTCTTGTCGCCAACGACAATCTCCGTGTTCGTCCCAATATCTATGATCATCGCAATATCTTCCAAGGTATAAATTTGAGTGGCGAGAATGTCCGCCACCGCATCAGCCCCAACGAATCCAGCTATCACTGGAAGCCCGTGAATATTGCCGCAAGGGTTAATGTCTATTCCGAGATCCTTCGCTTTTAGGTCAACTGAATTGCGCAGAACAGTCGGGTATGGTGAGAGAGCAACGTACCCGGGATAGATGCCAAAGAAGATATGGTGCATTGCGGTGTTGCCGACTACTGTGACTTCATGTACTTGATCGGATGCAACGTGAGCACGTTTACACGCCTCAAGTATAAGCCTGTTTAACTCCTTGATGATCAAGGTCTGTAGTTGGCTCAGCCCTTTCGGATCTTTCATGATAAAGGACACTCGTGAAATTACGTCTTCTCCGTAAGGTATTTGCGGGTTCGTAGAGGACACTGCCGCGACTACCGTTCCTAAGTCCAAGTCTACAAGATACCCTGCCAACTTTGTGGTGCCGACATCAACAGCGAACCCATGTAGCTTCGTCTGCTTGTCTCCCGCCTCAACCGAAATTATTTCCTCGTTTTTCCAGACCGTAACCGTTACCTTCGGCTCTCCAGTCCTGACCGCGTGAGGTATGCATCTTAAGGCCTCTAAGCAGATCCTTTGTATAGCTCTTTCTTCCTGCGTGAGCAACGAATGTAACAACCTATCCACATCCGACCTCGGTTCCGTCAATCTCGGTCTCTTAACTTCAACCACATATTTCCGAACAGCAGGTTCAAGCTCAATTGTCGTCTCCACACCGGAGACCAGTAGTCTTTGTAGGCCTGCTCTGCTCTCAGAGGGAACCTCGACGGTGACCGCTCCAGTCTTAACGATGATCGATCTACATGCTAATCTGTAACCTTCCTCCACTTCATCATGTGAGAAGGCTGTTCTTTCAACCTTTGAAGCTTGAGATAGGAATTCGGATCCGGCACGAACGATGATCCTACACTTTCCGCATATTCCTTTGCCTGCACATACTGACTGAATGTCGACTCCAGCTTCTTGAGCAATATCAAGAATCGTCTTCCCAACAGTAGCCTTCAAACGTTTTCCTTCAGGCTGAAGAATTAGCAGATTCTTTGGCATCGTGCCTCAAGCTCATTTCTCATAGACTACGGTAAATGCATATAAATCAATCTTGGAGTTTGAAACTGTGGTCAGTGCCTAGAAAAAGCTTTTGAAGACGCTATAGAGTAACTCATAGCTTCATTGGGTGAGATATCGATGTCGTTGACGATGAAGGATTTTCAAAAGTTGGAGATACGAATAGGTAGGATCGTGAAGGCTGAGAAGATACCGCAGTTCAAGAAGATTCTCAAGGTTTACGTCGACATAGGCTCAGAGGTTATCCAAACCGTCGCCGGCGGCGCTGAATCCTATCTTCCCGAAGATCTTGTAGACAAGCTTGTAGTTGTTCTGGTGAACCTTGAACCGAAGGTAATAGCAGGAATAGAATCAAAGGGGATGCTCCTTGCAGCAGATGTGGGTGGGAAGCCTGTCTGGCTCACAGTTCCTCAGGAAGTGCCCTTGGGCACGAGAGTTCGATAGCTAGTGAAAGACAAATCATTAGCATTATATAGACGGCTCGGCTTCTGATTTTGAGCAATGATAGAATCGGCTTCAAAGAAATGCACGGTCTGAGGTCGGCGTTTGTACATTGAGGAGAATCCTGACGTCAGCTTTTGTGTTGCTCCTGATCTTCCTCTATGAAACTGTTCCTGTGCAAGCAAGTGAAATTTCTGTTCAGATTCAGCCTGACAGCCTGACAGTAGAGATCGAATCTTCAATCTATCAGAACATGACCGTTTTCCCTGAGTCAAGTCTTGCTTTGTCGGGTGAAAGCTTGACGGACTCTTCAGCCAAATTCGAGAGCGCTATAAGAGCTAAGTGTCCGCAAGCTTCGTTCAAAGCGTTTTCGATAAATGCGGTAATGAACAGCACTTGGATGAACGTGTCGGTTCGGCTTGAGCTAGTGGGCGTTCAATATAGGAGGGGTGACATTGTTGACATTAACTGCAGTTGGAAGTCCTTCGTATTAGGGCAGGATATTCGAGTTGGCAACGCTAGTCTCAACCTCGTGGGACAGAACTACATTCTACCCCTGGTGGAAGAATATGGAAACAGAACTGAAACGATATTCTACAAGCGCGGAACAATGCCTATGACGTTACCCATGGCTAGGAATGAAGCAGGAAACGCAACCTTATTTGGATTTACCAGCTTTGAACTACCGCTCGAGAAGTGGAGTAAGACGTACAATTTCAGCACTCAATCGACTACATGGGAGTTCAGCGCTCAACCCGTACTGGACCTTCTGATTAAGTTCAAAGAAGATAATGTAACAAAACATATTCGCGCCGAGATAGATCCAAAAGCAACAATAACAGCGAGGGGTCACGCCACGGTCAAAGGCGATGTGATAACACTGGATGTAAGTCAAGGTTTCAGTGAAGTCGCTATGATCGCCATCATTGTCACATTGCTTGCTATTGCGATCCTCGCACGTGCCCAATGGCGCAAGAGCAGATAGCCTTTTTGTGGGAGAAAGTCTGCCAAAGGAAAGGAAGGCCGCTTGAAGGTACGAGCTGCAAACGTCAGGCTTCCGCTCTAGCGAGTTTGAGAGGCTTCAATGCTTTGCCTTGCCATCGACTCTAAATGGTTCTTGTCGAAGACACCTTTGAAATGTTTGGTTAAGAGACTTGTGTAGAGCGCTTTTTCCTCTGAACTCATGTACTGAAACATGTAGGATCCTCTATAAGGAGAGGGCTCTCCTTCTCTTGTCATGAACTCAATATGCATGAGTGGGTCGCCTCTCTTAATCGTTATAGGTTGTCTATCATTGCTTAGGTTGACGAGTTCGAGAGCCAGTCTGCCGATGAATCCACTATGGACTTTTGCAGCGTTGAGAAACGAAAGGCCCATGCGACCATACCTGCTCTTGGCAGTTAGGTGTGCCACGATATTGGGAGGGGTGAAGACTATCTCGTAGGATATTAGGTTCTTATGCTCAAGGTAATGGAGTGTGGTCTCCTCCTTGACCGTCAGTACATATCCATCTCCATCCAAGAGTTCGTAGTCGAACGGGTGTATGCACCTGTACTTTTGAATCAACTCAACAAGTTCGCTTTTGCCCACTATGCACATGAAATTCAATCCCCAGGTAAGGTTGAAACCTTGTCATTTTTCTGCATTTCGGTCAAGGCGATATCTGCGAGAGAGGAGCCGTTACCAGTGGTTTGTCCTGAATCTCTAGCGGACGACAGTTGCGTTGACAACTGGCAATATGCGCTTCAGAGTCAGGATTTCCTCGTAGTTGGTTCGTAAGTCCAGAAGAATAGTTGTTTCTCTGTCTATTCTCAAAGTGAACTCAACAGTGATCATTACATCTTTTGGAGGCGCTTCCAACTCGACTTCCGTTCCATTGATTATTGCAGAGGCGTTGGTAATCTGAATCTTTATCATATCATATTTTCCGGCTGCTAGCCGAGATTCCGCCAATAGTTCAGTTGTATTGGCCAACGCCACTAACTCAAGTCTTCTCGTCTCATTCGCAAGCACTCTCCATCCCGAATTGTTCGCCACGTTTGATGGGTGTGCCATGACGAGCTTGCAGGTGACATAGATCCGCTCCACTGAAGGTTCGTTCGTTACAGGAGTACTTCTGACCTTCAGGATCAGAGTTCCAGAGCCGATTGAAGGATAGATTAGAAGAAACAGGATTACGCAGATTATGAATACTGCCGCGATTCTCTTTGCAGTCATCTCGCTTCCTCAGCATCAAACTGCGACTGAAAATACCCATTGAGTTAGGCTTTTGCTTCTCCGCAGAGTTGAAGTAGGCTGCTCCATTCTTCATTCACATGCTGCTGAATAGCATCTATTTCAGCCCGGAACTCGGGTTGGAAGAGATGGGAGAACCTCCCTTGTGTCTTGAGGAACTCTTCAACCGGTAACGGTTTCGGCACCTTCACATTGAGTCTGTACTTTCCTTTCTCGATCTCGCATATTGGGAAGTACGCAGTTTGCACTGCTAGTCTAGCGATCTTCATAGTATCCGCCGGCTCTGAACGCCAGCCGAGCGGGCACGGTGAAATCACATGGATAACCGCTGGGCCGTCAACCTCTATCGCTTTTCGAACCTTCGATATGTAGTCTAACATGAACGCAGGGGAAGCTGTTGCCACATAGTCGATCCCGTGAGCGGCGCAAATTGCTGCCAAGTTCTTCTTCCACTCAACTTTGCCAGGAATCTTCCTTCCAGCAGGGCTTGTTGTGGTTGATGCACCTCTCGGAGTTGCTCCTGATCTCTGAATGCCAGTGTTCATGTATGCTTCATTGTCGTAACAGATGTATACGAAGTCATGCCTCCTTTCGAGTGCCCCAGAAAGGGCTTGGATTCCTATGTCAAAAGTTCCGCCGTCCCCGCCGAAGGCTATGACATCGACCTTCTCGTCCCATGATCCCCTCCTTGCCATCGCCTTGTAGGCTGCTTCTATTCCACTGGCTACAGCAGCAGCGTTCTCAAAGGCTACGTGCACCCAAGGGATTCGCCATGATGTGAATGGGTAAATGGTGGTCGCTACCTCAAGGCATCCAGTCGCATTTGTTAGGACCGTAGGTCCTCTCAACGCTTTCATGACCATTCTCGAGACTATGGCTGGGCCGCACCCGGCGCAGAGACGATGTCCCGGAGCTCGGGGTTCTTCAGTTGAAAGATCTTTTAGAGTTACCATTATTCTCTCACCCCAACGAATCTCACTGGAGTTGTAACCCTTCCTGTCCTTGCGATCTCAACGGCTTCTTCGAAGATGGACTTCATATCACTCGGGGTGACATCTCTACCCCCAAGTCCGTAGACCGCGTTGAAAATCTTGAGGTCAATATTGAACCGGTATAGTGCAGCGATGGTATCGGCAGCTAGAGCGCTATACGGCGCTCCGAAACTCAAAGCTCTGTCGAGAACAGCTAATGCTTTGACCCCTCTGATCGCTGAAACAATCTCTTCCACAGGGAATGGTCGGTATAGCCAGAGTTTCACAACGCCGACTTTCAAACCTTGTTGGCGGAGTTCTTTCGCGACAGTTCTTGCTGTTCCAGCTGTGCTACCCAAGCAAAGTATCGCTGCCTCCGCGTCTTCCATCCCGTAGGTGTTCAATATGCCGTACCTTCTTCCGGAAAGGTTTGCGTAAGATTCTGCGACCCGCATTACCCCTTCCGGAACCTTCTTCATCGCGTCCTCTTGCTGAGCCTTGAACTCGAAATAGTAGTCCGGCAGAACGAGTGCCCCGACAGTTATCGGTTTGTACGGATTCAGAGTCACTTCCGCCGTTCTCGGAGGCAGAAATCCGACTACGTCTTCATCTTCCAGTACGCTGACGCCCTCCATCGAATGACTAATGGTGAATCCGTCCAAGTTGACGCTGACCGGAAGCAGAAGTTCAGGGGCTTCTGCTATCTTGAAGGCCTGTATCATCCAATCGTAGGCCTCTTGGGCGTTCTCGGCATAGATCTGAATCCAGCCGCAGTCTCTAGATCCCATCATGTCTGAGTGATCGCCGTGAATATTTATCGGCGCGGATAGCGCTCTATTCGCCACCGCCATGACTATCGGACAGCGAAGACCTGAGGCGATGTAGAGCATTTCATGCATCAACGCAAGCCCCTGACTCGCCGTCGCGGTGAAAACTCTGGCTCCTGCAAGACTTGCGCCTACACATGCCGACATTGCCGAGTGCTCCGATTCTACACAAACGTACTCGCCGTGTACCTCTCCGTCCGCCACGTACCTTGCGAAGAGCTCAACCATTATCGTCTGCGGCGTGATAGGATACGCTGCCACAACATCTACTCTACTCTGTTTCGCAGCATATGCAACTACCTCGTCACCGTTCAACCCAACAACCTTCGCCATGTTACTCCTCCACCATTACAATCGCCTTTACCGGACATTCTGCTGCGCATATCCCGCAGCCCTTGCAGTACGTGTAGTCAATCTCCACGCCTTTCTCGGTCCTCAAGATGCAAGGCTCAGGGCAATCGATCCAACAGATTAAGCATTTTGTGCATTTCTTCTGGTCAATCAAGGGTTTGAAGGTTCGCCAATCGTCTGTCTTATATTTCGTTGACGACCCCGGTTCCAGCAGGTTTCCTCCGATTGGAATGGATTTCCATCCAGGTTTTTCTCTTTCCAAAATTATCCTTTTACCTCCCCGTACGCGATTCTCATCACTTTCTCGTTCTTCGCGCCTAAAGGCCCTGGAAAACGTTCTAGCGTTGCTCTAATCAAATTGTCGAGCGAAGTCAACGGTGAAACCTTCAGTAGCGCTCCGAGCATGGCTGTATTTGCTACAGGTTTCCCGAGGATATCGAGAGCTATTCTAGTGCCGTCGACTGTATAGACGCTGGCGTTCGTGAGGCCCAGTTCATTCTTCATCTCTGTCGGTTCTTTTTTTGAGTTGATAATGATCCTACCTCCGTTCGTCAGCCCATCTGTCACATTGACCGTCTTCATGATCGTTGAGTCGAGAACTACAACGGTATCGGGAGTATAGACTTGGCTGTGAATCTCGATTGGCTCATCGCTGATCCTAGTAAACCCTCTAATAGGCGCGCCGATTCTTTCGGGCCCAAACTCAGGAAAAGCCTGAACATACTTGCCTTCCACAAGAGCCGCATAAGCCAGGAGTCGACTGACTGTTATCACTCCTTGGCCCGCTCTCCCGTGCCATCTAATCTCATTCAGCAGATTGGCACATCCTCCTGACATTGGCAAGAGTATGCGACCGTGGTTATATGAAAACCTATCTATGAAGTTCACTTGGCAAAGTTCCACACATCCGATATTTTCTTAAACCTCAATCGTGCCATCCAAAAAA
>Ga0209725_1001539_pt1 | contig 12922 bp, 8 predicted proteins | sample I18A1metaG_FD_184145 | JGI IMG/M metagenome (GOLD analysis project Ga0209725, IMG submission 184145) | Lake sediment bacterial and archeal communities from Gulf of Boni, Indonesia to study Microbial Dark Matter (Phase II) - ​I18A1 metaG... | ecosystem: Environmental > Aquatic > Freshwater > Lake... | reverse complement strand
ACAGTCACTAGTTCCCGAGTCTGTCTACGAAATGAGACCAGACGAGGATGAAACATTAGGAGAACACTTACTACGAATACTCCGCAGTATTGAAGCACGATTCTAGGGGAGAAAATAGGAGATGCGTACGCGAAAAAGGCATAGGCCGACAGTGCAAGGAAAGCTCCGGACACGCCCAATCTTCTTGGATCGACAAGTGCTGTCTCTTCCTCTCGAGTCACTGCCACATGCGAACGCCAATGGTTATCCATTATGTTCGAGCACACTGCAACTTGCAGTTCTAGCTGTCTTCATGCGTCCCTTCTTTCAAAGCCTGAGCGCCAGTTCACCTTACACTCTGGGACAGATGAGATAGCTTACAAGTGTCTAGATCTTCGAAACAATTAAATATGATGTGCATTCGATCCTCTGTATCGAAAATAGAATACGCGATACGGGGATAATCTTGAAACAAATAGAGACTGTGTCTGTAGCTCTTCTTCTGGTATTTCTTATGCTGTCAATATCCTACAGTCCGAGACAGGTTATTGCTCAGCAAGTCAATTGGCCTCTCGATGGACCTCATGTTGGCGAACTTAGATTTCTGATATTCGGCAGCACTGAAGCTGAGATACCCGCTCTGCTAGCTGGCGATGTTGACTTCGGCCCTGAATTGGGACTTCCAGTCGAACAGCTTCCGAACGTACAGGGTGATCCCAACATCAAGATTATTCAAGGAGCGGAACAAGGCTTCTGGGGATTCTCGCTTCAGTGCCAACGTTATCCACTCGACATAACTGACTTCAGACGAGCCATACGATACCTGACCGACAAGGACACGATGGTCAGCGAGGGATTACACGGCCAGGGAGTCCGACTGGATGGAATCCTTGGGCCTGGCTATGGCAGATGGCACAACCCAAACGTACCGAAATCAGAATTCAACCCATCAAAGGCTGCAGAGATTCTTGATTCACTAGGTTTCACACTTGGAGCCGACGGAAAAAGAATTGATCCAAAGACTGGCAAGACGATGAGACCACTGCTAATCTATGCACGTACCGAACACCCGCACCGAGTCTTCTCCGCTCAGACGCTTGCAAAAGCCTTTGACCAAGTAGGAATCCCATACGATCTACAGATCGTACCAAGACGTGTCACCTCGGTAGAAGTATTCGAGAAACAGGAGTACGACATATACACCGCAGGCTGGGGTGGCGGCCCGGACGTCGACTGGCTGTACGACTTGTTCTATTCAGAGAGCCCACCCGAAATGAACTATGAACTCTATAAGAGCCAGGTAGCCGATGAGCAGCTGGAGGTACTCAAATTCGACTCGGACCCTGAGAGAGTCAAAGAAGCCACGTGGAAGGCCCAAGAGATCATAGCTGACGAAGCGCCCTTCATTCCGCTGTACTCACAATATTACATAAGCGCCTACAGGGCTAACATAAAGAACGTAGTCGATCTGCCTTGGTGGACAGGCGTAGTCAACTGGAATACTTTTCTAACAGCTTACCCTGAAGGAAACGAGTATACGGGCGTTTTGAGGGTCGCATGGTCATCAGATCTTACCCAACCAAGCCCCATGTACGAGATAAACTGGTGGTGGGACACGATGGTCAACACCGTGATCTACGATTACCCCATCAATCTCGACCCGAACAGCTATGAGGATATACCATGGATGGCAAAATCGTGGACTGTAGAACCTTGGACGGCGCCAGATAACGTGCCCGGACTAAAAATCACATTCAACTTGCGCGATGACATCAAATGGCATGATGGCTTGCCGTTTACGGCCGAGGACCTGACGTTCACATGGGAGTATGCAAGAGACCAACAGAATCCAGTATACATCTCGTACGTGCAGAACCTTGTCAAGACAGAAACGCCCGACCCATACACCGCTGTCGGATACCTCAGTACGACAAGCTACTGGGCACTTCACTGGCTTGGCTATGATATCCCAGTCATTCCTAAGCACATATGGAAAGACGTAGCCGATTCGATCACGTACCAACCAGTATCTGAGGGCAAACTCATAGGGACCGGTCCATTCATGTTCAAAGAATACAGGCCTGGAGAGTACTTCATAGTCACGGCCAACCCGAATTACTTCTTGAAGCCAGCAGGTAGCCCGATAGGTTTGGAGAAGCTAGCGCTGATACAAGGAGAGACGGAGACTCTTACGACGGATCCACTGACCGTCAAGATCGACACGACAGTAACCCCCATCACCAACGGAACGTACGACCTGAAAGTCATAGACCAAACAGGATCTGTGGTAGCGACCTTCTCGGGAACAAGTGCTCCAGATGGTTCGTACTCTGCTACACTCGATACCACGGCCATTCAACCTGGTACTTACACCGTCATTGCTGAGGTTGTAGGGACTGCAGGCGGGAAGCCCCTAGGGTCCACCGCGACGTACCTTCTGGTGGTTGAGCAGAAAACCGTCTTTACGCCAACAGTGATTGCTTCGATAGTTGTGGTTATCGTAGTAGTCATAGCTGCCGGTTATCTGGTAATCAGAAGAAGACCCAAAAAAACGTCTAAATAAACCTCCCCTTCCTCTTTTTTCCATTGCTTAGCGGGCAAGGCGTAGCCATGGGACTGCGAGCTTTCATTCTAAAGAGATCGATCTATTTGCTTATCACGATTTTCGCAATAATGACTATCAATTTCGCGATCTTCAGACTGATGCCGGCTAATCCTGTCGCACTGGTCGCAGACGCTGTCCGTCTTCGCCCAGAACAATACCAAAGGCTCATGGAACTCTACGGACTTAACAGGCCCTTATGGGAACAGTACGTGAAGTACATGGTCGAATCGTTTCGCGGTTTCTTCGGATACTCCTACTATACACAAAGACCTGTCAGTGTGGATATTATGGAAAGATTGCCCAACACTCTTTTGCTGATGGGCACCTCAACAATCCTTTCCATCCTGATCGGTATGGCGATTGGCATAGTGGCGGCTGCAAGACGGGGCAGTCTGGTAGATGTCTCCGCCATAACGTTTGGATTTCTCGGATTCTCTGTTCCGACTTTTTGGCTTGGAATAATATTCCTTTTGATCTTCGGATACTATCTGAGAGCTTTTCCACTTCGAGGAACCGTAAGCGTTCCTCCTCCGACAGACCCGCTTATGCTTATGTTCGATATCATGTGGCACCTGACGCTCCCGGCTCTGACTCTTGTAATTATCCAATTCGGAGGCCACGCCCTGATAATGCGAGCTGCAATGATGGATACGCTGACAGAAGATTACATCACGATGGCGAGAGCAAAGGGTCTCGAGGAGCGCACAGTCCTATACAAGCATGCATTGAAGAACGCTATGCTCCCCATGGTCACCGTGATCGCCCTATCGTTTGGGTTCATCCTCACCGGTGCAATATTGACGGAGACAGTCTACTCCTGGCACGGCCTAGGAACTTACATTTGGACCTCGATCCAAGGCAATGACTATCCCGCCCTGCAGGGGATCTTCTTCATAGTATCCGTGATGGTGGTTATCTGCAATTTCATCGCTGACTTGGTCTACGGCATTCTTGACCCTAGAGTCAGATTCGGATAGGAGTCAAAGGCTTGGAGAGCAAGAGAGAAGTATACATAAGGAACACAAAGAAGTTTCTCAAACTTTACGCTAGAAGTCGCATGGGACTTGCAGGAGCCGGAATTGTGCTGTTCTTCCTGCTCATGGGAGCGCTTGCCCCCTACATCACGCCTTACGATCCGATCCACTCGATCAGTCTGGCACAGTTCAGAGCGAAACCCGAGTGGCTCGCGAAGACCGGAGAAACGGAACTGCCTCGGAACATGTACCCTGTAGTAGATTCAGGATTCAGCCAGTCCTCTTCCATCCAGAGTTGGATGATAGCTCAAAGCTCACCTTCCGTGCGAGTCGCATGGGACGGAAACGAGGGGTACCCAGGAATCTTGGGCGTAGACCCTGGCAGCGGTCCTGGGTCACTCTTGGTTTATGCAAAGTCTGCGGACAGGCCTGAGACAGGTGCTGCGACGTTGAGCTACCGCTTCGAATATCTATACGCTCCGATGAGAAGGTTTTCCGCGCATGTGGCGTACAGAGGGATCATTGATGGGTCCGCTTCCTACTATGTTCAAATGATTATCGGTCGAATCGATGGCGAACAACTTGTGTTATGGGAATCTAGCCATGAGTCTGTCAATACAGAGTGGACAATTCCCAGACCGTCGATCGATTCCACAGATGCCTCCTTGAAGCTACGCGTATTCGGCACCGTATCTGTTGAACCTAGTCGACTAATCTTTTCCAGCCCGGGTGAGTATGCGGTAACTCTACGAGTTCTCATGGAACTGTCTCCTAGGACAACTGTGAGAATCTTCTTGGATGATGTCAGTATCCGAGTGTGGGGAGACGCTTTCGGTTTACTGGGTACTGACAACTATGGACGGGATATTTTTACGCAGCTCGCGTATGGTAGCAGGCTCTCTTTGATCATCGGAACCGTCTCAGCCATCATAGCGGTCGTCCTTGGATTGTTAGTAGGGCTTCTGTCCGGTTACCTAGGAGGAAGAAGTGATGAACTACTGATGCGGGCAAATGACATACTCCTCACAATCCCTAGCCTACCGCTGATCATGGTCCTCGTCGCGGTCATAGGACCCAGCATCTGGAGTATCGTGGTACTGATAGGTTTCTTAGGCTGGATGGGGATAGCTAGGCTGATCCGATCTCAGGTGCTCACTTTGAAAGAGAAGGCATACGTTGAAGCGGCAAGAGCACTGGGAGGAGACACGAAACACATCATCACGAGACATCTGGTGCCGAACGTTATGACCATGGCCTATACACAACTTGCGCTGACGGTGCCCAACGCTATAGTTACCGAGGCTGCTCTGAGTTTCCTCGGATTGGGCGATCCTTACGTTCAAACGTGGGGAAAGATGTTGCATGACGTTCAGTACTATGGAGCAGTAACAGAATGGTGGTGGGCGGTTCCTCCTGGCCTCTGCATAGCGTTCCTTTCGCTTGCATTCGTCCTCATAGGATACGCACTTGACGAGATACTCAATCCGAAGCTGAGAGGGAGATAGACCAATCATTGGTTCTTCTCAAGGTTGAAGGCCTCAGCATGCACTACCGTACAATCGAAGGAGCGGTGAGAGCTGTCGATGACGTATCTTTCACGGTTGAAAAGGGAGAGGCTGTTGGACTAGCCGGGGAATCAGGCTGCGGCAAGTCGAGTGTAGCCTTCACGCTGCTGAAGCTGCTCCCTTACAATGCAAGAATAGTCAAAGGCAAAGTCGAACTCGAAGGAACCGACATCCTCTCCGCGGATGAAACACACTTCCGTAAGCATATCCGCTGGAAAAGAATCTCGATGATCCCCCAAGCTGCAATGAATGCTCTAGACCCTGTATTCAAAGTTGGAGATCAGATCGCGGAAGCAATAACGGTTCATGAGCAAGTCACAGAAGAAGAAGCTGGAGAAAGAGCAAGGAAGCTACTTGAGACGGTTGGAATAGATCCTTCACGAGCTGATCATTACCCTCACGAGTTCAGTGGCGGAATGAAGCAGAGATCGATGATCGCGATGTCTTTGGCTTGCAAGCCAGACATAATCCTTGCAGACGAACCAACAACGGCCCTAGATGTCATAATTCAATCCCAGGTGATCAAGGTGTTGAAAAACTTACAGAGAGTTCTAGGCCTTTCTATGATCTTAATATCTCATGATCTTTCCGTCGTCGGCGAAACATGTGATAAAGTGGCTGTCATGTACGCAGGAAAGATCTGTGAGCATTGTAAGACCCGAGAACTGTTTGACCGGCCTCTTCATCCATACACCGAGGGGTTACTGGCCGCATTTCCCAGTATAAGGGGCCCCAACAAGAGACTAGTATCAATTCCCGGAAACCCCCCGAATCTCGTAAATCCTCCACCAGCATGCAGGTTTCACCCCCGCTGCCCCTATGCTAGACCTGTCTGCTCAGAAATAGAACCTCTCATGCTTGAAACGACCGCTGGGCACTGGACCGCCTGTCACAAGGCAAACAGGTATCCAAAGTACTGAGGTTTATGCAATTGAGCCAAGCCTTGCTTACGGTCGCCGGGCTGAAAAAGTATTTCCCTCTTAGAAGGGGGTTTCTCTCTACCCTGCTCGAGAAGGAAGAAAAGTACGTGAGAGCCGTAGATGACGTCTCTTTCGAGATCGAGGATGGCACCGTCTACGGACTGGTTGGAGAAAGCGGCTGCGGAAAAACAACCACGGGCAGGCTGACGTTAAGGCTTATTGAACCGACAAGTGGAAGTATCTACTATCGTGACCGTGAGATCACGTCGATGCCAGACAACGAAATGAAAGCACTCAGACGTGAAATGCAGATAATATTTCAGGATCCATTTGATTCAATAAACCCGAAAATGACTATTTTCGATGTCATATCAGAGCCACTGAACATTCACGAAATGCAGAAAAGCGAATCTGAGAAGATCGAAGTCGTCTCAAAGATGCTTGAGAGCGTCCAAGTAGTACCGCCCCAAGAGTACCTGTTTAGATACCCTCATGAATTGAGCGGCGGACAAAGGCAGAGAGTGGCTATCGCTAGGGCCCTGGTACTTAGACCCAAGTTCATCGTAGCCGACGAACCCGTCTCCATGCTGGACGTATCAATTAGAACAGAGGTTCTGAATCTGATGCTTGACTTAAGAACTGACCTCAAGTTGACATACCTATTCATCACGCACGATTTAGCGATCTCAAGATATGTCTCAGATCACATTGCAGTCATGTATCTCGGAAAAATTGTTGAGCATGGACCGACAGAAGACACCATACAGAACCCGAGACATCCTTACACTCAAGCCTTACTCGCAGCCGTTCCAACACCTGAAGTCCGAGTCGAAGAGAAAGAGATACCTATCAAGGGAGAAACACCCAGTCCCATTAGCATCCCTAAGGGATGCAGGTTCAACCCACGATGCCCACTCGCGAAAGAAGAATGTCCCAGCTCCGAACCGGAGTTGATCGAATTTTCACCTGGACATTTCGTGGCCTGCCATCGGGCAGGGGAAGAAATTTGAGTTACACGACTGTCGAAGCGATAGACTTAGACATCAAGATGGGTGAAGAATACCTTTTGCGATCCATTGTGGGCTCTTGAATTGAAAGACCTTTGCCTGCAACATTGTGTACTCGGTTTGGGTTTCTCTAGATTTCCGGGCTTATGATAACAAGAAGACTGTACCGTAGCCTCACCATTCACATTACTTGAATGATGTCAGGGAAATGGAACGAACGGGGCTTACAAGGACGGTCGAAAGACCATCCCCGATTACCTCACTCTACATGGGTGAGCTTTCAAACCTTTGGAAAGCTGTTGAATGTCGCCGCCTTTCTTCGATACGCCGATCTTCGGTTACGACGAACTCGCAGTGGTCATAACCTGTACCACGACACTTTGTCTCGATTACCGCAAACCTCTTGTCTAACATCGCCTCGAGGGCCCCGGCTATATAGCCCGCGTCGATCCAACAGTATGTATGGCCGTCGCGTTCTGCCTCGACACATGTAGGGCATCCGTGGAGTTCAGCCATCATAAAGTCTGGACCTAGCCTACCGATCTTGAGTACAGCTTCTGAGAGCCGTGCATAGGTCTCCGAGATCTTAGTCAACGCACGTTCCAAGCTCTTCGAGTTTTCACTGGCAAATTCTTTTGTCCCCAAGAGTTTTCCCGAACAGTACAGAATCTCCTTGCCTTGCGCTTGGAGGTAACTGTTTATGCTCAACATTCTCTTTGAGTAGTCTCTAAGGCTAAGCGTTATGCTCTTTGACATTTCTCAACCTCCTTCTTTGTATCTTCCACCAAAGTTCTCTGTCTAGAATGGGCCGCCGTCTCGGAACGGTCCACCATCTCTGAAAGGACCACCATCACGCGTCAACCAAATCACCTCACTTTTTTCAAAACTGCGGGCGTAAAATGCGATCCTAGAACTTTTGAAGTTTGTCTCTTCGCCCCTGTAGAGGCTGTTTTACCAATTATTCTGGCTGGTTAACTCGTTTTTATGTTAAATTTCCAATCGCATGCCTTTATGAGATCTAATCGCTTCTCTCATAGCAAAATGAACCGATAATCTCAAATGTCGGGGCAGCCCTAGTTTATAGATATAGGCAATATATGGTAACCATTTGACAAAATTAAAGAAGGATTTGACATTCATGTCGGGGAAAGCCAGCCGCCTACTTTCGCTAAGAGAAGAGCTGGTTCAAGGTTTCCTGGACGCGCCAATAGGGATTGTAAAGTTTTCGGCGCTGATGAGGAGGGCGGCATCGAAGATTGAGACGGATGAGGGGAAAAGAGACGAGAGCACCCTACTTCTGACCCGAGGCATAGTCGACCCGCGAGCTCATGCACAAGTATCGCCTAGGCTGTTAGAACTGATGGAGCAGCCCTCAACCCAAAATGAAACCACAGCCGATTATTCGCGCTGTCTACTCAGCAAAGCAGTCTCATCAACATTCCTGAGGGGCGTTCCAAGGTATAGGAACGAGGCGGCGAGGCGCATATTCTTCCAAGACCTAGTCGCGATCTCAGACGTTGTTCATCCTCTCTCGATCGAGCAGACTACCACTAAACTGGCCTCGCTTGAGATAGAGAAGAGACCTCTATATGAGATGCTGATGGTGGAGTTAAGGGACCTGGCAAAGAAAAGATGGCGCATCGATAGTGAGGTCGGAACAAAACTCGAACAGGCTGAGAAAGAACTTGACACCGCCATCGAGGCAATGGAGAGGCTTTGCGGATTCGAAAGAGGAAAAGTTGGAAACTATCGAGAAACCCCCAAGCTCTGCTCGTTCTTCGACCCGTGGCTCACTGATGATGAAAGGACGAGTTTCTGGGGAACACGACACTACCCGATCTTGAACTCACTGAACATCCAACCACCATACTTATTCTTCGACCAGTTGAGGAGAGGCCTGATCGCCAGAGATGTCGCCCGTATGTTCATGCCACGCGTTATGGAAAGAATGGAGAGATCCTACGAGCAGTGTGACTACTGCGCGTACAAGATTCTTGATAACCCATTCGAATCCGAATTTTGGAACTTTGCGCGACACGGGTTAAGGAAGGATTCGAAGAGGTTCGAGGGCATCGAGTACTACGAGGAGTGGGATGCCATCACCGGGGGAGACTTCATTCGGAAGATGTTCTTACGTCTCGAGAGTATCGGCCGATTTCGCTCGCAGGTCGATCTATCCGAGTACGAAACTGTTGCAGATTCACTAGCGCTGAAACCGAAACGTGTTATGTTAGATAAGGATGAGATAAAGGTGCTGGACCTGATGTCGAGGGATCCCCTTGCATCTATAAGCCAGCTCGCCCAGAAAACGGCGTTGAGCCTGCCAACCGTCCAGAGGATCGTAAGGGATCTGCAAAAGAAAGCGAATATCTGGCCGTTTCTGGTCGTGGACACAAACCAATTCGGCATAAGTGGTTTCCTGCTCATGCTCAAGACAAAGACCGGCCTCACTCCAGAAGTAGCTGAGGAAATGTGGAAGATTCCGTACTGTGGACGTATTTACAGGGTGTATGGCCGCATGGACTTGCTGGCCTACTTCAATATATCGTCAGGCAATGAAACATTCATCCACGAGTTTGCAAGCCAGTTAAAGAGAGATGGGATCGTAGACGACTTTCTCTGGTACAGGATTAGAGATTTTCATTACGGCTTCAACCCTCGCTACTATAGCTTCGAGGTTGGAGAGTGGAACGTCTACTGGGATGAGTGGGGCCTCTGGTTGAAAGAGTACCTATCAACTAGAGCTTGGCATAAGGCTCTTCGTGGAGAGGATCGAGAACCAGCCAGGCAAGTGAAGATTAACAAACTTGACCTCCAGATTATCAATATGCTTAGGATGAACGCACGTTACGCATTCTCAGAGATCGGACAGAGGATCGGTGTCAGTGGAGCGTATGTCGGCCAGAGAGTCAGACGACTCCTCAACCTAGACATTGTACAACCAAAGATCGCATCCTTCAGGATCGGATTGGACGATGCGGTCTGGCTTATCCTTGACTGCGACGATGACACTATAAGAGCTCTAGTTTCGGCGTTTAATGAGCTTCCGATGTGGCAGGGTTTCTCAGTACAGGGGGACGTAAACGGTTTGACAGCCATTATGTATGTTCCAACCGGCGAGGTTCAGGAACTTCTCCGCGTTCTTGACAAGTATCTCGTAGAGCCTAGACTTGTAAATGACTATTCGTTCCATGTTATTGAAAAATGGACGGGGATGAGACGTTGGCTTCCGATTCACCTCTACTCGAACGAGAAGGGTTGGCTCTTTGAAGGCCGCAGATATATTGAGGAATTGAAGAGGAACATGGCCTCTACCAAGTCGTGACGCCCCATTTGAGAAGCGCCGGAAGAAGATACTAGATGCCCTCGCTTCCTAGAAGCCTTCAGCTTCTGAGGATTGAAAGCGATGTATGGGTAGTATCGCTCGCGGTCGCTCTGCTATATTTTGCGGGCGGTTTAGTTGTAGCCTTCGTGATGGTTTGGCTGTACAAGCTGGGCGCGTCCTTCATCGAGATTGGGGTAGTTGGAGCCTTCTATGACTTGGCATTGGCGCTCTCCTTTCTCGCTGGCGGCGTACTCAGCGACAGATATGGTGGAAGATCTATCTTTTTGCTGAGCCTCGTCTGCAGTATGGTCTCCGCAATTCTGTACGGAGCGGCAGGATTTCTTTTGGCATGGTTGCCGGTTGCGCTAGGACTTGTACTTGGAAAGGCGGCGATGGGACTCCGGCAGACATCATCCTTCTCGATAGTCTCTCGAGCAGCGCCTGAAGGGGGAAAGGCTACGTCCTTCGGGCTTCTCTACACGCTTCAGCAGTTGGGATACGTAGTTGGACCCATGGTGGGCGGCATCATGATTCTCTACTATGGTTGGAGTTCGCCCTTTGTTGCGACTATACCTGTGATCTTCGTTGCGATCTTCCTGATCCTCCTAAAGCTGGACGTGGGTACAATCGCTTCATCTAAACTCTCGTTATCGTTGATGGAAGCGAGAAAGATCATCACGATGGACAGAGGGATAATGATTTTGACACTCGTTGCGGTGTGGGACCAATTCTTTCAAGAACTCTCGAACCCATTCTTCATGATCTTCTTGGAAAACGAGTTTCAAGCACCACCATACATGTTGGGTCTCTGTTTCACAGCTATGTCAACCTCGACCCTACTGTTCAGCATACCAGGAGGCTTCTCCTCAGACTTGAGTAGAAGGAGGAAGCCCCTCATCATGGTGGGCGCTGTGACTATGGCTATCAGTATGGCTCTCGTAGCATTCGCCTTTAATGGATGGATGTTCGTGGCCTCCTACTTTCTAGCTGGCATATCATTCGCGGTCGCCAACACAGCTGTGCCATCATACTTCGCGGATGCAACAGGCGTACGACTGAGCACAGCCTACGGGATACGTCTAGGAGCCATGTATCTTGCTGGCATGTTCGCGCCACCTATCGGAGGCTGGATAATTCAAGCCTTCCACTCTATCCGTCTGCCCTTCATAATAAGCCTAGTAGGATGCACGATCGAGGTAGGTCTTATACTATTTCTCTTTGTCGAGAGTAGATGAGATACCTTTAGAACCTACATAACCAAACGTAGGAATGGATCGCTTCAAGATATCATAGAACGATGACTACATGAACCTTTTTCGCATCGATGACCTTTCAGCTTCCATTATGAGATCGTACAACCGATCTGAGAGTTTGTCCTGCCGGGCTAGAACCTCTTCGGCGTCAGAAGCTCTGATCCTCCTTCCAGCAAGGACATGAGCGGCTGCAACGCCAAACTTTTTGAAGAGATCTGCCGTCTGCTTCGCCTGCTCAAGTATGGCGATGTCGCTCTTTGACATGGCTTTTCCTTTCTTCTCCAAGACTTTCGCAATGTCCTCTTTCGAGTAGTCCAGGATGCCTAGAATTTTAGATCCACATTCTGGACAACGCGTTTTTGGACTGAGATTTTTTATGGTGAGTATCTCGACGTATTTCCAACAGGATGTGCAGACAAAGGTTCTCGCCTCATTCAATATTCTGGCTTTGGTTGATTCGAGTAAGAGCCTCTTCAATTTGTCTGGTGGAATAATGTCTGTTTTCTGGCTTATCCTTTCAAGCCCGATCCGGGCTATTGGAGTAGTCTCGGTTTTCGGAGCCAATCCCACGATAGATATCTGACCGTTTCCTATCTGGTCAACTACTCGTTTTGTATTCTCGATGTCCAGATCTTTGTCGAGCGTTTCCTTCATCGACTCCTCGAATATTACAGAGCCTTCGAAACTCTTCATAAGTTGAAAGAGCGTCACTCGACTTATGTCAACCCACCTTGAGATCGCCCCGAACCTCCGTGCCACATGGACCATTCTCCTCTTGAAAAGCCCGGTCTTCACAGAAGCTTCTCTGACAACCTTTTCCAAGTTCATTTGTGGTAGCTTTCTTACTAGGTCTACCACGTCGCGGGTTCTAGATGCGCCGTCCGTTCGAATCACGATTCTATAAGAGTCCTGCTGTACACCGATCGTTTGACCGGTCTCTTCTGACAGGAGATGCCCGATGATTCTCGCTAGGGTTCTGTTGACTAGAGTGCCAAAGTGTGCAGTGAGAACCACGTAGTCCTCCCAGTCCTCCACCACCACCGTCTGATCAGTCGGTATCGGCACATCTTTCTCAGCCTGTTCAAATGTCTCTGAGAGAGCGATCTTCAGGGTCTCCGGTTTAGCCGGATATTTCTCGGCCAGCTCCTCTGCAACCTTTCTCTTGTTTCCAAGTCTGCGATACTCTTCAACAGCGAATCGCCGGATCGAGCCTACCTCCATGGCAACCTCAAAAGGAACGGGGATCTCTTCTCCAACCCAGCTTGGAATCGCCCCTGTAGGATCAGATATGGGG
>Ga0209725_1001536_pt1 | contig 12923 bp, 12 predicted proteins | sample I18A1metaG_FD_184145 | JGI IMG/M metagenome (GOLD analysis project Ga0209725, IMG submission 184145) | Lake sediment bacterial and archeal communities from Gulf of Boni, Indonesia to study Microbial Dark Matter (Phase II) - ​I18A1 metaG... | ecosystem: Environmental > Aquatic > Freshwater > Lake... | reverse complement strand
ACGGAGATACCGCAGCTGCCACTCGCGTTCTTCAAGCAAGGTCTCCCCCTGACATGCTCATCACTACGCCCGAGACTCTTCAAGCGATACTGCCTGGCAAAAGGATGCGCCAGCATCTCAGAAATGTTAGATGGGTTATCGTGGACGAAATACACGAGCTGGCAACCGACAAACGGGGAGTCCAACTTGCGCTAGGCCTAGAACGCTTGCGCAACCTCACAGACCGAGACTTTCAGAGGATCGGACTCTCAGCAACCGTCGGGGAAGAGGAGAGAATAGCCAAGTTCCTTGCTGGATCCGATAGAGACGCTGTGATTGTGAAGTCCAAGGAAGGAAGAGGATTCGAGGTCGAGGTTGACTACGTGTCACCGAGCTCGACGGATCGAGAGCAGAGCGAGAAGTTCAGCGTCCCACCATCCTCAATCAGCCGAGCAAGACGCATCGCACACCTGATAGATGAGAAGAACTCGGTCCTAGTGTTCACCAATACGCGTGAACATGCAGAGGCGGTCGGCTCTCAGCTTAGAGCTCTTGATCCTCACGTGCCGGTCCGCGTTCACCACGGATCGCTCTCGAAAGAGATCCGCGAAGAAGTTGAACGAGACTTTCAAAGCGGCACCGTCAAGGCGGTCGTTTGCACGTCATCACTCGAACTGGGAATCGATGTCGGCTCGGTTGACTTCATCATCCAATACATGTCACCGCGACAGGCGACGCGGCTGATCCAGAGAATAGGCAGAAGCGAGCATAGGCTTCGAGGCGTGGCGAACGGCGTCATAATAGGCGCATCCGTCGACGACATCCTCGAGTCGGCCGTCATTGCGAGAAATGCAAAGGAGGAACGACTGGAACCAACGATCATCCACGAGAACGCGCTTGACGTGCTCGCACATCAGATAGTGGGTCTCGTCCTCGATCTGCGCAGGCTCACGGTGGGCGAAGCGTTTGAGATCACTAAGCGCGCGTACCCGTACCACGATTTGACGCCTGGGGCGTTCATGTCCGTGGTAAAGCAGCTGGGGGCCGTCAAGGTAATCACAGTTCAGGAGGACGTACTTAGACCCCGGTTCCCGAACACGTTCAGATACTATTTCCAAAACCTCTCCATGATTCCTGACATGAAAAGGTACCTCGTATTCGATTTCTTTCGCAAGCGGAAGATCGGGACGCTCGATCAGGACTTCGTTGCCCGAAAATGCAAGTCCGGAACGGAACTCATCATGCACGGTCAAACATGGAAGGTGATAGCTGTCAATGAAGATCAACTCTCGGTCGAGGTGGAACCAACGGCTCCCACGCTGAACGCGATTCCGAGCTGGGAAGGAGAAATAATACCCGTCACCTGCGAGGTTGCGAGCGAAGTTGGACGACTGCGAGGCGTTATTGCCCGAGATCTTGACGATTCTGAGAAGCTTACCCAGCTCGGAAAGGATCTGCACGTAAGCCGTGGAGCATTGCAGAGATCAGCCGAGTCTATCAGAGCTCAGATCGAGAGCTATCCGCTCCCGACGGACACCGCTGTGGTGATTGAGAAGTTCGAGAACTGTATCATCCTCCACACATGCCTCGGAACACTAGCGAATGAAACTCTGTCCTTGGCTTTGGCTTCATTGCTGACCGCAAGGCTCGGGGTGAATGTTGCAGCTCAGAGCGATTCATACAGAATCGCTCTCATCTGCCCTTTCAAGATAGAACCACTGGTCGTGGAGAAAGAGCTTCAGCAGCTGACTCCAGATCAGCTCGGAGAAGTGATCGATACAGCCCTGGAGACTTCGGATACATTTGCGTGGAGGCACTGGCATGTCGCAAAGAGATTCGGAGCCGTAGAACGGACCGCCGAATACAAGTCCAGCAGAGCGAGACTTCTGGTAAAGATCTTCAAAGGAACTCCACTTGAGCAAGAAACGAAGAGGGAAATGTTTCTGGAGAAGCTTGACTTGGAACATGCAAAGGGGCTCGTCGAACACGTCATAGATGGCACGGCTCTGCTGCATATCGTAGAAGAGAAAGAGGCAACTTGCTCGCCTCTCGCCCTGCCTATCGTGGATAAGATTGTTCCGCATGACCTCCTTCGGCCCGCGATTCCCAGCAAGTCTCTTACTCAGATCATTAGGGAACGGCTGCTGGCGAGCCGTGTGCGTCTGGTCTGCGTCTACAAGGGCGACTGGGATGGAATAAGGATCGTTGGAGAACTTCCCGACACGATCAGGTGTCCGAACTGTAGGTCCACGCTGGTCGCGGCAACGTATCTAGGCGACGACATGCTCGCAAAACTCGTGAAACGTCGAGCTCGAGGTCAGAGACTGTCTGATGAAGAGGAGCAGGCGTACAAGCGGGCTTGGCTGAGCGCAAGTCTAATGCAGACAAACGGCAAGAAGGCCGCAATCGTCATGACCGGAAGAGGAGTTGGACCCTCGACAGCGGTGAGAGTACTTAGGAAGCTGCATCGGACAGAAGAGGACTTCTATGTTGACATACTCAAGGCCGAACGTGAATACGCCAGAACACGACTATTCTGGGACTGAAAACTCCGAATCCGAGCCCGGACCATGTTCACTCAGAACACACAACTGGCAATTGGGTCTGCTAGTCTCGAATGTGGAATAGCGTCATTAGGGTCGACTTCTGCGAGGCTTCAATTCACCCGTGTTGAATAGTAATTACCAGTAGCGTCTATCGTATGTGGGGTCGAACTTGTGACTCGAGCAATCGTCTCGATTTACGTCAGGATCTTGTAGACTAGGTCTCCTTCTCTGACCTTGTCTGTAACCTTGAGTCCTATAGACTGCCCCGCGCCTGCGTTCTCGACGTTCGCGTGCTCGATCTGCATACTTTCAACCTTCTGGCGAAAGTCAGTGGTCACACCTTTGATTCGTACCGTGTCGCCGACCGCTATCTTGGCCGTCAAGTCAATGACCGCGACACCAATCTTGCTGTAGTAGTGTCTTATTGATCCAATCTGTTCCAAGCGTTCCTCAGCCAATGACCAAAGCACACTCTATTTACTGATGATCACTAAGTTGCCCAAAAAACCATCGTTGGCTGGCGAGGAGACCGAGGTGTCGCATCACTGGGGATACATTGCCGTGGTATTCTCCGCATTCCTATTCGGAATCGGTACCACTCTCTACAAGATACTCTTGGGGTCCGCGTCGCCTCTTTTCATTGCCGCTGTCACCTATCTCGCGGGAGGAGTCGTGCTAGGAGGCTCAATCCTTGTCCGTGAAGGCGCCAAGGTTCCTCAGCTGCTGAGGCTACCCACGCGAAAGAAGGCGGGGTTTGTCTGGAGAGACATCGTCCTAGTTCTTTTGGTCATCCTGTTCGGTTCGGCTCTGGGACCCACGCTGTATCTGGTTGGACTCAACAACACAACGGCCGTGAACGCGGCTCTCCTCGGGAACACGGAGACACTCTTCACGATCGGGATCGCTTTCGTATTCCTTGGTGAGAGAGGGAAAGCCAAGGACTACGCGGCAATCGCCCTGCTCATAATCGGCGCGGTCACACTAACAACTAACCTCAGTTTTCAGCAGTTGGGTGCTACGGGCACATTCTTTGGGAATCTCTTGGTGGTTTCGGCCAGCCTCTTTTGGGGGATTGACAACAATCTATCTCGACTTCTCTCCGTGAAGAGAAGTCTTCTCCAGATAGGGTCGCTGAAGGGGGTGCTTGGCGGCGGTCTCCTTCTCGCCATCGCATCACTCTTTGGTTTGCAACCCATCCCAAGCGCGGTCTCGATCGCGTACCTAGTAATCGTCGGAATCCTGAGCGTGGGACTATCTCTGCTTCTCTTCCTGTTCTCTCTTCAGGAGATAGGAGCCATGAGGACGGGAGTGATATTCTCGACATCCTCTCTCTTCGGAGCTGTCTCAGCCTTCCTGATACTTCAAGAGGCCATCAGCGTCATCCAGATTCTCGCCGGTCTCCTGATGCTGTTCGCAATCTATCTGCTTTCTGTCCCGGCCAAAGAATAGCGTCGGCCATGTGCTGGGCCCTATCTTCTGACAATCGCCTCAGCTACTATGAATAGCCCAATCAGGATTATGATCAGCGGCAGTATGGGCAGCGGCATCCCAGCGTACCTTGCGAGTCCTATCACTAACGCTAGTATGCCTATTCCGAGGCTGAATGTGCCCGTCCTCACGCCTATTGCCGCTCTGGCGAGGTTCAGCCCAATCAGTATCAGTCCAACGCCAATTGCGATGATTGTTCCCATGTCCACATGGTACACCTCGCCGTATAGCCAAGCCCCGCCGACAAGGATGAAGAACAAACCCCAAGCAGCGGTCGTCAGTGTCCGTGCGCTTGCAACCATCCCCGTCCACCAGTTGCTCTGCGTCTACCGTAATGTTCGATTATAAGCGTTGAGACGCTAGTACATCAACAGAATACTCGACAGACCTGGCTTGGAACCAGAACTCGCTGGAATGGAAGACTTGAGCGCGATCGAGGATCTCGTCGCGAAGATTCTGGCCCAGCGGAAGGACTTGACCCGCGAGCAGATTGAGAACCTAATCGAGCGGAAGAAGCGTGAAGCCCAAGACTTGCTCTCAGAGGAGGGAGCCGCAAGATTGGTTGCAGAGGAGCTTCTCGTTGAGACGGAGCCTATTGCTGTCCCGACCATGATGATTCGGGACGTTGTAGTCGGACTAAATGATGTAAGCCTGACCGGCAAAGTCGTAGCCACCGAGCCGCCGAAAGAATTCCCCCGCCAGAACGGCTCAACCGGCCGCGTCACGAAGATACTTCTTGCAGACGAAACGGGAAAGATCGGATGCGCCGTTTGGGACGCGAAAGTCGATCTGATCCTTAAGCACGGCGACATAACCGGCAAGACGATCACGATCAGACATGGTTACACTCGTGCCGGTCTAGGAGGAGAGGTTGAACTCAACGCGGGCGAGCGAGGCGAGATCATCATTACTACTGAACCTGCAATCTCAGAAACAGCGGCGACTACACTGATCGCAGACATAAAGGAGCCTGTCATCGAACTCAGTCTCCTTGGCGTGATTCATTCAAATCCGAGATTCTACGAGTTCGACAGAAGCGGACAGAAGGGAACAGTGCTTAGGACCGTGCTTGCGGACAGCACTGGATCGATACCGCTGGTTGCCTGGAATGAGAAAGCCGAGGAACTGCGCTACCTCAAACGAGGCCACGTTCTGCAGATCCAAGGCGGCAGACTACGCAGACACAGTTCCGGTCGCCTCGAGATACATTTAGAAACTAGAGCGAGAGCTACGCCTCTTGAGGTCACGCCTGACAGCCTCAAACTACCAGAGATACGATTCTGCAAGATTTCTGAACTCAAACCCAACTTCCCAACTGTGAACCTGATCGGACGTATCGTTGGGGTAAGTGCCCCGCAACAGGTACAGCGAAAAAGTGGCGAAACAGTTGGCGTTGCGCGAATGCTCGTTGCCGATGAGACTGGAATGGTTTCCGTCTCCTTATGGGACGATAAAGCCGAACTCGCATCGAAACTGAAGGTGGGCGACACTATTCGAATCGAAGACGCGGTACCAACGTTACGACTTGGCCAAGTCTCCCTGAGCATGGGAAGAAGTGCGTCTATTCAAAAGGTCGAAGGCGAACAGGAAGTAGTCAGTCAAGTCAAGATTAACAAGATTAGCGAGGCGTTATCGAGTTCTGAACTCACCGCAATTGAAGGTGAAATCATGGAGACGCCCGAGACTAGAGAAGTAACGACGGCAAAAGGCGAGAAGATTCAGGTGACGTCAACACGGATTCGCGATGATACAGGTCAGGCGAGGGTCTCATTCTGGAGGGCACAGGCAGGCGAAGCGGGCAGACTTGAATCAGGATGGAGAATCAGAGTCTACGGCCTATGGCCGAGACCGGGCCTAGCTGGAGAGACAGAGTTCAGCACGGTTCAAGCATCGAGGCTTGAGGTGATAGCACGCACAGGGACTGATCGCCCTCCGCCCGAGGAGTTTCGGCAGGTCATTAGCCTGAAAGAGAATGAGCAGGTCTGGGCGAGAGCCATCATCCTCGATGCCGGAGAGAACGCCGTGCTCACTTGCACGTGTCTTCAATGCGAAGAACCAGTAGTTCCTTCTGACGGTCACTTCGTGTGTCGCACACACGGCAACCTCGCCGGAGCGAATTGGATACTTGCGATGCGCATGCGGCTCGACGATGGAACCGACACGATTGTAGCGGAGGTTCGAACCAAGGACCCTCAGAGTCTTATTGGCAAGAGCGTGAGCTGGGCTCAGAAAGAGATATTAGCGAAAGGGGCGAGTACGGTAGCCCTACCCATCGACGCGACCGGGAAGCTTGCTGGAATGAGGATGGAAGCTTTCGGCGTCACAAGACGCGATCCTCAGACAGGAAAGCTCGTTCTCCATACCGACAAAGTGTTTTTGCGGGAATAGAGAGTCGTTCGCTGAATGAATTCTGAAGGTTGACTTTTCTGGTTCCACAGAAGAACTGTCTTGGATTGACGACATCTTGATGGCGATGAAGATCGGTCAGGACATCTTCGACTACATAAACACCGTCAGGAACCCGAACAGCAAGCAGACAATGAAACGTAGGGTCCAAGAGTATCAGCCGAAACAGGATATTGTTGACAAGTTCGCGGCCCTTAACTCGCGCTATTTCATGGTGGTCTTCTCCGCCGAATGGAACGGGGAATGCCGGGCTCAGATTCCCAGTCTGGCAAAACTACTGATTCAGACAAACAACAGCAACGTCTCCGTTAAGGTTGTGGATTTTGACGAGAACCGGGACATAGCCGAAGAGATGCGCGTACTACGGATACCTACCATAGTGGTACATGACAAGTTTTGGAAGGAGATCGGTCGTTTCGTTGAGAAGCCTCAACACGGCGCGACACTGGAAGAAGAGCTTTGGGAGATCGTCAGCAAGTCTGCCAGCTAGCAGCGCTTAGGTTTGGCCGCGATCTCCAGGTGAGGTAATGCGCACAGGAGGAGAAGGGGCTACTCAAAGACATTCTGCATAAGACCAATGGCCAACCAAAGCGACACCATAGACTCCTGTTCAGTCACGTGAGAGACGATTCAACTTTGGAGGATTGTTCCAGTCTACTGGACCGACCGAGAATCTGTATTTCAAGCGCGGTAAAACGACATCTCTCCAAGCTTTAGTGAAGTATGCGAAGGCTTCGTCCCATTCTTTTCCCTCACCCCAACCGTCGTGCGTCAAGGCTACCCTGGTCCGATCTCCTCGAAGCTCCTCGAATCTTATGACAACATGCGTCCATTGCTTTCGAACATAGGGCATATCTGGTGGAGCATTCCACGTGATTGACAACATTCTTTTCGGCTCGAGCGCGAGAATTCTGACGCCTTCTGCTCCTCGTTGTCCGGGTTCTGCTGCGGGATCGAAAAGTATCTCGTATGAGCCATCCACGCGGAGATCAATATTGCACGCTGGGGCAAAAAAGGACTTGACACCTTCCTCCGTAGTGCAAGCGTCCCAGACTTGCTCCACAGGCGCTTCCACAATGACTTGTCCGCGTATGACGCGATGTGGATCCTGACTAGACATGATAAGGACTCCTGAGGCTTCTCAATCGTTCAGTAGTTGCCTGATCTTCCGATTGATTGGCTCGCTGGAACAGGCGATCACGGAGTCGTACCCGTCTTCGATTGCCTTGCCGTTGATGTCCGTTGTGGTGCCTCCTGCTTCTTGTAGTATCATTAGTCCTGCAGCTATGTCGACCATCCGGCTGTTCCTAGAGAAATCCAAGAAGCCGTCCAGTCTTCCATAGGCAGTGTAGGCAAGAGGAATCGCACACGATCCCATGCTGCGGAAACTCTTCAGCGAGAGGCCAAACTTTCGAAACATCTCGACAAATTTGTGAAACTTGGTCTGGTCCGCGGCTGTGTGAAGGTCCATGTCGAAGAGGCACTCGTCAAAAGGTCTTTCACGGTTGGTATGAATTCTTGAGCCGTCTAGGAACGCGCCTTCTTCACGTTCCGCGGAAAACATCCTTCGGCACATCGGCTCGTAGATCACGGCCATCTTTGGCTCATTGGCGGGTACGGTGCGAACCTCCATGGAGACTGCGAATAATGGAATACCGCGTATGTAGTTCGAACTTCCATCGAGCGGATCGAGGGTTATCCTGTACTCTGGACTGCCGAACACAACGTGCCCTGCTTCCTCAGAGATAACTTCGAGGTTCCCGATCTCTTCCAGTCGCTTGAGCACAATATCTTCGGCCAGTTGATCAGCACGAACGGTCTCATCTCCAGAGTAACCGACCCCGAGTACCTCGGACAGTTCCTTCTTCCCAAAGTCCTTGGCAAGGGTATCACCGGCCTCGCGAGCGATCGAGATAAGATCTTGCGGCTCCAGCTATGAATTCCCCCAGGCTAGTAAGTTGCCACCTTGGTCACGCCGGGAATCTTAAGCATCTTCTGAAGCGTTTCGCCAGATGGCTCTCTCTGAACCACGAACGTGAGTTTGGGCTCGGGGCTCAGGTCTGGGTCGTCTGCAACAGCTTGTCGAATCGAGATGCCCTCTTGAGATATCAGCGTTGAGGCTTCAGCGACGATTCCGACCACATGTGGATCCGCGTAGATCTCTATTACCCGGTAGCCAAGGAATCGTGCAACGTTAGGTAAGAAAGGCCCTGCCGGCTTCAAGCCCCTGAAGACGGAACAGAGCACGGAGTCAGACTCAATAAATTCAGCGGTCTCCCGGACAGTGCGTCGGTCGACGCCTATTGCCCTCGCCATTTTGAGTTCTGACTGCTCTATGTCGCCGCAGAAGATCCTGCCGTCTCTGACACTAAGGCCAAGCTCAACTAATGCTCTAGTCACTCTTAGACGGCCTGGGTACTCCTTGAGGCGCTCGGATATCTGTCTCCACATCTGCACGTCGATGTACATATTCGTACGGCGAAGCATTAATGGATGGCTCTGCTCACTCGGGAAGGCTCACGAAATGTGAAGCCTGATCCTTCTATGTCGGAATGAGGGCTTCAATGTATCGAAATGCTGAGCAAAGTCTTAAATAGAGCCTCAAGGTCCTACGTGGCGCCTGTGATGCAGTTGGCAACCAAGAACTCATCAAGGAAGGTCTTCTTGGGAGACGACGACGTGCCCAAGCAATGGTATTGCATACTGCCTGACCTGCCGCGGCCTCTTCCGCCAATCATAGACCCTGCGACAAAGGAACCTGGCCCTGGCATCGTCCCAAAGATATTCCCCAAAGAGATCCTGGGTCAAGAGTTCAGCCAGGAACGATGGATAGACATCCCCGAAGAGGTGAGGGAAGTCTACCGAATCTGGAGACCAACCCCTCTTTTCCGAGCCGTCAGACTGGAGGAAGCTCTGAAGACTCCCGCCAAGATCTATTACAAGTATGAGGGAGTCAGCCCACCCGGCAGCCACAAGCCCAACACGGCCGTCCCCCAAGCCTACTACAACATGAAAGAAGGCGTGAAACGTCTGGCTACTGAAACAGGGGCCGGTCAGTGGGGGTCGGCCTTAGCTTTCGGGTGCATGACATTCGGCCTCGATTGCACCGTCTACATGGTAAGAGCAAGCTACGACCAGAAACCCTACCGAAGAGTCCTGATGGAACTCTGGGGTGCCGATGTCAACGCAAGTCCAAGCACGAAGACGGAGGCCGGCCGGAAGATTCTGAAGAAAGAACCTCGCAACCCTGGGAGCCTAGGGATAGCCATCAGCGAAGCCGTTGAGGACGCGCTTACGCATGACGAAGCTAACTATTCGATCGGTAGCGTCTTCAACCATGTCTTGATGCACCAAACCGTTGTCGGACTTGAGGCCAAGAAGCAGCTCGAAGGTATCGGCGACTACCCAGACGCAATGTTCGGATGCATAGGCGGAGGCAGCAGCTTCTCTGGCCTGTTCTGGCCGTTCTACGGAGACAAGGTTTCGGGGAAAGCACCCAAGGAAGTCAGGTTCACGGCCGTTGAACCTACGGCTTGTCCCTCCATTACCAAGGGCGAATACTCGTACGATCATGGCGACACTGCAAGACTGACTCCTTTGGTCAAGATGCACACCTTGGGCCATGAGTTCATACCTGCCCCAATCCATGCCGGCGGCTTACGTTACCACGGCAAGGCACCTACCCTATGCCTGTTGGCGCTGGAGAACAAAGTTCAAACAGTGGCCTACAACCAACTTGAGGTCTTCGAAGCCGCGAAGCTCTTCGCCAGAACTGAAGGGATAATACCTGCGCCTGAACCATCGCATGCAATCAAAGCCGTCGTCGATGAAGCTCTAAGGTGCAAGCAGACAGGGCGCGAGGAGACAATCCTTTTCCTGCTCTGCGGCCACGGCCACTTCGATATGCAGGCCTTCGATGACTACCTCCACGGAAAGCTGAAACCATACGCGTATCCAGAGAAAGAGGTACAGGAAGCTATGAAGAAGCTCCGGAAGCTCTATCCGTGGCTGGCAAGCCTACCCTACTAATGCCGCCTGCGCTCGAGGTTAGCAAGCACGTGACGTAGACGACAGATCTCTCCCTAACACATAACCGCCCCATTTTGTGCGTCTTCCACCTCGTTCTAGTGACGTAAATGGTCAGCCAAACAGTATCTCATGGCGCCGTGGCGAGGCGCGTAGGCTTGGCTTAGCCGGTTTAATAGCGCGTGACAGAGAAGCCTACTGGGCGCTGGATCTTCGGTGCCACGAATAGTACTCCACCTCGACATGGACGCCTTCTATGCCTCCGCGGAGAGAAGGCGGAATCCCGCATTGGCGGGTTTGCCGGTCATCGTCGGGGCGGATCCCAAGGGCGGAAGGGGACGCGGGGTAGTTGCCGGCTGCTCGTATGAGGCGCGCAAGTTCGGCGTTCACTCGGCGCAGCCAATATCGAGAGCGTACCGGCTCTGCCCCCATGGAGTGTATCTTAGACCAGACTTCGATTTCTATGAGGAAGTGTCTGCCCGGATAATGGACGTCCTCCGCAGCTTCTCCGGCAAAGTCGAGGTAATGGGGCTTGACGAAGCATTCGTCGACGTCTCCGACAACGTTACAGATTTCGAGCAAGCCTCTCAGCTCGCAAGAAAGATCAAGGATGCGATCCACGGTCGAGAAGGACTGACGTGTTCGATCGGCGTAGCCCCTAACAAGGCCATTGCGAAGATCGCGTCCGACTATCAGAAGCCTGACGGAATAACTGTTGTCAATCCAGAAGAGGCAACTTCGTTTCTTAGACCGCTTCCAGTGTCGCGGATCAGTGGCGTCGGGAAGAAGACCGCTGAGATCCTTGGGAAAGTAGGTGTCAAAACGATCGGGGACTTGGCAACCTTTCCCGCGGGGCGTATTGTCGAGTTGTTTGGAAAGTGGGGGGTTAGACTGTGGGAGATCGCCAACGGAGTTGATGAGAGTCCCGTCGTGACATCCTACGAGATCAAATCGATCAGCAACGAGACGACTTTCGATGAAGATGTCGGAGATAGGGCTGTAGTCATTGAGACGCTAGACAAGCTTGCTAAGGAGGTTCATACTCGGGCAGTTCAGGAGGGATTCATGTGGAAGACGGTCGGCATCAAACTCAGGTTCGAGGATTTTTCAACATTCACACGAGCGAAGAGCAGAAACGATTACACCAACGGCTTGGAGATAGTGCGAGATTCAGTGCGGTCTCTCTTCAGCGAGTTCGAAAACGATCCGAGAAAGATTCGTCTTGTGGGAGTTAGAGTCTCGAACCTTAGGCGAAGTGACTCCTCTCAGGAGACGCTCCTATCGTGGTCTAGGGGCGAATGAACCGCGGGCGACTCTACGGGCGTTAGTTACAGTAGAGCAACGGCGTAGGAGCTTCGTAGACCAGCCTTAGATCCTTGAACAGGTCCATGAGGCACTGAACTGGCGTGTTTTCTCTGTTCAGGCTGTACAGGAAGATCGGCCCGCACGATTTTGCATGAACCAGCTGGGCGTCGACAAGTTTTCGCAGATGCACCCTAATCACTTTCCTTTCCAATCCGCTGAATTTCGAAATCTTATACACGGTCAGCGATTCGTCCACATGCTTTGCCAGAGCTAGAAGTATCCTGAGCCTGGACTCGTTGCCTATGATTGTGAGAAGAGGAGGCCTCGGCGGCATCAACCATCACCATGACATGATATGAATTATCGGGGGAACATAAGCGGGAGAGCAAAGTGAAAGTGCACAAATCCCCGCAACCCCCAGCAAAGAATATGTCAAAGACATCGCCGAATCTACGAAGAAGCTGACAGAATTGTCGTGCGTGTTCTGCGACATCATAGCCAAGAAAGAGCCCGCCCATATCGTGTATGAGGACGAAGACCTGATCGCCTTCTTGGATAAGCACCCGATCGCGGACGGACACACGCTCGTCCTAACCAAGCGCCACTATGAACACCTCGGGGATATCCCCAAAGGTGAACTCGTGAAACTGTTCACCAAAGTCCAAGAACTCAACGAGAAGATTAGGACGCAGATGTCAACGCAAGGAGCACATATCTCAGTTAATGACGGAAAAGCGGCTCACCAACTCGTCCCGCATATTCACGTCCACATAGTGCCCAGGAAGCTTGGGGACGCGGTGACGTTCACCGCACGCAAACGACTCCCGCGAGAAGAGATGGAAAGGATAAGAGCTCTCATCGGAACCTAGTTCCCGACTCTCGAAAGATGCGGAGGGCATATTGCACAACTAGGTGAGGCGGGGAATTGCTGAGCCGACGGTTCCCAGCGGGCTCGTGGGTTCAAATCCCAGCCCCGGCGCTTCCCGACGAACCAGCTACGCTCCCCCGTGCACGCATGACCTCTTTCATGTCAGGTAGGAACCGCGCACATGCCGAGGCTCTCCTTTCTATCTCTGTATTTGTGGGCACTTTCGTCGCAGCCCCTCTCTGCTATTTCTGTGATCCCATCTATGCGGACAGACACCAAAGGTTCTGCATGAGAAGAAAACTTCA
>Ga0209725_1001535_pt1 | contig 12925 bp, 8 predicted proteins | sample I18A1metaG_FD_184145 | JGI IMG/M metagenome (GOLD analysis project Ga0209725, IMG submission 184145) | Lake sediment bacterial and archeal communities from Gulf of Boni, Indonesia to study Microbial Dark Matter (Phase II) - ​I18A1 metaG... | ecosystem: Environmental > Aquatic > Freshwater > Lake... | reverse complement strand
TCTCCGGGGCATGGACCAACTTCGTCACGAGCTTCGCCGTGCCGCCAATACCCAGCTGTTCAAATAGGAAAGCAAACTGCTTTTCGAGGCTCTCGCCAATGGCCTTCCTCGCGTCCGAGGGCAAAGACCAGAACTGTTTTTTAAAGGGACCGACAGCTTTCTTGCGCGTTTTATAGATGAATTGGGCTTCGGTGTCCTTGGGTTTCCACTCATCAGCAGCATTTTTCCGCACCCAGTCGTACATTTCCTGCCGGAGGGACTCAGGAGTCGCCTCATGCTCAATGACGAGCGTCTGGAAGGCTGTGGCTAGGTGAACCTCGCAGGTCCCCGCGTCGACGAATTTGTGAAAAGCCGAGTCAGGAAGGGTGCTCGCGCCGTGCTGAACGGCTCCGCCCATCCCGTATTCTTTCCGCGCTTTCTCGCTGAGAACCTTGAGGACGTTGAAGTCAATGGCCACTTGCGCGAGTGCTCCGTCGGGCAGGATCACGCCGCCGTGGTGGGTGCCGGTCTGGATGCTTATTTTGCTGATTCCAGTGATGTTGCCGCGCATTCTGTTGTAACCGGCCATAAAGGCATCTAGGTCTTCGGGGGTACTATTCTTCTGACCCACTTCGCCAATCTCCCCACCGACCGAGATTGTCACGCCTTTGGGCTCATGCTTGCGGATGAAATCCGTTAATTCGCCACAGATCTCATAATTGAGCCGCTGCTGTTCTTCGAGGTTCGGCTTCGCAAGGTCAACCAAGGTCGAAGAGTCGATATCAATATTGTAGAAGCCGGCGGCAATAGATTCCAGGATCAGGTCGCGGATAGCCTTGAGCTCCGCCTCCCTGTCAGCCGTGAATTTTTTGAGCGAGGTTTGATAGTGGTCACCTTGGATGAACACCGGTCCCCGAAATCCTTCTTTTATAGCGGCGGCGATGACGGAAGAGGCATACTCAGAGGGACTCTGGTCGGTGTAGCTGATCTCGCTCCGGGCAATCTCAAAGATGAAAGCTCCGGCGTCAAGCATGCGGGCGGCGCGGAATACGGCCCGGGCCGAATCATAGGCCAGCATCCGCAGGTTCATGGCGGGAACGGTGAAGGGACGAGCAATGTCGCCGCGGCCGCGGGCCACATAAAACTCTTGGATCGAAGAAGGCTGGATGCCCAGCGTTTGGGCGGCTTCCCAGATGAGCCAGCGAAGGGCTCCTTTCGTCTCAGCATCGCCGAACACAGCCTCATAAATCAGGCTATCCATCCGTTCACGCAGTTGATTTTCGTTTTTTACGAGGACGCGACTCTCCTCTCTTGCGACAACCCCTGCTAGTGAATCGAGTAGTTTATCGAGGGCACTATTTGCCATTGAATACATCTCCTTTCTTATTGTGTGAATGAGCAATTCTTACGTAGTATGCCAAAAATCTGCAATTCTAGAGACATAAACTCGCTTCTTCCATCTGCTCGTAGCTAACCGAATCCGGACTCGCGGGATTAAGCATCTTCGCTAGAGAAAGTTCCTGAATCCCTCTAAGCTTGCCCACAGAGATCTTGACCAAGGTTCTCACCAACTCATGAAATGTCTTTCTAAAGTTGGATGAGCAGACTAATAAGAGTGCCTCAAGAAGAGCAATACATCTTTCAAGCAAGGATCTTTAATATGGAATAGAACTCAACAAGGCAACTAGTTGCTCTCAGGAATTGATTGTCTTAAATGTGCGGATTGGTTAGTGTATGGCGTCAGTAAACCTTTTTTCGTCGAGCGAGTCTAGCTCAATAAGTACGCGGGGGTTCCCGAGACCTACATATTCCTATAGCAGTAGGCGGAAGTCAGGTCAAAGGGGCAGGGCTACGCGTTGCTTAGAAACGCGCGGTGCCATACTTAAGATCCGTCACAGCTAAGAGATCCTGTGGCGAAGGCCTCCGTGGGTTCGAGTCCCACCCCCCGCATCATTTGAGGACAGGCGCTGAAAGACTTCCTCCAATAACCGCTCCCGTAGATAGAAGTAGTTCTTGTAATCTCCACCGTGGAAAATCTTTCATATCTGACATGCTTACATTATTTGAAGTGAGAAAAATGAAGCGCAAATTCTCTCCTTCGTTCTTGATTAAAGGCGACGCTTATGAGCGAGGTTATCAGCACGGCTCTCTGGCCAAACATCTAGTGAAAGAAAATCTAGAAGCCTATCTTAGGCTGAAAAAAGAGATGATTCTCACAACATTCCGGCACTTATCGAGGCCAACGAGATCTTGGGAAACAGGATGTTAGTGCGCCTGAGCATAAATGAAGGTTTTATGATAGCAAAGCTTCCGTACGTAAGTGAGTTGCCTCGGAAGGCATGGATTCAGCTTCCGAAAGATCATCTAAGGTTTTTCGATAAAAAAACCGAAGAACTTTTGTATCGACCTTGAACGCTCTTCAGCGATTAGTGGTTGGTCGACAGCCTAGTGGCTCCCAGTAAATTTCAAGGCCCATCGGATAGCTTTTTTGCTGGATTGCAATCGTCGGGTTAAAGAAAAATAGAGTCGTGAAGCGTTACAAGCTAGGATTACTTGATGCCACACCAGTCTGAAACTATGTCAACGTATATTTTACAGCAGTCTTTTATGGTCTGTATCGAAATGGATTCATCAATTCCATGTACGTTATCCGTGAACGCATTGCCAGGGCCGAACATTACTGCTGGCACTCCTTTTTTCATGAACCATGTGGTATCGACCACGGCCTTCACACCCGAATAGACCGGTTCTCTTTTCATAATTCTCCGATACGATTCTGCTATCGCCTTACAGCCCTCATGATCTACCGGTATGTCGCTCGGTGGCCAAACTGGGAAGTACTGGTTGTCTCCTTCAACGGATTTGTCTATCAACAGAGTTGGCGGGTGCTCTCTAAGCCAATCATCGGTAGAACTAACGGCCTTCACCGTCTCTTTCACCTCATTCCACATATCTTTGGCTGTGGTCATAGGTGGATAGTAGACTTGACAACTGATTTTACAGTATCCAGGAATAGATGCTACGTATGTACCGCCCTCTATCAAGGTCGTTGTGAGGGTGGTTGGTGCAATTCCCTGTTCAGCTATTCCACTATCGAGCAGTGGATGCCTAAACCTGAATGCCCAGTTTCTTTCCAGCTCTTTGAACGCCACCATATACTTGAGCATCTTGTCTATTGCGTCAACACCTACCTCATTTCCATGCGGAATTCCGTATCGCTGCGGGTGCGCTATCAGATTCTTTGCCCCTGTATGGTTATCTTTTCCCCACACCGTCATAGTGAAGAGGAATGTACCCATCGTCACGGGCTGAATCTCCAAGCTGCTCGGCTCAGCAACAATTGCAAATGGTGCTCTGTACCCAGCATCTACTGTCGCTGCAGCACCGATAGTTCCGCCTTCACAGCTCTCCTCTCCTACAACCGATTCAACATACAAATCCCCCTTCAACTTCACCTTGTTCTCGATAAACGCTCTAGCAACCCAGACAATAGCCGTGAGACCTCCCAACATATCACTAGCCCCTCTACCGTATACCCTGCCGCCTTTCACTTGGCCTCGCCACGGATCCGTACTCCATCTCTCCAGCTGCTTCTTTGTAACAGGCACAACATCGCAGTGACCATTCAATATAAGTGACTTCCCGGACCCGCTACCTTTAACAGTGCCAACTAAGTTGGGCCTCTTCGGATCCAAAGCGACACGATCGACTTTGTCAAAACCAAATTTCTCCAGCTTATCTTGCAGCCACAACTGTGCTTGAAGTTCTCCTTCAGCTGGTTCCAAGACCTTCGGGTTCACAGGCTTCTTTGATATTAGTTCGCACAGAAAACCGACCATTTCATCCTCGCTTTCATCTACGTACTCAAACATTCTCTGTTTCAACTGACTAGACATATTTATCACAGTAACCGTAGATGTTTGAAATGACTATTTAAAACTGAAAACTGTATCGTTATCTCAACCAAGCTTCACCCAAATCGATGAAGCTCAAACCCGCCTAGAAAAAGACTGACGTGGCCGCTTGAAGTGTTGCCTTTACGACTACGGAAGAATGACGTTCGGCAGGATCTCTCCGAAAATGGTAGGTCGCATCCTCAGCAAGAGTCCTAGCTGCGTCTACAAATTCTATTTCCATGAAGACTATTCCCACCGCGAAAGTCTATATAAAAGACGAGTCACCAATATCTCTAGTGCTGGTTGTCATCTATGTATGAGGAACTACCCTTAGAAAAACTGCGCCGAGTTTGCGACCCGAGCATACTGGGTTGCGAGAAGACTGAGGAGATGGCTCCGCTTGAGGGTATCATCGGTCAAGAGAGAGCTGTTAGAGCTCTGAAGTTCGGCTTAGAGATCAAGGAACGTGGCTTCAACATATATGTTGCGGGGCTTCCGGGAACCGGCAAGACGACTGCTGTAACGAGCTTTCTTGAAGAGGTAGCCAAGAGCAAGCCTGTACCCTCCGACTGGTGCTACGTTAACAATTTTCAAGACTCTTACCAACCCAAAGTGTTGAAACTTCCTCCAAGCAGAGCGAACCAGCTCAAACGTGACATGAAGGCCTTGATTGAAGACGCTAGAAGGGAGATTCCGAAGGCTTTTGAGAGTGAAGATTATGCTACAAGACGGGAATCGGTGGCAAAGCGACTCGATGCGCGAAGAAAAGAACTCCTTACCCAGCTAAATGAGAATGCTAAGAAGCAGAGGTTCCTGTTTCAGAGCACTCCCATGGGGATTCTCATGATCCCTGTCGTCGACGGGAAGCCCTTGAGCGACGAAGAGTTTCTTGCGTTGAATCCAAAGATAAGGGAGAAGATTCAGGAAAGAAGGGAGAAGCTGGAGGTTGAAGTGTCGACTGTGTCAAGGCAGTTGAGAGACATAGAAAAAGGGTTGAAGGAGCAGCTTCTGAAGCTGAATCGTGATGTTGCGCTATATGCTATCAGCCATCCGATTTCAGATTTGATGGAGAAATACAAGGATCTGCCTGAAGTCACTGCGTACCTAAAAGAAGTTCAAGAAGACTTGGTCGGAAACCTCGATCAATTCAAGAGAGAACCCGGTGGTCAGCAGCAATTTCCTTTCCCGGTTGCTTGGATGCGAGAGGCTCAATTCAGAAAATACGAGGTTAACATCATCGCAGACAATTCTACGCTCCAAGGCGCACCCGTCGTGATAGAGCTGAATCCGACTTATGGAAATCTGTTCGGAAAGATAGAGAAAGAAGCCCAGTTCGGAGCGCTGACAACCGACTTCACTATGATCATCGGAGGCTCCATCCACAAAGCCAACGGCGGATACTTAGTCTTACCAGTTGAAGAACTGCTGAAAAATCTTTTCACCTATGACAGCCTGAAGAGAGCGGTGAAGAACAACGAGATCGCTATTGAAGAGGCTGGAGAACGTTTAGGGTTCATGACAACCAAAAGCCTCGATCCGAAAACTATTCCCCTCGACGTAAAAGTCATTCTGATCGGAGACCCTTTCACATATCAACTTCTATATGCCTATGACCCTGAATTCAAAGAGCTTTTCAAAGTGAAAGCAGACTTCGAGACCCGCATGGACAGAACAGAGGAGAATATGCAGAAGTACGCTGCCTTCGTCTGCACGCTGTGCAGGAAGGAGAAGCTGAAGCATCTCGATGGGTCAGGGGTAGCTAAACTGGTTGAATACAGTTCAAGGCTCGCGGAAGACCAGGCAAAACTGTCAACGCAGTTCGCTCAGATCGCCGATATAGTGAGAGAGGCAAACTTCTACGCCGTGCAAGAAGGTTCCCAGTATGTAACTGCAAGCCATGTCAAAAAAGCTATTGAAGAAAAGATCTATCGCTCAAACCTGATACAAGAGAAAATCCGCGAATTTATAGAGAAGCGGATTCTACTCATAGACACATACGGAGAAGTTGTAGGACAGGTGAACGGCCTCTCAGTCATGAGTTTAGGGGACTTCGCTTTTGGCAGCCCTTCACGGGTAACGGCTAGCATAGGACTAGGCCGCGAAGGTCTAATCGACATTGAGCGGGAAGTTAAGCTTGGTGGCCCTATACACAGTAAAGGGGTCATGATTCTAGGCGGCTACCTCGCTGGAAAGTACGCGCAAGAGAAGCCGCTCAGCCTATCCGCGCGTCTTGTCTTCGAGCAGAGCTATGAAGGAGTTGAGGGAGACAGTGCTTCTAGCACTGAGCTTTACGCTATCCTCTCCAGTCTGGCGGAGGTCCCGATCAAGCAGAGCTTGGCTGTCACCGGCTCAGTAAACCAGAAAGGAGAGGTCCAAGCGATCGGCGGCGTGAATGAGAAGATAGAAGGGTTCTTTGAGGTCTGTAAAGCGAGAGGGCTGACTGGACAACAAGGTGTCATGATTCCAGAGGCGAACGTTCAGAACCTCATGTTGAAGGAGGAAGTAGTGGAAGCCGTCCGGAAAGGAAAGTTCCACATATATCCTGTTAGGACGATCGATCAAGGAATAGAGATACTAACCGGAGTGAAAGCAGGGTCGAGAAGAGAGGATGGAACGTTCGAAGAAGGCACCGTCAGCTACGGAGTCGACATGCGGCTGAGAAAGATGGCTGAGAGACTGCGACAGTTCACGGCATTCCCAGTTGAAGAGAAGAAAACGAGGGATTGAAAGGATCTAACTCAGCTGGTAAAGTGAGTCCGTACTTCCATAAGGAATATGACTTTCCCTGAAACGAAGTCTTCAAGACTTCCATCTGGAACCTCGTTAATCGAACTCGGCTGCTGGAGAGGTTTGGAGGGGCCTTCCATTTTCGGCGGCGGTTGCCTCAGCCGAGGAGCTTCTCCGTGAGCTTCTCTATCATATCCTCTGTCATGCGCTCCAGATCATACTCAGGAGACCAGCCCCACTCTTCGCGTGCCACACTGTCGTCGACCGAGCGTGGCCAAGAGTCTGCGATCGCCTGCCTGAAGTCAGGCGCGTAGGTGACCTTGAGCTCAGGGATGTACTTCTTGATCTCGGCTGCCAGCTCACCCGCAGAGAAGCTCATGGCGCCGACGTTGAAGTTGCAGTGGTGCTTGAGCTTCTCAAGAGGAGCGTTCGCGAGGTCAACGAGCGCCTTGAGCGCGTCGGGCATGTACATCATGGGTAAAACTGTGTCCTCCCGCACAAAGCATTTGTAACTCTTGTGCTGAATAGCCTCGTAGAAGATGGCGACCGCGTAGTCTGTGGTTCCTCCGCCGGGAAGCGTCTTGTATGAGATGATGCCCGGCAGCCTAACGCCGCGCACATCCAACCCGAAGCGGCGGAAGTAGTATTCGCCCAAGAGCTCACCTGCAACCTTCGTCACGCCGTACATCGTCGTGGGCTGTAGGATCGTGTCGGTAGGCGTATTATCCCGAGGGGTCCGAGGCCCGAAGACCGCGATCGAGCTGGGGTTGATGATTCTGGCGAGTTCGTATTCGCGGGCCACCTCCAAGACGTTCATGAAGCCATTTATGTTGACCTCCCAGCAGAGGTGCGGATTCTTCTCCCCCACGGCCGACAGGATGGCCGCCATGTTGTAGATGGTGTCGATGTCATGCTCCTTAACGATTCCCTCCAGCTTCTTCCTGTCCTGTACGTCGATGAAGTGGAAGGGCCCGGACTCGCGCAGCTCCTCGCTCGGCTGCGTCTTATGGCCCACTGCTATCACGTTCTCGTTTCCGTACACCCTGCGTAACTCCATGGTCAGCTCGGAGCCGATCTGCCCCACGGAGCCAGTAACAAGGATCCTCTTCATCGGCCTACTTGGCATCGCGGAACATCGCCTATAGAAATAGATTTGGTTATCAACCGTTAACATCTTTATGCTTTACCACTCCATACTTCAAACGAGGATCTGACATTTGAGGTGGAGATCGATGACTGCTGTGATATTTGATCTAGACGGAACCTTGATCAAGTCTAATATAGACTTCGTCAAGATGAAGGATATGATAATCGCTTACTTCCGCAGCCTTGGAGTTGACTCTGAAGATTTCTCTTCTTCAAGACCGACCTTTGAAATTGTACAGAAGGGAATAGAGCTCCTTAGGAAGAAATTATCCGAAGAGATTGTTTCGAAAGCTAGACGACACATCAATGAGATCATGACTGATGTGGAGATGGAGCAGGTTGACTCCGTCTCTGTCATACCAGGTGTTTCAGACACTATGAGATGGTTGAAAGAGAAAGGAATCAAGATTGGGATCTTGACTCGAAGCTGTCGGGAATATGCGCTTAAGAGTCTAAATACCACAGGGCTGTCAAAACTAGTTGATTTTGTTGCTGCAAGAGACGATATCAATAGGCCGAAGCCAGATCCATATCAGGTTATAATGCTCACTCAGAAATTGAATGTGAAACTTGAAGAAACTCTTATGGTCGGGGATCACCCGTTAGACGCTCTCTGTGCAAAGAATTCGAATGTCCGTTTCATCGGGGTCTTGACCGGATCCTCTGATGCGGATGCTTTCAAGAAGATCGGATGCGACATCATTGGCAGCGTCAATGATTTGCCCAAACTCCTGCTCCGAGGCTCATAGAAGGATCGCCCAAAGACCTTTTATCTTTTAATCGACGATTCTCCGCATGATTTCGAATCTAGGATAGAATTGAACTTGGTGAAATCTATTCCAGAATCTTCCGACTCAATATTGGTTGGGAGGATTTGAGTTTTGAGAAACTCAACGGCTTTTTTGAAAGAAGAATATGACGAACTCGTTAGGAATGAACTTGACTGGAAACTTCACGTCCTTCAAGGAAGTAGCAGCGCAAGATGTGTTGTTGATGGAAAGAAAGTGCTTATGCTCTGTTCGAATAATTACTTGGGCTTGAGCAACCACCCGAGGCTCAAGGAGGCTGCGATCAATGCGATAAAGACTCATGGGGTCGGATCTGGTTCAGTCAGACCTATCGCTGGAAATATGGATCTCCACTTGGAGCTTGAAGAGAAGCTGGCTAAATTCAAACATACGGAGGCCGCGTTGGTCTATCAGACTGGTTTCTCTGCAAATGCAGGCTTGATACCGCAGCTAGCCGGTGAGGGAGATATCATAGTTAGCGACGAGCTGAATCACGGAAGCATAATAGATGGAGTACGTTTGAGCAGAGCCGAGCGAGCCGTCTACAAACACTGCGATGCGAACGACCTTGAACATGTGCTGAACGAAGTGGAGAAAAAGAATCCGAGAAGGGTTCTGATCATTACAGACGGAGTTTTCAGCATGGATGGAGATATAGCTCCAGTTGATAAGATAGTTCAACTGGCCCAAGAACATGGCGCAATGACCTATGTTGATGACGCCCACGGCGACGGAGTTCTGGGGGAGAAGGGACGTGGGATAGGATCTCACTTCCATCTCGAAGGAAAGATAGATGTCGAGATGGGAACTTTCTCAAAGGCGTTTGGAGTTGTTGGCGGATATATATCTGGAACAAGAGATCTCGTGAACTTCGCCTTGAACAGGTCGAGGACATGGCTATTGAGTGGGTCCCATCCTCCACCCGTAGCAGCAGCATGCATAGCTGCTCTGGAAGTATTAGAATCTGAGCCTTGGCATGTAAGGAACCTCTGGGAGAATACTAGGTACTTCAAGAAAGCCTTGAGCGACCTAGGCTTCGACATAGGGAAAAGTCAAACACCGATAACACCTGTAATTGTAGGAGAAAGCTCTGTCGCACGTAAACTCAGTACTAGGCTCTTTGAGAAAGGGGTTTTTGCACTTCCCATAGTCTACCCGATGGTTGCTAAAGACAAGGCTAGAATCAGGACGATGATGAATGCAGCTCTGACAAAGGAAGACTTGGACTTCGCGTTGAGCAGATTCGAGGAGATTGGAAGAGAGCTTAAAGCGATCTAGCGGCGATGCGTCAAGAGTTGATGATTCGCCGCGGTTATCGTTAAGGTACAGAAGCCATATACATAACCGCTTGGAATTCCTTCTATAAGAGTAGGTTCTGAAGTGGTGCTAATGGGCATAGAGCAAAGCAATATCAACGCGTTAATGAGGTTAGGTTTGACTGAGTACGAGGCCAGAATATATATCGCACTAGTCAAGAGCGGACCGAGCAGAGCCGGTGAACTCAGTTTCCTAAGCAACGTTCCTCGCACAAAGACTTACGGCGCACTCAAAGAGCTTATGCGTAAGGGCCTAGTTCTAGCCATCCCTGAAAAACCCGAGAGATATCTCGCTACTTCTCCAAATGAGACTCTGTTTCCTCTCGTAGAGAGATTGAGTCAAGACTTGAGAAGAGCAGAGGAAACGATTCAAAGTCTAGCGTTAAGCTATGAATCTATGAAGTACGTCCGCAAAGTAGAACCGTACGAGAAGGGTGAGATCTGGGTTCTCAAAGGGAGATCTGAAATCTACAACAAACTTGATGAAATGTTCAACAACGCAGACATTTCTATTCACGTGACAACGACCTCAAATGGGATAGTGAGATCATATAAGTCGAATGCCCGAGCGCTCGAGAAATGCAAGTCCAAAGGCGTCAAGATACTCTTCATCGCTCCGATCTCAAAGCAAAACTCGAAAGTCGCGACAGAGTTCATGGAAATCGCAGAGATACACTGCTTGCAGGTGCAACCTTTAATACAAAGCGCCTGTGCTGACGGTAAATCTGTACTTTTCACAGAAGCGATCCCAGATGACCAAGACGCGACGGAAGGGAGAGATGAAGCGATCTGGTCTACGAACCCGTTTCTGACAAGAGCAAACGACTGGTCATTCAACTACCTTTGGGAGCACCTTCCACTGGCCAGAACAGTATTGAAGGATCTTTGATACACTGGACAAATGATCTGATTCAGAGAAGATACTTTGTATACCTCGGGAAAAACTCTTAAACCTACGGACATCTTGCATTAGACACAGTGGCCGCCGTAACGTAGAGAAGACACCAATATGTCTTCGCGGAGCTTGGTAGCGTATAGGCCTGTGGAGCCTAGAGAGCGCCATGAAAATGGCGCTCGGGTTTAGGCCGGGTTCAAATCCCGGCGGCGGCCCTAACATCACACTTAAATCAACGCCACTCTTCTCCTAGAAGAGAATGATGGGCCGGTAGTTCAGTCTGGTATGCCAGTCGCTCTGGGCCAAGGAACGTCCGGTTTGCAAGAATTCAAACTCCCAAGAAACCGGAAGGTCGCGGGTTCAAATCCCGCCCGGTCCACCAATTCTGAGAGATGAAACCGCGAAAATCCCCGAGAACCAGTTGATGACATAATATGCTCGAAAGTTCTCATGGCTGCGGCGATGAATCAGTTCCGCCTTATGAATGATCTGAGCCAAGCTACCATGCTAGTATCCGCTTTGGATTGTCCACAAGCATGGTGTTTATCTGCTTTTCTGTCACTCCTTGATATTTCAAGTCCGGAACTATATTCTCAAGTATATGTGCGTATCCGTAGCCTCCGTACTTCCTGTACAAAATCTTCTGGCATATGTCATGCGAAAGCATAAGATTCTTCTCATACCCAGACTTGAGCAGTTCCACAAGTGCGGCGATGCGCTCCTTATCTGAACGTTCGCCTCCTCCTGGATACAGAGTTTCGGTTCGAGACTCAGAACCGATTGAGTCGTAATTGAGGACCACTCCATACTTTTCTATTATGGATTTGTGATATTCCAGGTCTAAGCAGGTTTGATCCATATGGCTCAAATAGACCTTAGCAGGATCAGCACCTTCTCTCACAACTAGGTCTAAGTATTCATTCGCCTTTTTCACTGAAGCCAAAGGATGCCACGTGTGTATTGTTAGAGGTGCGCCTGTTCTGGCTTGAGCTCTTCCAGCTGCACGCATATTCTTCTTCTCATTCTCAGTGAACTCTAGACCCACACCGATCTCACCTATGACCCCTGCTCTTATCCCCGTCCCTTCTATGCCTTCATTGAGCTCGCGAACCATGACGTCCGATAATTCCTCGACGCTATTCTCCTTAACGTAGGCGGGATACGTGGATTCCACATACCAGCCCGTTCCGCAAATGATGTTTAGCCCAGTGACTATTGAAATAGCTCTTAGCGCTACAGGGTCTCTTCCTATTCCTGGGGTGGTCACTTCCACAAGACTTCTACCGCCCATCATCCTAAACCTCATCAGCTCTTCGACAGCCTCGTCAATGTTGCAAAGCACTAGATTGTCTTTGCACACAAATGGATCTCGCTTCAAGTCGCCTAGAATATCGATCGTAACAGGAGCATCAATTAATCTCATCTTCGATGCCAAAAGAGGTGGTGTATGCCAGCATGACAGGTTGACAAGTACATGTTCGTGCGACAGGGTTACGCCTAGTTCATCTGGAGAAAGAGTTCCGTTAACTGTCACGACCGCCACCAATTCAAATACCTCTTCAGTTTTCCTACGGTTCTGCATGCAACTGATTAATCAAGTTTTTCTAGGATGCTCATAGTGGATGGCTAACACGGCGAGAGACCTGTTTAAGGAAGTTATGTACTTTTCACCTATGACTGGCGAATAGTAACTGAGAAATATTCGATGTGAAGTAAGGATTTCACAGGTGGTTATATGTCAGATATCAAGGTGGTAAGGAGACGGGATGTCAAGAAGTTTATGGAAGGTGAGGAGTACTGCAGGCTCTACCTCAAGAACGAGAAGATAGTCTTCGGCACCTCGCATCTTGCTCCAGGGAAGAGAGGGGCGGTTGATCCAGGTCATAAACGAGGTGATGAGATCTTCTACGTCGCTAGTGGACGAGTGCTCTGCCACTTCCCAAAGAAGGGTGTCTACGAGGAGCTTGAGAAAGGAGACGCAGTCATTATACCTGCAGGAGAGCCCCATGAATTGATCAACCCCTATGGTAAAGAGGCGGTGGTATGCTGGAGCTTGGCTCCACCTGATTGACCTCGCGCCTTGATAATCATTTTTCCTAGAAAATCGAGGTGGTCAACGAATAATGAACCACATCTTAAGCGTGGATGCAGGAACTACCGCATCGAAGGTATCTCTGT
>Ga0209725_1001534_pt1 | contig 12925 bp, 9 predicted proteins | sample I18A1metaG_FD_184145 | JGI IMG/M metagenome (GOLD analysis project Ga0209725, IMG submission 184145) | Lake sediment bacterial and archeal communities from Gulf of Boni, Indonesia to study Microbial Dark Matter (Phase II) - ​I18A1 metaG... | ecosystem: Environmental > Aquatic > Freshwater > Lake... | reverse complement strand
AGAGAAGAATGAGGAAGATCAGAGGAAGATGTGTATTTCTGCAAGGAACGAGATGCACCATCTACAAGGCACGCCCTCTGATTTGCAGATTCTATCCCTTCTACCTGCGTCGTTCAGGAGACGGAGGGCTTCACATAGGATTCGATTCGACCTGCTCAGGAATAGGAAAGGGAAAGATGCGAGATGTGGAGTTCTTTAACAGTCTCGTGAGACTTGCGAGAAAGGAGCTACGTGGGCCAGAAGGGTGACCTCCCCGGTCCCTTCATTGATCCAGCGAAGGGCTTCCACTACAGCAGGCTTAAGTTTGATCTGGAATCAGAAAAGCAGAGGACAAATCACCGCGGCGATGAAGACACTTGGCGAAGCTGGACAAGTACGAACTGGTAGCCGACCTAGCAAGGAGAAGAGGATTCTTCTGGCCGTCGTTCGAGATCTACGGCGGCGTCAGCGGATTCCTAGATCTCGGACCCCTCGGAACCGTCATGAAGAGACGTATCATAGAGAAGTGGCTGGACACCTTCATCAGGAAACACGGCTTCGTAGAGATCTCAACACCCGTCATAACTCCCGAACGCATCTTTGAAGCCTCAGGACACGTGGCACACTTCAAGGACTCGATGGTCGAATGCCTAAGCTGCAGGCGCAGGTTCAAGGCCGATCATCTTCTCAAAGAGGCCGCAGGCATCCAAGCAGAGGCCTTCTCACTCGCGGAGATAGAACAGGCAATCAACGAAAGACAGATCAGATGTGTCGAATGTGGCGGGCAACTCTCGAAGCCCGAGTACTTCTCCACAATGTTCCGGACTACCATAGGACCCTACAGCGAGTCTGTGGCCTACGGGCGGCCTGAAGCGGCGCAAGGCATGTTCGTTGACTTCAAGCGCGTCTACGAGGCGCTCAGAGAGAAGATGCCCATGGCCATAGCTCAGATAGGACCCGCTCTGAGAAATGAGATCTCACCTCGCCAGGGTCCAATTCGACTCAGAGAGTTCACAATCATGGAGTTCGAATTCTTCTATGACCCAGAAGAGCCCGCGTGCCCGTACCTCCATGAGGTAGAGACGAAGCAGATACCAATACTACCACTTCAGCTTCGAAACAAAGGGGTCGAAGAGCCGATCGAAGTCAAGGTAAGACAGGCCCTTGATCAAAAGTTCGTGCTATCTGAGTGGTCAGCCTACTTCATGGCGCTGTCACAGCAGTTCATGTCAGACCTCGGAATACCGCCAGCAAGTCAACGCTTTCACGAGAAACTTCCAAGCGAACGCGCCCACTATTCCTCTCAGACCTATGACCATGAGGTCTGGCTGGACCGGTGGGGATGGGTTGAGATGGCCGGCCATGCCAACAGGTCAAACCACGACCTCTCCAGCCACATCAGAGAGTCAGGCTCAGACCTCACCGTCTTCAAGAAATATGACGAGCCTATTCTACGCAGAGAGAGAGTCGCTCGCCCGGTTGATTCAACCATCGGTCCCGCTTTCAAGTCGGACGCCGCAACAGTCAGAAAACTCATCGAGAGCGCGAAGGGCGCAGATGTGGAACGATCGATCAATGAGAAGGGGTTCTATCTCGCGGGCGAGTTCAAGGTGCTCGCAGAGTACGTGAAATTCGATTGGGTGGAGATCAAGGAATCTGGGAGAAGATTCGTTCCAAAGGTTGTTGAACCTAGTTTCGGAGCAGAGAGGCTCCTGTACGCAGTTCTGGAGTACGCATACACTCAGGTCAAGGACAGGGTTGTCCTCAATATCCCGGTCGACCTTGCGCCCATCCAAGTGTCAGTTTTTCCGCTGATGGCGAAGGACGGATTGGATGAGAAAGCCCGATCGGTCTACGAGACGCTACGGCGCGCGCGGTTTGATGTCGACTACGACGAGAGCGGCACGATCGGTAGAAGATACGCCCGGGCCGACGAGATAGGAGTGCCCATAGCCGTGACCATCGATTACGACACCCTGAAGGACGACACAGTGACTCTTCGAGACCGCGTCAGTTGGAGGCAAGTCAGAACGCCGGTGAAATCACTCACTGACGGTCTGAGCATGTTCCTCGCGAAACGCTGCACTTTCTCCGAGCTGGGAATTCCCGTCACAGATACTGCTGGTTCACAGGATCTAGGGTCCCGAGATTAGCAGCGTGTCTAACCGATCCTGCCAGAGTCCTCTCCGCACGAGAGAGGCTTTTAATTCAAGGTTTGGGACTTAATCAGTGATCGACCCGCAGAGCAGGTCAAAGTGTGAAAGTCGATGACATTTCCGATCGAGACTGAGGCCACGATCAAACGAAGGATTCTTGAGGTCTGTCACAGTCAAGCACGTACGATCGTTGACATCGTACGCGAACTGGCGCTTATGGTTGACAGCGTCGCAGAGAGGAAAGAGAGGGCTACAAAGACACACTACGAGGGAATGCTCAAACTCATCGGGGAGAATGACAAGCTCAGAACAACACTTCTCGAAGAAGTGGCTTCTGTAGGATCGCTTCTGATCAGTCGGGAGGACTTCCTGCGCCTGATGTTTCGCATGAGCGCGATCGCAGACTATGCTGAGGCCCTAGGGTTCAGGCTGATGGGAGCGGCGGACAGGAATTGGAAGCTGGAGAAGAAGCACATGCAGAGACTGTCCGAAATCCTCGCCCTAGTTCTCAGCGAGATCACGCGAATGAAGGAGACGCTTCACTCTCTGAGCTTCGACCCTGAGAAGGCGGTAGAACTGTCGAGATCGGTGGAGGAGCTCGAACGGAAGATAGACACCGACTCAAGGAATCTGGATTTCGAGATACTCTCGGGAAAGCTGCCCGTGCATGAGGTCTTCCTTCTTAGAGACATGGCGGATCGAGCAGAGAGGATCGCTGACCTCGGAGTAGAAGTGGTCGATCTCATTAGGGTCCTCGCGCTGACTGGCTAGAAGGTCACACCTTGGGCCGTAAGGTAGTCGCTCAGCTGGTAGGAACCAGGCTCATCGTGTGGACTCCAGGCGACGGTGTAACCCTGTACCGGCAGGGCTTTTTCGGCAAGCCAGTCGGCATCCCCAAGCCAAAACCGGGTCAGGACTTCTCGGCGCCGCTCATACTAGACCTGATGGAGGCTCTCTTCCTTCAGGAGAAAGGGAAAATCAAGATCGTCGACATGAGAACCAGAAAACCTGTAACACGCACTCGGTTGATGAAGCTGGCGGCGGTTACCTACAAGGATTTCGAGCTCGGATACTCGGTCTACAAGGACCTCCGCAACCGCGGACTCATAGTCACGCCAGGTATTCGGTTTGGATCCGACTTCGCTGTGTACGAGCACGGTCCGGGCATTGACCATGCCCCTTTCATAGTGACCGGAAGGACAGAGAATGATACCATGGGGCCGTTCGAGATCGTTCTTGCTGGCCGACTAGCAACAACCGTAAGGAAGCAGTTCACGATAGCGGTTCCCAAGAAAAAGGGTAAGATGGACTACTTGGTCTTCCGATGGTTCAAAGCCTAGATGACACTAGGCCTAAGAGACGGCGACTTCCGGCCGAGAATGGCCCCGCGGCAATGGATGATCCATCAGTGACTGCAATGGGCCGCATCATCACGTGTATGGTTTTCCTCCGAGCCATGTTCTTGACGCAAATGAGCATCCTTTCCTGACTATGATGAGCGTTCAACTCAGTCGAGATCATCATGTTCAAGTCAAGCGAAGATGGGCTCAGGACGGCTTGCACCGAAAAGAAGTCATTCATTGACCAAGAAGAGCTCGTCAAGTCTTAAATGACATCCAGAGACAATCTACAACGGCACAAGCTAAGGGCCTCTTGGTAGCCAAACGCTGGGAGTATGCACCTAGGTGCGACTGACGAGATTAGTAGCGGCCGTTCTAGTCGTCCTCACTGTAGCCGCGGCCTGGCTACCGATGGCTTATGCGCTGCCGCCCTTGGAGACTGTCACATTTCCGGCGGGAACGTTCGTAATCCCTATGGACGAAAAGCAGGCTGAAAGGATCCTAGTCTTCGGTTTTGTCCATGCACTTCTGAGGGCTCCCAACCCGATTACGATCTTCAGAGTGATAGAGCCTCCCAACGTTACTCTGTCATGGAACGTTACGGCATCACCCAAACTATTCGCGGGCGGGCCGTTTCTGGTTTTTCCCGGCGACGCTTCCAAGATAAGCGAAGTGAAGAGCAAGCCGGAATTCAAGAAGGTGACCGTTGGAACGCTCACTACCCAGGAAACTTTGAGCAACATCTTCAGAGTGAGAGATCCAACCAAGATTTTGGTCGTGAAAGGCCTGTGGGGAAGAACGGACATCACCCTCGACGCGATGAAGATCCCCTACAAGCTCACGACTGCCGACGAGCTTGCGGCAGACCCGAACATGGTATTCAAGTATTCCCTGATCGTGGTTGACTGCTACGGTTATGCCGGTAGCATTCCATCGCAAGTGGCAAGCAACATCAGAAACCACGTCGACGCCGGCAACGAAGTGATCTTCACAGACATCGCAATGAAGGACTTGAACGTGACCTTCCCAGGATATGTGACGCTCTGGGGACCTCAGCCGAGGGACAGACTCGCAAACGCGTACGCGTACAACCCGCCGAGAAAGTACGATCTTACCAAGTATGGGCAGTCGGCTGACCGGTTCGTGCCTGAATTTCCAAGTCAGTACTACAACCCTGCGCCGCGCGCCAATGAGCTTAAGGTGTTTACGGAGAGCGCCGGTTACGTTGTTTCCTCGATACCATCCGCGAAGGTCAACGATGTTCGAATTCTAACTGACTCGAAAAGCTACGGTCCGGCTAGCAACCAGTATGCGATCCTTGCTTTCTACTTCGAATACGGCGATGGCATCGTTGAGGGATTGGCCTTCCATCCGCAGCAGCAGGTCAAGTCCGTGGTCGGCGACCATGGCTACTATGCGGTGTATCAGCTTTACGGCAACAAGTTTGTGCACGGGCCTCCAACCAGGATGTTCGCGCTTGAGGCGAGTCCGTCTTCAGCCTCGACGCCTCAGGGCGGCTCAGTAGCCTACACGATTACAGTCAGGTCATACGGAGCGTTCTCGTCGCCCGTTACTCTAAGTGTAACGGGGCTTCCGTCTGGAACAACGTATACGTTCAGTCCTCCTGCGCCCCAGCCTCCGGCTGGTGGCACTGCAACTTCAACCTTCAATGTAGTGACGTCGCTGACCACTCCCATCGGAAGCTATCCGCTGAATATCACAGGGCGTGACCCGTCGAGTCCGCCTATCGAGAAGTGGGTCCAGGTCACGCTCAATGTGACAATGGCGGCGGCAGACTTCAATATCTCCGTTGCACCGAACTCTCTCACCATCAACGTGACCGAGTCCAAGAACGCTATCGTAACGGTCACTTCCATCGGTATGTTCAATCAGAACGTTACGCTCAATGTCACTGGATTGCCATCCGACGTGACGGTCACGTTTACGCCGCCCGCGCCCAAGCCGCCTCCCGGACTGACGGCGAACTCGGTGATGAAGATTAGCGTCGGAGCAAATGCGGCCAACGGGACATTTCCTCTCACTATAGTTGGCACGAATGGCACATGCGTTCCAGCGACAAAGTGCACCAGGACCACGCCTTTCACTCTCATCATCGTGAGGCCGCCTACTCCGCCAATTCCTTGGTGGACGCTCATACTGATTCTGTTGATGGCGTTGTTAGGCCTAGGGATTGGCATTGCTGGCTACTACCTATCGCGCGGCCGCAAACCGCCGCCGGCTGCACCGGCTCCGGCGGTCCTCGCTCCGCCACCTCGGCCTGAAAGGAAGTATGTTGTTCCGGCCGCGGCTCAGCGTGTGCCCTGCCCAACCTGCGGGAGACCGATTGCGCTACAAGCGGTCTACTGCCCCTACTGCGGGCGCAGGCGGACCGCATTCGTCACAGGCGGAGTTGTGGTACCCGGCATGGTGTCGGCGCCGGTTGTGAGGGCGCGATTCATCGGGAGACGCGCGGTGTGGGGATTCGTATTGGCGATGGTATCCGCAGTCTTGTTACTGTTAAATGCGGCAGCGTTGCTCTCGCCAGGTTTCTGGGGACCGCCGACCAACTGGTCTGCGATCTTCTGGTGGCTAGCGGGTTTAGGACAATCGATCGCGACGCTGATAGGTCTCATCGCCGGATTCACCGTGATGACTGGCGGAATCATGATGGTGATGAGGAGAGGCGCGCTGGGCGCTTCGCTCGCTCTGCCGTTCGCCGTGATCAGCTTCATCATCGGAGGAGGATTCGTGGCAGGAGCCGTTCTCGGAATCGTCGCAGGAATTCTCGGCGCGGTCGGGAGATAAGTGTCTTGTCGTGATGCGACACGGACGTACCTGTCTTTGAGATCGCCAATTGAGTGAGCCTACAATATAAGCAAAAGAACCGTCAACTCACGCCAGTCGAGTCTATGAACCGGTGCGTTGTTGAATCTTCTCTGCCTATCATGAACTTCTGATCTCATTGACGTTGACGTGTACGTGCAACGCGACCCTCGATTTTCTCACTGTTTGGACACTGCGAAGCTGAGGCATGATGATTCAAGCAATAAGTCATGACGAGACCAACTATTCTGGCAGGCGGAAAAATGTCAATGGAATCTTTCGAGTATTATCGCGACGCGAGCGGATTCTGGAGAGTCAAGAACGTGAAAAGACGCCGCCGCTCGACAATCTAGCGTGCAGGTAAGCCTTCTCAAACCGAATTCAGGCGTGAATCTCGACTGTATCTCCGTCAGATAGCGTGTGGCCGATCCCAACACGTTCTCCCGGATAGCTCACGCTCTCTCCCCACACTCGTGCATACTTGAACTGGCGAAAGAGCGCGCTGTGAATCAGCCGGCTCAACTCGCCAACTGTTGTTCCGCGTCTCACTATGAAGGGCTCAGGTGAAGGTGCGGGTGCATTGGGTTCTTTCGTGTACACACGCGCTATGTGTAGTTTCTCGAAAAGTCTCCTTCCAAGCTCGGACAATCCGACCCGGGTAAGGCAAGAAGTAACGAGGACTTCCATGTTGGAACCCACCTTTTCGAGGAGTCTTCGACAGTTCTCGGCTGCGTTGGGGAGGTCTGCTTTGTTGGCTAGTATTATGGTGGGCTTGTAGGTGAGATTGGTTTCGAAGATGACGTCCTCTACGTCATCGAGCGTGATGTCTCCCGTAGTGCGAACCACAGCGTTCGTAATCCCATAGCTATTTAGCAGCGAGACAACTTGGCCGCGAGTGCACCCGACTAGGCGGCCTGCGGTGAGGAGCTGTACCCCGCCGGCCCGAGTCTTGACGACGCTAACATTCGACTCCAACCTGGTGGGAGTCACCTGTGAACGAGCGAGCTCGGCGAGGATGAAGTCAAGTTGTACGACGGGATCAGCTCCAAGGTCTACCATTACGACCAAGCCATCACAATTCCGTACGATGTCTACAGAGCCTTCCTGAAACGTGAACCTTCCTTCTTCAGTCGGAACAAGGGCGGGAAGCTCGATGAGTTGAAACTGTAGATCTTCGAAGTTCATCATTCCGGGCACGCTTTCCTTGGTCGCGTACGGATACGTCGTGATGACAGGTCTCGCTGCCGTAACAGCGGTCAGCAGGCTGCTTCGTCCAACTTTTGTCAGACCCACGATGGCGATTTGTGCCGCGCCTGCTTTCTGTATCACCCGTTCAGTGACTCTGCCGGATCCGCGTCGGTGCTTGGTTTCAACCTCAGCGCGCAGGAGAGCGATCTTCCGTTTTATCTGCGCGCGAAGACGCTCGTTTCCTTTGTGCTTCGGAATTGCCGACAGGAATTCCTGCAGTGCTGGAATCTTCTCCTTTGCCGTCCGGGCCTGCTGAGCTTTGTTCCACTTCGCCTTGGCTTCCGCTGTCAGATTCGCAGGCAACGAGCATCTGGTGAATAAACAGAGCTGGATTCGGAAAAACCTTCACAAACCACTAACCGCAGCGACTGGTGGTGCCGGAAACCTATCTCTGTAGAAAACGCAGGACGGGCAAGAAATGTGAGTACCTTTAAATACAATCCCAGCGTTAACGCGTCGTCAACAAGTCAAGGAGCATTAGAATCCCATAATGGCGGAAGTCTGCTCGACGTGCGGCCTCCCGAAGGATCTTTGTGTTTGCGGCACCATCAGCATGGAACAGCAGCTCGTTAAGGTCCGTCTTGAAACACGAAAATGGGGCAAGCCGACCACGGTCATCGAAGGAATTGACGCCAAGAGTGTCAACCTCGGCGACTTGGCTGGGAAGCTGAAGAGTTACTGCGCGTGCGGCGGAACGGCGAAAGACAACTTGATAATGCTTCAAGGCGACCATCGCGACAAGGTCCGCAAGCTCTTAGTGCAATACGGCTTTCCTGAGGCAAGCATCGAGATACACTAGGGTAGTCAAGGGAGGGCCACGGTGAACCGTTTCATCGAGGTAGTTAAGGCGCTAACGCGTCGCGGCCAGTCATCTGTAGCGTGTCCACGGTGTGGAACGCTAAACATATTCAAGTCCACAGGGATGGACGGGTGGATGCTGCCTCCGCTGTATTTGTGTAAGGAGTGCGGATACGCGGGAAGGCTCGTTCTGGAGGTTGACAAACGCGACCTCGGTCCTGCGAAAAAGGAGGATCTTGACGCCTCAGAACATTGACGTGCCAATCACGGAACGTTAATATTCCTCAGCCTAGAAGAGTGAGCTCGCATCCTGTACTCGATGCGGAGTAACTTACCACGCCCAATGCCCACGCAAACCGACGCGCACGAATGGCTTTCCGAGGACTGACCGTATGCGTCGCCTTTCTCCTGATGATAGGCTTGGGTGCAGGTCTCGCGCAAGCCCAGGCCAACCCGGTCGACCGGTCTGAGTCTGTGGTCTTGAGCACGGGCAGCTGGTTCCTCGTATCGAGTGACAGAGAGTCGCTGCAGTTAGTCGAGATTGAGGGGAACCTTTCTACTGCGAGGTTCTTGTCTCCTGAGCGTTATCCGACGCATAGCTTCAGCTTGACTTCTGATGCCGAGAGCCACTACTCCATCAGGCTGACTTTCGATCACCCATCAGAGTACAGGGTATCGATTTTGGTCATTGAGAGCAACGGGACGAGACGGGAAAGATCCTCGTACTATCTCTCCTCAGGTCAGCTTCTCGTTGCGGTCGAGCTTGATTTCAAGGCATCTGACCCTGCCGCTGCCTACGTCAGCCGTAGTGCCTGGGAAAGCTTTCTGGATTGGACAGAAAGATTCGGAGACGCATTCCCGTTATGGGTCAAGCTTCTGTATGTTTTCCTCGGAGTGCAGTTCACGCTCGTAGGCTTCAAGTGGATCAGGTTCGAGAACTGTGTAAGGGAGGATTCACTCCCGTCGAGATTTGACAGAGGAAATCTGGTCTACCTGTGGAGCGAGGTCTTCTGGAAGTTCTTCCTGACAGCATTTCTCGCAATAGCCGTGGCGATGGGCGGCCAACTCATTCTACTGTCACTATTGAAATTCATGTTTCTTGTGCAAGTGAGCATGCTGAGCCTCTGGGATCTCTACGTTCTCGGGTTCGCCGCAGGAATAGCTGCTATCGCCTACGTCTTGAAGTTCCTGCTAGAGAAGTCGTTTGACCTGAAACCACTTTTTCAGGACTGAACGAAATGGATCCGAAACAGAGACTCCATACGGGAGAAGACAAGACGATCGAATACCTTTTCGGAGCACAGGTCCCGTGGTGGGCCAGGCATGAATGGCTGCGAAGGTTCTTCTGTCTTCCCCTCACGGCTGTCGACAAAAACTACGGCAAATGGAAGAGGGCAAGAGTTTCCCCGAGGCGATTTCGGCGCCTACGAGAACAACTCGACCGGCAGTATCCTCCACAGATATACTCCGCAGAAAATCTGATCGGGCGCGAAAAGGAGTTCAACCTGCTCCTTGACGCATTCAGGCTGCATGTCCTCAGACATCCAGTGCTCGAGAAACTCTTCACGAAAGAGGAGTTACCCAAGGCCTTCTGTCTCAGCGGACAGAGCGGCACCGGAAAGACGTTTCTCACAATGGTCTGCCTGAAACAGATGCTACTTGAGGGCCACTCGAACGGAGTCCTTGTTTCACCAATCATAGTCAGAGGTTCAGACGTATACTCGGAGTTCTACGGCCGAAGCACAAAACAGTTGGGCAAGATACTTGATCATGCAGCCTCGACACCATCGGTCGTGTACATTGACGAGTTTCAGAGCTTCGGCAAGAAGGTGAGGGGCGAGACTGGCACCGAGATGGAAGACACGAGAGTTCAAGATGAGCTGAACCGATGGCTCGACAAGGTGGGCTCTGGGCGCTCAAGGACGCTTGTCTTGGTTGCAACCAACGCGTACGAGCAGACTCGCGAAGACATCAGGAGACGCATGACGCGTATCGATCTAGATTCAGGCATCACTCGCGAGATGCTTCTCGCTCTGATAGAGGATTCCCTTAAACGTGAAGGCTGGAAAGGCGTCGCTCCAATAGAAATCATAGAGGTACTCGAACACGAGGCCACGATAAGACGGAGAGGTTCCATAACGCCAAATGACGTCAGGTCGGTGTTCAGAGAGGTCAAGAAGGCTAGGGAGACTCCGCTTCTGGAGACGCTCCGCAAGAACCTGAGTTTCTCCATCCGGCAGCTCCCCGTAAGCAAGCACAAAGTGAAGATCGAAGAGTTCATCGCCGCATCCAAGAACATGAAACTCTATTCGGAGCAGGAGAAGTCGCGCGAGGTAATGGACGCGGTATACCTTATCCGCCCAAAGGAGACCAGAGACGAAATCGGCGGGCTCCACGACATCAAAGACCGCATACTGAACCAGATCTCGCTGGCGTTTAACCCGAAAATGGCCGAACTAGGCTACGACTCGAACTGCAGATTCCTGCTACTTGGCCCCCCGGGAACGGGGAAGACTCTGCTAGCACTCGTCGCCGCCGCAGAGAACGATGTCGCCTTCATCAAAGTTCGAGGGGGCGAGTTGATGAGCGGCGCCTCCTACCACGGCGAGCCAGAGCGAAGAGTGAAAGAACTCTTCGGATTGGCAAGGCAACGCAGCCCGTGCATACTCTTCCTCGATGAGGCAGACGCGATCTTCTGGGGCGGAGACTCGACAAGCAACAAACTGCTCGCTCAAATCAAGTCCGAACTTAGTGAGCTCAGACCCAGGGACAGAATCGTAGTGATAGCAACATCGAACAAAGAGGAACTGATTGACAGAGCGACCAGAGACAGATTCGAGCCCCATGTTTACACAGTGCCGCCTCCTCAGAACGACGATGAATGGAACGAGGTCGTGGAGATACATCTTCGAAGGATCAAACCATACCTTGCCGCAGACGTGGAGGCGCGAAAGATCACGCGGATGTTCAGGCGCGAGCGAGTGCTGAGCCCCAGAGGAGTGGCAGAAACCATCACAGAAGCCCATAGGCTGTGGGCATCAGAAATCAGCGCGGCGACCGAACTAAGAACGGCCACGGACGACGGAAAGAAAGCTGCCGTCTTGGCAAAATACGGAGCGGACCTAGACAGAATCGAGAAGATACTTCCCAGAGCAGGGGATGGGCCATCACTCCTACACCAAGTGCAGCCAAACAACTACAGGTTGACTTTGAAACACTTTGAGTGGGCACTGAACTCCCTCGAGACGCTTGAAGACAAACATGCTCGAGATCTGACGGAGTCATTGATTCTTCCGCGGGCGATGCCAGGCGTCGCATACGGACTCTACACCACTTCACACGGGATCGGCGGCATCTTGGCGGTCCAGTGCAGCGTGAGACCGCTGACGGCGGGAGAACGGCAAGTATCGGTCACCGGACAAGCAACATCCGCCGTGATGGGTCAAGTCGCCGTTCCCGACGATTCTGTTCTTCAGAGCGCAGAGAACACAGTCGAGGCAGTCAGGGGGTGGCTTTGGAGCACCGCCAAGATTGACCTGGAGGGTGTACACATCCACTTTCAGATGCGAAGTCTATCGGAGGGCGCGCCAGGACAAGGGGTATCAGGGCCGAGTGCAGGGTTAACAATGTTGACCGCACTGGTGTCCGAGCTGGCAGATATTGGATGCCCGTCTTCGAGGGTAATGACCGGTACTATCGGCATCAAACTGGATGTGGGACCAGTTGGCGGCCTCGGCGGCTACGGCTCGGAAACTGGCAAGCTCGTAGGGATCCTAAAGACCAAGAGGGTACGTATCACCGATCTTTTCGTGCCCAAGGTCAACTATGAAAAGGCGCGTGACGAAATGAATGTGTTGCATGAAGAGGAAGTCAGGGTCCACCCGGTGAGTTCAGCGCGCGAAATGTGGCACACAATGTTTGGCCTTGACGAAACCGCTATTCTTGAGAGAATAGGGCTTAAGATGATGCAGCGAAACTTGGGAAGGAAAGAAAAAAGGGACGATAACGGACTGCCTGCCTAGACGTTCAGCTTCAGCGACTCTTTGAGGCCTTTGTATCTGTTGCGGACGGTGACTTCAGTCACATTCGCGACTTCAGCGATCTCCTTCTGCGTCTTCTTCTCTTGCTCAAGAACGCAAGCGACGTACAGGGCTGCGGCGGCAAGACCCATCGGGTCTTTGCCCGCAACGATGCCCTTCTTCCTCGCTTCGTTTATGATGTCCATCGCCCGCCGCTGAGTCGGCATACTGATGGCGACCTTCGTCGCTATCTTCGAGACACACTTGACCGGATCCTCGACAGGCATCCTCAGGTCGAGTTCCCTGACTAGGAGGCGATAGCATCGAGCCACATCTTTCTTGCGTATACGAGTAGCCGCGGCCAGATCCTTGAGCGTTCTCGGCGTCTCAGAGAGTCTGCATGCAGCATAAAGGGAGGCTGCAGCTATTGCAGCGATGGATCTTCCTCGAACAAGCCCGCTCTCAAGCGCTTTCCGATAGATCACTGCGGCTCTCTCCTTGATCGGATTCGGGATGTGAAGCTTGTCAGTGAGTCTGTCAAGGTCAGCCATTGCCTGAGCAA
>Ga0209725_1001533_pt1 | contig 12927 bp, 19 predicted proteins | sample I18A1metaG_FD_184145 | JGI IMG/M metagenome (GOLD analysis project Ga0209725, IMG submission 184145) | Lake sediment bacterial and archeal communities from Gulf of Boni, Indonesia to study Microbial Dark Matter (Phase II) - ​I18A1 metaG... | ecosystem: Environmental > Aquatic > Freshwater > Lake... | reverse complement strand
GTTTTGGCAGATGCGCCTGTCGCGACTATAATCGATCTAGCTTCGAACGTTTGATCTTGAACCATGACCTTAAACGGTCTCTTCGAGAAGTCGACGCCCGTGGCCTCGCCGTTTATGAATTCTGCTCCAACACGTTCTGCTTGAGATCTCATCCTATCCATCAACTCGGGGCCTGGAACGGGCTCTGGAAATCCCGGGTAGTTTTCAACTTCTGTCGTCAAGATAAGTTGGCCGCCAGGTTGGTTGCCCGCAATAACCAATGTCTTCAGGCTTTCTCTACAAGTGTAGATGGCGGCTGTGAGACCAGCCGGACCAGACCCGAGAATTAATACATCGTGCATCTGAAGCACCTACCCATACCATAGTCCTATCTTAGCCAAAACTCTTGCCAGACACAGCTGGAACACAGTCTTAGAGAGAAAACGGGAACCAGCTAAGGGCACCTAGTCTCACGGCGGCGCCTCAGGAATGAATCCCTGCTTCATCAGCAATTGGGTTTCATCTCTCGCCCGCCTTATCGTTTCGAGAGCTATATCGTAGAATTCTTTTCTACTCTTCTTCGCTCGAGCTATTCCCTGCTCAACAGCTTTCGTAGCGACCGCTGCCGCCTCTCTCGGAAAGACCTCCCAGTCATCCATAGTAGGAATTATGTAGTCTTCCTTGAGTCCCCTATCTTCAGCCAACTTGGCCAGCTCCGTAGCTGCCGATATGCACATTTCATCTGTGATCGTCCTAGCTTTGGCGTCAAGCGTTCCTCTGAAGATTCCCGGGAATCCGAGTGAGTTGTTCACTTGATTCGGAAAGTCTGAACGGCCTGTTGCAACTATTCTTGCGCCCCCTTCCTTGGCTTCCCATGGCCAGATCTCAGGGATTGGATTGGCGCAAGCGAAGACTATAGCGTCATCATTCATCAGTCTAATCATGTCAGGCGTTATTACACCCGGCCCAGGTCTTGACATGGATAGGCATGCGTCCGCCCCCTTCAAGGCCTCCCTCATTCCGCCCGTTCTGCCTTCCTTATTCGATTTCAAGCACATGTTCCATTTCTCTGGGAATTTCTCTTTCAGTTCGGTTCTTCCAGGATGGAGTGTGCCCTTGCTATCCACCATAATGATGTTGCCGGGGTTCACTCCTGCAGCTATCATTACTCTGGATACGGCTATGTTTGCAGCTCCAGCGCCTATCATGGCAACTTGAACCTGATTCAGCTTTCTGCCTGTGAATTTCACCGCATTCATGAACCCGGCGACTACGACTGTAGCTGTTCCTTGCTGATCGTCATGCCAGACTGGGATGTTCATCTCTTTTCTTAATCTGTCGAGTATGTAGAAGCATTTCGGCTGTTCGATATCTTCAAGGTTTATTCCTCCGAATGATGGCTGAAGCCATTTCACCACTGTTATAATCTCATCTGGATTCTTTGTGTCCAAGCAGATTGGGAAGGCGTCGACGCCGCCGAGATACTTGAAGAGAAGAGCCTTACCTTCCATGACTGGGTAGCCTGCTTCAGGACCGACGTCGCCTAAACCGAGAACTCTCGTGCCATCCGTAACTACTGCAACAGTGTTCCATCGATTCGTATATTCATAGACGAGACCCATGTTGCCTTTTATAGCCTTGCAGGGTTCAGCTACGCCCGGTGTATACCATATAGCGAAGTCATCGAATGTTCTCACCGGAACTTTAGAGACGACTTCTATCTTACCTCTATAGTATGGATGATATTTCAACGCCAATTGCGCGGGAACGTATGCCTTCTTAAGGAGTTCTTCCGTCGAAACCATTCTTCATTCTCTCTTGAGTGTTCAATTTAGGGGGTTCTTATAGTTACTCGACATCGAGATTATAAGTCTAGCAGAAAACTTAAATCGGTCAGACTCTTCTGCCTCAGAAGAGTAATATCTCAAGATCCAACTTAACCGGAATAGTGGAAGAATGCTGACAGCTCAAGAATTGGTCAGATTGGGCTTCACAATCATCATCGTAGGATTTGCAATAGCCTTCGTCGCTGTGCTCTTGGCGGCCATTCGAAGTGGTACATTTGGCGGGAAGGTGAAAGGCGGAGGAGCCATCTTAATCGGGCCTATCCCAATCGTCTTCGGAACCGATAGAGAATCGATGAAGATCATATTGATCCTAGCTATTATACTCACTGTGATCCTCGTGGCTGTTACAATCGTCCCTTGGATTTTGCTTAGATAGGAGGCTGTTTGATGCCAGTTAGAGATTGCGAGATCTGCCGAAGGAAGAGTACGATGTATGTTTGCCGCGAGTGTGGGAGAGAGATCTGTGATAGCTGTTTCTATGTTCCCGGCTGGCTTTGCATGGAATGCTACGGTCGCGCAGCAGCGAAGCATCCTGAAGTGCATGTTGACAGGTTTGAAGTGGAGGGTGTGCCGCTTGCGTTCAAACTGTTCATGGTCGGGTTCTTCGTAATCTTCGTAGGAATCATGTTGATTATGATTGCTTCACTACTCTCTCCGGGATCGAATGTGAGTGGAGGCGGAATCTTTCTTATCGGTCCTATTCCCATAGTCTTCGGCTACGGACAACACTCGGCATGGATGATAGCTTTCGCAGTGATTCTAACGATAGTTGCAGTCGTATTCTTCTTTCTCTCATGGAAGAGAGCGAGATAAACCGGCTAGAGCTTGATGTATTGCGAGATAAACTGAAGCAGATCTCCACCTAGAAGAAGCAATGTTCCTTGAGCTAAACATAGGAGACCTATAGTAACCGCAACAGGGGGCCACGAGAGGAGGCTACCCGCAGAGTGTAAAATATCCTCAGCGAATTTGAAAATAAGATAGACCGGTAGTGCCACGACTATGAAGATAACAAGCATAACTGCGGTACCTAACTGCCCGAAGTATGCGTTCGCGTAATACAGTGCGATTATGCCGGATGCAAGTGCTACCAGCGCCGCCCAACGAAGGTTCTTTAGAGGCTTCAAGAAGAGAGAGAGCCCGACAGCCACCAAGAGCACAAGTGTGACGATACCCGAAGCGTTCTTGAGGAATGACAATGTAGCTGTCGCCAAGGCAACTATCCCTATGAAGACCCCGATAAATGATACGACTGAGCCTAGGCTTCGAGAGATTCTACCGAAGAGCCATGACAGCGAAAAAATGCCGCTGATGATCAAGATGTGTGGGACATAGCTGAGCAGAATAGTAACATTCATGAATCCATCATCCACTCTTCAAAATACTACTTGCAATATAATATAGAGCTATTCGCCAGCAGCAATGACTTGATAGCTAAGATGTGGAAAGTACGATGGAATGACGAATTCTCGCTAAGCCTCTTCCTCAATCTCTTCGGCCGCTCTATCAGCCCTCGATCCTTTTACTGCCTTCACGACAAGTGGCTTCCTAACAGGATGGTCAGCTCTACTCAACGCACTTTGAGGATTATACTTTATGGCAGGCTCCTCAATTTTCTGGACGAGATAGCCTGGAACCGCGACCACTCTATTTCCAATCGCGATATGACCGTGGGAAATCAGCTGCCGAGCCTGATGGATCGACTTCGAGAGCCCAGCTCTGAAAACTATCGTTTGCAGCCTTCTCTCAAGTAAACCTCTAATATCCAAGTCAAGGACGTCGTCTATGGATGCCTCTTCCGAAAGGACTGCTACTCTGCTAAGTTTCTGGAGGTATTCTTTCTCAGCCTTCACACTTTCTGATTCGCTTCCAGCCAAGAGCGATCTAGCGATACCTCTAATCTGTGAAAGCATCGTCTTGTATCGCCAAAGTTCACGCTTATTTCTTAAGCCGTACTCACCTATGAGCTTCAATTCAGCCTCTATCTGATCTCTACGCCAAGGATGTCTAGGTGTCTCATACTTCTTTCGCTTCTTTCTAGGGTCGCCCAACTCAGTTCGCCCTCGACTACTTCTTCTCCTCTCTCGCAGCAGCTCTTGCAGCCGCGATCAAGAGCTTCTTCCTGACACCGACGGCCTTCCCCATCCTTCCTGTCGTCCTAGTTCTTTGACCTCTAACCTTCAACCCCAGTGAATGGCGGATGCCTCTCCAAGTTCGAATATCCTTCATGAAATCTATGTCAGATTTAACCCTCAAAGCCAAGTCAGGGCCGACAAAATGTAGGTCTCTCCCAGACTCCAAATCCTTCCTCCGGTTCAGGAGTCTAGAAGGTATTCCATACTTCGTAGGGTCAGCGATAATATCCTCTATCTTCTCAACTTCAGACTCTGTAAGGTTCCCAATCCTCATCTCAGCCTTAAGATCAGCAGCCTTAGCGATAGCGTTTGCTAGGCTCACGCCGACACCTCTGATCTTCGTGAGACCATAGATCAACTTCCTAGCCCCATCTAGATCAGTCCCGCCCAACCTAACTATGTGTCTGAATTCTCGTGACACGAAGCATCCACCGTGCTAACTACGGAGAACAGAGAAAGTTATTTAAGGTTTCTTATGGTAATGGACGGTTTTCCGGCGGAGAAAGAAGCATCAGCAGACTTCACAATATTGGCGTTTTCTTCTTTTCATATTGATCTATGAAGCTTTTCAGAGTCTTGTATGCATCCTCAAACCTGGCGAGAACCAGAGTCTTCGTCTCATCGCATCCTTCGATTTTGGCTAGAGATTCTTCCAATCTGATCATCGTATTGAAGAGTTTCACCTGCTCTGTCTTCAAGACTAGGAGGCCTCTATCCGCTGGCGGAATCTTCTGATACAGTGTTTGCCTCTGCACTATTCTCAACTCATTCTCTTCAATGCCTTTCTTCTGCTCTTCAGCCGCCAGTATCCGCTGGCATCACGATAGAATGAGTCGCCCTCACTCATGGAGATAATCCCTCCAGTTGTCTATCTTTCAAACCTTTCACTTCGGCAAATTCTTCGATCACCCGCTCCTTCGAGAGACGGTCACGTCTTTCGATGCCATGCTCTCGCTCTTTCCTCGGAGATATCTTCGGCAGCCGACTCACTAACGTCATTGGGTTACTCCGGTATATGACTCGAGTGTTACTGATGCATCGAAGTCTTTGTGACAAGTATCGTACCCCATGATGACGCTCTGCCTGAAGCGGCATCAGAAACAAACCCTTTAACGAGAACAAGTCTAAGAGAGGTAATAAAGCGATTTGCCAATAGGAGGCTATTCCTCTTCAAAATCGAAACTCTCCTATCACTATACCGCTCTCTCCGAAGGAGGAAACGCGCTTGAGAAGAACCCGTGACACAGCCTCTCCCGTTCCCTCTCCAAGACGAGCTGAGCTTTCGAGAGCCCTAGCTATTATTGAGAGGTCATATCGCAGCAGGCCCTGGTCGAGAGGAATGGATTCTTTTGAGGTTTTGGTTGGAACTGTTCTCTCGCAGAACACGAATGATAGGAATTCGATGCTAGCTTTCAGGAGGTTACAGAGAAGGTTCAAGATTCGGCCGGAGGTTTTGGCGAAGGCGAAAGAGAGAGATATTGCCGCGTGTATTCGTCCGGCTGGGCTTTACAATATGAAAGCTCCAAGGATAAAACGCATCGCTCAAGAGCTCTTAGAGAAGTATAACGGAAAGCTGGACGATATTCTTAGAATGCCTAGAGTTGAAGCGCGAACGAAGCTTCTGGAACTTCCGGGCGTCGGCTTCAAGACCGCGGATGTTCTCCTATCCTTTGTAGCGGGTAGAGAAGTTCTTCCCGTTGACACTCACATTGCTAGAATAGCGAAGAGGATCGGCGTCGTCGGTAATAAGGCCGAGTATGAAGAGATTAGAATCGCGCTTGAGAGCCTTGTAAGCTCCGAGAAGAGAGGAAGAACTCACTTAGCTCTAATTAAATTCGGAAGGACGATCTGCAGAGCTAGGAAGCCGCTCTGCCCTAGATGCCCAATCCTCAGACTCTGCGCCTATCCAGCAAAGACGGTCAATATTGATTGACTTCGCAGGGCGCTATAGAAATCGTGACCTCTAAAACTACTTTTAGGAAACTAACAAAGATCTATATTTAATCGAAACGATCAAACTGAGGATGTCAAGGAGGAGCCTCGTTTGATGGAAGATAAACTCAAGGCAATTTCAGAAAGAGCTGCCAAGTACTTCGAATCGGATTTCAACTGCGCGGAGTCGGTTTTGATGAGCTTGACGGAATCAATTGGCGTAAGAAGTGAGCTAATCCCTAAGATTGCGACTCCCTTTGGCGGTGGAATCGGAAGAAGAGGGTCGATTTGTGGCGCCGTCACTGGCGGAGTCATTGCGATTGGCCTGAAATTTGGTCGATCTGAGGCGAAAGACACCAAAAGAAGAGAAGAGTCGTATCAGAAGGCGTTAGAACTCTTCAAGAGATTCGAGACGGAATTCGGTAGCGCTCTATGCTATGACTTGATCACGCTTGACCTTACGACTCCGGAAGGAAGAAAGAGGATCAAGGCGGTTAGACTTGAGAAGTGCATAAGCTTCGTTCGAGCCGCGGCAAGGAATGCAGCTCGACTAATGGAGTAAAAGGTGAGGATGGGAAAAGAAGGCTTGAGCATCTGCTGAAGGCAAGTTCTAAACACTACTTTTTCTTCTTCTTTTTCGCGGCCTTTATCGGCTTCATCGCTACCCCGCAGCATACAAGGTCGCATGGTGCGCATCCACAGGGATCATCGACGAAGACTACAACACCGCACTCCTCACACTTGAACCTGTCTCCTTTCGAAACCAATTTCTCAATCACCTCCTCGGCTTGTTCAGAATCCAGTAAATTATTGACCTCTGACGCGACTCTTATCTCTTCGCCAACCTTTGTATCTTTCCAGGAGTGGTACGTCATCAGGCATGTTCGCTATAGTGTATTGAGGAAGAATTTGAACTCAAGGTATGGCGCCGGGAGTGGGATTTGAACCCACGCGGCCCGTGAGGACCACAGGCTCTCGAGCCCCTCTGTCTCCAGGCTTAGGCTTATTTGGTTTTGATCTGCCCCGTACCAGGCTCGGGAATCCCGGCAGATAGAAGATAAGGTTTCAAAGGTTCGTTATAGAGGTTTTGAGGTTTTGCTCCTCCACATTCGGGGGTAGGTTTCAGCCGGCATGATCACTCGAACCGTTTTAGCCGCGAGTCCTTTCTCTTGATCCATTATCTGCTCTGTCGACAGTAGCGCTTTAGCTAAGGCTACGATCTCGCCCTTCAATGTGAATAGGGCAACAGGTGCTTTCTCAGCTATATGTGAGTCAAGTTTGACCATTCCAGGTATGGCGAGGTCGGCGCCGTGGCAGATAGCATCAACCGCAGAATCTCTCACATAGATTTTCGGGACGTATTCGAAAGCTTCCTCCATCGGTTTGACGATCGCTCTGAGCAGAATCTCATCCTTGGTCTCCTTGAATGAGGCGAATGCGTTCAGCACATCGTATAGCGTATAGAGGTTCTTCTCTTCGGTGAATGGACCGGCTCTTGTTCTTCGAAGTTCAGCCATGTGAGCTCCCGATCCCAAGACTTCACCTATGTCGGATACAAGCTTTCTGACGTATGTTCCAGCTTGACACCCGACCTTGAAGAGCACCCGCCTCCCATCGATCTCGAGGATATCGATACTGTAGATCCTCCTCTTCCTGATCTCACGTTTGACTGAAGCTCTCAAAGGAGGCTTCTGATAGATCTCACCAGCGAACTCTCGAATGATAGACTCAACCCTACCGCTTGGGATATCCTCATGGAGTTGCATTAAGCAGACGTACTCTTTACCTGAAAGCAAGAAGGCTTGAACGATCTTTGTAGCATCCTCAAGTGCGATAGGGAGCACACCGGTGACTTTCGGATATCTCCAGCCGACTAGGCTTCTAGAGTTCCGCCGTGCCCGGCATGCTGAAGGCCGAGGATCTTCTTAACCCAAGCAACAACCTCATGACTCGAAGGACCTGGAGGCTTATCCAGATTGATCAATCCAAATCGCATGTGAAGTTCAATCGGACGATTGTATGGGTCAAATCCATAATTCGGATCTGTCTCAACGTCTGCTCTCGTCACGAGTTCTCTTTCCAATTTCCAAGGAGGAACTTTCTCCACAACCAGCCACCGTATAGAACAGAACTAACGCTTCGCCCAATAAAAGCATATGAATACCAAATCTTCTGTACTTGGCAGTCTCTCATCCCACTCAGCAGCCACATTTGGGCTTATAGCAAAGGGCGACTAAGCCTCGATGCGTTTGGGAACAAGGACTTCCAAGCTGAGAAGCGTCCCATAAGCCAGCCTAGCATTATAGCTCCAAACAGATAGAAGATGAGTGGCAAAAAATTCAGGAAAAGGCAGACAGGCGGCTAAGAATACAGCCTGTGGGCTTGGAGGCCTTGACCGAGCCCAAGTCTTTCTCTCCCGACCCGGGCGAAACGTGCAGACGATAAAAAGCGGACGATTACGACGACCGCTAAAAAGGCTGAAAGAACACGAATGATAGAGGTATCGAGCATGTTTATCACCCAATTTTTCCCTTTTTTACAATTAAGTGCCCGGCTGGTGATTTGGCGTGTTCGCAATAAAAGTTTTATTAGATCTGTTCTGGTTTAGATTCTTGGATTTCGATTCTTGGATAATCCCCTTTGTTGTCGAAGGAACGATTGGGCAATTCATTCAAGAACAGAGTACTCTAAGATATTAAGACAGAATTAATGGGTTGATGGATATGAAAGCGGATGCGGCAACTGAAAAAGCGGTGATGAAAATCGTACAGGATTTAAACGATGGCTGCGCCAGCAGGGATGTTCAGCGAGTTCTCGGCCTCTTTGCCACTGATGCTGATGTAGTCTATCTTGGGTTCGAGGAAGGCGAGAAAGTGATTGGACACAATGAGTTGGAGGGCTTTGTTAGGCGTCTTTTCTCAAGTACGGCCATCTCTTTTGAATGGAGGTGGCATTTAGTTTCCATGGAGGGTTCAGTTGCATGGGTTGTTGCGGAAGGTTTGTATCACGCGAAGACTGCAGACCAGCACGTAAGCGGTCCTTATCGCGTTACAATGGTGCTCGTGAACAGAGGAGACAAGTACCTCATTATGCATTTGCATGATTCGCAGCCAGTAACGGCATGTAAATGAGCTAAACTAAGATTCTCAGCAACAACTACGTATGTGAGGTTGGGTTTTGCCCACGAGAAGTTATGAGATATGCCGGAACAGGTAGTAAACTTTTGTTTGCATTAGAAAACCCAAACTGGCCATATTACCATTTCAATCTTCAAGCCTTAAAACAGCAACCGAGCCTAAGCCAAGATGTATTCACAAAAATGAGTGGAAAGGAAATTGCTGAGTGATGCCGGGGGCGGGATTCGGGCCCGCGACCTCTGGACATCAGGCGCACTTATGCCCATTTCGTTATCCAGATTATGAGACCGGAGTTGAATAAGATCCCAGCGATATCATGAACCTAAGTCCCTCAAAGCATTCGCGGTCCAACTGAACCGAGGGTAATAGAAAATTGACAGCACTATCAGCGTAAATGCAATCACGGGAGTAGTCAAACCGCAGAAACCGGCCAACCTCACTATGACAATGCGTTTCAGATCCGACGAGGCACGCCCTCGTTCAACTCGATATTTATGCTATCGATCGCAAGATGGCCTTAACGCGTCAAGATATAGTTTCTCCATGCTTGCTGTAGATTCCGCCGGAAAACGGAAACATCGAAAACCAGATTGACGAAGAGGCGCTTCAATATCCTAGTGAGGAGCATGAAGTAGTTGGGCGAGACGCTCAAGAAGTTCAAGAGCTATCTGAGTGACCGGTGCGGACAGCATCTCGACAAGATATTTCGTAACGAACTCTTTCGAGGGCGCAATGACTATGCTCGGAGTGATCGTGGGCGCATGGGCTTCAGGCGCAATCAATCCAAGAGTGATAATAGGCATCGGGTTGGGCAAGTTTAGCTATGGGTATCTCAGGTTCCTCGGGCGCATGTATGGCTGAGAGAGCGGAGAGGAAGAGGCGGCTTGACAGATTGAAGAGAGCGATGTTGACAGATCTTGGCAAGACTATGCTTGGGAAGGCGTCTCGTTTCGCTTCAGTCTGGACAGCTCTCGTTGACGCTGTCTCTCCGTTCATTGCGGCGGTAATCTCTATGCTACCTTTCTTTTTGGCGTTAGCCAATCTGATTCCAGCAAGTGCTGGTATCATCTCCGTTATCCTCATTATGAGTGTGATATTCAGCCTTGGGATATTCCTAGGTCGAATATCGAAAGAGAATATGTTGTTGTCTGGAGCCAGAACCTTGGCTGCCGGAATCTTAACGGCAGTCATCACAGCCCTAGTTGCAAGCACATAATCTAGACGTGGAATAGAGAGTTGATTCCAAAACAGAGCATCTAGTCCTTCAGGTCTTCTTTTCTCTCGGTCTGCGCTTTTTGGGCTTCTCGACTTCCGGAGGCTTCTCAACCTTCAAAGTCTTCCCCATAGCCTTCGCAACTTCCTCATCTGTAGCCCCTTTCTTGACGTCGATCTTCTCATCTGTGACTTCCAAGTGCTTCACATTGGTCCTCCTCCGTTTTACGCCGGTCAACTGTTGAGGCCCTGTAACCAAAACGAAGTTCTTGTCGATCACATCTACTATTACACATTTCTTTCCAGATTCTCGACCGGCTGCCTTGAGGCATACTCTTCCAACTTCTATAGCTGGCATTTAAGACTCATCTCCTACGTTGCCTCCCAATGTAGTCACTGATGATGTTCTTAAGAATTTTGATACTCTCTTCGAGGGGAAGGAGACTTGTATCCATTATCAAGTCGTATATCGAAATGTCTCCAATGTCGATGTCGTAATACTTCTCGTATCTCTCCCTCTCAGCATTCTCCCTAAGAACGGTTTGAGCTCTAGCCTTCTCTAAGTCAACTGAGTCCCTTTCAGCTATTCTCTTAATCCTAACATCTTCAGGAGCGGTTAGAAAGATCTTGAGATCAGCCTTTTCTTTCGCCATCCAACCCGCCAACTGCCCGTCTACAATAACGTCTCCTTTCTCTGCTTCCCTCTTGGTCCTCTCATCTATCATACGGTCCATCTCAGGATCATCGGCTGTAATTTGAATCAACTCTTCCATCGAGACTCCTTTGTCTTTCGCGATTTCTCTGAAGAGTTGGCCTGCGGAAACATATCTAAGCCTGAATTCCTCAGCCAAGGCCTTCGCGTAGGTTGATTTTCCGCTCCCATGTAGTCCACTTACAGTCACTACAAGAGGCATTCGCATTCGACTCCGGGAGCTGGCTCAATCCTCTGGGTTGATCCCTAAAATTCTTGAGAGAGGAAGCCCAGAAGCGAAGGAACAGAGAATATACCAAGAGAAAAACGGAAGCTTCTCTTCCATTAGCCAAGGAAACGTAAATGGCGATGCAGCTACGATAGTCTGCGCGAAGAATCCGCTAAGGACCATCCATACAAGCCAGAATGGCGCTAAGAACAGGAAGCTGACCTTCATCCTATCCCAACTCATCTTGCTTTGAAGCTTCATAATCGCTTGCTGCTTCTTCATAACCTTGGCCATCAACTGTTTATTATTCGCCTTCTTCGCTCTATCCATTTCCTTCCTCCACGCGTTTATCTCCTTTGTAGCAGACTTCATCTTTTCAATATCCACTAGGAAGCGATTCGCCGCATTGGTGATAAGCGAAAGCCCTAGGGCGATCCCTAAGATCAGGAATGTCGATTCAGGTATTTCATGGTACGGCCTTAAACCTGCCATGACCCAATTCCAAAGTTCATCTATTATCGTCATCCTCATCAACCAGTCAGTTCGGTTATTAATTTGAAGAGCTCTTCCGCCGCTTCTCTTTGCTTACCAGTCTTGTTACTTATAATTTTGACGGGAGCACCTGTATAGACCGCGCATGCTGAAGCCGTAGCTCTCGACCATTCAAGATCGAATCTTACTTCTTCCATAGTGAGGTCATCTCTCATTCTCGTGGCGTCTGATCTTCTTCTCTCAGCTATCTCTTCAGGAGGTGCTTCCACCAACACTATTAGAGAAGGCTTAAGTCTTGAGAGCACCCTCTCAGGGAGGCCTGACCATAATCCTGTCTCTGTTCTAATGAACATGTGTGTATCGACTATTGTAATCGGATTTCTAATCTTCCGAGCTAGAATTTGCGCAGCTCGATCCTGAATCTTCTTCTGAATTGATATCTGCTGCCGCCTTATTTCGTCTCTACTAATCTTGCGACCATACTTCTCGAAGAGTTCATTCATTACAGTTCCGTAATTCAACACAGTGAGTTTAGTTCCTTTCTCTTCAGCAAGTTTCTGCAGCTCATTCAGGATCGTAGTCTTACCTACGCCAGGTATCCCCGTCAGAATTACGGTCATAGCCAATCAGATTCACTTTCCTAAGACAGCTCTGACCGCGGGATACATCTCCGTTATCCTCTCTCGAACCAATAGTTGGTAGTATTGTTCAAGAATTCCTATAGTAAGCAAGATTCCTGTTCCTGACCCAAAGGCTCCAAGAAAGTCTGCGAAGGACGCTATAGCCCCTACTATTAATCCGCCTAGGATAGTTACAGTTGGAATGTACCTCTCGAGAACTTGCTGTATTGGAACATGGGATCTTCTGAACCCTTCGATCTGCATTCCGGAGTCGAGGAGTTGCTTTGCAACTGTGCGTGAGTCCATTCCTCCGACCTCAACCCATGTTACCGCGAAGAATATGCAAACCGCGATCATCAATCCTGCGTACATCGCCGCTCTGAATGGATCTTGAAGAACACCATTCAAGTTTCTAGGAGGAACAACATAGTAGACCAAGCCGCCGCTAGGCTCGTATCTCTCACTTATGATGGAGAACTGTCCAATTAGATTCAGCCAAAAGTTTGTGCTTTCTCGATTATAGTTTTGCCATATCAATTGTGAAACAAAGTAAATGTTTCCGAAGAGGGCTGCAGCGAATATAACCGGTATGTTAGAGACGTACAGTAGTTTTATCGGGAACTTTCCTCTGTAACCTCTATACTTAGCGTATG
>Ga0209725_1001529_pt1 | contig 12934 bp, 16 predicted proteins | sample I18A1metaG_FD_184145 | JGI IMG/M metagenome (GOLD analysis project Ga0209725, IMG submission 184145) | Lake sediment bacterial and archeal communities from Gulf of Boni, Indonesia to study Microbial Dark Matter (Phase II) - ​I18A1 metaG... | ecosystem: Environmental > Aquatic > Freshwater > Lake... | reverse complement strand
GAGAACCCAATGATGCGCATGGGCCGGTAGATCAGTCTGGTATGCCTTGAGGGCCAAAGATCGTCCGCTTGGCAAACTCCAGGTCCAACGTGCGGAAGGTCGCGGGTTCAAATCCCGCCCGGTCCACTATTCCCAATTTACGCTCGATCAGGTTCAAATCACTCTTTCGCAAGTTGGTGATCTCAACCTGTAGTTTGGTGGACTTTCGAATCAAGTGAGCGATGGCCGACCACGCTGAGGGCGGGGCCAGTATGACGATGACGCACACACTCAATCATCTGCGAGAGAATCGGTTCGAACATGATTCAAACTGGCGGAACTGGCTGTGACCCGGTCACAGATCTATACAACGTTGTCTTGGGAGGTAGAAGCAGTACTTGCAGTCGAGGTTGCATAGGCCTCCTACTGGCTTTGCCATTAGATGAAACGCCAGCGAGGCATCTCCTATGATCTGGACCAAACTACACCGTGCCGTCCCCAAACTGTCCTCAGGTGAGTGCTATCAAGATGCTTGCTTAGTAGGAGTTTAGACCTATTAGATAAGCCACGTCCAGTCGGGACTGAGGTTCCCAAGGAATGTCAATGGCCGACAGTTGGCGATTAAATCTGAGTGTGAATGATGAGATCGACAGGGCGAAGCGGAGGCAGTCTCCGCAGGCGGGACATCGTGGCATGAGACAGTCAATTCACCGGCTCGTTGAATGTGATCACCACCGGGGTTCCGAGCTGCGGTCAGTCCAAAAGAGCGGTCTTCCAGCGCTCAAAGTAGTCGGCAAGGCGTACAATGATCGGGAAGCCCATAGTGGGTTTGGAAATCGCTGCAATAATATGGCAGCAGCTTCCTATGAGTCTCTGTGAGCGACTTGTGCCAACGAAGGCCAGCCCGATAGCCTACCAGGCAGCTAACATAGTCGCAGTTGTTGCTGCACTCATCATGAATGCGTTGGTCAACGTCCTACCTTTGAACGGCGTAACCACTGCACAGGTCTCTGACTCGTACCCTAATCTCTTCACGCCACCCGGCTATGTCTTCTCTATCTGGGGCGTCATCTACACCCTTGCAATCGTCTTCATGATCTATCAAGCCAGACCGAGCCAACATAAACAAGACTATCTGACCAAGATTGGTTTCCTGTATCTCGTCAGCGCTGTCGCTAACGTGCTCTGGCTATTCATCTTCCAATACTCCTACGGACTCCCACAGCTCTTCATTGTCTCGCTCCTCCCGATGACGGCGCTGCTCCTCTGCTTACTGGCAATTTATCAACGGCTGGGGATCGGCAAAAGAGAGGTCTCCCGGAACCAGAAACTGGCCGTCCACCTGTCAATCAGTGTCTATCTTGGCTGGATCTCACTTGCGATCATCGCCAACATCGCTTCCGTCTTGAACGTCATGATTCCAGGCATTCCAATGCCGACGCAGGCGTTGTGGACCGCGCTCGCAGTCATCGTTGCCCTAATCATCACTGTCGTCATGATATGGACTCGTAGAGATTTCGCGTTCGGACTGGTCGTAATCTGGGCTTCGATCGGCATTGCCCTCAATCGAAACACAATACCACTCATTTTCACAACTTCAGTCGCAAGCGCGGTCATCATAGCGATTCTAATCCTTCTAGCACCACTCCTAAGGAAGAAAGGCATCATCGAATTCTACATGATGCGCAGCAATCACTAGGCCCTGCAGTCCGGTGATTCGTGGGGCACTGTGCTACCTACGGGGTATGGCGTACTAAACTGGTGGAATTCACTAGAGCTAATCTGCTGGCCCCTTAACTCACAACGACAACTTCTGCCCATTCAAACATCCCTTCTTGATCAAGAACAATCGTTAATATTGACGAATTTGTATGGGTCCGTTCACCCAGCACTATCACAGATCTATGACTTGGTGATGTAGACGATGCGCGATCCTCCGAATACAAGTCGGATCGCGCCAACTTTGCCATCGGGGGATCATCTGCTTTCGGAGTATGTCCAGAAACCAGTTCCTGTAATGGCGTACGTGGTGGCCTTGATCGCTGTGGCGTTGGTTTTCTTCCCGGCTTACCTTGACGTGTTCAATTGGGATGGCGTGAGATTTCTAGGTAGTTTCGAGGTAGCTCTTGCTGTCATGTTTGGTGCGGTTGGACTGGCTTTGCTCTCATTCATTGTTGAGAGTGTCAGACACGGAAAGAATGCTTCGAAGCTTCATGTAAGGGTGGAAGTCAACGGTTCAAGGGGAAAGACGACGACCGTCCACTTGATAGGGGCTGGTTTGAGAACCCGTTATAGGACTCTGGACAAAACGACGGGGAAGTCTGAGGCGCTTCTCTCTCTCACCGACGACCACAAACCTGACCCGCAATTGGAAAATTCCGTGTTTCTTCAAAGGTTCGGCCCTCCAAGGATCACAGAGCAACTCAAAGTGATGAAGGTCGCCGCTGAGATGGGATGTGAGGCTTTTGTTGTTGAGACGATGGCGTTGAATCCCAAGTATGCTCAGGTGTGTTCGAGAAAGATCATCCGCCCTACGATAGAGGTTATCACTAACGCAATGGCAGACCATCTGGATATTCAAGGACCCACAGTCAAGGACGTCGCACGAAGTCTATGCGCGACAATTCCAAAGAACGGCATCGTTGTCTCGGCGGAGAAGCGGTACCGTTCAGTTATCGAAGAAGCCGCTAGAAATCGCAACGCCAAGGTGATCTTTGTTGATGTAGAGCAGGTGCCTGATGAGTATCTTGAAGGCTTCACCTTCCCAGTGTTCAAAGAGAACTTGGCGGTGGCACTCAAGGTTTGCGAACTGGCAGGAGTGCCACCGAAGGAGGCTCTAGAAGGCATGCTCAGAGCCGGACAGGATCCAGGTACCCTTAGAACATACGAACACCATCTTGGCAACAACGTGTTCTATTGTGTGAATGCCTGCGGGGTAAACGATCCGGAGTCAACGCTAAGAGTCTACGACTCCATGGCGAAGGGTGGCTACTTCCAAGGGCGAAGAGTAATCGGCTTCTTCCACGCAAGACCAGATAGGGTCGTGAGATCTGTCCAGTTTGGGCAGGCCGTCATGTCGATGCATTTCGACAGGATATTCGTCGCGGGTGGGTTCACCAAGCATTTCGTGAGGAATGCCATTGCCGCAGGGTATCCGCGTGAGAATATAGCGGACTTGGCAGACGCTTCTACAAGTGAGATCCTCAGATTCATCGAGTCGGTGGGAGAGAAAGACAGACCAACGGTGATCTTCGGGTTTGGAAACATGATCGGGCTAGAGGACATGGTAGAATACCTTGAAAAGAACGCTAACTTGATCCCGGTGAGTCTTGCATGATACCAATTGAGATTGTTCAAGTCGCGTTGGCTGTAGGCATCGTCTTCAGCCTTCTGATCTATGAGAAGTTCTTCAAACTAATACCGGGCGGAGTAATTGTTCCAGGATATCTGGCTCTCGCGGTGAATGAACCCACGGTTCTACTCTTCACATTCGTTGTCGCCCTGATCACTTTCGGCATTGTGTATGGACTGTCAAACTACCTCGTCCTTTTCGGAAGAAGGAAATTCCTCATTACCATCCTGATCTCGTTCGCCGTGGGATGGGGAGTCGAGCTTCTCTCTCGAGGAGGACCATCCGAATGGGGACTGAGTGTGCCATGGACAGGTCTTGGCGTTATTCCCGCCTCGATAAGAATTGTAGGTTACCTGATCCCAGGACTGATCGCGAATGGGTTTGAGAGGCAGGGTATAGCGAAGACTTCCTTCGCCATACTGATCGTTACGATGCTGACCTACGCCGTGCTCTACGCTATCTTCGGAGTTGTGAAACTTTGAGAATTCGCGAGACCGCGGTCCTAGTCCTGACTCTGCTCTCATTTGCATCCTTATCCGTTCAACTGAGTTCAGCCCAGACGTGCCAGCTTACTATAGCGCTTGTTCTCGACATTTCAGGAAGTATGAGGAACGTGGTTCCCGAGTGGAATGTGACCAAGGCTGCGGTACAGATTGAGGCGGCAAGGTCGTTTGTCTCGGAGGCCAGCAGCGATTGGAGAATCGGAGTCGTGGAATATCGCGACAACGCGGTAGTCAGAATGGCAGTCACGACCGACAAGAATGCAGTCATCTCGTCGATGTCTGGTACAGCCAAGGGCGATACGAATCTCGCGGAGGGCATCAATCTTGCAGCGACCGTTCTGACGGACGCGGACTACGGACGACTTGTCATGATCGTCGTTGGAGATGGCAATCCGAACATCGGAGTCGATCCACGTCAACGAGCCATAGACGCTGCCGCTCTCGCCAAGAGGAGCGGGATCTACATACTCGCTGCGGGTCTTACACCGAGTCCTTCTGCCTACGCGTTAATGAAGGAGATATCGAGCAACGCACAATACGCTCTCAACGCAATCGAAGTCAATTCCCTCAGAACCTGGTTCCAAGATATCAAGGACAAGTTATGCAACCTGGTCGAGGAGACAGCTTCCGTTGTCTCAGGAACGAGCACAAGTCTAGGCGAACGAAATATCTTGGCTTGGGTCGTCTTGGTCGCGATGCTCATAGCTGTGTCACTATTTGAGTACAGACATCAAATCAGTCAAAAACTCGGCAAACGTGCACGGATCACTCAAGAGCCTTCAAGGAGCTTTGCCCAACGACTGAAGAGACTCAGAATGCGTCGCAGAGAAGAAAAGACAGGGTCGACTGTTCTCCCTGCGAAAACGTCGGCGACAGCGAAATCGTGTCAATATTGTGGACGATCTATCCTGCCATCCGATAAATTCTGCGATCGATGTGGTCGAGCAGTGTCGCGGAGTTAAGAGCCCAAGGTCCCGCTCACAAAGGATGTAAGTGCATCAACGGTCAAGGGCTGGTTTTCGGTTCTCAGCTTCAGAGAAAGTTCCACATGCAAGAAACTGGCTCCGATCAAGTTCACGTATTTCCCTTGGACGTTTGTTGTGCCAGCCAGGTCATCCCAGCTCGAACCGTCATAGATGCCTACTTCAAAACCAACACTGACGAACGCGTTTCTCAGCGCTTGCGCCCAGCTGCTTACGATTGCAGATCCCGTGCTGATCACAACTTCCGGGTAGCCTACACGATTTGATTGGGAGAAGCCGTGAACCTGAACAACAATTGATTTGCTGGACACGAGCGTCTCATGCACGGCCTCGAAGAAGCTTTTGACATTGCGAGCTACATCCGCTTGAGCGCCCGCATCCCTTCTCGCACCCGCCATTAGGAACGCTCTTGGCCGTGAGTCAGAATAGATTCGAATTCCAACGGTTCCGGTCTGCACGTCTGTTCCAGGGTGTGGCACCTCCACAATCACATTGCTCGATTGGACAGGATTGAAGATGAAGATGCCATACCCTCTCACTCGGCTCGATTTCTCTCTGAGCACGTAGTGGTAACTTTCACTATCTGTGTCAGTGTAGTTCACAACCTCGTACCTTACCCGCGACGCATATACAATTGCGGTCGAAAAAGAATCGGGGTCATGAGAGGACAATCCCGCAACCAGCATTGAAGCAGCCTTTCTGATCAGTTGGATCTCTCCTTCCGTCGGCGCCACGTATCCAGATGATAAGACTGTGTTTTCGAACGAAGAGATGTACGAAACAAGCGGCCCATTGGCGACAGGAACCCGGGTTGAGTTGGTCCCCGAGAAGGCAATGACGGTCGCGCAGGGCAAGAGCAGTCCAAGAAGGAGAATCCATGATGCAGAGAATGCGTAGAACAATCTCTTCTTCGCAGTTCTCCCCATGATGCTTCACTTGGCGGCTTTTGGAATCCTTCCTAAACCGCCAGAGCGGATCACGTGTACTTGACCGAGGTGTAACTCAGATTGTCGGTCATGAGTGACTCTAGGGAGGCTGAGCGGCCACAAAGTTGGAGATGATACTTGCAGTCAAATCGGCATTTTCGGTTCTCATGGCAAGCTCGAGTTCTATGTGTATGAATGCCCCTCCGGCGAGGCCTACCTGCCGTCCTTGGACGCTTCGCCTCCCGGATAGATCGCTCCACTGAAGGCCTTCGAAAATGCCTACCGAGAAACCTCTTGCTGAGAAAGCTTCACCAAGCTCCCGAGTTTGAGCCGTCGTTTCTGTGGTTCCAGAACTGATCACCACATCAGGATACTCAGGGTGTTCAGCCAGCGAGAAACCATGCACTTGGATCACAATCGACTCTGCGGAGACCAGAACTTCGTGAACGGCTTCGAAGAAACTCGAAGGCTCATGTGAGACATCCGCGCTGGGACTTGCGTCCGTTCTTGCGGTCGCCATCAGGAACGCTCTGGCATCGGAATCAGCATAGACCCGTATGCTCAGGCTTCCTGTGTAGAGGTCAGTCTGAGGGTGGGGGGCCTCCACGATCACCTGACTTCTCTGCAGCGAGTTGAAGATGAATATCCCGTAGCCTCTCTCACCGTCTTGGCGTTCCCTGAGAATGTAGTGAATGGTTCCGTGATCCACATCAGTGTACTTTACGATCTCATATCGCAGATCAGACGCATAATATGACGCCTTGCGGAACTCTGTCATTGTCCCTGAACCGATCGCTGTCAGAAGCTCCGACGCGACAACCTTGATACGCGTCACATCTTCAGCATTCGGCGTCTGGTACCCTGAACTGACGAGGTCATTCTCGATCGCCGAAACATATGTCGCGAGTGAGCCTTGTTCATGTTTGGGTACGTCGACAATGTCGGTCCAAGGCGAAAGGGTCGCGCAATTGAAGGCGATGCACAGGACGATCACTAAGACTAGGCTCAATCCTGCAACAAGGCAAAACGGGCTCCTCATTTCAATCCTCTTGCCCGAGATGGTCAAGCTCGATCGTCTATACCGCGATCCTTTGGCTGCACAGGAGCCTGCCTTTGGCGGCAAGGATCAGGCGTCCTCTGAACCCCGACGACTTCCACATCCCGGACCATCCTTCGTCCAACTCTTTTGTGCAGAACAGGATAGATTCGCGCGAGCGTTTGACAAATATCTGGTTGTGATGCATGCCGTCCTTGTTGACGAAGCAGAACTCGCCGTCAGTCAACACGAAATTGGCGGTTCCCCTGAATTCGAGATAACTGCTCTCAATCGCTCTCTTGACACTCCCGAAAAGACTTCTCAAGCTATTCTCTATGTACCAGCTCGAAATCTGATCGCCCAAGAACTCGAGAAGCCGCGCAGAGTCAATTGTTGCATTGACCTTGGCACCCACAGTTCTGTAATCGACCGACATCGTTCCATTATGCGCAAAAAGCCAAGGGCGCTCAAGAAAATTTAGCGTGAATGGCTGAGCATTGACAGCCGATACTGTACTCTTGTCAGAAGCATCCCTGAGATGTGCAATGACCTGACGACTTCTTGCAGTCTCCGCTGCAATGAGATATTCCTTGCTCTTCGACGCCGGCTCGCCTTTCTTCTGCACTTGGGGGTTTCCCTCCTCACCGAAGTAACCTATGCCCCAACCATCAGGACTTTTATCCGCGAAACGTTTGGAGCTGTCGAGCTCCATGAGTGGATTGACAACAATCGAGCTACTTGCGGCAAACAGCTCACACAAGGTTGATCCTTCAATTCATTCTGTGCTCAATCACTTACAAAATGGTTGCTCCTACTGAGGAATCTGTGTGACTGGCCGATGTGAGTTCGGCTCTTGCATTGGCGGGTTCACCCCGATAGCTTCTGGCACGGTTAGCGAGGCTACGTGCTGCGAGACTGGTGCAGCACGGGCTTCACAATTTCAGCGAGAGGAGGGCGGTCGCTCAAAGTCTATGGTCGACCGAGTACGATTTGATCGCTCAACCCTTCCGTTAGCCTCTTGTCTACGGCAGAAGAAGGATTCGGATGATGTTTGTGGCGGGCCCGGACGGACCCCGCGAAGATTGGCAGAAAGATGGTGATCTGAACCCAACGTATGGTGTGCGCCCGGTCCACCATACTTAACGCTTGTTGTTCCCGAGTTTTTGGCGTTTCTTGCCCGAATGATTCGGATTTGAGCCCTGGGGTTTCTCGGGTCTGCGAGATTTCCTAGCCGGTACAAACCCGCACAATTCGGACAGTAGAGCTCGTTTTGGTGGGCCTCAGATTGTTTCGCTTTCGCCCTTTGATAAACCGCCCTTTCTGAACTGAGGTCCCACGAGCTCTCATTGTTTCTTCAGGACGTAATCGAAGACCGGACCGAGGTTTCCTTGAGATGTATCCACTTCGTGGACGCGAATCTCGTTTTCTCCAGTCCATGTGAGCACGATGTCTTCAGTTGCCGGTTTGCCTTCGTAGAGGCCCTGCCAGTGAAGCTCGAGAGTCTTGTCGTCCTTCCATGCTCCGGAGTGATCATGTACTGCTCCTGTTGAGGTGATGCTGTACAAGTGAATCTTTCTCTCCCACTGGTCGTAACCCCATAGATCGTCCTCATGGTATGCCCCTAGACCTTCAGCATCCAACCTCATCTCAGTACGAATGCCTCTATCCATGGATAGCTCAGTCGCTCTCACCGCTCCTTTTCCATGCATCGAGGTGCCATCCGGCATTCTTGCCGTCAGATCTACAGTCCAATCGCCGACCAGTCTACCCAACAACCCAATTTCCCGTGCCTTCATTCAAAACTACCTCAATGTCCAAAACTTGGGGAACACCGCTTGGAAACGATTAGCCATGCCTAGAACTTGCTCCTTTACAGAATCAACGATACGAAACCACCGATTTGCAGGAATAGGAAGATGAGACAATCAGAGATCTGACGCCAGATAGCACAAGCTGAGGGATCGTTCTTCGCGTTTTTCGGGGCTGCGAGGCTTCCTAATGGGCTCTGTTAGCTTAGGCAAGTCGTGAGTTCTCCCGTGAGGCGGGTCTGCGAGGTGTTAGGTCTGCCCAAACGCCACAGAACCTGGATATCCCAGAGGTCGTCTGTGATGACAGGCTTTGGGCCCGGAACAAGGGACGTCTGCAGCTTGCCTTGGCTTTGCCTTAGAAACAACAGAATATCTTTGCATCAAGATCAGGAAGCGATTCTGCTTCCTTTCAAATTGAAACGCGAAGAGCGATGACCCTCCGTCGTGCCTCTGTGTGGAGAGATCGAAAGCTTTGTCTTCTGTACCCCAAATGCGCCGAGCACTAACGGCCGGCATGCGTCGAATTCTGCTTCTTGCAGCAGGATTGGTATTCCTAGCTGGATTCCAGCTATTCGTCCTGACCGAGCAAACCGAGCATTACTTTGCTTGGACAATTCAGCCGCCAATCACTGCGGCCTTCCTGGGTGCCGCGTACTGGGCCAGCTTCGCTTTGGAGGTGCTAGCTTCACGCGAAAGACGGTGGATCCGGGCTCGCATCGCAATACCGACGGTCCTAGTGTTCACCATTATGACTCTAGCGGCGACTTTGATTCACATCGACCGTTTTCATTTCAATAGTTCAGAACCAATTGCGGTCTTCGCCTCCTGGTTCTGGCTTGCTATCTATGCGCTCGTTCCTCCACTCCTGCTTGTATTCATGTATCATCAGCTCAGAGCTCTTGGGAAGGACGAACCACGCCTAGGACCCCTTACTCTTTGGCTGCGTTCTCTACTCGGAATACAGTCCGTAATGCTCCTCGGTATTGGTGTCGCACTGTTTCTTGCTCCTCAGATCGCGGGCGTGGTGTGGCCTTGGAAGCTAACCGCGCTCACGGCAAGGGCAGTGGCCGCATGGCTGATCGGACTGGGAATCGGGGCGGGACAGGCCGTCTACGAAAACGATTTCGCAAGACTCCGGGTAGCCATGATCAGCTATACTCTCTTCGGACTACTCGAGTTCCTCACCCTGCTTAGGTACTGGAGTAGTGTCGATTGGACCGCAATTCAATTGTGGCTCTACGTGGTGTTTCTTGCAAGTGTCCTAGTTGTGGGGGTAACCGGCTGGCTTGCCCCGGTAGGTCAGCGAAACGACGGATAGTTCTGACAGTGCGTCACAGTGGACCGGTCTTGGTGACGACGCTACGCGTCGGGAGGAAATTGAGGAAAGGGGTTTTCTAGCGGAGGAGCATGAAGCCGGTCGGTTTTGACGCGAAGGCTTGCATACACCGATACGACCCAGTAGGCTGGCGACTCCTCAACAAGTGAGAGAAGGTCACTTCGAGGGCACTATATGGCCGATAACAGCAAGCGCTGGCGCTCAAGCGATTTCGAACTGCTATCACTCAATACCAGTTGCACAGGAAATCGCCTTCAGTGGTTATTCCGGGCTGTCCACGTTGATATTCCACATAGGAAGACAACTAGAACGAGCAAGCTCCGCCTTTACATTGGCAACATCGAGACTCAGGAACCGACCTGGATCAGAAGACATCTGTATTCGCTTATGTAGGATCTGCAATAGGTAGGCTTGTACAACGGGGGAACCCACCTGGCCGCGAGACGAGTATGTATGAGTGGGAGGTGAGTTGGTTTGATTTTTGTCAGCTTAGCTAGGTTCAGGAAGAAGCCTACAAAGGAGATGACCGACGATCCCGGCACCCAGACAGAGGCAGTCAAGAAAGAGATGGCAAAGGAAGGTATCAAGTTCCTCAACTGGTACTGGACGTTGGGTAGATACGATGCCGTCGTCATTGCGGAGGCTCCCGACGAAAAGACTTTCATGAAAGCCATGATAGGACTAAATGATTTTGTCGCAACCGAGACCATGGTGGCGGTACCAAGGGAAGAAGCCATAAAACTCGTTGAGTAGCCACTGAATTCTACTAGCCGCCTGTACGATTCCCACTTTTTCTGAGACTTTTTCTGAAACGCTTACCCCTCTGTTCATAGCGCTCTCCTGGCACCTATTCTGGCCTGTATCGGCGCGTGCCCGCTTTACAGTCGCAATGTCGAGACTCCATAACCGGCCTAGATCACAAGACATTCGCACTCGGCTGTGTGAGATTGGCAATAGGCACACTTCTACAACGCGTTGACAAAATATCGATCATAGAGATGACGTAGACTTGTTGTTTGTACTTGATCATGAACACTCGGCTGAGAACTGTCCAGCCGGAACTGTACGACCTGATAAAGAACTCTTGAGCAGACTGGAAGCAAACGCTAAGACCTCGGGCGTTCGCTTGGTCGAAGCGTACTTGGACGCTCCTGCTCACCACTTCTACTTCATTGTAGAGGCCGACGCTGCTGAGCAGATCCTCAAGTTCATCACCCCGTACCTTGGTGTTGGGAAGACGGATGTCCATCCCGTCTTGAAGTGGTCTGAGGCTCTTGCCATCAGCCGAAAACTAGGCCTTCAGAAGTAGAAGGCCTGAACGTTCGGAGAGAAGAGAAATGATGGAAAGAATCGAGGAAATAGTTGGGCGTGCGGGCGTTTCGTTTGTCGTGATGGGTTTTGGATTCCTTCTAGCATTGGTCGGATTGGCTGATGACTGGTACCAGCACGAGATCGTAGGATTCTCACCTGCACTCGAGTCATTCTATGCGCCCGTACATCTGATGATCTTCAGTGGTGTCATTGTCGCAGCGCTAGGATACCTATGGAGCCTCGCGAAAGTCAATTCCTCCATCGGGCGAGCATATGCGACGCCTGACAAGACTCCGCGCACAGCCAGACCTTAACGCGAATCCGCCAAATCGAAGTGCGCAACACACTTGAACGTACAGAAAGTAGCATCCAGGGACGGCACGCCCATCGCGTATTGGCGCAGTGAGCAAGGTTCCCCACTAGTCTTGATTCACGGCACTAGCGCAGACCACACGCGTTGGGGAACAGTCACTTCACCGCTAGAGGAACGGTTTACCGCATACGCGGTTGACCGGCGTGGTCGGGGAGAAAACGGAGATTCAAACCGATACTCGATTGAACGTGAATTCGAGGACGTTGCGTCCGTCGTGGATTCGATTGATGAGCCAGTCAACCTGCTCGGTCACATACGGCGCTCTATGCAGCCTAGAGGCTGCGCTGCTGACTTCCAATACTCGAAAGCTGATCCTGTACGAACCTCCTATACCCGTCGGCATGGAGATCTACCCGCCCGCAATCGTCAGCAAGCTCCAAGCCCTACTCGACGCAGGCGACGGCGACGGAGTCGTGACCACCTTCATGGGTGAGATTGCGCAAGTGCGACCAAACGACCCAAAGCTCCTGCAATCGCTTCCTGCTTGGAAGGCTCGCGTCGCCGCTGCACACACGATTCCTCGAGAACTCCGAGCCAATCGAGACTACACGTTTGACGCACAAAGATTCAGTGGACTGAAGACGCCCACACTGCTTCTCATTGGCGGCGACAGTCCACCCTTCTTGAAGGCTGGGAACGAGGCGCTCCAACGAGTACTGCCAAACTGTGAGACCATCGTCATGCCCGGACAGCAACACGCTGCGATGGACACCGGAATCGAACTTATCGTGACCGAGGTCTTGCGTTTTCTCCAAGCGGGCTGGGAAGCTACACTTGGGGCGGCATCATGACCACAGCGAAAGCTGACCTGATAAGGCACATTCGCAAACATGCGAAATATCCGTCGAGCAAGAGAGCACTCGTCTCTGCATGCGCTGGCATGTCCGATGTGGCTGAAGTTGAGAAGGAATGGTTCGAGGAGAACCTTCCAAACAGAGTGTACTATGCGGCCGATCAGGTAGTCAACGTGCTCAGACTGCGATTGCTTCACGTCTGACAGCATGCAGACTCGGCGACTCCGGTCGTGATCCCAAGCCCTTCAGTAACCTCTCTGGTGCTCCTAGGTTTTCCGTCACTCATCAGGCCGTCTTTGGTTGCGAAGGGTCGGCTCACCAAGCATCCTCCTAGCGTCGCAGGTCATATTCTGTGAACCCGATTCAACCCCCGACCCAGTCACGGAGACCTCGGGTGCGGGCTTCTACGCTAGGATGGAAATAGCCCGGTCCACCACAAACTTTTCGCGGGCCACTCGTTCCGCGTCCTAACCTGTTCCTAGCTTCAAATCCGCAAGGATTCACACTCAATTGAGTGCGCGTCCCCCCTGAAA
>Ga0209725_1001528_pt1 | contig 12938 bp, 10 predicted proteins | sample I18A1metaG_FD_184145 | JGI IMG/M metagenome (GOLD analysis project Ga0209725, IMG submission 184145) | Lake sediment bacterial and archeal communities from Gulf of Boni, Indonesia to study Microbial Dark Matter (Phase II) - ​I18A1 metaG... | ecosystem: Environmental > Aquatic > Freshwater > Lake... | reverse complement strand
ACAGCTTGTGGAGCTTTTCAACAGGTATGATTTAGGTGGCGAGGAGGTCTCTCCTGATGTTCTTGGCGATGCTTACGAGCACATACTCATGAAGTTTGCACCTGAGCGGGCAAAGGAGGGCGAAATCTACACTCCCAGAGAAGTCATAAAGTTGATGGTTGAGATTCTAGACCCGAAACCTGGAGAGAGCGTCTACGATCCGTGCTGCGGCTCTGGCGGCATGCTAATAATTTCCTATTTGCATGTTGCCGAGAAGTATGGAGAGAAAGAAACTGGGAAACTGTTCTTGTATGGGCAAGAGAGAAACCCTGAGATATATGCTGTAAGCCAGATGAACTTGTTGCTTCACGAGATCAAGAACGCGAACCTAGCTAATGGCGATACTCTCGATTATCCTAGGTTCAGGGAGAATGAAAAACTCAAACAATTCAACGTTGTCATTGCAAACGTTCCGTGGAATCAAGACGGCTACAACGAGGGGAGACTCAAGGAAGTCAATTTTAGAGACAGGTTTTCCTTCGGCTATCCTCCTCAAAGCAGTGCTGACTGGGCTTGGATCCAGCACATGCTTGCCTCTGCAAGAGATAATGGAAGAGTCGGGCTTGTCGTAGACAATGGATGCCTGTTCAGGGGCGGGCAAGAGAAGGTTGTCAGAAGCAAGATAGTCGGCAAGGATTGGGTTGAATGCGTAATCCTTCTGCCTGAGAAGTTGTTCTACAACACTGGCGCACCTGGTGCTATCATAATCTTCAACAGGAATAAACCGCAGCAGAGAAGGAACAAAATTCTCTTCATCAACGCCTCGAATGAGTTTGTGACCCACCCGTCTGTTAGAAGATTGAATGCACTATCATCTGACAACATAACGAGCATTGTAGATGTTTACCTGAAATTCTCCGAAGTCGCTGGTTTCTCAAGACCCGTAGACCTGAAACAAGTCACTAACAACGATTACAACCTGAACGTTTCCCTTTACGTGACGCCTGTCGAAGATGTGGAAAAGATTGACATCGCGAGGGAACTTTTTGAACTGAGACGGTTAGCGAAGGAAAAGGAAGCTATTGATAGTAAATTGGAAGACTACCTTTCTCAACTGGCCAACGTAACTGGCGAATAGTATGATATTCCACAAGGAAACCGATTTCCAAGAGACAGAAATTGGAAGAATTCCGAGTGAATGGGAAGCCAAGAGAATAAGCCAAATCTGCAAGGTGAGAAGGGGCGCATCTCCGAGACCAATCGGAGATCCATCGTATTTCTCAGAGACTGGGAGGGGTTGGGTGAGAATAGTTGACGTGACTTCCAGCTACAAGTACTTACGTAGCACGAGCCAGTATCTTTCGCCGAAAGGCGAATCAAAGAGTGTGAAGGTTGAGACAGGGGACCTTGTCATGAGTATTTGCGCCACGATAGGAAGGCCTATCATAATAGATATACCAGCATGCATACACGACGGATTCGTTTGGTTTAGTCAACTTACGAGAGACGTAAGCACGGAATTCTTGTTCTATGTCCTACAGAACAAAGAAAGGGATTTTGTAAGGAGAAGACAGACGGGGACTCAGGGTAATCTTAACACAACAATTGTAGGAAGAACTTCCATCGCGATTCCTCCTTTTGGCGAGCAAGAAAACATCGTCCGAGTTCTTTCAACTGTCGACGAGGCAATTTTCAAGACGAACGAAATCCTCGCCAAGACCGAGCGCCTCAAGAAAGGCCTGATGCAGCGGCTTCTAACCAGAGGAATAGGGCACAAGGAGTTCAAGGATACCGAAATTGGACGGATTCCGAAAGAGTGGGAAGTTGATGCTCTTCCTGATCTCTTCAACATAATAGATTACAGAGGCAGGACTCCGCCTTTCTCTGAAAGCGGGGTACCCTATATTGGATCTGATAATATTCGAAATGAACGCATCGTCCTTGATAACAAGAGATACGTTTCTGAAGAAACCTACGACAAGTACATGACAAGAGGAATTCCGAACGGAGGAGACATTCTGTTCACAACTGAAGCTCCGCTAGGAGAAGTTGCCATAATCCCTCGCAATTTCAGGTTCTGTTTTGCCCAACGACTTGTCGCATTGCAATGCAAAGGAGCGCACAATTCCAAGTTTCTAATGTATATGCTGAGAAGCAATGTCGTGCAAAAACAGCTAGATGGCTGGGCCACCGGAACCACTGTGGAAGGCATTTCTGCCAAGAACATGAAATTTGTGAAGATACCTTATTCCGAGGATTCCGACGAGCAGGGGAAGATCGCTGAAATTCTGTCCACTGTTGATAAGAAGCTCGAACTTGAAAGAAATGAGAAAGCGAAGCTGGAAAGAATCAAACAAGGATTGATGGATTTGCTTCTCACAGGAAAAATCAGGATTAGGGGCGATTAGATGAAGTTAGTGGAGACATTCAGGCTGATATCCGAACAAATGGTGAAAGAACTGGAGTTCATAAAACTCGGTCCAGATGAACCGAAGGGAAGGAGCAGAGAAATCGTTCTGCACAGGTTTCTCAGACCTATCATCCCGATCGACATGGGTGCTTGCAACGGTGTTGTGATTTCAACAAGCGGCCAGAGCGGAGAAATCGATCTGATAATCCACGATAGGAAAGGATTCAGCTTATTCAGGCCATTCGTTGAGCACTATCCTGAGAATCTGAAACCAGTTCCGGTTGAGACGGTATATGCCGTCATTGAGGTGGAGAATTATCTTGACAAGAACAACGCATCGAAATGCGTGGAAAAGATCAGAGGGTTAAGGGAGCTGCCAAAGGTCGCGTATTACGGACAAGGTGGGGCAATAGTTCAGACCGTTAAGTTGTACGGAAAGGAATGGGAGCACTTCCCGACACTCGGCATAGTCTTCGCTTTTGATGGGAATCCAAACGAAACAGTAGAGGTCCTAGGTCAAGCAGATTGTCCGTTGGAGCATGGGATTGACTTAGTCTGTCTGCTTCAAAAAGGGCTAATCACATACTACGACTCAAGAAACGATTTGTTAGTCTTCCCGCCGGAGCCTAACCTCGAATTAGTCTATAGAAGGGGCTCACCAGAAGAAAATCTGAAGATTCTGTATTTGATGCTCACAAGAATCTTTTCACAGGCATGGACAAGGTCTGTCCGTGTTATGGACTACTTCAAGGCGTGAAGAAAATGGCTTACACGGAAAAAGGCGCAGTTGAAGATTTCATCACTCAAGAACTCCAGAAACTCGGATGGAAATATGTCACGCAAAAGGAGACGGAAGCAAAGCGAAAAGGGAGCCTCGAAGAGCCTCTAGTTACTGAGGATTTGAGAAATGGTCTGAAGAACGTCAATCGTGATGTAGAGTTTACGGATGCTGATTTAGATTTCATCGCGATATCGTTGAGAACTATCCCAGCGAACCTTGAGGGAATTAGAAGGTTCCTAGACGTCTTCAGAAACGGTTTGGTTGTTCCGCTCCAGAAGGAAAACAAGGAGAGAGTTGTCAAGCTACTCGACCTCGAAAACATCGGGAACAACGAATTTGTCGTAACGAATCAATTCAGAGTAGAGGGCTCGAAGGGCAGCATCAGAGCCGACATAGTTCTTGTTGTAAACGGCATTCCTTTGGTTGTTATTGAATGCAAGAGCCCGACCGAAGAGAAAGTTGATTGGACCAATGCTTACGAGCAAATCAAGAGATACGAACGAGAAGCACCTGAAGTCTTCAAGTATGTTCAGTTCTCGATAGCGACCGACGGCATCAAGGCATACTATTTCCCGAACGGCTTCAACGAAGAAAGCAAAGATTTCCTAAGCGTCTGGAAAGATCCCCATCCTCTCAAGGCAGAAGAATTCAAAGACGACATTCTCAAGATATCCATCCATGGCCTCTTGTCCAAGCCCAACCTTCTAGACCTAATCGAGAATTTCACGTTCATCAGAAAAGAGGCGGACAAGTCTACGAAGATAATGACAAGGTACATGCAGTTCAGAGCCTCGAACAAGATATTTCACAGGGTAGTCAGCACCCTCGGGAAGAAGGAAAACAAGAAGTTCGGGTTGATATGGCACTGGCAAGGCTCCGGCAAAACCTACACCATGGCCTTCTCTGCTTGGAAGCTCTTCCATTGCCCTGAAGCTGAAAGACCTAGCATCTTTGTAATGGTAGACAGGAGGGATCTCGAAGAGCAGATCGAGAAGGACTTCGCATTCATCGAAGTTCCAATCGAAAGAGTCGATTCGATCAACAAGCTCATAGAGCTTCTCAAGTGGGGAAGGGAGGCCAAAAGAGGGATTTTCCTCGTAACAGTCGAGAAGTTCATCCCGAAGGAATTCCTGCAACTCAAGAAAGAGGGGGACAAGATAGAAGTAAAAAGAGAAAACGTGATTGTTCTTGCAGACGAAGTGCACAGAACACAATACGATAAATTTGCAACAGTGTGGCGCAGCATTTTCAAGAACGCGTTCATCTTTGGATTCACTGGCACCCCGCTCTCAAAGTTAGAAAGGAATACTTTCCAGAGGTTCTGCCCCAAGGACGAGCTTTATCTTGACAGGTATTCCATGCTGGATGCGCTGAGAGACGGCTTCACGGTTGAGCTATCGTATCAAGCAAGGCTACCGGATTATCATCTGAAAGAGAAGCAGCTGCGGGAGTTCGTGAAGTTTGAAGAGGAGGAAATCAAGACCCTTTCTCGGCAAGAACAGAAGGAACTAAGAAAGAAGATCAGGGTAATCAAGGCTTTTGTCAAGAAGCCAGAGAGAATCAAAGCCATAGCCGAAGACCTAGCCAAGCATTTCAAAGAAGTAGTCGAGCCTACAGAGCTCAAAGCCCTTATCGTGACAATCGACAGAGAAGCATGCGTGATGTACAGGGACGCGCTCAACAGTTTCCTACCTCCAAGCTGTTCGGAAATCGTGATGACTCTTAGCCCAAATGACAAGGGCATTATCAGGGATTACCTAGAGCGGATGCAGATAGAATACGGCACTAGAGACGTGAAGCAAATCCATCAGACGATAATCGAGAATTTCAAGACAAGAAAAGAACCCAAGATTCTGATAGTTACAGACATGCTCATCACCGGCTTCGATGCGCCAGCCCTTTGGACAATGTACTTGGACAAACCGCTGAAGGAACACAGAGTGCTGCAAGCAATCGCAAGAACGAACAGGCCTTTCTTGAACAAGAAATACGGTTCGATTGTTGACTACGTCGGCGTATTAGCCGAGCTCGAAAAGGCATTCCAGAAATTCGAAGCAAGCGATGCAAAGGACCTAAGGGTCGTCATAAGGCAGCTCGACAGAGAGAAGGAAGAATTCAAGGAACTGCTCCAGGAGGCTTCGAAGATTTTCGAATCTGTGAAGAAAGAGGATACTCGCCAAAGCCTGGACAGCGCCATGAACGTGCTGATTGATCCGCAGGTGGCGAAGCACTTTGAAACGACGACGAAAGCGCTGATGAAATCGTACGAGATGCTTAGAGGGGACCCGTTCCTTGCGCCTCACCTATCGGACTATACATGGCTAACCAAGATATTCGTCGCATACAACAAGCGATTCAAAAAGGCAAACGTAGACGAGTTGAAGATAGGAGAGCTGTCCAAGAAGACCATTCAGCTCATACAACAGACCATAGACATCAAGGAAATCGACGATACTTACCCTACTCTAAGCGTTGACGAAGACTATGTTGAGGCACTCAGGAAATCCGTACCCAAGACCGTAGGAGCAGCGATAGATGTCATCACCAACATCCAGCATGAAGTAAGAACTCATTCAACTTCGCCTTTCTTCATGGACTTGAGCAAAGAAGTCGAGAAGACATACGAAGAGCTGAGGACCAGAAAAATTGAAACTGAGGAAGCCGTACGCAAGCTCTTGGACTTCTCCGACAAGATCGCTCAGTGGAAAAAAGAAGAGAAGGAAATAGGAAAAGACAAGTATCCACTCTATGAGGCGCTGAAGACCGTCCTTCCTGATATAGCGAAGCAAAGGGCCATCGCTTTCATCAGCAACCTCTCAAGCTACTTGGAAAAGGCAGGACTGCTCTTCGAAGGATGGCAGCTGCAGAGAGATGTCCGGCGCAAAGTGAGGGCGGAAACAAGATTACTGGTGCTTTCGGAGTACAAGGACTACAGAACCAAGATAGATGAACTGACGGAAAGGCTGTTTGCAGCTCTGGAGGGAATAAGATGAAGAAGGCTATGGCTCTCGTCACCACAGAACCGAAGGCAGACAAGGAATGTGCAGGCGATTTGCTCTACTCACAACTCTTTGACATTTATGAACAGATCAAGAGGGAAAGAAGAGTCGAGGTCTTTGGAAACCTAGACTTTGAGGTCGTAGAACGAATCGACAACAAGAGGCACAGAATCGCGAAGCTCAAAGGAAACAAGATCTTAGTGCACCTTAACGCAGCACGATTGCCGAAAAGTGCCTTGAGATACATTATCGCCCACGAGATAGCTCATACACTCACGAAGAGACATACGAGAAGATTTTGGAAGATTCTGGAAACAATTTACCCCAGCTTCGAAGTAGGTCAGAAACTTCTCGTTAAACATGGAAGTCGATTTCAGGGAAAAACCTGATCTTTGATGAGGTTGGAAAGTCCTGCAAAGATTACTTCCAAAGCTCAACATAGTTGCAAGTGCTAAATTCAGGCAGTTTGTTGACCTTGACAGATTGGCTCTCGTTAATGGTTTCCTACACGATCAAGCAGTCTATCATTGCGCTTATCTCAAAGACACAGAAAAAGTCATAGCGAAAGAGAAACTACTCACAGCCTAAGCACGCACGCTACGCTTGGCGTGAAGATCGTGACCTACACTTATGGTTCGGTATGCGCGCGGTCCACTGCTCTACCGGCTACTACTGTAGACGCGGAAAATCGAGAGCAACACCCCCTGCAACTATCTCTGAGCGCCTATGTCCTCCATATATCGCCAGTCTTGGAGCGATCGGGCTGAGACTGGCCCAAAACAAGCATTTCATGTGATCTGCAAGCTGACTTATATTCACAGGCCGTAACAAATACCATAACGAACTCTGAGACGAGTTGCCCTCGCAAGGATGTAGAGCGTGTGGATAAACAGAGTTTGAGTCTGGAGATTCCCCCTCTTGCGAATATTAGAGTGGAAAAGATCGAATCGAAGCGGACTATTCGATGCATGTCATGCAACGCTCTGGTTCGGTCTTATCCTCTACATATGAGAAGATTCCATCCAGCAGAATGGGAGATATGCTGCCAAGACTTCCTGCACCTGTATAATCATGGCAACTCACTCAGCCAAATAATGAGGCGGTATGGGACCCTTTTCACATGGAAAGTCATTGACCGTGAAATCAAGAGAATTGCTGAGAAGCGTGGAATGGTGATAAGGGCTCGACAGACAAACGCGGGAAATCTGGCTCCTGAGAAGTTTACATTGGAACGCTCTAGCGTCTGGAGATTTCCAAAGAGGGGGGACTGGGCTGTTCATGATAGCAGCTACAGGGGCAATTGGGCTCCCCAGATACCGCGTAACCTGATCCTTCACTACACGAGGAGGGGTGATTCAGTTCTGGATCCCTTCGTAGGAGGAGGAACCACTCTTATTGAATGCGCGTTGCTCAAGAGACGAGGAATTGGTACCGACGTAAGCCCACATGCAGTTAACATCACCAAGGAGAAGCTAGAAGAACTTCGGAAGTATGTACCACAAGATACAGAGTTTCCTCGTGTATTTCGGTGCGATGCGAGACATCTCACAATGGTTGGAGATCAATCTGTCGATCTTGTGTGCGGCCAACCGCCGTACGCAAACGCTATTAGGTATACAGCCACCGTTCCAGAGGATCTTTCCAGAATCACGTCCTTGAGTCAATTCTGTGAACAAATGCGAGAGGTCGCGTCTGAGTTGCACCGCGTAGTAAGGAATGGCAAGAGATGTGCTATGTTGATAGGTGACGTGAGGAGGAAGAAGATGGTATTTCCACTTGGTTTCAAGGTCATGGAGCAATTCGTAGCTGAGGATTTCACTCTGGAAGAGATTATCATGAAGGAACAATATAATGACGGGTCGACACGTTTCTATGCTACAAAACCAGATGTGCTCAGGTTCAGAATTGCACATGAATATCTTTTCATTTTCAGAAAGTGTTAAAGACAAAAAGGATCTGCGGGAAACGTGACCACAGAGACTCATATGCGTGCGCCCAGGCCAAAGCTCGAATTCAGCTTGGTGCCGATAGAGAAGATAGATACCAATCGACTGAATCCCAGAAGAGTCTTCCCTGACCCAGAACTTGACTCACTCTGTAAGTCAATCGTGAGAATCGGCGGGATAGTTGTACCGCTCATCGCCTTCAGGAAAGGCGACAGGTTCGTTCTTCTCGATGGAGAGCGCCGACTGAAGGCTGCGAAACGCTTGGGTATTAAAGAAGTCCCTCTAAACATCATGCCGAGGGAGCTTTCCGATAGCGAAAACATATCTGAGATGTTTACGATCCACAAGGAACGTGAAGAATGGAATCCGATTGCCCGTGCAAAGAGCCTAGCTCAGTTACGCTCTCTGAAACCCAAGATCTCCGATTCTGAACTGCAAAGGATAACTGGAATGAGCGAAAACGATATTCGAGAAGCAGATCTGATACTCAGATACTTTCCAGACAAAATCCAGGACAGAGCTCTCAATCAGCATATCAGGGGGTATGGCATTAGGCCCGCCTATCTTGCTGAGATTGCCAGAGCAATTGACGCGACTCAGCAGCTATTCCCTCAGATCATAGAAAAATATGGAATAGATACAATAGTTGCGAGACTAATCGCCAAGATCGACAATCGCACGATAAGAAACGCGACACATTTCAGAATAGTCACAGAGACAGTTAAGGTATCTAGCGAGACACAGATTGATAGGATATATTGCAAACTGCTAAATGATAAGGAGTTCACTCCAAAAGATGTCGAGAGAATAGTTCCTTCTAAAGTTACAATTGATCAGGTCACAGAGCTTAGAACCAAGTCCGAGGAATTCATGATTTTTCTTGACGGATTGCCGCTCAGAAAGAGTGATTCTACGACCAAGAGATCTGCTAAGGCTATACTTCAAAAACTGTTGACTCAAATCCAGAAAAGGCTACGCCAATTGTGACTCGCTTTGGCAGGATGCAGACCATTGATAGGCACAGGGCCAACAGCTGAACAAGAAAGACTTCAATTCAGAAAAGAGGTCGAGGACACGTTATCAACTGGAGGTTACGTTTGTGGTTCAGAAGAGGAGTTGCAGGATTTTGTAGATAGGATGGGGTTCGAACCAGACTTCCTAGTGAAGCTTGATCTATCTAGAAGACTGGCCTTAGTCATACGTGAGGCTGGAGGACTTGATGCCGATGACTGGCTGGTTGAACAAGTGGCGACAAGACGAGCGAATCTACAAAACACCAGAGTCGGTCTGTTGTTGCAGCACGCAGACCTCTTGGGATATGATACTGTAAAAGGTTCTATGGCCAGCGGGATCGAGATTCTCATACTCGACTCTTCTGGGCTTCATGTTCTATTTGGTCCTAACTACGAAGAGAAGCTCCTTACCATAGAGAGACAGAAGAGAGACTCAATAATCGACCGATACTCAAAAAACAAGCGCATTCCTGAGCCTTTGAGTTTATCGTTACGAAAAATATCGAACCTGAGATATGGTCAGTTCCTGCATGATCTTTCTCATGACTATGAGCGAAAAGTCATCTCTAGCTACGTGGATGAAACCAACCTCGTGTTTGGTTATGTGAAGCGAATAGTTAAAGGAATCCCAGGAGGAGACAAAGTTAGCAACGCCGTAGATCTGCTTCGGGTACTGGAGGAGCTTTTGCAGTTGGACGGAAGTACAAGAGATCATTTTTTTCATCAGTTTCAAACGTTTCTGTTGGGTTCAGTCATTCTGGACGCGAATTATCCAGAGATGAACAACTGGCATCGGTCACTTTTCCCGGAGAATCGCAATGTTGATGTGGATCTTGTCTGGGTCCTTGCCTCCCTTTGTCATGACTTACTTCACCCATTTGGATCGAAGTGGCTCTCTTCAGGCACATATACACCAATTGAACAAAGACTGTACTATGTCCGACAACCTGCGGAGGTGTTGAATTCATTCTATTTGCATACAAAAGCAGACAGTATTCGACGCAGCTGGAACCTAGACACTAATCCTGCACGAGAAGGCATATTGTCCGAAATGCTAATCAAACACGCCAATCTGGGAAATCATGGAGTCAATATGGCTCTCCAGATGATTTCGAGTGGATTGATCTATCCCCCGCGTATTCTATCATCATACATCTGCCCTGCAGCGATGGCGATAGCTTTCCACGATACAGGTGTTTGGCCAGATTTGATCAGATACAAGATTTTCCCGATAGAAACGGAGCGATCCCCGGTGGTATCACTACTGATGTACTGCGATGGCCTTCAGGAATGGGGAAGACCAGGTAGAGTATTTGATCCAAAAGGCGAGCATTGCGCGCTAGCTGATCTAAGAGTTGAGCACAAGAGAGTGCTGTCTGGCCTTTGGTTCAAAGACAAACCGAGAGCATGCTTGTCCAAATTTCTCCACGATTATGTATTTGGAAAATGCATCAAAAGTGGCACCATTCGTTTTGAAATGGATGTTCTTTGCGACTAGATCCATGGCGAGCTATTTGACCTATGGAAATCTCTAGGTCACTCCCAACTGAAATGACGGTGCTGATCTTAACTTATAGTTCAATGTACTCTACCACTGTAGGTCCGCCTTTACTGGCAAACTGGTGCGCGAATCCCACCCCCAGCACCATCCATGTAGAAACCTTTTCTGTCGGTGTGGATGCTCCAGCCAGCTCCCTGACCATGCCCCCAAGCCACCGGTGCCTAGAAGTCGAGGAATCAGTCCGATGCGCGTGTACAAGCGTCCCTACGGTTTGTCATGTTTTTCCACCTCATCAATAGCGAGTTGATCGAAAGACTCTGCAAATGACGCCCAATTCACAGAAACCGAGCACAGGCGCTCACCAGCGGATTGCCGAACGGGTCCCTCTTTGGAACATTGGCACATTCTCCAGAGCTCTTCAGGTACCCTAGATGTGAAATTATTAGGAACGAGAGATACGTATGTGTGGAGGAAAGATGAAGTGAGAAGTGCTTGGTGGTTTGTCTGTAACCCGGAGATTGGCGGCACACGTGAGTGGCTCTTGACGGAATTCCTTGCTGGAAAACGATGCGCGACCTCTGGGACAGGCACTGGAGAGGCAGGCCCGACGAGAGGTGACATTCTACTGTGTTATCTCGCGGAGCCATCATCCGTCTTGGTCGCCACAGCGACCGTCCTTGGCAGAAACCGAACACAAAAGAATGTTGTTCTAAGGCTGAGGAGTTTGCTTAGGATTCCGATTGGTTGGCCACGAATCAGGAAAAGCAAGAATCTGTCACGGCTCAGAAGAAGGAAGAGTCGCCCTACGCTCACGAAGCTCAATTCAAAGGAATTCTCCCAACTTAGACGAATGATACTGAAGCTCAATCAGAAAGTGACATTCTAGACCAACATCGTTTCCTACACTGTCGCCAAGAGGACAGTTGACAACCCCGAACTTCAAACCAGTTTGTGTTGAAGACAGCGGCGTTGTTCGGAGCTTTCATAATGATGCGTTCGGAGGCGAGACGACGGTTCAGGGTGAACCGTGTTCTGGCGAGCATTGTGGTCCCACACCGTGGAATCTATTTCCTCAAAGCAAGTTCTTCGAAAGACAACTTGCGACCACAGGCTGAAAAGATGGCGGAGATGTGGCCAACAACACTTCTCCTATAGCCGTCCGACGCACCAAGGTAACGATCAACATACTCGATGAGACATGAGCAAGCTTTACCCAAATCGCCGCCAATCAATCCGTCCAGGTCTACACCCTTATGCGACCTCAACCAGTCCTCAAACGTCTCACCTGCCGCCAAGTAGACCCTGAGACTGGTCTCCTTCAAGGTTCTACGCTTAAGAGCCTCCTGCCACCTAGCCAAGTCAAACCACGTTGAGTATTATTCTTCTTTTCACCAAACAAAGAGCCAGGAAAGCATTCCTTGAACCGCGGTTTTAGCTAATCATCTCCCTCATGTATATGTGTGGAATTTCTGAATACAAAACGGACCACTTTACCTCTTCTTTTGGTCCGGTTCAGAACCATACAGATACCGTCGAACAGTAGTTTTTGGTACTTTGGTTATCTTAGCAATCTCTCGCTCTGAGTACCCTTGAGCTTTCAGCTTTCGAATATGGTCTTTAACCTTTTCCTGGCGTTCCTCTTTTGACAAACGTCCGGGCCCATGTCTACCATGCTCCAAACCTACCGCTTGGTTTATCGTTAGATTAGGATTCTCCAGTAAGCGAATCTTATCCAGAACCGTAAGCCTGCCACAATGAACTACTGAATGCCACTTGAAAGCAGCCTCTACGGTCTCAAAAGGCGTCGTTTCAACATCTACGGCGAAAGGGTTTTCTAGATGCTTTGGCGCTATTGGAATCTTCCGTTTACAATCCCAAAGATACTTGAACCTCTTATCTTCAACGATTTCATCCATTAGCCTTTCAGCTCTGCTTTTCAGAAGAACATCCTTGATCTTGGATAGTCTGGTAGTTTGATACGTATGGATGTTAGGAGCATATCCAGCTATTCCAGATCGAAGCATTTGGTCGAAAACTATGTCTTGTGTCGGCTTCTTTGGTGGATTCAATCCTTGAAACGCGTGATGAACCGGGACCCCCTGAAACCACGTTCCGTAAAGTCTTGTTCGAATTACCACGGCTTCATCTATCAAGCCTTCTGGGTTATCCTTGGAGCTTTCAGGTCGTAGACCTGAACCTACGGATTCCAATTCTTTCACTTCCGGCAACGCCATTATTCTTGGAATGGCATCCAACGGGAAGAAACCGCCGTCTGTACTCACATGGAAACATCCTTCCCGAATAATCGC
>Ga0209725_1001527_pt1 | contig 12941 bp, 7 predicted proteins | sample I18A1metaG_FD_184145 | JGI IMG/M metagenome (GOLD analysis project Ga0209725, IMG submission 184145) | Lake sediment bacterial and archeal communities from Gulf of Boni, Indonesia to study Microbial Dark Matter (Phase II) - ​I18A1 metaG... | ecosystem: Environmental > Aquatic > Freshwater > Lake... | reverse complement strand
CCGCTGTGGGGTGGGGCTCGAGAGATACCGGTCCGTGCCGGACAGGGGCCGCACCGGCCACGGGCCTGGCCGGCGCCGTTACGGATGGCTCGTGCGACGGTGTGGCAGGGGGAGCGGCCGGCGCTGCCGGTACTGCCGTCGTCGCCGGTAATGAAGGTGGGACCGTTGCCGGTACCGTGCCCGGGACAGGTCTGGCCGTTGCCGCTGTCACCGGCCGCGCCGGCAGCACGGGTGCCACTGGCGCCAGCCGCGGTGCAGGAGGAGCCGGCTGTGTCCGGGGCCGGGAAAACTCCACATCACCAAGGTCAATGGTGATAACGTGGACCGGCGGGGAGATCTTCTCCCTTTCGCCGGTCCACGTCACGAGTGCGACCAGCCCGACCCCGTGCATCAGCGCCGACAGCAGAGAGAAGCGCAGCAGTCGACCTTTTTCCGCCACTGTGGAGTGGAGGATGACGAGAGGGTGGGATGTGATGAGCGGTTTCGCCGGCATCGGTCACCCGATCAGAATCTATACGCCAGGGTGATATAGAACGTGCGACCGTTCTCGGGGACCTTGAACCCGACCCCGCTGGCAAACGGGTCGCGCTGGTAGGAGAGGTGGCTGTAGTACTGTTTGTCGAACAGGTTGTAAACCCCTCCGTTCACCGACAACGCCTTGTAGTTGTATCCGGCCTTCAGATCGGTGGTCGCCCAGCCGGCGGTCGGTTGCTCGTTCAGGCCGGCATCGACCCGGTCCTGTTCCCTGGCCATGTTTTCGACAGCTTCGGCAAAGAACGTGCCGTTGTCATAGCGGAGGGCCATCATCCCCTTCAAGGGGGGGATTTCAGGCAGGGGCCGGCCGCCATCCGTGTTTCTTCCTTCGGTGTAGGACAGAGATCCCTTCAGAAACAGGTCATACGGAAGGGAGACCTGACTCCCCAGTTCCGCCCCCCACATGGTTGCCTCGATGTTCTGGTAGCTCTTGAGGGTGCTGGACGCCTGGAAGAAATTTACGTAGTCGGTCAGGTCGCTGTAGAAAAGGGTCGTATTGAGGTACAAACGGTCGGTGGCATACTTCATCCCCAGATCGGCCTCATGATTGATCGTCGGCTTGAGGTCCGGATTCCCCCTCCAGGTGACTGACGGAGCGCTTGCCGGCAGATCGATGTACAGCTCCTCCGGGTCCGGAGTACGCGTGCCGCGCCCGATGCCGAGAAACAACTCCACGTCGTTCAGCGGTTTGTAGGTGAGCTGGATGTTTGCGCTTACCTCTGCGAAATCGGTGCTGTTGCTCACGGCGGTCAGCGTATTGCTCCTCTCCGCCTTGACCCACGTCAGGTCGCCGCGAATGCCTGCTTTCAGGTTGACCTGTTCGCCAAGGGGCAGGTTGTATTCGGCGAACATCCCGCCATTGTCCACGAATACATCCGGAATCATGTTGACCGGCGTGAACGGGTTCGTCATGGTGAACATGGCGCGCTGGTTCACCGCATCCCAGTTCCGGTTGTAGTAATCGACGCCGCTCTTCAGCGTCCCCGTCCCTACTGCCAGGGACCCCTGCATCTTGACCCCTACACCCTGGGTCGTGGCGTCGGTCTGCATGGAGACGCCGCGGGGCTGACCAGCCGAGCTCTGGCGCAGACTGTCGTTCATGAGGTGGCTCACCCTGTTCCAATAGGCCTGCAGCTTCAACTCCCTGACCAGGGGAGAAACCTTCTCGATCCGGTAGGTCCAGTTGAGCCGGTGGGTCCTGTCATAGTCGGCATCCATCTTCAGGTAGGGATAGAGGACGTGCTCCGCATCCTGATAAGAGTAGCTAATTTCACTGCGTGAGCTGCTCGTCGGGTTGACCCCGAACCTTGTCCAGCCGGTATTGATCTCATAAGCCTTTGAATCCACCGTATCGGGACGGTACCGGTTGGGGCTGGTTGCCGGGTAAATGTCGGTGATAAGCCTGCCGTCCCCTGATTTCGGTACGTCGGAACGCTTGTAGGCATACCCGAGCAGGCCATCGAACGTGTCCGTTCCGTAGGATGCCGCGGCGGAACCGTTTACCGCATTGTACGAGCCATAGGTAAGGTTCAGGTCGCTGCTGAATCCCTTGCGCTGCTGCTTCGACTGGATCTCAACCGCCCCGCCCATACTCCCGGGGTTCTCGATATCATACGGGCCTTTGACGATTTTGATCTGTTCCACCTCGGTAAAGTCGACGTGAAACGCTGGAGGGTCCATTCGGGAGGGACACGCTCCGAAAATCTTGGCCCCGTCCACCAGCACGTTGATGTTGTCCCGTTGAAAACCGCGCAGGACCAGGTCGTTGGCAATGGCCCCTTTGCGCACGATGTCGATTCCCTCCACCTGCTTGAGTGCCTCGCCGATGTCCTTGGCCGGACTCTCCCGCACTTCCCTGATGGTCAGGCTTTCCTGGTTCGACGCTTCCTTCTCTCCTCTGACGATGATTTCATCGAGCATGACATTATCAGCACCGGCAGCTGACAGGGAAGTGCCAAGCAGCATGAATAGAACAAGCGGGACTGTACCCTGTTTTTTCACTCTTACCTCCTAACTTATCTAAATATAAGGATAATTGTTCTGCGCCAGAATGCCCGGACGGGGACATCTCAGTGCTGTGCCTGATCGGGCAAAGATGGACCTTTCCCGCGGAGGCGATGGGGCACGCGTTCCTCCCCGCAGATAACGGGAGGTGGCTGGTGCAGGAACGAATAGCGGTGTTCAGGCGGCAACGAAGGGCTTCGGAGGGGGGTCAGGCGGCTCCGTGGAACGGCTGGACGCCGTTTCGGAACACGGGCGGCTAGCTGAAAGAATGCACCTCAGCGGGGTTGGTCGGTGTGCATCGGGGCGCAGGAATTCGAGATCGTCCAGGAATTCGGCAATAAACTTCGGGCTGCCGCCGCAAGGAGCGGCACTCAGATGGGGCACGGAAGGCCCCTGGCCACGCTCGGCAACGGGCTCCCCATCGTGTCCGCTCTCCTGAGCGCAGCACGACGGCTTGTGACGGTAACAGCAGCAGGTGCGGGCAGCGATCCTTTCCGGCGGGCAGCCGCACTCGGCATGGTTGCCGCGGCAGTGCGGCATGAAGAGGTTACGGCTCAGGGGGGGGGCAATCGCATAGCATTGCAGCAGCAGAATTGCCACTATCTGGATGCTGGCGACGTATGTGGCACATGCCTGTCTCACAATCCCCCGGTGCAATCGATGCCCCGCGATTGCCGGACAGGCCGTGAAGGTCGGGCGGTTCCGGCAGGGCAACGATTTTTCAAATTCTACAGTACTTGTGCGGGAAAGCAACGGCCGGCGGATCTTGGGGTGCGACCATAGCCTGGCGATGAGGGGCTATGATGTCGTGTAGGGACCGAAGGTTCCGTCGGGGTGGGGGCGCCATGTGGTGGTCGCGGTAATCTTTGACGGTTTTCAGATTCTCGGTGAGGCAGGTATGAGAGGTCAAGGTGAATCCTTATCTACTTCTCTTGCCAGATCAGGTTCAGCCAGTACTACGACTCACTACCTGCAGGGGTAGTGTTTTTCGCACATGCCGTATTCCGCGGCCGCACCTTGTGCAGCAGCCGGTCCATATAGTAGTAGACAACGGGAGTGATGTAGAGGGTCAACAACTGGGACGTCAGCAACCCGCCGACAACCGCGAGACCCAGCGGTTGTCGAGACTCTCCGCCGGCTCCCAGCCCCAGGGCAATGGGGAGGGTTCCCATCAGGGCCGCCATGGTGGTCATCATGATCGGCCTGAAACGTACGATCGCCCCCTCGTAAATGGCGTCCAGCGGTTTTTTTGCCGAGACCCTCTCGGCTTCAAGGGCAAAATCGATCATCATGATGGCATTCTTCTTCACTATTCCAATCAGCATGATAATCCCGACAAAACCGTAGATATTCAGATCACATTTGAAGATCATCAGAGTGATCAGCGCCCCGAACCCGGCGGCAGGCAGGCCGGAGAGAATGGTAATAGGGTGAATGTAACTTTCGTAGAGTACGCCCAGAACGACATAAATGACGAATATCGCCATTACCAGCAGCATCCATAAGCCGCTGAAGGATGACTTGAAAGCCTGTGCCGTCCCCTGAAAACTCGTGCTGACAGTTTGCGGGAGTGTCTTGTCGGCCAGGGTGTTGACCAGTTTCATGGCATCGCCAAGAGCAACTCCCGGTCTTAGATTGAACGATAGCGTAACAGCCGGGAGCTGTCCCAGATGGTTCACCGACAACGGGCCAATTGTTTTGGTTATTGTTGCTATTGTTTCCAGTGGTATCAACTGGCTGTTTTTTGCCTGGATGTACAGCATTCCCAGCGCTGCCGGATCACCCTGGTAAAGCGGATCGAGTTCAAGAATAACCTGATACTGGTTGGTTGGCGCAAAAATTGAGGAAACCTGACGTGAGCCGTAGGCATAGGCAAGTGCTTCTTCAACCTGCAGGATGCTGAGTCCCAGAGCCGCCACCTTGTCCCGGTTTATCTCCACATGAACCTGGGGGTTGCTGATCTGCAGGTCACTGGTCACATCCTGAAGTTCCGGCAGTTCCCGGAGTTTTGCCTCTAAATCTCCGGCGGCACGATACAGTGCTTCAGTGTCCTGCCCCTGAAGGGTAAACTGGTACTGGCTTTTGGAACTGGTCCCACCGATCTGGATAGAGGGCACGTTCTTCAGGAAAGTGCGAATCCCTGCTACCGTGGCGAGTTGGGGGCGCAACTGCTGAATTATTTCGTCGGCAGAGAGAGTTCGTTCATTTCGCGGCTTCAACCGGATAAAGAAGAAGCCGTTGCTTGTCCCGCGCCCCCCTCCGATGGATGACATGAACCCCTCGATATTGGGGTTTTTGGCGATGATGGCTGCAACTGCTTCCTGGTGTAGTTTCATGTCTGCGTAGGACGTTCCCTGGGCGGTCTCGGTATCGGCGTTGATTCTGCCGGTGTCTTCAGTCGGCAGGAATCCCATGGGGACTGTCATGAAGAGCCAGACCGTCAGCAGTGTTACCAGCAGTGTCACTGCCATGGTTGCTCTTCGATACTGCAAGACCTGTTTCAGGGAACGGTCATACAGATGCAGCATGCCATCGAAAAATCGCTCCATGGCCATGAACATCCGTCCATGATGTTCGGTGGCAGGTGGTTTCAGGAAACGGCTGCAGAGCATTGGTGTCAGGGTCACAGAGACAAAGCAGGAGACCAGGATCGCCGCGCTGATAGTTATGGCGAATTCATGCAGCAGGCGCCCGAGAATACCCCCCATGAACAAAACCGGTATAAATACCGCCACCAGAGAGATGGTCATGGAGAGAATGGTGAACGATATCTCTTTCGATCCCTTGAGCGCTGCCTCCATGGCGCTTTCACCCTGTTCCATATGCCGAACAATATTCTCCAGCATAACAATGGCGTCATCTACCACGTAACCCACCGCCAGGGTCAGGGCCATCATGGAGATGTTGTTGAGGGAGAACCCCAGCAGGTGCATCACGGTGAACGTGCCAACAATTGACATCGGCACTGCCAGCGAAGGGATGATGGTAGCTGAAAGGTTACGAAGGAAGAGGAAGATTACCATGATGACAAGGCCGACGGTCAATACCAGGGTGTACTTGACGTCATGCATCGATTCACGGATCAAGATCGAACGGTCATAGAGTACATTCAATTCGACGGAGGCGGGCATCTGGTTTCGGAAGCCCGGCAGCAACTTTTTGACATTGTCCACGACTTCAATGGTGTTGGTGCCGGGTTGGCGTTGCACTGTCAGGACAATGGCTCTGGTGTTGTTATACCAGCTGGCGGTTCTGGTGTTCTCGACGCTATCGAGAACCTTCCCTAACTCTTCGAGGCGGACAGGGGAACCATCCCGATACGCAACAACCATCTGGCGATATGTGGATGCCTTGAACAGTTGACCGCTGGCTTCAATGGTATAGGCCTGCTTGGTGCCGTCAAGTGTTCCGGTTGGCAGGTTGACGTTTGCTTCATCAATGGCCGTCGCTACCTGGTCAATGCCGATCTGCCGGGAGGCGAGTGCCTTCGGGTCAAGTTGGGCGCGTACCGCGTATTTCTGCGAGCCGTGAACATTGACCTGGGCTACGCCGCTTATGGTAGATATGCGACGAGCGATAAGCGTCTGGGCGTATTCGTCAACTGTGGAAAGCGGAAGTGATGGAGAACTGAGTGCCAGGTACAGGACAGGCTGGTCTGCCGGGTTCACCTTGCGAAACGAGGGTGGTGCCGGCATGTCTTTCGGCAGGGAGCGGACGGCTAAAGATATGGCAGCCTGCACGTCTTGAGCCGCGGCATCGATATCCCGGTCAAGGTTGAACTGGAGTGTAATCCGCGTCGTGCCGACACCATTGGTCGATGTCATTGAATCGACGCCGGCTATGGTAGATAGTTGGTTCTCCAGCGGGGTCGCGACCGCTGCCGCCATGGTGTCCGGATTGGCACCCGGGAGGTTGGCGTTTACCTGAATGGTGGGAAAATCCACATTGGGAAGATCATTAACCGGCAGAAGGCGATACGATACTACTCCGAAAATGAAGATGGCGATCATGACGAGCGAGGTCATGATCGGTCTGCGGATGAAAATATCCGCCATGTTCATTGGTTGCTGCCTTTGGACACTGATCTGTCTTTCGTTTCAACAAGGGCTCCCGGAGTCAGCCGCAACTGACCGTCAACGACCACCGTTTCACCCGGGGCCAGCCCCTTTTCGATGACCGTCTCCTCCCCCGAGACAGCGGCAGATGTAATCTGGCGCATCTCAGCCCTGTTTTCCGCGGTTACCACGTAGACGAATTCACCCTGCTGGCTGGTCTGGATGGCATGGGTCGGGACAACCACGGCATTCTGTCGCGAGGCAAGTGTTATAATGACATCAGTGAACTGCCCCGGCCAGAGTTTCCGTGATTTGTTGGCAAAAACACCCTTTATCTTGATTGTCCCGGTAGCCGGATTTACGGAATTGTCCATAAAACTGATAGTTCCGACTTCATTACTGCCAGGCTCATTCGGTATGACAGCCTCTATCCTCAACTGGCCGGCTGCCATTGCACGCTTGATTTCCGCAATACGTTTTTCCGGGAGCGAAAAGGTGACATTCGTCGGGGTAATTTGATTTATGGTCACTATAGGGAGATCGTTCGCCTTTACCAGATTGCCGGGCTGAAGTGTGACCATGCCTGTTCTGCCCGAGATGGGCGATCGGATTGAACAGTAGGCGAGCTGTATCTTTGCAGTCTTTACAGCAGCACGGTCCGCCACTACCGTAGCAGCCAACGATTCGGCATTGGCGCGCAGCTGATCGTACTGGTCATGGGTGACAACGCCGTCTTTCACCAAACCTTCATACCGCTTGGCCTGCTCTACGGCAAATCGTGCCTGTGCCAGGTCTTTGGCCAGGGTTGCCTCGCATTGGCTGAGTGCCGCCTGGAAAGGTTCCGGGTCTATGCTGACGAGCAGGGCGCCTTTCTCAACCTCACTCCCTTCAGAGAAATGGACTCGTGCTATCTGTCCACTGACCTGCGACTTGATGGCAACGCTCGCGAATGCTTCAATGTTACCTATGGCCTTGATCTGGACCGGCACATTTTTCTGAAGTGCCTGAGTAACCTTCACCGGTACTGCTGGTTTTGGTTTGGGCTTCTCTTTTTTGGCCGTGCAGGCGTTACCGAGGAGGATTAGTGTGAGTGTCGGCACTAGGAGTGAAAGGCGTTTCATGGACTCTTCTTTCTTGGTACATCATGCCTGGGTGAACGGTCCAGGTCTCAGACCTTGAATCTTAAACTGCTTTCCGGTCCAGGCTCCGGTACTGGATCGCCTCGGAGAGGTGCTGCTCGCGGATGTTCTCCGCCCCCTCAAGGTCGGCGACGGTGCGGGCCACCTTGAGGATGCGGTTGTAGGAGCGGGCGGAGAGGCCGAGCCGGTCGGTGACCATCTCCAGCAGGCGGTTGCCGCTGGCGTCCAGTTCGCAGTGCTTGCGGATGAGGCGCGGGGTCATCTGGGCGTTGGAGTGGACTTTCGTCCCCTTGAACCGTTCCCGCTGCAGCTCCCGGGACTGTTCCACCCGTATGGCGATGACGGCCGAGCTCTCCCCGTCGGCCCGCTCGGCGAGATCCCGGTACTTGACCGCCGGCACCTCGATGTGCAGGTCGATCCGGTCCATCAGCGGCCCGGAGATGCGGGAGCGGTAGCGGTGGATCTCCCGGGGGGAGCAGGAGCAGGAGTGGGCCGGGTCGCCGCTGTAGCCGCAGGGGCAGGGGTTGAGGGCGGTCACCAGCATGAGGCGGGAGGGGTAGGTGATGGAGGTGAGGGCGCGGGAGATGGTGACCTTGCCGTCCTCCAGGGGCTGGCGCAGGACCTCCAGGACATGCTTCTTGAACTCGGGGAGTTCATCGAGAAAAAGCACGCCATGGTGGGCCAGTGAGACCTCCCCCGGCTTCGGGGTGTTCCCCCCGCCGATGAGGCCGATGTCGGAGATGGTGTGGTGGGGGGAGCGGAACGGACGCTGGGCGATGAGGGCCCGCTCCGGCTCCAGCAGCCCCATGATGCTGTAGATCTTGGTGGTTTCCAGCGCCTCGGCGAAGGACATGCGGGGCAGGATGGTGGGGATGCGCCGGGCCAGCATGGTCTTGCCGGAACCCGGCGGGCCTATCATCAGGATGTTGTGCGCGCCGGCCGCGGCCACCTCAAGGGCGCGCTTGGCGTGCTCCTGGCCCCGCACCTCGGCGAAATCCTCGTGGTAGCTGGCCTCCTGGCGGAAGAGTTCGTGGATGTCGACCCGGTGGGGGACGACCTCCTGTTCGCCGTTGAGGAAGGCGACCACCTCCGCCAGCTCACCCACGCCGATGACGTCGATCCCCTCCACGACGCCACCCTCGTTGATATTCTCCCTCGGGACGATGATGCCGCTGTACCCCTCTGCTGCCGCCATGACCGCCACGGGGAGGCAGCCCCGCACCTGCTTGATGGTACCGTCGAGGGAGAGTTCACCCATGAGCAGGTACTTGCCCAGCTTCTCCCCGCTCACCACGCCGGTGGCCGCAAGGATGCCGACGGCGATGGGGAGGTCGAAGGATGCCCCCTCCTTGCGCAGGTCGGCGGGGGCGAGGTTGACCGTGATCCGCCGGGGCGGGAATTCGTAGCCCGAGTTCTTCAGGGCCGCCTTGACCCGGTCCTTGCTCTCCTTCACCGCCCCGTCGGGGAGCCCGACGGTGGAAAACTGGGGAAGCCCCTGGGCGATATCGACTTCCACGTGAACGGTCACGGCGTCCACGCCGTTGAGTGCTGCACTGAGGACTTTGGCAAGCATAACACCCCCTGGCTCGCTGTCGGGTCCGGAGTCCTAGGGGAGTTGTCCTGCCACTCCCGTCGGCCGAGTCCCCCGGGCCGCGAGCCTAGTTTGATAACATGTCAAGGTACTTCTCCGCATCCAGGGCGGCCATACAGCCCGCACCGGCCGAGGTGATCGCCTGCTTGTAGTGCTGGTCCTGGACGTCGCCGGCGGCGAACACCCCGGGGACGCTGGTGGTGGTGACGCACCCTTCCCGGCCGGCATTGGTAACGATGTAACCGTTGTCCATCTCCAGCTGCCCTTCAAAGATGGTCGTGTTGGGGTGGTGGCCGATGGCGATGAAGCAGCCGTGCACCGGGATCTCCTTGAGGGAGCCGCTCCGGTGGCGGATCCGGATGCCCGTTACCCCGCTCTCGTCCCCCAGGACCTCGTCCAGGACGTGGTCCCACTCGATGGTGACATTGCCGCCGCGGCTCTTCTCGATCAGCTTGTCGGCGAGGATCTTCTCGGAACGGAGCCGGTCGCGGCGGTGGACAACGGTCACGTGGCTGGCGATGTTGGCCAGGTAGAGCGCTTCCTCGACGGCCGTGTTCCCGCCGCCGATGACCGCCACCGGCTTGTTCCGATAGAAGAAGCCGTCGCAGGTGGCACAGGCCGAGACCCCCTTCCCCTTGAACTTCTCTTCCGACGGGAGTCCCAGGTACTTGGCCGAGGCACCGGTGGCGATGATCAGCGCATCGCAGCTGTAGGTGCCGTTGTCGCCGGTGAGGATGAAGGGGCGCTGCTTCAGGTCGGCGGTGTGGATGTGGTCGTAGATGAGCTCGGTATTGAACCGTTGGGCATGGCGCAGCATCCGGTCCATGAGCTCCGGTCCCAGCACCCCGTCCACGTCGCCGGGCCAGTTGTCCACCTCCGTCGTCGTCATCAGCTGCCCCCCCTGCTGCAAGCCGGTGATCATGGCGGGGGAGAGGTTGGCGCGGGCCGCGTAGATTGCCGCCGTGTATCCTGCGGGGCCCGACCCGAGAATGATCAGGCGATGATGGGCTGTTGGCATGGGGGAACTCCTTGGTAAAATGATTCCAACAAAGATAGCAGTCCCCCCGGGAAATTGCAAGAAAGGCGGGTTGACCGGGTGTAGCGCCTCTGGTACACTCCCGCACATCTTACCCGTGTCCGAGGAGGAGTATGTTCATGAGGAGACTCATTCTGACGTTGTGTGCGCTGTCCCTGCTGCTTGCCGGAGGAGAGGCGCTGGCCTGGGATCTGAACTTTCCGGGAGCATCGAGCATTGCCCAGGGGGAGTTCAAGGACCTGAGCCGTGAGCTCGGCTCGGCCCTGGGGTACCGCAACCTTGCACCCCCCGCACCCCTCGGCCTGACCGGTTTTGACGTGGCGGTCCAGGGGTCGCTCATCAATATCAAGAACGACAGCAGCTACTGGAAAAAGGCTGCCGGCGACGCTCCCGGCTACGTCGGCTATCCTACCCTGAGGGTACGCAAGGGTCTGCCGCTGGGGATCGACGTGGGGGCCATGTACTCCTATGTCGTGGACAGCAATATCAAGCTGTACGGCGTCGAGGTGAGCAAGGCGATCCTCGAGGGATCGCTCTCCACCCCGGCCCTCGGCCTGCGCGGCACCTACACGCGCCTTGCCGGGGTGAACGACCTCCACCTGCAGACGGCCGGCGTCGATGCCTCCGTCAGCAAGGGGCTTCTTTTCCTCACCCCCTATGCCGGAGCCGGCATGCTCTGGATCGACAGCAAGCCCCACGGGACCCTTGCCTCGTTCGTGGGGCAGGAAAAAATCTGGCAGCCGCGGGGGTTTGCCGGGGTGAAGATCAGCCCGCTCCCCCTGATCGGCGTGACCGCCGAAATCGAGTATGCAGCCCGGCCGATCTACTCCCTCAAGGCCGGCCTGAGTTTCTAGTCGCCCCATGCGGCGCGGTCGGCCCGATCAGCGGGCCGGCCGCGGAGTGCCCCACGCCATGACCACAGACACTCTCCTTGATTACGCCCTCATCCACGAAGCCCAGTACTGTCTCAAAAAGAGGATCCGCAGGACGGAACTGATCCATTCCCACCACTTCAGCGAGGTGGCCGGGGTGCCGGTCTGGTTCAAGTGCGAAAACCTGCAGCGGACCGGGGCGTTCAAGATCCGCGGTGCCCTCAACTTCATGACCTCCCAGCCGCGGGAGGCGCTCTCCAACGGCGTCATCACCGCTTCCGCAGGGAACCACGCCCAGGGGGTGGCCTTTTCCGCCGATCTCCTCGGGGTGAAGGTGACGGTCTACATGCCCGAGAGCACGCCGCCCCAGAAGGTGTTCGCCACCCGGGACTACGGTGCCGAGGTGGTGCTGGTGGGGCGCAACTTCGACGAAGCCTATGCCGCGGCGGTGGAGGCGGGGAGGGAAAGCGGGGCCCTGTTCGTCCACCCCTTCGACGACTACCTGGTGATGGCAGGGCAGGGGACCATCGGCCTGGAAATCCTGGAGGAGATGCCGGATGTGGCCAACGTCCTGGTCCCCATCGGCGGTGGCGGGCTGATCGCCGGTGTCGCCACGGCCATCAAGGAGACCCATCCCCACGTGAGGATCATCGGCGTGGAGGCCAAGGCCGCGCCGTCGATGCACTATTCCCTGCAGAAAGGGCGGATTCTCGAGGTGCCGCTCTCCGTCAGCCTGGCCGACGGCATTGCCGTCAAAAAGGCGGGGTCGAAGACGTTTCCCATTGTCAGGGCGTTGGTGGACGAGGTCGTCCTGGTGGAGGAGGAGGATATCTCCCTGGCCATCGTCTCCCTCCTGGAGAGGACCAAGCTCCTCGTGGAGGGGGCCGGCGCCGTGCCGCTGGCGGCCCTGCTTGCCGGGGCGGTGAAGAACCTGGGGGGCAAGACGGTCTGCCTCCTCTCCGGCGGCAACATCGACGTCAAGACCATCTCCGTCGTGGTGGAACGGGGCCTGGTGGCCGCCGGCCGCTACCTGAAGCTGAAGATCGAGCTGGACGACGTCCCGGGAGCCCTGGCACGGCTCGCCACCGAGATTGCCAAGGTGCGGGCCAACATCTCCATTATCAACCATGACCGCCGCGCCAAGTCCCTCCCCATCGGCAAGACGGAGGTGCTCATCGAACTGGAGACCCGGGGGTACGAGCACATCGGCGAAGTCTGTACCTATCTCCAGAGTGTCGGCTACGCGGTGGAGATCATGAAGTAGTCAGGGTGCCGGGCTTTCCTTTCCCGAGCGCCCCGCCGGAGCGAAGAGTCCCCGCAGGAAGGCATCCGTGAGCGGAGCCGCCGGGGTGCCGCCCCTCCCGAAGGTCCCAACAAGGTCCTCCCAGGTATCCAGGTCGTACCAGGGGGGGAGGAGCGCCGTTGCCAGTCCCACCCTGTCGGCCTTTTCCAGGCTGGCGCGGAGCAGGTCGGGGGTGCTCCAGGGGAGCCCCCTGAACAGTTCCTGCCAGAGCTTCCCCATGGCCAGCAGGTAGTAGCCCCCATCCTCCGCCGGTCCGAACACCACGTCGCTTCCCCCGTCGAGCAGGTCGAACGCCCTCAGGATGTACTCCCCCGGCAGGTCCGGCGAGTCGGTGCCGATAATGGCGACCCGGTCGGCTCCCCTCTGGAACTGGTCGGCGAAGGCCCCCGCCATCCGCTCCCCCAGGT
>Ga0209725_1001526_pt1 | contig 12944 bp, 9 predicted proteins | sample I18A1metaG_FD_184145 | JGI IMG/M metagenome (GOLD analysis project Ga0209725, IMG submission 184145) | Lake sediment bacterial and archeal communities from Gulf of Boni, Indonesia to study Microbial Dark Matter (Phase II) - ​I18A1 metaG... | ecosystem: Environmental > Aquatic > Freshwater > Lake... | reverse complement strand
GTCTGCTGCTTGGCAGCGTCAGCTCTAACTGTCATAATACTGGTCTTGCGAGCCAAGAGGCAAACTCCGAGAATACGCTTATATTGAGTGGGCATGACACTTTCGGCCCGACTCAGGGGCCGTCGTCTAGCTTGGTCTAGGCAGCGAAATGTCGCCAACAGGATACCAGTACGCTTGCTTGAGCGTGGTGAACCTGGGGCGCTGGCGACCTCGAACGAAGAGCACGTCGAGGCCAGAAGTCGCGAGTTCAAATCTCGCCGGCCCCACCACAAGAAAACACACACAAAATTATTGAAACGACAAGACGACGAAACGATGGTTCAAATTCAGTCGGCCGCACCATGCCATGCTCTCTCTCTTGACGACTGCTAAACGGACGACGGTGATTGTTGGGGGAGGAATCCCCCAAACCCCTCTTTCCACTACCGGCGGGTGGAGACGCTTTCTCTAGCAATCTGTCTTCTGAATAAAACAAAGAGGTGTCGTGGGACCTCCTCAGCGACTCCTCTGTCCTCTTTTGTTCAGCTGCCGAACAATCTTCCTTCTTAGTGAGCTGAGAGGCGGGGGTTGAGAAAGTCGATATGACGGTAATCTGCCGACTTCTGCCAGTTCAATCTGGTCGAACTGTTTCAAGCGAATGGCGTTTGCATACAGCCAAGCAAGATTTGTCTCTATGACCCTGTCGGCTGATGTAGCATACGAAAGGCTTTCAAAAGACTCAACCAACTTCTGAGACAATTGGCAAAGATCCTTCTCTGTAATACACTGTCGTATGCCCGGGAGCTGCGCAGGTAGAGAAGTGGAGGCGACGGCTTCGAGGCTGTGGTAGAAAACACCTGACTCTATGGCAATCGTGTGTAAGTTTGGAAAGAACACAATGGGTTTTGGCCTTGGAGAATTCTCCGGCAAGAAAACGCAAGCACTGCGATAGATGAAATCTGGAAGTGGAATGCTCTTCCCTTTGAAGCAAACTTGATCTCCCAGTCCGAGTTCTTGGAGGCCCTTCTTGATGATTCCCAATGAGCTCGCCTCCAGATCAGAATATGTGTAGATTGCATGATGCTTCAGGATCTTGCCAATCAGAAGGTAGTTCCTTGTAGTCTTCACCAAGGAGATGCCCAAATAGAGAAGTAGAATTGATATTCCAATCAGCATCACAAGGAATACTACAGCAGATTCGCGTGACGCAGCCAAAGCAAAACGAACTGGCGGGGATGTCAACAGGTCTACCGTAACGTGCCCTATCATGTACGTACCGAAAACAAGAATGAATGAATAGAAAGAAGCAGGTACTATCACGTTCTTCTTGAGTTGCTTCTGTCCGATGGGTATTGGCTTATTGGGAACTAGGCTCGCCCACAGCTCTATCTCATATTGTTCCGGAGATTTCACATCTTTGATGAGGTCAAGATAACGTTCTTTGGTAGTTCCGTAGAAGAGCACTTCATCATGTGGTTCGCTGATATCGAGACTCTTTGCGATTCCGTCTCTGAGCTGCCCGTATCTAACTATGCGGCCGGCTACGTTCTCGATCGAAGTGCGGACGTCGTTCTCTCTTCCCTTGATTATTATAGAGCCTATGCCCTTGAGCGCATCTATTTCGCTTTGCAGAGACTTGGAGCGGATGTGTTCCAGCAGACTGCCGCCAAGAATATACCTCTCACCTAGCCTTAGGTGGCTTGGAGTAGGCACCCTTAACGCGGCGAGGAGATACTTTGTTCTTACGGTTGATTCCAGAAAATTCACCAGTTCTTCAAGTTGCTTTCTAGCCTCACCGTACTTCGAGTTCATCGTCTGCCTGATGACGAGGAGAATCTTGACCGTAAAGTACCTCAGCCAAGGAAGCACACATGTCTCCGCAAGAAGCCTTATTCCTCTCCGCTCTGATACGATCATAAGAGGCTCCATCAAAACAAGGAACAATACGACCAGCCCGAATGCCACCAAGAGCTGAACGACACCGGGAGCCCTTAGCACCTCTAGGCAGTAATGTATTGGGTCTTCCAACGCCTCTGTCAGCACAATTGTCGCTAAGAGCATTGCAAAACCAATGAGTATCTTCTTCATCGACTGCTTGCTGACCATAGATTCACCACTTATTTTCTTCTCGAAGAACCGGCTTCCCATAATCTTCGAGAGACATCATTGTGGCTGCGGTTTCCTCATTCGTCTAGCCCCAAAACAAAGATAGGAACCTGAATTGCGCTCTTGAAATGAGGTAAGTACCGGCGGACTTTCTCAAAGGTCAAACTGCCGTGCCACTTCTGTCCTCGATTTCCTTTTTCAGCGCAAGTTTGCTGTTTAGGATTTGTTCCGCGTAGCGATAGGACCAAGAAATGAACCTCACGGCTCTTCCCCCAGAACTACTTGATTGGGTTTCATTTCCCGTGAAAGGCTAGTGATCCGCTTCGAATGTTCCAAACTAGTTGACCTACGCAAGCCACTCTCTTCTCCTATCAAGCAATGTATCTAAGACCATTGAGTTCCTTGCCGGCAAGCATCGATTGTCCGAACTTCAATACTTTCGCGATGCCATTGGACAGTGTACGAGATATTTTGAGCTCATCTTCCGCTAGATGACTAAGCGCTTCACTGAAGTACTTGTCTGGGTCCTCACTAATATGCACGATATATTCTTCTAGTAGATATCTCATTGCCAACTTCCGCCAATATTCGTGATTTTCCAGTTCCGGAAGTGATTCCGCTTTTTCATCCTTCGGAAGGATTATTTCGTCTCTTACCCATCTTAAGAAACGTCGACTCATCCAACACAAGAAAGTCATAATGGCATTTGCTTCGTCTTCTTGAGTTCCAAGAAAATCAGAAAGGTACCTTACGCAATCGTTCCAGTCTCCGAAAATTCTATTGTATGTTCCGGACAAAGAGTCTACGGGAGCAATATCTGGAAAGAGGATCACACCTTTGTGAGTCCATACAAAGAAGGTTGGGCTACGCTTTCCCGCTTCTGTTTTTTGGGCCTTTGATATGAGGCCAAATTCTTCAAGTCTGGACAGGGCTCTAACAATGCTTGGGTATTTCTTCCTCAGATCTTCGGCTATCCTATACTGACTCTTGTTCTCACTTGGCGATCCGCCTTCCTTCTTACCAATGGTTAGCGTATAAGATTCGTCCGCTTCTTGGACCTCGTATTTTTCAAGCGTTCTTAGGACATCAGGGAGTATTCGGGAGCTCAACACGGCCGTTCTATGGGCAGTCCAGTCCATCTTGGCCTAGCCACCGGGCGATATATAACGCTGAGGCTATATAACTGTTACATCAGCACCTTACACATGAAAAGGCGTACAGTCCAGCTATAGCGCGACGCCGCTTGAAACGCCTGTTCAGCAATCCATGAAAGAACAAATCGACCTTAGATCAAAATCTGGCTGCTTTGGTTCCTCGTGCTGGAGATCAACGGTCTTTCAAGCGATTCGCAACCTAGAAAAACGAGACTCTGTCTCCAGACGCATTTTTCAAGCAGTCTTGACGTTCTATGCTGAACTTTTTCTGAATTACAGCTCATTTTACTTCTATTCAACGTCAATCGACATGAAATTACCTCGTTTGGCATTTCAAATCACTCGTCAATCCGAAAGACGCAAGAGACCGGTCGCCACATTTCCATCAGAAAATCGCCAGAAGAATCCGATTGACTCGTACACGCTAATGACCATTCAGCCATTCTGACATGCGTTAGGTCCTTTTGTTGAGGTTGTTCTGCAGTCGATGGGGAAACTGTGGGTAGCATTGTGACACGGTTTCGAGTAGCCCATCAATTAGGAAACAAACATCAGGGATTACATCTGACAACACACGGGCCGAATTTCTGGGAATCCGATGAAGTCTGTGGAGAGGATTGGCGCAGACAGTGAAACCTACGTCGCGGATAGCCCCCCAGTGTCCGTGAGAGAACGTCGATGTCCATGAATAGAAACGGTCATAAACATCCTTAACACCAGCACCTATGCTGAGCGTTCTCAGATCCTTACCGGCCCAATGACCCAGATCAATCGGCAGAAGCTCCTCCCAAATGTCCTCATTCGCCAATCTTTGAAGCGTATTCACGTCGACATAACCCGGTTTCTGAACTAGTTCATCAAGCTTCAAGTATGAGAGCTTCGCTTGACCTGCGCCAAAGACTCTGTATGATTCCCAGAGTTCGGATGTGTCTCTTGTTACAAGATATTTCAGGCTGATGAAGCAGTCCACAATAGTCCTTAGAGCAATGCGCGCTAGAATGGATTGGCTTATGTTGTTTCTGAGTAGTTCTAGAACGATGCTAAGGCAATAAAGTGAAACGCCAAAAACTGTATCGTGGCGAATATTCTTTGAACTCGTTGTCCGGGTTCTATTGCAGTGTCCAACAAGAAGATCATACAACTGCTTCACACGTTCCAGAGACACATGGATAGTTGACCCAACTACCTCAGATTCAGGAAAGCAATAGCAAGGAGTCTCCCGCAGGCACTGTTGCCAAAACTGAGCTGGCCAGCTTCTCACAGTCTTGTCCATTTCTCTGAGGCCGAGTTCCATGGCCCGAATGGTTGGGCGAACACCCCGCAAATCTCCTCTGTCAGGGTAGTACAAGATCTCTTCAGCCATACCTTTGGCCTTGAGAGGAAACTTGATCCTCCCTGAAACCATCATACACAGCAGTCTCACCCATCGACAATCAGTTGACTCCCGCGACTGATGATCGAGTGTACGACCTACGGCAAACATCACTGCCTGCCAATCAATCTCCGATGGATGCGCCCTTATCTTGGTGGCCCACGCCTTTCTTGAAGGGATGTCGAACAGGAGAAGAGGCCTGAGTATGTTTCTGTGTTCATCCGCCTCAACAAGGATGTCAAGGATTTCATCACGTACCGCGGGTTGCAGACTCGACAAACCCGTGTGTGTTATATCGGAAGGACGATCATCTCCATGAAATTCAGCCGCGTATTTTACTATCTTTCTCAGAAGTGCCAGAGCGTTAGCAGGAGGAAGATGTGAAACGAGTAGTGCTGCCCAGAGGAGTTCTGGCAAACCGTCATTGACCCATGATGTGACTTTCAACCTGGGAATGGTAGCAAGAGGTGGAACGAGAACACGTTTGTTCATTTTGTGCTGGTCAATCGTTGAGTGGTATGTTTTCGAAGAATATGTGCCTTTGTTGCCCAAAATAGTCCCCAACGCACTATCTTCAACAGTTAGTTTGTCTAGTCAAAGATTAAAGGAGTTGGGAAGAGGGGGTTTGGGGGATTCCTCCCCCAACAATCACCGTCGTCCGTTTAGCAGTCGTCAAGAGAGAGCGCGCGCTGTTTGAGATCCAGTAACAGTCGTCACGGTCGGAGTGACTTGTATTGTGATCGGAGAAGGTGTTGGTGGAGGTAGGCCTCTCCAACCAATGATGCCGAGTATGACGAATGACACAACCATAATAGTGAGAAGTCTCCACCTGGCCTGCGAGGACATGCGGAATCCATAGAAGCTACATCCTATCGATAATAATAGGTTGAGGGGCCTCGCCTGAGCAAGACGTTCGAGACAAGATTCAATGTTGATGAAGAGAAAGCTGTGGCCTTCGCTAGGAGGCTGTATGATGACTTCTATGGGCAGAAGGGGTTCTTTGAGGGCTATCGGATGCCGGAATATATTCTTCCAGACAATCTTGTTGAGAACTCCAGGGAGCATGCCCTGTACTTGACCTTCATCATCTCCATCGACTACATGACAGACGCAGTGAAGCTGTGGCACAATGCCCGAGGCGCTTATCGCATTTACCCTGAGAGGTTCGACCCCAAGGTCATATTGAAGCTAGGAGACAGGACCCTGATAAGCCTCCTTAGAGGACTAGGTGCCCGATATCCGAAGTCAGGTGCGCAGACCTGGAAGACGATCTCGAATATCTTGATCGAAAGGTACGGCGGTGACCCAAGGAACATGACCCCGGAACCGAAGCCAATTCAGCAGCTCAAGTCAGAGCTCAAGCAGTTTCCTTATTTGAGGGGAAGCAAGCTTTCAAACTTCTACCTGCGGACCATGGGCGAGAAGAGCCTTCTCAAGATCTCGGACTTCTCCGAGCTGGACATTCCAGTCGACATTCAGGTGGCGAGATTCACTCTCTACACAGGTGTTCTTAGGATCTTGTCTCACAGCTTTGAGGGATGCGTCCACAAGGATCCATTACGAAGTCTGATCGAGGAGGCTTGGAGGAACGCAGCGAAGAAGATCAATACCTATCCTTGGAAGCTTGACGAGCCTATATGGACAGTGGGGTCCAAGCTATGTTCGAAGAGGCTTTGCGCCAGCTGTCCTGCAGAAGATCTTTGCAGCAAGGTTAAGGGCATCAAGTTCAGAGGTGCCATAATGCTTTGGGAAAAACCCTCGGACTGATCTCCTGCACGAAATCCAAGAAAAACTACTGCTGCCCAGCCAAGGAGATGTACTCGGCCTCTGTTCTGGATGGCGTATGACTACTACATCAAGAACCATGACTATGTAGCAATACTCAGCGCCAAACACGGCCAGCGCGCTGTGCTAGAGGGTTCGAACGGACTGAAGGATTATCGCAGGCAAGGCTATGGAAGATCGATGACTGCGAGGAGTGAACGGAGGTAGACTCTGAATTATTGCCTTGGCCGCGGTTTTGGAACACTCCGTGAGACAGTGGACTGGGCCAAAGACGACTAGATTCATCTTTGGCAAGGTCCCGGTCGAAGTCCTAGCGACCGGCTGAAGCGAAACGCGCCAATTGGCAGTCTTGCCGTACTTGGAAGCTAACCCCCAGCTTGGTGGAATCGTTTGGCGATTAACCTCTCCATCACGGCCGCTCCGGCTCCAAACTGCTGACTAGAACGCAGCTTTGGAGATAATCCTAGACGTTCGTGGCCGACCCCGCTTCCTTGGTATCTCTAGCTTATCGAATCTGAAGACCCGCTCCGCGCAGGAGATGGCTTCCACAAAACGTTCACCATATTCGTTCATATCGCCGAAGGATTTCCATCTATCAAGAGTAATCTCCTTAGCGATCAGAAACGAATTGTAACGAAAGAAAGCCGGGTTGCCGCCCGCATCTGCTTTCAAATAGTCTGGGTGGTCCATGTTGACTATCACTTGGTTCTGTTGTTTGTTGAAATCTGACCTGGCTGCGTTGGCTCCATTGTGCTCCCATAGTGGCACCGGCGGAGGTTGACCAAGCTCTCCGTCGGCGACTTGACCGCTTCTTTTTCTGCTTTCCTCGCTGTCTATTTTCTCCACGACGTAAACAAGCGTGCTCGCAGTTCGTTGCGTGTCGCCCTCGAATGCGGTGACTTTAATTGTGGTGGTTCCCGTTGTCCTTCCAGCGGCGAACTGGACCTGTTTTCCAACACGGTCACGCAAATCTCCAAAAGGCGGGCCCTGTAATTCCCAATAATACTTGATATCACGACCGGGATCGATGATGTTCCCATACTCGTCGAGCGGCCTTGCGGTTAGTTTTACACCAGAATGGTACGCCACCCTGGGATCCTTCGGAGTGATCTCAACTCTGACGAGCGGTCTGTTGCTATATTCGGGAGGAGGTGGAGGCGGTGGACCTCCTGGTCCTTGCTGGCCCGGTTTCCGCCAAGCTTCGTCAAGTCTTCGAAGGATTTCGGCCCAGTTTTGCTGAAAGAGCTTGGCAATTTGTGATTGCATGTCCTGACGACGCGTTTCCTCTAGTTCACTTATGAATAGATCCACTTTCTTGGTGACTTCTTCCATTGCACTGAGGAACGCGGCCATGGCCGAATCGTTCACAAAACCATCTCTGTTGGGGGTAATGGTCCCGTCTGGAAAGTTGATGTACCCATAGACCTTGCCTGTGTTCCATGGCGATGTGTTGAACTGAGCTATCTCTGTGATGTCATCATATGCCTTTTCCGATGCCTTAGTCACAGTTGTTTTGATCTCAATCTCCTCGTCTGTTGGGGGAAGCGCATACAATTCCAATTCTACGGGAGAGTATCCTTTGACAGGACAGGTTCGGTAGGGTACGGAAGTTCCTCTATATTGTTCGGCTCTAACTTTGAAGCGTTGCCCGTGGTCGTCAATTTCGACTCGGGCTTGGGTCGCCCTCAAGAGCCCTCTACAGATTTTTCCAAGATATTTCTGTAGCTGTCTGCCAGTCACTAGGTTAAGTTGCGCCGGCTCCAGCCCCTCAATCGTCGTAGTGGTCCCGTGAGATGGACGTTCAGGCTTCACGTTATCGATAATCCTCGCTTTAGGATTCTCTTTCTCCCAGATCATCTTCGTTGTAGGAGTAAGCGTACCATCCCTGAGTTTCGATCTTGTTTCGACGGTGAGTGTCCTTCCCAACGCCCAGAAGCTGAGAAGCCCTATCCCAAATCTGCCTACGGCACGCCCCTCTCTATGTGCTTTGTCATACTTTGCTTTGATGGAATTGCCGATGTTGCTGCAAGTGTAGTACAGATTAGGGCGCCTCAAGTCACGGCTATTGGGACTCTGTGGATTCTCAAGAGTTGTCCAACCTTCACCGTCATCTTCGATTTGGACAAATCCCGCTTTTCCACGCTTTCTGATGGTGATCGTGACGTTCTTGGCATTAGATCCATGTTCGATCGCGTTCTCAAGAATCTCCTTGAATGGCCTCCGTGGATCGGTTGCTTGCGTATGGGCAATCATCTTAATCAATGTCCACTGGTCGGGCGCAGTCAAACTGACTTCAGTCATCTTGCTTGCCCTTCAGCTCATATGATGTGAACAAGACCCAGCGCTGGAACTCGTCTTCGTTGTATAGGGCTTTGAACAGCGCCATGATGTATCCCACGTCTCGTCCTCTCACAAGGTGTCTCAGCTCTTTTCTGTCAGAAGTGGAACCTTTTGCGAAGAAATCCAGTTCCTGTCTTAACGCAGAGAGCAACTGCAGTATCTTTCGCGCCTTTGCACGGGCACTGGCTCCTTTCGAGGATGAAAGCACAATGGTTTGGAGTTGAACTCTAACTGGCCGGGATTGCAGAAGCTGTTCGTCCTTTCTTGCGTCGATCACGGTCTGTGACTCTGCAGCTTTGGCGCAGCGGGTAAATGTCGCTTCTGGAGACGATGCGAAGTCGACGATGCCAGTCGCCCTGAATAATGCCTCTCGATGTTTCTTGGAAACTATGGGATGAGTGCCCTTTCTGTAGTGTGTAAGGGTGCCGCTGTGGATGCCTGTGTAGCGAGCGAGAGCCTCCCAATTCTTGAACTTGTTCTGTGAAGCAAACCATTCCAATAGCTTTTGCCAGTCCGTTTTGGAAGTCACTCGCCCTCAGCTCCTAGTGAGCAGTCCGCATCTGGTGGACACGTGATACCTTGATTTCTTCCCGACACGTCCGATTCCTATGCAGTCAAGTTCTGCAAGTTTGCTCACTGCGCCTGCAGCCATAGTGTTGGCAACGGCCCGTGTCACTGTTCTTCCATATCTAGCGTTGAGAAAACCTTGTGCCTGATGATTCACAAGTTCGAAGGTGTTCTTTTGCTCAGCAATGGCCTGCAGAATAACCTTCAGGAATTCAAACTCTCCAGGCCTTACCGCACTTATGTGTTTCAGGAGAAACGCGGCCTCCTCATCAGAGAAAGGATCGGTTACAACCTGATCTTGAAGAATGGCATGGTCGATCAAAGGGGACAGAAACATGGCGAAGGTCAGGCCTCGGGGGGTGATTCCTATTTTGACAGATCCGTCAGGCTCTTCCCTCATAGATACGAAAGCTAGGTCACCTTGGATCCCTTCGACTCGCTTGTCGGTAGACCTTAATCGCCCCACATACTGCGTAATGAAGCGCTTCTGACTCTTCGGTTCTCGATAAGGAAAACCCACGCTAAGTCTTTTTCCTCGACGAAGACCTGCGTGCCTGTCGGACTCCTGCAGTTTGGACTTGATCAGAGGCGCCCCGTTTGCGATGAGGCACGTGACTCTGCTCAACTCAATCATGTCTTGATTCAGCTGGGCCAGTTCGTTCCCGATAATTCGTAGAACTATCTTTGCAGGCCCGAAACGATTGATCTGGCCCCATAACGGTAGGTCCTTTAAGTCTTCGTTTACCGTGGCATTTGAAGTGATCACAATCGGGGGCGGAGGTGACAGCAGTCCCCACTCGAAAAGATCATTCAGACGCTCAAGCGTCTTCACGGCCATCTATCCCGCCTCCAGGCCTCTGATGTTGGCGAGAATTTGAGCTATCTTGCGGTTATTCTCCTGCAGCCTTGAGCTGATGTTGCTAACGTACTCATTGATTCTTCTAGCCGCGTCCTCAGTTACGTCCGAGATTTTCTTGCAATCGTCGAGGATCTTCATGTTGTCGTTGATATAGTATACCAAGTCTCTGTCGGCAGCGAGCGATTCTAGGTCAAGGGTTCGCTTCTGCAGTCGGTAGCTCGACGCGTGAATCTCATAGAACATCGTAACGGTGGGCACCACAAGTTCGGCGGAGGTCGTTATGAGCACACCTACCTCGGTGTCTACATGAAAGCCTCTCGGCTTCGCAGTCTTTGGAAGCTTGTCCACTGCCAGCACTGCAAGCGCAGCGTTGTATCTCCTCATGTCTTCCCTGACTTGCTGGATGTACTCACCGCTCCAAGTCTTCCTCGATTTCACTTCAACAAGACTGCGGCCGATTTCTATTTTCCCGTAATAAAACTTGACCAACGCATCCGTTGCATCGGATCCTCCTATCGGCTCAATTTGGATGCATGACTGTCCCAAGAAGGCGTCTTCCAAATCTTGAAGAACATTAATTTCACCCTCTTCGCCCTTTACGCCAGGCAGCCTCATCGCTGTTAGAAAAGTCTGCAGAGCGCCGGTCGCTTCCCTGATTCTATTCTCGATTTCCGAGATTGACTTGCCCTGATCGGACAATAATTTGATTTCTTTGATTACTGACTCTACTTGTTGGACCATGGCATCCTGCAGCAGTTTCGTGAATCTCTCGTTTTCGTCTCTGAGTTCGTCGAATTTCTCTCCCAGCTCTTGCTCGATCTGCTCTCTCACGCCGGTAAGCTCCAGACCTATCTCCTTGGCAGCATGTTGCACTGCAGCTGTCACCGGGATCCCCTGTCGCATCTGCCTGTCTATGGCCATGTAGGTGCCTAGGGTACTGTTGAGTCTGGACTCGGAGTCGAGATCGTAGAACCATTGCTGAACGGACATGTCTATCTGAGAGAATATTTGAGAGGGATACAGCAGTCTGCCACCACATTTTGCGCAGATGAGAGAACCGTCTGCACAGCTACAGATCTGGATAGCTTCGAGAGACATTCGCTTCACCTGTCAAACTTGGCCAGAACGTCATTGCCGAACGATGTGAGAGAATAGGTCACCTCAACACCATCCCTGCTTCTGGCTATGACGCCGAGTTCCGAGAGCCTGCCGATCAGGCCTGCTCTCATTGTGGCAGCCACATTTTCAGACCATTCTTTGTCCAAGCCCATGACAAGGGCACTCAGCTTCGGGGGGGTGTTCTCGCCATCGGTTATCCATTGGAGAACCGACTTGACTAAGTCTGCCTCTGAGCTCAGGTTTTGTCTGATGTGTTCGAGAAGAAAGCCTCTCTCCTTATCAGAGAACGGGCTGGAGCCCCGGTAATCGCCTTCTTCAAGTATCGGGTTGCTCATCCAAGCAAATTCAAGCCCCACCTTAGTGATCCCTATCTTCCAACTGCCTCCCTCTTCAAAGATGTCCACGAAGCGAAGTACAGCAGGAGCTCCGTTGATCTTCAGTTCGCCGTTCTTCGTCTTGGATGGGTTTCCGACGAAGTGCATCTTGAAGCGGGTGAGCGCCTTATATTCATCTCTGCCTTTGGCAAAAGGAAGACCCGTACTTAGTCTATCTCCCCGCTTCCTATCCATCCTATCATCAATTCTCTCAAGTTCTTGCCCTATCCGCTGCGCCTCCATGGCAGCTTTCTCTTGGACATCTTTCAGAGCACACGCCATCCCATTCTCGTTCAGGATATTGGCGAGAACCCTCATGGTTACCTTAACAGGAAAAAAGCGATTGAACTGTCCCCACAATTGATCCGATGCCTTTGAGCCATCGGGAGGATCCACCGTCTTGACATCCCGTGTTGCCGGAATGACCAGAAGATCGATCTGAGGCTGCAGGATGTCGGCCTGAACGGTGGAAGCCGGTTTGAGCGATTCCTGATCCGGAAAGTCACTCCGTCTTTCAACAACATATAGTTGATTTTGCACGGCTGTCAAAATGAAATCCTGTACGGTTCTATATTTCCCGCCTTTCGTATGTTTCAGAATTTCATCAACCATTTCCGGGGATATATCCACAACATATCTCATAGTTGTCAAGCTCCACTGACTTACTTTAATGCTGTGTGTCGCTCCCATTTAAAGCTATTGGTAAGTTCCACCGCTTCACTTTTAGCTTCGAAATATAGACCTCGAAGTGCCTACCCACACCTGAGAAATGTATGCGAGCCTCACAGCGGGGTCTGCAGCGCGCGCCAGTATCGAAACAGTACTGCTTAAATACGTTTAGATACTAGTATCCTCCGGGTTAACGATAATGCCACAACTGAGACGCGAAGGGGAGGTAAAGACAGCAATAGTCGGAGTTCTAAAGGAGAAGGGCCGACTCGGATATAACATGCTCTGTGAAGAAGTGCACAAGAGGACCAGATGCGGTAGAAACCAATTCAGCAAATACCTCAAAGAACTGGAGAGGGAAGCAGTCGTATCCTCCAGGAAGAGTCCTACCCACAAGGTGGGAGTCATTCTGGAACTGGGGCCAGACGCATCTAAATGCGTTCAGGCTCAACATTTCCAGTTCTTTGCTAAGTCAATTGTGTCTGCTCTACTTCCCTTTGCTGAATTCCGTGAAACAGGTAGTATTGAGGAACAGCTGGCGACATACGATCTGGCCAACCTGCTTCCTTTCAGAATAAGGGTCGAACTGACGAGCATAGCGGATGAAAGACGAATAGTCG
>Ga0209725_1001524_pt1 | contig 12953 bp, 5 predicted proteins | sample I18A1metaG_FD_184145 | JGI IMG/M metagenome (GOLD analysis project Ga0209725, IMG submission 184145) | Lake sediment bacterial and archeal communities from Gulf of Boni, Indonesia to study Microbial Dark Matter (Phase II) - ​I18A1 metaG... | ecosystem: Environmental > Aquatic > Freshwater > Lake... | reverse complement strand
GAGCCCTTCCCCCCTCCTCACCTTCGAGCAAGAGCATCACCTCTTGCACATCGGACACAATGCCTCCTCCAAACATTTGGCCTCGCACCTTCACCTCGGCGAACCTGCAAGCCTCATTCAGAGTTTCTCGTTCGACTTTCTCTGAGGTCATGAGCTGGACCTTGATACCTCTGCTCCTAAGATGGAGGAGAGTTGGAGATACCAGATCTAGCATCTCTCTAGTGAATTCCGGGACCGCTACTAGGATCTCTTTTGCAGACTTCTCCATTGTCTCTCTTATCTTCGACATTATGTTGAATTCTCCCCGAACGATCCAAATGTCGGGCCTCTCCCGAGATTCTCTTCTCTCGAAGATGGGGGTCAATTCACCGAGAATCTGTGTCTCGCCGGCTTTCAGAAGTCTCTCACGTCTGAGCTTGGTAGCTTCAAGAGCGTCAAGCGGCGATCGAGGATAATGCTTCGATGGACGGCCTGACTCGGTCTCAATCCAGCCTTTCCGTTCGAGGCTTCCTAGAATCTCGTATATCTTCGAGTATGGTACTGGCGCCATCTCACTGATTTCGCTTGCAGTCATGCTTCCTCTTTGGAGGAGCGCCACATATGCTCTTGTCTCATATTCAGTCAAGCCCAGATCTTGCAGCGCCCTTCTTGTCTTCTCGCTAATCGACAAATCTTCGTTTCACCGTCCAAGGATGGTTCTGGTATGGTTCTCTTATACTTACGACTTTGGGTGGTAAGAATCATGTTGACTTCAACGTTTGCGTGACCGCCACGAATACCGTAGAAGATCCGAGTGCTCTTCACCGCAAAAGAATTTCTCCAATGAGCCTTTTACACTTCGAAATCGAGCGCACGCCTAGAATGAAAATGTCAACTAATATTGTGAAACGTTGCCGCCCCAACATTTCAAGTCGTAGGGGTTCCAAACCGGGCGTGCGCAGAGGTAGCTACAAGTATCCTCCATGGGTCGGCTATGAGCTTGACAGTCGAGAGAACGTCGATCATCTCATTCGGGATACGATTAGGGAAACGTGGACAGGTCGTTTAGGGACCAGACAAGCAAGTGCGATCAACCGCTCCATTAGACTCCGCTTCAAACGATTCAGGCTCAAGCAGTCACGTCTACCAGAGAAGCTTCCTTCCGATGTCCTGATCGTGACTCAGGTAGAAGGAAGAACCTTTAGCTAACTCCTTCAATCAGATAGCGCGCACGCTTTCTACATGCTCGAAAAGTTCAAGATTCGGACAATCATGTCTCTAATCTGGGGGTATTGATCCGGGGGTGGTATGATGGCACTAGAGATAAGCACAAAAGAGGTCAACGATCTCGACCCAATTCAGTTCGTCGATCTCATGAATCATCTGATCGCGGCAGAGTGCGACAAACTAGGAGTATCTCCAACTAAGGTGATGATAAACTGCCGACAGTATGACCCAGACAGCGGCATCGACGCAAGAGTTGAAGATTATCAAAGTCGTGCCGATAACAGATGGATCTCTACTGGCTTGAGTGTATGGCAGTTCAAAGCCGGAGGAAAGTCAAGTGAACCTGGGCAACTGAGAAGGGAAGCAACTAAACCCGGTGTTGCCAAAGCACTGCAAAGTGGTGGCCGCTACGTCGTTGCAATAGCGAGGGACTGCAGCGATAGACAACGGAAAGCACGCGAAAAGGCCTTGCGAGAGACCATCAAGAGGAGACACCTGGACCCAGATTGTGTCACTCTTCTTACCGCTTCCCAACTCCAAAAATGGGCGTCTGAACATCCATCCATTCTTCTACTCCCTCACTTTCATCGGCCTACTGGCGGGTGGATGAGATTTGAAGATTGGCGACGCAATAACCTGCATCAGGGGAGATTCATTACTGACAATCTTCGAACGAAAATCATAGCCGATATCAGACTGTTTTCGGCTATGAGGTCAAGCCCAATACACAAGCGAGTGCTAGGACGTCGAGGAGTTGGCAAGACAAGATTGGTTATGGAAGCACTTGATGCTGAGGGAATCAGAGAAAGGGTGATCTATGCTCAGGAGCCAGATGACGTACCACGTGAATTCTGGGTATGGATGCGCAGCAATATCGCTTCTTCAGCAATCCTAGTTATGGATGAGTGTAATGAAGACGAATCATCAAAATTTGCAGTACAGGCAGAAACCTGTGACGGCCGGATTCGCTTGGTTACAATAGGCATCGGAGAGCCATTCTTGTCAGGAAGCTCACCCACCCATCTGTTTCTTGAACGACTTGACTGCCAATCAATGAAGGAAATGCTTCGGGATCGACTCAAAGGACTGTCAGAGGAACAGTTGGCGTGGATTGTAAGGTTCACGGGAGGCTACCCAAAGCTCGCCGTAGTCTGTGGCAGACTTGTTGAAACGAGACGGGAAATAGACATCACACAACTCATGCAAGCCACGGAGATTCACGAGATTCTAAGGATATTCCTTCCTGACGAGAAAGAAAGGAGAGTGATGCAAGCTGTCTCCTTGTTAAGCCGAGTTGGATTTGAAGGAGAGGTGATTGATGAGGCCAAGGTCTTGGCCTCGTTTGCCCAAGCCCAATGGTCGGAATTCTGCAACATAGTCGAGGGCATGCATCAGCAGGGGCTAGTAGGCAAGAAAGGCAGATATCGTTACGTTACTCCTGACTTGCTTGCATGCTGGTTGGCTACCTCTGTCTGGAACTCTCGAACTGAGGAAGTCCGTGAACTCATCAATAGGTTGCCGACAACGGAGAGCCGAGAAGCATTCTACGAACGGCTCAAAGATCTCGGCACTGATGAAAAGGCGAAAGCAACAATCTGTGATCTCCTTTCAGAACGCGTCTTTCCGACTATAGAAGAATTGGACAGCGAGGAAGGATCTAGGCTCCTATACACGCTAGCATATGCGCATCCATCAGGTGCACTTGCTACACTCGAACGAGTATTTGACAACGTCTCAATTGATAGACTGCGATCCCTTAGGAAAGGGCGGCGAAATGTAGTCAATGCTTTGAACTATCTAAAGTGGTTCAAGCGCACGTTCTTCGGCGCAGCCCGCCTGCTACTTGCCCTGGCTGAAGCAGAGAATGAGGATCTGGGAAACAATGCGACCGGAATATGGACAAGCCTATTTCAGTTGGGCCTAGGCGGAACAGAAGTTCCTGCCTTGGACCGACTCTCATTGCTCGAGGAGGTGCTTTCTGGCGATTCTCCTGTCCGTAAGGACCTCGCATTGAAAGCTCTGTCTAGTCTGATGTCGTATCACGAGATCCGCACCTCTGGTTATGAGGAGGGGGGAGCGAGACCTGTGCCCTCTGAATGGCGTCCCAGGGTATTTGGGGAGATCTGGGAAGTCCATCGAAAGGCTCTGCAAATCGTTGACCAGGCAATACGTGATCGCGACTCGAGTATTGTTTTGAAGGCAAGAACCACGTTGCTCAGGTCAGCTCGTACAGTCGTAGCTACTGGACTTGCACAAGAAATTGTCTGTCGTCTTGAGGAATTTAGTCCTCAAAGCGATGGTGAGCGGCGCGAAGCAAGTGATACAGTGAGGATGATCCTAGAATATGAAAGCGACAAACTCAAAGAGGATCAACGAAACCAGCTCATGGCCATCGAGCAGAAACTCGCAGGAACGAGCTTTCATGACAGGCTTAGAAGATGGGTCGGTCAATGGTCCTTCGGAGATTGGGATATTCACCGAAGAGAAGGAGGACCCCCTCCTCAAGATCGAGCCGCCGCGCTGGCCGAGGAGGTAATGGAAGAACCGGAGCTGCTGCTCGCTGACATAGATTGGCTGTTCTCTAACGAGGCGCAGAATGTCGTGCCCTTTGCAGAGCGCCTAGGGAAATTGGACGAAGACTGGTCTTGGTTGCCCAATCTTGTGGCGAAGACGCGCCAGGGAGGACGCCCATTAGTCTTAGCTGGCTATTTTTGGGGTCGTGCGCACGCTGGAGACGATCAAAGAGTACGCGATCACTTGAATCAATGGGCTAGCAATGATAAGCAGCTAGCCCCTGTTGTCCTAGCAGCAACCTTCAATCTCCGAGCATCGCAAGAGAACTTGGACCGGATACTGATCCTTATTGAAAAGGAATGGTTGGCCAGACGGGAACTTGCCTCGCTGTCTTGGACAGGGTGGTCCGACAAATTACCTTTACACGCGTTTGAGACTTTTCTTCGGCATATACTTGACAGAGATCCAGAAGTCACCCGATCCGGGATCAATGCCTTGGATCGCCGACTCAAACTGTACCCTAATGAAAAGGAGAGACTCGCTGAGTTCGCTTGGGCACTGCTGGAACGAGATACCGTTGTCGAAGGCACTATGGCGGAGTATTACTGGCATGAGCTCAGTAAGCACTATGTTGAAAGAGATCCTCTCAGAATTGCTGAGATCGTCCTCAAAACACTAGAGACTCCAAAGTTTCTCTTACGTAAAGATAGTGCTCAAATGAAAGCATTGGCTCAAGCGACAGTGTTGAAACCCAGAGACATATGGAATCTGGTTGCCGAAGCACTCTTGCGCAAAGATGATCGTAGTTACAGGCTTCAATTGAGTCTCGAATCTTGGTATGTTGAACTGCTTCCGATTGAACAGCTACTTGACTGGGCACGTCGATGCACGCCCGAAGGCCCTCGCATTCTTGCCGCGCTGACTTCACCTTCCGGTGTGCCTTTGGCCACTCTTCCGCGCCAACTGTTGATACAGTTCGGTGATGACGAGCAAGTTGGAAGAAGCCTTCATGGTAATGCTTTCAGCGGGGGAGTCGGTTTCCACGCCACTGATCTACAAGGCAAACTTGATGCTGCAAAGTCATGGCTTGATGACACTGATGCAAAGGTGCGTAGATGGGCAGAAGGAGTGGTTACGGACTTACAGAAACTGCTTCAGAAATGGACGAGTCAGTTGGAAGAATCGGGCTTACTCTAGAGACAGCGCGCACTCCATATCTACTTACGCCTTCTACGCTGAACAGACACATAAATCGCACACATGGCTGTTAGCATTAGCGGCACCACAAGAAAAAGCCACCTCGACGAACGTTCTGGCTTGATTGATGACCTAGTTCTGTGTCTGCGTTCATTATCAACATACCTAGTATCATCAACAGCGCATTTCCGGCATTAGTATCAGGGATCCGCTTGAAAACGACTTAGCGAAGATTTCTCAGGTGCTGCGTTTCACATCAGAAATTGGCGGGATCATGGCTTGGACAACCTGATGCATTTGGCTCTTCGGTATTCCTAGTTTGGTTTCAACCGTTGACCTGTGGATTGTGTTGTACGTGCAGAACGGAACAAGTCTACCGTCAGGTACTGCGTAGTGGATAACGCACATTTGCGCTCTTTCAAGGTCGAAGTTGTATGCGTCCATGAAATGCATCATTCCGACCATTATGAAATTCTTCATTACCTTTGACAGAGCGTCATATGATCCTTCCTTGTATAGAGAGCCTATGAGATCTTTCAGTAGTCCACTCTTGACATGTCTGAGACTGGCAAGAAGTTGCATCTTGGCTCTGAGATATTTACCCGCGTCTGCATATTCAGACACTTTCGCAAGGCTCTGAATGAATCTCTCCACATTCATGAACCTGTTGACAGGGACCAATCTATCATCTTCTACAAAAACGAAGGTCCCAACTCCGCAAGCCGGATGACAGCTAAAATCTGGATACCTTCTTCGCTTGATGGCTCCGACAGCGCGGAACATCGGAAAGACAAACGGAACAGGATAGAAATCGCTCTGCCTGATCTGGCCGTCTGTTTGCTTTTCAATCAGCCTAGTCACTTCTGGGATCGTAATTCGCATCTTTCTTCTTTCCTCAGAGCTGACTCGTCCTGCCAAACTGATGGGCTGGCCGTTGATTCCACTTACTATGTCACGGTTCTTGGCCGCAAACCTAATGATGTCACCAAGCTGGTCATCGTTGACGCCACGCGCGATAGTGGGCACAAGCATGAATGAGTCAAATCCAATCTTTCTGGCGTTCTCAAGAACCCTTAGCTTCAGATCGAGGAGGTCTAGCCCTTTGGTCTTGATGTAGGGCTCTCGTGTCACACCTTCGAAAGCTAGATATATTGTGTTTGTTCCAGCCTCGAAGATGTTCCTGAAGTACTCAAGGTCTTGTGCAAGCCTGAGTCCATTCGTGTTGACCTCTATGTGATCCATTCCCTTTGATCTGGCGTATCTAATGAGGTCTGGTAGATCATCACGTAGAGTCGGCTCTCCTCCGCTGAACTGTAATGAATTCGGAGGTACTGGCCTGTTTGAGGCTATGTTATCTATTGTTTGCTCCACCTGCAGTCTTGTGGCCTCATAGATGTGGGAGACGGTAGGGTTGTTGGCATTCGCGAAGCACACAGGGCAGTTTAGGTTGCACCTGTTGGTTAGGTCAATGATTGCGAGTACAGTGTGACTTTTGTGCTCCGGGCAAATCCCACAGTCAAAAGGGCATCCCTTTGCAGTCTTGGTCCTAGGGTTCTCCAGCTTAAGTCCTTCTCTTCGATACTGCATAGCTCTTTGATATTGCTCATAGTCTTCCCAGTAAACATCCTCATACATGCCATGTCGCCGGCATTCTTTCCGAATCATTACTTTTCCTTCGCGTACGAAGAGTTCCGCATCTATTACCGATAGGCATTCAGGGCAGACGCTCTTTGTTGTCCGAATATTGCTCAAAACCTACACTCCCGGCAGGACTCGCATTTCCGGTGCTAGTGACGGCATGGTCCTCTGTTGTGCACTCCTAGTCTTCGTATTTTCCTTAACAGAAACACTAAATTTCCTCTCAAGAAACGGCCTGTGTATCGTTTGGTATGTGCAGAAGGGAACTCTGGATCCATCTGGCAAGATCTGATGAATAGGGCACATTTGAACTCTTTCCAAATCAAAGTTGTACCCATCCATGAAGTGCATTCCTCCGATGAACACCATGTGAAGTAGAAGTCTTCCCAATGCTCTCCAGTTGTCCACATCACCAGCTACATCTTTCACGAGGGGGAAGAGCGTTCCTATTCCTCTTCTCCTAATACCAGTTAGAGCTCGGATCACATTGATCTTTCCTCTTGTCCTCTTTCCCTCCTTGAAGCACGTTGCAGCCTTTTGGAGGAAGACGAAGAACTTGTCCATGTCAACGTATCTGGAAACCGGGACGAAGTCATTGTCATGAATGAAGAGAGCTGTCATCGCTCCGCAGTGTGGATGACATGCGAAGCTTGGCACCCCTCTGCCCTTCCAATACCAGACTGTTTCAGCGAAGGGGGAAACACAACTGATCGGGAAGAAGTCTTCTGCTTTTATGTCGCCTTTGGTTTGCTCCTCTACGTCCATGAAGAGGTCACTGAGCGTGTATCTCTTAGTCTCAAGATCTCTGGAACTCATGCTTCCGGCAAACGAAACCGGTTGGAAATTGACACCCCTGATAACGTACGATTCTTTCATCGCATATCCTATGATATCCCCTATCTCATGAATATTGACACCGTTGATGAGCGTTGGAACAAGCATAATTCCTGGCGACCGCCGGCTGTCACTGTACCCTTTCTTGATATTCTCGACAGCTCGGAGCGGGATGTTTCCCCAATTAGAGTCTCCAGTTGTCGCTTCCCATGTCGCACGGGAGAAACCATTAAACTTCAGATAGACAGTTGAAAGTCCTTTCTTGGGGCTTTCATCTCCGAACATGCCCTCCAGGGACTTCGTGAGCTGCGCTCCTCTCGACGAGGCAAAAACGATTCCGTTGGTGTTAAGCTCGATATGATTGATGTCTCGAAGCTTGGCCTCAAGAATGATATCGTACAAGTCTGGCCTAAGAGTCGGTTCCCCGCCGGTTAGCTGCATAGCATGGACGTCGGCAGCTATTGAATCAAGCATAAAACGTATTTGCTGTAAAGTAGGTTCATACACATGCTCTTTCTTTTTGTCTGCAGAGGCGAAGCAAGTAGGGCAACTAGCATTGCAAAGGTTCGTTATGTCCATCACTGCAAGGATAGTGTTGTTTCTGTGGTTTGGGCACAACCCACAGTCATGCGGGCACCCTTTCTTCGTTTGCGCTTGCCTGAGTGAGGGTTCTGCTCCACGCACAGCGTATCTGTATGCTCTATCGTAGAGACATTGAGAAGACCAGTAAATATCTTCGAATGACCCGTGTTGAAGGCATGTCTTGCGAAGATAGACCTTGCCGTCCCTGAGAACTATGTTGGCAGGGACTACCGATAGGCATTCTGGGCAAAGACTTGTCGTGTCCTTGAGATGTTTCCCCCCCGATTTTGCGGAGGTACGTGAGGTTGAAGTCTGCAGGCCTTATCCCCCAGTATTGCTTCGTGGTTCTGTAAATTGACACTTATTAGAATTCTCCAACCCACCACACTATTGAAAAGGGGAATTCAAGAGCACGGTGTGTAGTGACGACCGCAAGATGTTATGGGTGCATAGCGTTGTCGAGGCACTCCTCACAGCAGTAGGTTCTCAATTCCTGAGATGCTTCCTCTGAAACGGGAAATGTGTCATCGGCGTCAGGATCGTTTGTGAAGTCTTTGACGAAACTGCTACAGAAAACAAGGCGTGAATATCTTAGGGACCCGCTCTGCTGCCGCGGCCTGGACAAGGACTCGCCGGGGACAATCCTAAATGTGGTTGAGTGTGTCGACTTGTGCGCAATCTTCATCAATAACCTATCCCGATCTCTAACAGGATGGCATATTGAATCCAGAACAACCTGCTGAGCGCGGTCCAGCTCAGAAAATCGAGGATCGTATGGAGATTGACCACAAAACGGCGTACGAAAATCTCATCCATACTTTGAAGAGCAATGTGCTGGGTTTTCAGCAGGCTAACTGGGCCGAATATACAGATCACAGCTATGAACACTCACGTCGAATTGTCAAACATCTGGGTGCAATGATCCCTGACAAGGTGATAGCTCAGATGAACTCCCTAGAAGTATTCGTTTTGTTGGCCTCTGCGTGGTTGCATGACATAGGTTATGCGTGGAAACGGATTGGAAAGGGTGAAGAGCCACAGGACGATTCTGAGATTCACCGTAAGCATCATGAACTTACAAGCGCCTACGTGAAGAAGAATTGGAACATACTAATCCCTGCATTACCTCCTGCTGTTTCAGAAAGGATTGCGGATGTTTGCTCTTGCCATCGGAAGGTAGTAGATATTGAACAGAAGCTCCCTGAAAAGCTCGTGTTCATAGGGGCCGGCACTCCGGTCAGAGTCAGACTGTTGTCAGCGCTACTCAGACTCGCGGATGCAATGGACACTGACACACAACGCGCCCCTGAACTCATCCTCGATGTCCAAGGACTGCCAGAGAAGTCGAAGCGAGAATGGCGAAAGTCTCAACTTGTGGAGGGCGTCGGTTACGACGTAGACAAGAACTCAATCATTGTAAGTTCTCGAGACATTCAACCTGACGATGACAGAAAACTCTTTTTGGAAAAGTGTAAGGATCTCTATGAGGAGTTTCATGCTGTACGGGACATACTCAACGACGATGGCGGAATCCGCTACACTTCCATGATTGTTCGTACACATCCGCCGGAAGAAGAGAGAAACGCTAGTGAACTCTTTCCTGACCTAGCCCCCGCTTGGGGGAAGTTGCACGCTCTTAGTAGCAGGGCCGCAGCAAGAATCATCCACGAAATGACCGGAATGGGGAAATACGATGAGTCTGTGTATGTCTCAAGAAATGTTGAGAAAGAATTCGAAGACTTCATCGGTAGCCAGAAGGTAGGGTTTGCAGTAGTTGGGCCTTCTGGTATTGGCAAGACCAACTTGTTCTGCCATCTTGCGGATAAGTACTTGAAAAAGGGGTATGTAGTCCTTCTATACAATGGAGCCTTTCTTCCGTCAGAAGACATAGAAGACATAGTACGAAAGGACCTCGAACGAACTTGTTTGAAACAGGCAGCGGAAGTAGCTTCAAAGGAGAACAAGTACATTATCGTCCTAGTGGATGGCGTAAACGATTACAGCCCTCCTGACATCTTGTTAAGAAACATCAATGACTTAGTGGGTCGGACAGACACTGGTCAAGTGAAGATAGCTCTATCGTGTAGGAGCGTCATCTGGGACAGGCTATTTGACTACGAGAGGGTCGCTCTATATGGAAGCAAGTTCTTCACACCGAGAGAGGAGCAAAAGACAATCTTAACATTCTTCGATGACTGTGAACTGGCATATGCATACTCTGCGTACAAGAGAAAATACAATTTGAAATCAGAACTGAACGATCTTTCAGAAGAGACCAAAGAGATGCTCAGAGACCCACTGATGTTGAGATTAGTCTGTGAGGCATACAAAGAAAGAACAATACCGCCGCGAACAGCAATACATGACGTGTTTGACTACTATTACAGAACGAAGATCTTCGATCGAAGAGATGGAAGAGGAGTTGCGCAAATGAGAGATTTTCTACGCGACCTAGTTACAGAAATGCGAAGGCAACGGACGGATCGTCTAGGACGAGACCACTTGCGCCTCAATCCGATGTTGCGACAACAGATTGATGATCTTGCAAGAGACTCCGCTTTCGTTAGGTTGAAGGACGAGAATGTCTTGTACGAAATTCTTCCCCATCAGGAAGTCAAGTTTACCTACGACAGATTCTTTGAATACTTGTTAGCGCAGAAGCTTCTGTCGGAGCCATTCGATTCAGAGCGTTGCTTAGGGCTGATGAAGGAGTCCGAATCATTTTGGTCACTACGCGGTGCAGTTGCTACAGCACTCGTTCTAGGGGAAAGATGGGACATAATGCGCAATCTTTCGACGATAGAAGACCATGTTGCCAGAGGCATACTCATTGAGGCAGTGGCAAGTCTCGCAACTCATAACCGAGAGAAGACTATCTCACTGATGCGGGATCTCCTCAAATCGGAGTCCTCCAGTGCAAAACGATTGGTTGTCATGTCGTCTATTGAGATCAGGCCTGTGGCTGTTGATCTGCTTGAAGAGGCGATGAAGGATGAAGACCGATCTATTCGAAGACTGGCAGTTCAGACCGCCTATCTGCTCTGGACCAGAGACCACGATGCTGGTGAGAAAGTGGCAGAACGAATTGCATCATTCGGGCTGGAAACTCTCGCTTCAATAGTGGGCGCCGGCGGAAATCGCGGCCGGGCTGTTATGGAGGCAAGCCTTGAGCTTCAGGAGAGAATCTTCTTGAACAACTATAGAGATCGTGACGCAGTTCTCTTGGTTGATCGGTTAGGTATTCAACGTCTGATAGCAGCTATATCTCGCGCAGCCAAGATGAGGATACTTGGCGCAGGTATCTGGCTAACTGAACAAATGTTCACAAGGTTGTGGAACTGGGAATATGACATATGGGTAGAACCTATTTTCGAGATGTCGAGGGATGATAGAGAGGCTGCGAAGGACATATTGAAGTACTTGAATCCGGATCTCCGTATCTCATCGAAGGAGAAAAAAGCGCTGTACGATTTGGCAGGGGGGGCGTACGCGGGCATAGTGCACCTAGTACTAATCTCTCAAATCCGAGGAGACCTTCTGAACACGCTCCCCTTGATTAGAGAGCTTATGAAAGCGAACAACAAGACTAGAGCTACAAAAGGCTTAGAAGCTCTTGCGTTTGCGAGCAGATTTCCTGAGTTGCCAGCTGAGGATCTGGAGTTGGCAAGCAGGATGATCTACAGTGACCCTTCGTACAGCTTTACTCTTATCTACTTTGGCCTGAACTTGTCGGCACGCAGACCGGGAAGAATAGAGTTCATCTCTCACATTCTAGAAAAGGCAAGAGCAGAGGGCAAGATCGATGTATTGGGAGACTCAATTCACAGAATAGGAGACATAGGCATTCACCTTCCAGACAACGCACTTTCTACATTGGATACAGTCATTGGTTCTGCAGAAAGAGAAGTTCAAGATGCCTTGGTTCAGGCCCTTGCGAAGATTAGAATCTTCTATCCCGACAAGGTCGACAGCTATCTCTCAAGCAGACGGCGAGATCTTCTCGGAAAGATCCCCCTACTAGAGTTGGAGTCGGTTCCAGCGGAAATATTCAGAGTGATCGAATTCGCTGGATACCTCTTCGAAAAGATGCCTCAAATGAGGGAGATTTTTGTAGAAATGCTAGAGAAATATGTCGACGTGAAAAGCAAGAAAGACTTCAGAGCACTATTGAAGTTTTGCATTGACAGATCCGTTGAAACGTGGAAGAATAGAAAGTTCGTCGAGGAGTATCTGCGTCATGTTGAAGCCGATACTCAGGCGGAATCGTTTGGCAAAGAAAGAAACTTGTCACATCAAACTGCTAGCGATCAAGGCTTAGGTAGAAGCGATCGGCGTTAAGTTAGGCCTGATAAGAAGCAACGAGTTGGCTCAGGAATTCCGTGTTGCGCAATGAGTAGTATCCACTGTCCCGAAATTGACAAGAAGCTTTTGCTGCCTGAGGGCGAGCGAATGGAAGCGAAGGCTCCACTATGACAAGACAAGGCCCGCGTAGATCTTTGTGACCTCCAGCAACTTGCTTACAGAAACCCTTTCGTTGATGCCGTGAACGTTCCCATAGTCTATGTCCGCGGGTCCAAGCCCAATCAGTGTCGGCACCTTTCCATCTAGAATTAGGAAAGACGCGTCAGTTGCTCCGTATCCTCCCATGATCCGCGGAGTGTAGCCAGTCACTCTTCTTATCATGTCTCTTGCTTTCCTCACGACTGACTGGCTCTCATCTAACTCCACTGCCTTGTGCTTTCCCAGCTTCAGTTCGTAGGATACATTGAGGTCCTTGTCGCTTCTTTTCACTCGGTTGATAACACGTTCTATGTCGCGCTTTATCGATTCCTCCGTCATTCCGGGGAGATATCTGATGTCAGATGTGGATGTGCATTTTCCAGGGATGACGTTTGACTTCTCTCCTCCTTGCATTAGGGTGCCAGCTGCGATCGTTGGAGGCGTCAAGTATTTACTGCGCTTGAACGTGAACCCGATACGAT
>Ga0209725_1001523_pt1 | contig 12953 bp, 11 predicted proteins | sample I18A1metaG_FD_184145 | JGI IMG/M metagenome (GOLD analysis project Ga0209725, IMG submission 184145) | Lake sediment bacterial and archeal communities from Gulf of Boni, Indonesia to study Microbial Dark Matter (Phase II) - ​I18A1 metaG... | ecosystem: Environmental > Aquatic > Freshwater > Lake... | reverse complement strand
TACTCCAGGGAACGAAAGACGCGTGGATTGGACATGGGTGGGACTACACGTACCACCAGCGATTATTCGAATACGAACAGGGAGGGCAGAGGATCGATCAGATCAGCATGATCATCGAGAAGCTGAAACCCACATCCTTCTCCAACAGGGCCCAGGCGATCACTTGGATGCCATGGAGAGATTACGAGCTCTCCGGACCTCCGTGCCTCCAACGGGTATGGTGCAAGATCGTCGACGATGAATGGCTCGAGATGCACACTGACTGGAGAAGCAGGGACGCTTACAACGCCGCGTTCATGAACATGTACGCGATGACGCTGCTTCAGAAGATGATCGCGGACAAGATCGGGGTCAAAGTTGGCAGGTACGTGGATGACAGCGACAGCTACCACGTCTACGACAGGAACTTCAAGAACCTGGAACAGTTCATCTCCGCTGTCGAGGCCTCAAAGACAAACGGCAGGCAGACATGGATGCCGAGCTCATCGTTGGCGATTTTCTCCAAGAGAAGGAGCGCGACGGCCCTCCAATAGGCTTAGCACGTGATGCAGGCGCGTCCTCGGTCTGAGCCCCAACCACGGCACAGAGCGACTTCCTTAAGGGCTCATGCATCATCATGTGTTCAAATCAGGACGTCCGCACCGAGGTATCCGACGACGACGGTTCAATTTCAGGCGCCCGCATCAATGAAAATTCTCTTCTCTTGCGCTTCTCGTTTTGATGTGGGTTGGCTGACTCATGCGGTTTGTAGGCTTGATTCTGTGACTCGCTGGAGCCTCCTAATCTTATTTGTGTAGAGTTCAGGTCGTAGACCTCGGTATTCTCGGCGATGGTTGAGGACATGGTAGATCGTGACAAGCATCTTGCGGGCGACTGCGACGAGGGCTCTGTTGTGTCCTCGACGTTTCATGATTCGCAGGTAGAACTGGCCGAGTCTGGGGTCGTGTCGTGACGCGTGCAGGGCGGCTTCGACGAGTATCCAGCGTATGTGGCTGTTGCCTTTCTTCGTGATCGGACCATGAGTTGTGTGGTTGCCGGATTGGTGTGTGCTGGGTGCGAGGCCTGCGTAGCTGACAAGCTTCTTCGGTGACTGGAATCTGGCTATCGGGCCAATCTCGTTGATGAGGAGCATGGCGCTGTCGATAGTCGATGCCTGTGAATCCCATCAAGAGTTTCACTTCCGGGTTCTCGATGGCTGATGTTGCGATCGTTTCGTTCAGTCTGTGGATTGAATGGTTGAGGCTGCTGAGTTGTTCCAGGTTGACTTCTAGGAGTATTCGGTCGTCAGCGGGTAGTTCCAGCTTGGAAAGCCATTCCAGGCCGTGTTTGCCGAAGAGGTCTGTGTATGGGGATTTGTATCCGTGCTTGTCGAGAAATGAGTGGATGCGGTTCTTGATGATCGTGCGGAGCTGGGTTAAGCGTGCTCGTTCGCGTATGATGCTTCTTTGCATGCGGATCTCTGGTGGTGGGACGTAGCTTGCTGAGAGTAGATTCGCGCGTAGTAGATCCGCGAGTATTCGTGCGTCGAGTCTATCGGTTTTGATCTTTGCTTCAGCGATGAGGCGGGTCTTCTTCGGGTTCGTGAGCACGGTGTGGATATGTTCGTCTTCAAGGCGGTTGTAGATGGGGATCCAAAGGTTGCCTGTTGACTCGATGGCAACTTGGACCTGAGGATACGCTCTCTGGTGTGCGATGAGTTCTTCATGGCCGTGTGGATTGTTCTGGAACGCGAATTCTTCTAGGATTCTTCCTTCCGGCGTCTTTACGCACGCGACGCAACGGGTTTTATGGGCATCTAATCCTACACTATTCATGGGGGTTTCCTTGACCTCCTGTGTGTTGGCTGGCCTACGGCGACATGCATCAATTCGAGCTTCCATGCGTGGGAGCCCAGCTCGAGTAGTCGCTGAGTCTGAGCCCATTCACCAAACGAGCCTTCCGTTGGCTCAGCGGGCACTCGGGCTTGGCCGGCCACACGTCAATTCGAGAAGCTAGCTAGAAGAGAGCTTCCAAGCGCCAAGAATTTTCATCTCGACACCAAGTGATCGACGACGACTGGAGCGCACACTCAACGAAACAAAGACCCAAACACCGCGGGATTCGATTGCAGATCAACGAAGTTGATGACGCGCGCGGCACTTCTCAATGATGTGAACCGATATCGTTATGTTGTTCGACGAAAAGTGTCGAGGTCGGTCAGACATGTGGCTCTCGTGGTCGTCGGGTCTGCATAGTGGAAGATCCTGCTCTAGGTGCCGAGCCTGATCTTGATGGGATCCGTGAGCAGTAGATTCACATCTTTGGTGCCGTCGATCTTGCTGGCATCGCGCAGGTAGTACTTGATGTATATTGTTCGGTCGGTCAGATCCATGACGAATGTCCACATGGTTCGCATGGGGCAAGGGTGTGGGATGTGGGCTCCCGCCTCTTCCGCATCATCGGTGGCGCCGTAGACCTTGCTCTGGATCTGGAAACAGTCGTCCACCGTGAACTTGCCTTGGTGCGAATCGACCGCGTCTTGCAGGATCCGGAACCGGTTGAAGGTATTGTAGTTGGCTTTCGGGTCGGTCTGGGGGAAGCTGGCCGGCGTTGGATAGAGGTGGAGGGCATGGTTAGTCATCACCTGCGGCTTCCCTTCGATGCCATCCACGAACACGTACTCGCCGGTCTTGCCGTCTGTCTCGAAGATTGTGGAAGCACCGGTAGCATCAGTGAGGAGCCAGTGTATCGCTTCGCTGGGGAAGAAGATCCGTTGTTGCAGGATCATGAGCTTGGCCTCCCTCACGGTCTTGCATTGGGTCATGAGTAAGCTGGTAACGTGCGCCGAGCTCAGGCCAGAGTCGCGGCCGCCAGCAACGGGGTTCGGTTCTTCCGGGCCCTGCTGGTCGACCAAAAATGTGCCGAAAAGTCCGTGCTCGTTGATACCGTCCAACGGGAAGTTGAGGAGTTCCATGTCGGTCGTCTGCATGCTGGCATAACCCTCATCTGGATACAATTCCGCGATGAAGGCGTGCTTGCCCATCAGAGGCTCCTCCGGGTCTTTCTTTCCGGTGAACAGCTCCACCGCGCTGACCGTGTACCACTCATAGTTGCGGCTGACGAGGGTATGCCCATTGGCCGTGGTATTCGGCGGGTAGCATACACTAGAACAAGCGAAAGAACCCAAATCGTACGGCAGCGTTGTCGTGTCGAAGCTAGTATCATCCTCCGCAAGGCCGAAGGCATCCCCAACACCTAGAGACCGCTCGTAAAGTGACGGGAAGTTGTCCTTGAGATAGATGCGACGCGCCTCACCGTAGATCGAATCTGTGTACTTCGCCAACCTGCTAACGCCCAAGTCTCTGCGGGCGATCTCGGCGAGGGCCCTGCCGATATCCCGACTGGAACCACGCAGAACCAAGTGGCGAACCTCTTGATAGTTCTCAGGAGCCTCGGGGACCAGAGCCTCGTCTTTGACGAGCACCTGTCCTTTCGTAGTTGTTCCCAAGGGCGCCGTAGGTACGCGTCGCATCACATAGTTCCATCCAAGAGCTGACACCCCTACAACCGCTGCGGTCGCACCTGCATACTTCAGAAACCGCCGTCTCTCCAACCCATGCTCATCCACTCCACTAGTTCGTTGCGTAAATTTCAGACTTTGGATTCCGTTGTCCCCTCACAGCTGACAAGGAAAGAAGGGTTATTAGGAGATCCCTCCCCCTAACTCGTCCTCGTTTTTGGTATCTTGCGTGTGGGTCGGCTGGTACGCACTCATGAAAGACGTTGTGGTCCTAGTTGGTCATCCTAAGTTTGTCCGATGCCAGCCGTTCTCTCCATAGTCAGTGATCGAGTTAAGCTTTCACAGTTCCGCTCATCTGCATCTGTCGCTTCGGGTCTCATCTCTCCCTGTCGCTTAGCGGCTGGCATCAGGCTGCACTCACCCATCCGGGTGCAGGAGCCCAGTTCTTTAGCAGCTCAGGATTCCGTCCAGCCACACACTCGGTCGCGTAGACCAGCGCACCAATGGACTAGCCAACCGAGACCTCGGCGACAAACATCTTTCATAATCTGATGTGAAGGGAAGGAAACGTATCAGTCGTGCAGACGATTCTAGCAGCATGTACGCAGCTTTAGATCTCCATAAGAAATACTCGAACGCCGTTGTAATGAATGCGGATGGCGTGGTTCTATGGGAGGAGAGGTTGGAGAACGACCCAGCAGCGATGGAAGACTTCTCCAACAGCCTGCTTCGTGAGACCAATGTTGTCATCGAGTCTTCGTCAACATGGTACTGGGCCTATCAGATATTGGCGAAGAGGCATAGGGTTGTACTGTCGAATCCTGTCAAGTCGAAGGCTATCGCATCCGCCAAGGTGAAGACCGATCGGATATATACGCTAACACTCGCGAACCTGCTCAGGGGCAGGTATATTGCTGAATGCTACGTACCATCACAGCACATCATGGAGTTGAGGGGGCTAGTCAGGTACAGAGCAAACCTAGTCAGGTTAAGAAGCAACGTGAAGAACAGGATCCATGCCTACCTGCTGATGAATAACACAAGAATAGAGGGCACCCCATTCTCGAAGCGTTTCCTAGAGCAAGTCAGAAAGATAGACGACAGAAGAGTTCAAGGTTACCTGAAGATAATCGACTGCCTCAACGCTGAGATCTATGAAGCCTCACGCGTAATATCGAATGAGGCCCTGAACAATGAGGACGCGAAGCTCCTGATCACCATGCCTGGGATTGGATTCTACTCGGCTCTGCTGATAGTCAGCGTGATAGGTGACGTGAACCAGTTCCTAGCCTCCCATAACCTAGACGCCTATGCTGGGTTAGCTCCCTCAACCCGTTCGTCGGGTGGAAGAACGTATCACGGACGGATAATGAAGACTGGCAGCCCATACTTGAGGTGGGTTCTGAATCAATGCGTCAGAGCCAGCCTCAGGTCGGACCCAGATGGAAGGTTGGCCACATTCTATGGAAGACTAGCCAAGAAGAAGGGCGATGCAAAGGCGGTTGTGGCAACATCAGCGAAGATGCTGCGGATCATCTACTGGATGCTCAAAGAGAAGCAACCGTATCATGGTTAAGGGGTTGAACTGCATCTGACTTTATGAGGACACCCGACTAGGGAAACCTCGATTTCATAAGAGCAGAAACCCCTTGACGAGATGGCGGAGGAAACGATAGTGAGGCAACCTAGGAGACCTCGAATGGGTAAGCGCCATATCTTCTCCGCACAAAAACGCAGGTGACCCGGCGAAAAAGTAGAACAAGAGATAAGAGAACTTCACAACAACTTCATGGGTAAGGTCACACACGAACTGACTCCTCTCCTGACTTGACTCCTCCAAATAGTCAGGCGAAGAATCCTCCAACAACTGCTCCTCACTCTTGTTACCGAGTTCCGAACAGTATCGAAAGTCTCAAATCCTGAACGAGCGACACAGTGGCTTTCTGAGATTTCACGGTCTGCGTGTTTGGCATTCGGTGCTTTCTCTGATCACGGGAGCGCCGAGGAGGGGCGCGATGAGAAGAAGTACCCAAAGAAAGTGGAGCATGAAATCCAAAGATGAAACTAACACGCACCCTATTCCTCACTGCCGTAGTATTCATGGCTGGCGCAGTGATTCCAGCAATTGTCTACGCCAACCCGAATGACCCTCAATGTGACCTGATTCTTTCAGGTCATAGTCCTGCCCCGGCTAGGTTGTGCGCTGGGTATATTGACATACAAAGCGCAAGTGTTTCCAAGCTCGATGATGGCAGCTATGTCTTCTCAATGACATTCTATGGGACAATCCCAGATGTTCCCTTGAACCCTGCAAACGGCAAGCCTGTGGTTATTCTAAGGTATGTTTGGCGACTCTACGATCAGGATGGCAACCTCGTCGCGCGTGTCCGTCTTTCCTGGAATTCCTTAGATGCGACATGGTTTGCCCGATATGGCGAGCCCGGTCCCCCTTGGACGCTCGTGGATTTCTTGATTGGCCCGACAATGGTCACGGTCAATGTTGTAGGATTGTCTTCCTTAGCATACTACTGGGACGCGGTTGCTTGGATTGATAACAAACCTGGCCTGTGGTTCGATGCCTCAGATTCGGCGATGGCGCTGGGGTGCCCGGTGTTCCTCTGGGATGGGTACGAAGGCGGGACCTTACCCTAGGGAGCTCTCTCCTGTCTTTTTCTTCCTTTTTTGCTGCTTGCTGTTCAAGTCAGTCCGTAGTCTCCGTCGTCGTTCTTGGATTGGATTTTGTGTGTGGGTCCATTGGTGCGGGCGGCGGAATTTGAACCGACCTTCTGGTCATGTCTTAGCTGCTGCGAGAGAAGATGTGATCCTCTGATCCTTCCGCATATGAGACGCGGGGGATAACGACTAGGATTCCAGACCGAGTGGAATGAGTCTTGAACCAATGGGTCACAGTTTGGTTCCGCAGTTGTGACAGAACTTTGCTCCCGTCGGCAGTATCTCGCCGCAGTTTGTGCACTTCTGTGATGGGACTTGGCTCGGCTGAGTTGGCATAGCTGATAGGCTCTTGCCGCAGTTCGGGCAGAACTTTGAGGTTGAAGGAATCTGCGCGCTGCAACTCGGGCATATGACGAGGGCAACCGCTGGTGCTCCCGGAGTGGCAGGAGTCTGGAACAAAGGTGGAACCAAAACCATTCCGGTGCCAAGGGCCGCGCCTGACGACTTGCCTAGCTCCTTCGCAGCCTCCTTCACCGTCTCCATCCTGAGCACTTCCTCCGGCGGCATCCTTCCGGCCTTGAGCCAGAACAGCCTCTCTCGGTACTCTGCCGTTGTGTCGATTCCTTCGAACTTCAGGTCAACCAACTGGAGACCTATTCGTCTGAAGTATTCCACAAGCGAGGCTTTCACCTGCGCGGAGGTCTCGTCCAGCTTCGTGAAAACCGTCACCAGATCATACTTTGACAGATCATCGATCATCCTCTCGTTGATGAACCCTCTAAGAAAATCGTTCACGCTCGCGGTCGCGTATGCGTTCTGCCCGCCCACGACCTCATTCACGAACAGCTCGGGACTCTCAACCTTCAGCCAGTAAGACCCGAACGTCATCAGTGGCGCGAGCTCGGTGGTCTGCGCTCGGTTGCCGAACTTGCCCGCAAACTGCTTCATTGAGATGAATATGACGGCCGCCTTGAACGGCGTCTGAGTGAATCCCGCGATCTTCGAGAACGCGCTTGTCAACAGGGGCAGATTCAGTGTTGTGAGCGTGTGTCTTCCAGGTCCGAAGGTGTCGTAGGCCTTGCCGTCTCTGAAGAAGACCGCGGTCTCATACTCGTGCACGATCAGCTGGGCGCCCCAGGTGATGTCTTCGGTTGGGTATCGCCAGATAATGTCCTCAGCACCCGCGCCCGTCCATTCGATGACTTGCGGCATGCTTAACCGACCTCCACTCCGGCAATCACTTCTTTCCTTTCGTCGAACGTTCCATCGAAATCCTCTACAGCCTTTCCTAATTCACGTATGGTTGCTGCAAGATTTTCGAAATTCTCGGCCTCCGCTTCGGTCTTGATGATCTTCACTCGTTCGGCCAATCCCTTTGCGCCATCGACGAGTTGCGTATCGAAGGCGATCATTCTGTCAAGTTCAGCCTCCTCTATTTTGATCGCGTCGAAGAACCCGCTATACCCATACGAGGCATGATTCACTCTCTCAGAGACCCTGTCAAAGACGGCCAAGACCTTGTCAATGCGCTCAAGTTCCTTAGACTGCTCGCTCTTGGCGACGGCCGCGTACACGTCCTGAAGATCGTTTCTGGCCTCTTGAAGCTTGGAGTGGAGAAAGTTGCGGATGATCTTGTCCGCTTCCCTCCGCTGCTCCCTCTTCTTGTACCCGCTGAAACCCGGCACAACCAGCATGATCTTCTCGAGGAGTTTCTCGCTTTCCTGTATTCTCTGCACGGGTGTCTTGTTACTCAACGCTCAATTCACGTGAGCCCCATTCTACAATTGGTTTGCTATAAAGTCGTTTGAACGAGCCCAATCAGAGGAGTTTGAATTCTGGAGACGGCAGGTCGCCTTTTATGACTTCTCCAGTTGCGCCGTCTATGAGGACGCGGTATCTCTCTTTCTTGTAGTCGTAGTTTACGAACCAGACCGGGCTGTGAAGGTAGAGGGTATTCTTCACGTCGAAGTCTGTCGTCATCTCTATGACTCTGTCGACGTTGTCCTTCGCCAAGAATTGGTGAAGGTTGCGGATCTCGTTCTGAGCTACCTCTGTTGCCTCTCTTGCATCCAACTCGGCGTTGAGTACCTTCGCATTCTTGTCTATCTGCGTATAATCGTACGGTACCTTGGCGTCGAGCGGAATCTCGTAGGCTCGAGTTGGAAAGTCTGATCCGCGTCTTGCTAGGACCAGCCAGTTGTAGCTGTTCTCGGTATCCCACTCTTTGGTGACTGGAGGGCTGATCCTTTCGAAGATTCCCTTACAGTGACTACGTGCTTCAGTCACAACCACCCAGAACGGCAGATACAACAGGCTGCTTTCAACGATCGTCGCCTTTGAGGCTAGATCCCTCGGCGCGGCAAAACTGCCCCTCATCCAACTCCTTACGCCGTCGCTGATCTGCGCGTCTGTGTATCTGTTGACGATCAGCGAATGTTCGAATTGGAATGCTTTTCCAGTCTCCAATACGCTACTAAACCCGCAATACTTGCAGGTGACGATGATCTCGCCAGGCTTGACGCGGAGCGGGGCGCCGCAATGAGAACAACTGATCTCGCTCACGATCTCGTTCAAGCGCAGTCAGCCTAGGACGTATGCGCTTCAGAGGAATTTGGCTTTAAGTTGTTCCTGTCTGGAGAGGAAGACTCGTTTCGCGAGGCTCTTATAACTGAAGACTAACAGTCTTCCTTTCAAGGTCGAGAATCCGGAGTCTAGTTCTCATAAGGGTGAGGAATGCAGTCTAGCTGACCGAGATCGGCGTGAGTCGCGTTGAAGGCTGTTGTTCTGGCCGGAGGGATGGGGACACGACTGAGACCGCTAACGTACACGAAACCGAAACCACTCCTTCCACTGGCCGGAGAGCCGGCAATTGCCCGCCTGATCCAGAAGCTCGGGCGTGAGGGAATCGACGATTTCGTTGTGACGACCAATTACTTAGCCAGCAGATTGCGTGACACGCTTGGCGACGGTTCCCGGTACGGCGTACGAATCCACCACGTCGAAGAGAGAAATCCGCTCGGAACCGCTGGCTCTGTCAAGAACTCGGAGGCACTGATCGACGAAACGTTCCTAGTGGTTCAGTGCGACAATCAGTTCGAGTTTGCCCACCAAGGAATAGTTCAACTTCACCGTAAGCTCGGCGCCTCGGCCACCTTGGCGCTCGTTCAGGTCGAGAACCCGTCAGAGTATGGCATTGCGGAGCTTTCAGATGACCGAGTGACCCGTTTCCTAGAGAAACCCAAGCCTGCAGAATGTTTCAGCAACCTGGCGAATACGGGCGTCTACGTACTCGAACCTGAAGTTCTGGAACTAGTTCCGGAAGGAAGACCGTTCGACTTCTCGAAGAACTTGTTTCCACTAATGCTTCAATCGGGAATGACTCTAGCGGGCTATCATGCCAGCGGCTTCTGGGTCGACATCGGCGACGCCGAAAGCTATCTCAAAGCGAACATCTGGGCGCTGGAAAAGCTTGAGCCGGCAAGCGCCAAATCCATGCACAAGATTGTCTGCGGATCAGGGAGCTCGATCTCCAAGACCGCTACCATACGAGGCCCTGTGTGTCTAGGAAACAGCGTGAAGGTGCACGATGACGCTGTCATTGGGCCGCATGTGTGTGTAGGCGATGGAAGCGAGATTTCGGCGGGCACGAGAATAGCTTCCTCGGTGGTGTACGAAAACACACAGATCGGGTACAACGCGATCCTGGACGCCTGTGTCGTGGCTGAGAACTGCAAGATAGGCAACCGAGTTCAAATTGAACGTGAGACTCTTGTTGGCGCAGGAGCAGAACTGGGAGACAACACGCACCTAACGGCTGGCTCGAGGGTCGGGCCTGGGGTCTTGGTGAGGCCGGGCGCAAGGGTGGAAGGAACAATCGCGACGCCTGAAGAGCAAGACTAGTTGTGTCGCCTAGGCATGCTCCTGAAGCTTTCAAGTGCCTCCTTGACAGCTCAATCGGCATCTGGCGACGGCCGATCAGAGCAAGCGGAGCCAAGCTTCGACCTGGTGTGTTTGACCTGAGGTTTCGGGTAACGTTTTATAGCAAACCGGAGTGAGGAGCAGTCTCAGTGAAATGAATGAGTGCACCATAGGTATGCCGGGCTGGATAAGAGCAGTCTTCATGGTCATTGGGATCATCTCTGTGATCATCTCGGTTGCCGCGATCTTTCGTCCTTTGCTTAGTATCGAGATTGTCCTCATCCTGATCCCGCTTGTCCTGCTGATTAACGGGATCAGCTGGATCATTCACGGGGCGGCCGGAAAGTAGCTGAGCATATTCTGAGTATCGCATGCGTGGTCACAAGCTGGATCTCATGCGGCCGGCCTGCATATCACTTACGTTAGGTGCTGAACAGATCACTGGCTAGCTGGCAAGGTGACGACGCTCCATTGATGACGACCTTTCTCCGCATGTCGACTTGATGCGCCACGAATCTCCGACAATCCTTTCCCGCTAGAATGGGAAAGTGTCTTATCTTCGCCTCCATCCCGTATCTGCGCTCAGAAGGCTTGCCTACTAATGCCTAGGACAATGACTCGTTGCACGACCAGTATGCTTCTGCTCCTAGCTTTCACAATTGTGACGCCATCGACACCGCCGGCATCAACACAGGGTAGCAGGGTCACGATGGTATGTGCGCCTCAAGCCACCACGGTGTCTGCCACCACAGGAACAGTAGGCAATACGACTTCGACAAGCGTGGGAGGCACACAGACAAATTCCACTTCAATGAATGGGACCGCAACTACCACATCACTCTCCGGTCAGTGGGACCTGCTGATTCCGGTCCTAGTAATCGGGCTAGGAGCGGGTTTGACTGTTATTGTCGCAGCTGTACTATTGGCCATGAGGAAGCGTAAGAGAGTCATGCCGACTGTTCAGCTGATCTGCTCGCGATGTCGCGCGCCTGTCAATCCACGCGACACTGTCTGCCGCACGTGCGGCATCCCTCTCTATCACCCGTATCGCTTCTATCCTAGGCGGCGCTAATTCCGCAAGGATCCCTCGGCGTATGTCGTCAGTCCGATTGAAAGCCTTCCCAGCACCTGTACCTGAGGACGAGCCATCTGAAGGATCCGTCGATTAGGATAGCGCCTTGGTTCCCATCAGACTTCGTTGAAGAGTAATTATTCTTTCTAGGGGGTTCGATGTGCCGGAGGCCTATGTTGCCTCCACAACTGGCATCGATTCGTCGAATTTCTTGACTATGTTTGCCACTTCCTTGAATGCATCAAAGTTCGTTTCGATGTCTTCCTTCGTGTGCTGAACTGAGACAGTCCATTGCTCGTCAGAGCCTGTGATGATCACGGTGACATGGGCTTCCTACATGGGCTTCCTACCTACCTTATCTGAACTTGCCAAAGGATTGCCGCTTCGATAAGTAGACTCTTCCGAACAATAGTGCGCTAGTGTAGGTGCCTTATGCTCGTCTGATGTGAACTCGCTGCATGGTACACATATAGTACCGACCCGCGATCTTGCCTCGGTGAGCTCTGTGGAAGACGGTGATTACGAGCTGCTCGCACTGTACGGCTTCTCTGCGAGATATCCGAAATCGGCGCGGCTAGAATTCAATCCGAAATCAAGAAGGGAGAAGGGCGACTTGGTCCTCCACCTTGAAGGTTTCAAGATCTTTGTATCATGGGGAGGGCTAGATGAAGCAAGGAAGCGGTACTCCACAGTTGCAGCACATGCGTCAGGCAGTATCGAGCGCTCGCTCAAAGGCAGCGGCGCGAGGTTAGACGGGACGCCTGAGACCAGAAGTCTGAATATCCAAGGACATGACGCTGTCTACACGCATGCAACCATGCTCATCGAACGAGGAGGGTTCCCATTCGGCAAACGCCGGGTCACGCAGGACACATTCTCGATGCATGTCCACTGCGAGGAGTCAGGGAGGTACTATGTTGTGTATGCTTTTGCGCGGCCACAGGTTTCCGAAGAACTCGGAAAAGCGTTCGAGCCGATCATGGTTTCCTTGAAGTGCCACTGATCACGAGGTCATTCCAAGTAGTCGTAGGGCTGTCTAGGTCCAAGCTCCCTGAACTCAGCTGTTGCTCGCGCGATGTGCCTTCTCACGTCCTCGCACAGACGGCATTTTGAGACGTACACTTCCCAGCGCTCCTTGCAGTTGAATTGTCCGACACCGAACTCAACCAGCCGCTTCATGTCAGTAGCCAACGCGTCAAGTACCGTTGGACATCCAGCTCTATTCCTCGAAGTCCCCAAGCGAGATCCCTCCGCAGTAGCCAGTCATGTAGTTGGAATAGTTGTCAACGCGGACGTGCCATCCTCGCGTCAAGTCCTCTCGGCAGGACTGACCGTAGAATCGTTGCGCTGGGGGGCTTTGCCAAAGATTGGCGAGCGCGCAGGTGCGCCGAGAGGACTTCCGAGAATCGTTTGCGATAGCCGGCTCAGGATCCTCTCGAGGTCTTGCTTCGAGTCTGGCGGGCTGCTCGTTGCCCATGTTTGAATTCACAGGCTGGTCCATTCTTCAACGTCATTGTACCATTTCTTGCTGGTTCCCACGCGCGCTCTGAGCTTCCATCCCAGCGTCTTGGGTTTTTCCTCGAGGTACTTAAGTATCCTGCTTAGTCTCTCTCCGACCGTCTTGGCCTCATCGCTAGTAAGATCAGAAGATTTCTTGATGAATTCGTCGATCTTCTTCAGGTTGGTGGTTACAGTATAGTGGAAACCCCAGTCATTGAGTAGCCCTGCGTCCGCGAGTCTGTTGAGGTTGACGATTTCAATGTCCGTTTCTCCAATGTCGTGGGATCTCAG
>Ga0209725_1001522_pt1 | contig 12960 bp, 7 predicted proteins | sample I18A1metaG_FD_184145 | JGI IMG/M metagenome (GOLD analysis project Ga0209725, IMG submission 184145) | Lake sediment bacterial and archeal communities from Gulf of Boni, Indonesia to study Microbial Dark Matter (Phase II) - ​I18A1 metaG... | ecosystem: Environmental > Aquatic > Freshwater > Lake... | reverse complement strand
GGCTTCAGACAGCTCCGGTGAAAGGATATAGGCTGATCGGTGATGTCCTAGTCTCTGAGAAGAAGCTAGATGATATCGATAGGAGACTGAGCCAACTTGGAGAAGCAAGCCTCTCGAAAGTGACAGAACTCATGCAGGACATAGGCATAGGAGCACCCAACCAAGTGCTTGAAGCATTGGGCTATGAAGTAAAATGGTATGGTCTGGATCAGGACAAAGCCATAATCTCCAAGAGTAAAACACGGTCAACTACGAAATCCTAAATTCCACAGGTCCTAGAAGAGACGTGGTGCCGGGTATATTTTAGAACTCAAATCCGATTCATTGGTTCTAAATTAACTACGGCTTCTTTTTACGACCACGACAATTTCAAATATCACGATGATGGCTACTACAATCGACGACATTTGTTCTATGTCCGCATTATGTCGGTCTGGTGTCCATAGGTGATAAAATGATTGTAAAAAGCATTGTAAGAAAGTTTGGCAAACTAATATCCGAAGCTGAGAGACATACCACCGAAGCTATTAAGGAACACCGTATAGAAGTCGAGACTACAATTACAGATTACTTTTTGGGAGAAGTCGAACGAATTTTCAGACAGCACGGACAGATAGACCATGTCATATTTAAGCCTTGGATCTTGCGCGATAGGGGACCTGAATCTACAGAACATGAATTTGGTGCAGACTTTTGTGGCGTCCTAGATATTAAACTCCGGGACTTCAAATATACAAAGGGCTTCTTGACTCAAGCGAAGATGAATCGTCGCGGAGTTTTCATAAAGCCGAGCTTTCGTGGAGTGACATCAGTGAGCGTGTCTACTGGCAACGAGTCTCAAAGGCTAAGAGGACAGATAGATAAGATGCTCTCACTCAGTCATGAAAGTTATGTTATAGTGTATAGCTCTGATGGATTCGTGGTTGTCCCAGCTACCTCTATAAAGGCATTGAGTGGAAGCGGTTCTGTTTACGGAAAACCAATTGACCGCTTCTTTAAGGAATATCTCATGTGCTTCATTGGAGATCCACTATTGAAAGCCGGCGATCCCGAAACGCTTGAAGAGCTCAGGAGACGAACTAATTCTAGAGCTGCTCTGATGTTACATGTCGTGGAAAGAGACTAGACTGGACTATTCCAGTGGCATGTTGCTAATTGGTTGGCTTGACGCACATAGGCCACGTATCAAAGTCGTCTGACTTCTGTTTCAAGATAGTAAACAAAATTGTGATCCGAAGGTTTGTCGACGTAATCTACGTTCCAGAGTCCAGATTGACAAATATTCGCGTTTGCAGAGCAAAATCCTAGCCATTCTTTGGATGGAAGATCAATGCTGAGATTAGTTCCAAGTTTTCCATAATTGCTGAGCAGACCGATCGAATTTCGCTCAATATAGACTCGCTTGCTTTCAGGACGCGGAGTGTCATCAACCTTCAACCATAGGAATGGCATCGCCCAGATGTACTGGCTTACTTTTCTCTCAATAGAATGCTCGTGGTTCTTGATCTCTGCCGTTGCTGATGAGAGCTTCATTCATGTGGGATAGTGTTTCTCTAGGCCTTCCCTTCTTAGAATAGCCATTCCAATATGAAGACGGAAGACCGAAACGCAGTCATTCCTAGGCTACCAGTCGGCTACTCGATCTTTCACTTGGCAGATGTCGGAGATCCCTTCGTGGTTGCATGGCGTCCTACGTACTCGCAAGCCTAGAGTGTCGGTCACCACGACGATAGACTTCGTTGCTGCACGGATAAGCGAGGAGCTAAACGACTCATCTGGGTTGTTCTTCATTGCGAAGTGCGACATTGCACGAGAATTTCGGCTGGCTGTTGATTAAACGAAGTGAAATTGGCAGCTCTATGCAGCAAATTGGATCTTTTTCCTATTTCACACTCTAACAAGCTTTCAGCAATCTTCATTGCTAAAAGCGGAGGTACCGCATTGCCTATTTGCCTATATTTCTCTCTGAGGGGCCCATGGAGTTCAAAGTCATCAGGAAATGTTTGAATTCTGGCGCATTCCCTTGCTGTCAGTCGGCGGTACTTGAATGCTTTATCTGCAAAAACCCATCTATCCAAACCCACTTGCTTCATCGGAGGGCAACTTGGATGCAAAGGAATGTCTCTGGCACGTGCCTGAATCGTGTAGCTAACTTGATCCCATCCGCGAAGTCTGTTCCTTGACATATAAAAAAAGTGAAAATCTCCGTGGTAATACTCATCTCTAGGAGGATTTAGCGGCAGCCCTGCTAGCGCTTGCCTCAGCGTGACGTAGGGCTTGAGACCCGGTCCGTGGGTCTTATCAGGGAACCTGTACTCGCACTTCAAGTCTCTCCTTATGCCAACTATGAATATGCGTTGTCTGTCTTGTGGAACGCCGTAGTCTTTAGCGTCTAGTAGCTTGTGGGTCACCCTATAGCCTGCGCATTCAAAAGAGCGCACCATAAGGTTTAGGAACTTTCCACGATAGAGAACTGCTAGGCCTTTAACATTCTCAACCACAAAGAATTTGGGCCTTAGCTGCTTCAGGCAACGAGTTATCTCTCTATAGAGGTAATTCCTAGCATCTTTAGGATTCCTCTTACCTATCACGCTGAAACCTTGGCAAGGATTACAAGCTATTACTACGTCTGGGCACATGCTAGGAAAACTCTTAACCTTCCTAATGTCTTTGCATACCTGCTCTATTTTCAGGTTCTTCTCATATGTTTGGCATGCAACATGGCTAATATCGATACCATACATTATGTCATATCCAGCCCACCTGAAACCAAGATCCATTCCTCCAGCCCCACAAAAAAGTGAAATGGCCTTCAACCTTAATGTTCTCCCACCGTTGATAGCGCTGTGATCCTCCCTGTTCTTCCGATACTAATCTCTTTTACTCCCCTGAATTCTGCCGCGAAAGCATTTTCTAACCTGATAACGTGACCTACTTCAGCTTGGTCTATTTGGTCTCTCCATAATTTGAGGTTTATTCTACCTGTTTCGTCTTCTATGATGGCTGTTGCAACTCTAGCTGGTCCAAATCGCGTCTCGACTTGCCTAACCTGCCCCATCTCAATCACTTTGGCTACCAAGGTAATATGCTCTGCGCCAGGTTTAATGTCAGAAATCCTCATTCTCATCTTCCTATAACCCTGTTTATATTCACAACTAAGAAAAGAAGTTTGAGACTTCACGTCAAAGTTGCGCTAACCAGAGCACATCATGGGATCCGACTCAGAAGATATAATCACATTTCTGTCGTTGTACCACAGAACAGCTGTTCGAATCAAGTTGATGCACGCCTGTTCTCCTTTGAATGTGTCTGGCAAGTCGGCAGTGAGTTTGTGGAAATCTTCTACGACTATTAGGGACGGGCACTCCATGATAGCGAATTGACCTGAGCATAAGCATGCTCCGGCGTCTACGCGTGGCATTTCCTGCGTCATAGAATATTCTATACCTTTTGCAGTTGGGATAAAGTTCTCGTCAACAAAGGAAAGTTCTATGGCAAGCTGCAGAAGGCTGTACGCCTTGCTTGAGTTATTCGAACAAAGTTTCAAAGAGGTTGTAATCATTCGTTGTCTAACACTACTTAATGCAGATTCCATTTTGATCATCTCAGGGGAGACACCAGACATCAGGCGGTTCTTTAAAATATCAGCTACTTCTGATACGGTCAAACCAGTTGTGTGAGGCAACTCCGGGGCAAATTTGCTTGCGAGCTCACGCAAAAAATACAATAATGTCAGCCATCGATCAACCTTCTTCAGCTGCTTAACCTTTGAATCTATTACTACCAATAGCTCGCTAGCTGCGCTAACATGTATATCCAATTCTTGAAGTGCTGTAATTGCACTAGTCTGGATTTTTTGAAGCTCACTGGAAGTTAGTTGAAGCCTTTTCGCTGCTTCGGCAGCTTCTTCAATTGCAAGAACCAAGGTCTCCCTTTCTGACCCCTGAAGAAATTTGACCTCGCTCAGCTTGCCCTTGGCTTGTTGCAAAGTTTCCGGAACAATCCCTTTTTCCAAACACAAGGTTTCCATCGCAGAAAGCAATTGGTAAGCTTCTTTATGTTCAAGCAGTTTTGAGGTTAACACTATCCTCTTTGACCGCGTGCACTTCAGTTCACATTCGATGTCGCTTTCTTTCCTAATTAAAGTGCTGCCAAAGAAGCCCAAGCTGATAAGCCTTAAGATCGAATTCAGTAGGATCCGCAATTTGCTTGCTATTCGATGAGCCGATTCGTGAGCCTCAGTGAGTTTAGCTTCCTCATAATTTAACTCCGCCTTCTCTGCCTCGAAACACAATAAGCGATTTGAAACGCCCTTTTTTGCTGTCTCGATCAACTCTGCCAAATGCAAAGAGGATTTCATGAAAATTTCTGATAATTCCTGTACCTTGTGAATTTCCGTGCTGGCGAGTTGAAGTTTCCATTCGGTGTAGACCCCTTCGAGAAATGCCACTTCAGCCTCTAGCTCTTGTTTTCTTGCCTCCGCTAGCTTTATTGCATATACAAAGCTCGTGCCGTCTCCAATAAGCTCTTCTAGCTTTTCTAGCTCCTTTTCTGTCTTACTTGCTTCTGGTTGCATGATTTGCGTATGTACGAATTTTATGTCCTCAAGCCTCTGCGCTGTAACTGCCTTCAAAAGCATATGCAAAAGAGATCCCACATCTTCTGTTGCTAGGTACTCTGAGCCTGTAAATTTCGGGTCAAGTCTTCCGCATACCGAGCAAAGTCTAGGTCGACGAAAGATCAAGCCAAACTTCTTGCCGGCGCCTGACGAAAGGTAGCTCAGTAGGCCTAAACTTACTATCGCCACATCTGGTACCTCTTGTACAAGCTCTTCGAGTGTGAACATGGCAAAGTCGATTTTGGCGCCACATGAGCAGAGCAACATAACGCCTCTGTGCTCGCTATACTTGCCAACTCTTTTGGCGACGACTGGAAACATCATCTTACTGCATTCGGGGCAGCGCACTCTAAAGTTAACCTCAACCGACCGAAAATATTCGCAAGATAGTGTCTGCCCCTCCTGAAAGGTTACCAGCGCAGAGTTTGAATACTCGATCGGCCTAATTTTATCTTTTATATACAGTTGGTCGGCTATTCGACCGCATTGCTCACAGACTGGGCGGAATTCGCCATGAATTTTTATGATGCATTGGCTTCTGGCGCCGCATAGTGGGCAAACTGAGCGCCTAAGCGGATAAACCGGGCACTGCTCGTATGGCGCTTCGGTTGCCGTTTTGCTATACGGCGTCGGATAGCTGTAAATTCCGAGGCTAAGCTTTCTTTTTCTCTCCCTATTCAGCAGGTAAAGAATCCTTGCCACTGGCGAGGTTATGTCGTCAGAAACATAGTAACTGGGCGTCATAACCAGCAGTTTAAGCCCCTTTGATTCTTTTTTCGCCAGCTCATCCATTGCCATAAGGAGGTACGCGAATGCTCTTTCCTCTAGCAAATCAGAAACCAAGATGATATGTCCTTCGGAAACCTTGATAGCTGCAACTGCTTCTTGCAGAAAGTCGGTGGGACTATGCTCATCAAGCGCCGCAGCCACTTTTTCCTCGTTAAAACCGATTTTTCTACAAAATGCTGACAGTAGGATAGGCTTGCACAGGTCAGAGGGCTTTTCATATATGGTTACTGCGTGGCTAAGCGCTTCTATGTTTTTGGCGACTTTGACCAAATTCATTCTGGCGTAGTCTGTTATAGTCACTTCTATTTCCTGCATCGTGTTGATCTGTGCCCCAGCAGGGCTTACTGCCCTTATTATCAAACTTACGTTTTGTTTGCCGAAATTCAGCGACGAAAGGTCGACTAAGAAGTGCGGTGCCGAGCCGACTACCTTCAGTTCCTCGCCTGCGGATACAGCCCGAAGCGAACATCCCACAGGGACCTGAACAGATAATTTATTCTTATGCTGTGATAAAGTCCAAGACCCAAGCCACCCGGTTGATCTGACACGGCTCCTTGGAGTGGCTCTGTCGGAGGCAGTAATGCCCAACTTGTACCACGTTGCTCGTGCAAGCTTAAACTCAACTATAACCAAATCTAATCTTTCGTCCAAATGCGCTCTCCGGGCGATCTTCCCATGAACAATTTCAAATCCAAACAAGCTATCTGTGGCTGTAGCTTCAGTTATTTCAGCGTCCTTGCTTACACTCAACTCCACCGGAAGCGGATCTTTGGCGAAAGCTAGCGCTGGAAAGCTAACTCTTAAAGTAGGCTCGACGTACAAATGGCAGCTACCAACAACTCCACTGTGTAGAATGGAAGCGGTATACTTCCCAGGACTTAGTTCTTCCTTAGCTTCACAAGTGATCATAGCCTCGCTTATCTCTCCTTCAAGATCTCTCATTTTGATAAATCCAACGACCTCGAGACCGACCTCTCTCGCTACCGAATCGTCAGATTTGAGTGAAACCGAAACATTTTCGGCAGATGAACTTGATGCGAGCCTCGCGAAGAAGCGTGGTTTACCGTTTGGAGGTATGTGAAGCAACTTGGTCTTGATAAAAGGTCTTACTGTGAGTCTAATGGGCTCAATACAGCCATCAACGTTAAGTAAGTGAATGCCGGAAGGAAGCGTTCCAATAACCCCCACGTACTCAAAATCAGACACTTTCACTAATCTTATTGGTGCTGTTGTAATGGGATTGTAGGCGAGAGGGCTCTTCTTCGGGGTTACGACTCTAATCTCTATTCTATCGCCACATACTATGCTACGCGGTATTTCAACTCTTGTCGTAACCGGCACATTGGCGGTAATACGCGAATAAGCTCCGTGACAGCTTCCCTCGATTGAGATAACATGGTTATTCAAGTTTGCGGGCGTAAATGCTACCATGAAAGATCCGGCTCTAATCTGTCGAATGTTTGTTGGCACAGTCAAGCCGTCGATTGAAACTACCGCATGTTCCAGGCGGGATTCTTCCTCCGTGTTAATCATAAGATATACTTGACCATTCACCAGGTCGCCAGGCTCAACTTTGATTGCAGGCGTAACTGAGAAGGAAAGTTCCTTCGAAACTTGTTCTGTTCTAACGACTAGCTTCCAATCGCCGCATCTGTTAATCAGTGCGCCCTTTATGAGCCCCATAAGCGCCCCTCTCTTTTGCTCATCGCAACTGATCACAACAAGCGACGGATTGAAATCTTCGGGATAGCCAGGTAGAACCGTAACGTTTTCGGGCAAAATCTCTTCCTCAGACTCGATGTGGAACCAGATATCCGAAAACTTGTGATATTCGTTATGCTCTGGATATATCCTAAGCCTAGGAAGTTTCGTAAAGCTGAGTCCTTCTACTGTTTCCTCAATTTTCATCAGCGATATGTAGACAGACAAGGTGTACGTCTGGGATTTCAGGTCAGAGACAGCTAGCCTGAATCTTTTAGTACCATCTTCTACAGCAGCCAAGTTAGCAGGTATGTCTTTCTGTGAGACGCCGTCTGATGCAAGAAAACGTATTTCTTGCCATTCGGTACTCGACTTAACTACAGCTTCCAGCAAATCTTCGCCCAAGGACTTAACAACCGATACCTGCACGATTTCGAGCTCAATGCATGGAAATTCAAAAGATAGTGAGCCCATTCTTCCAATTACGGCTAGCTTATGAAGACCAGGCTCGATAGGCGCAGACAGTGCAAATCCGAAGATTGTATCGATGTGTTCTACAAGTTTCAGCTGTTTCCCATCTATGGATACCGTGACATCACTCACTTCTTCAGCAACTTGGACATTGAGCGCGAAGTTTTGCGGATACACACGGCATTTTATTTTTTCTATCCTTGGTCTCACTAAGAGCGAAATCTCTCTTATGAACAAACTTCCGTCAGTGCCCTCTATCCTAACTTTTAGTATCCCTGGACCTGATTTCTCACAGGTCAACGTACCTGAGAGCGAGCCACTTTCATCTAAAACAAGATCGACCTTCTTTCCGAAGCCTTCCAAGACCCTCGACTTTGTTATGTTTTCACAGCCAAATCCTAAGCCTTCTACAACGACCCTTGTCTTCTCTCCAATTTCAGCGATATCAGGAAAACAGTGCACACTCACTATATAGAACTTATCGACTATGCTATGCATTAGTTCGTTGACTTGGGCTGATACTCTTACTTCGTGTTCTCCTTCATCCAATGACCTTTTGAGTATGACCCTGAAGTGTTCTGGCTTTTCTCCTCTGGTTACGTATTCGTTTCCGATCGGAAAACCGTCTACCCAAACAGAAAGGTCGCGTTCTGATAGCCCGCCGCCCGTTATCAATTCTATAGCGCCAGATTTTGAGTCAAGGATTCTAGGCCATAGCGCAACGGTAGGTCTAACTAGCAGATCTCCCTTAGTACTGATCTCCCTGCCTTGGAAGTTGCAAGAGGCATCAATCCGGTATCTTGATGCCTTTGAGGCACTGAAGATGCACACTAAGCAGTTACGCTTTGTTTCGAAGGCAATACCTTTCATTCGGAGACCTGAACCGTCATAAACTTCAATACAGGGGCTTAATTCTGCTATGTCCAATGTCTCTGGATAACATTTCAACTTGAAAGAAGCCGGTAAGCTCTCGGCGCACAAATCAAAGTTGGCATCTTGCGCGCAGAGTTCCAAACGAGGAACGACACCGATCCGAACAATCGTTTCAGCAGAGACAAGAGTTTCTTTGATGATTACTTGATTCTCAATTACGCACGCGATCTTATCTGTAAAATTGATTTTTATTGGAATGTCTATCGTTCCTATTGCGTCTATCGTCTCTAGTTGAAATCTAACATTTCTTGAATCTTCTTTAGCAAAGTTGCGCTTCTCTGGCCCTACTTGCATAGAGACTCCTGAGTAGGGAGGTTCGCTTATAGAAACATCAATGAAGACAGGCTGCCTGTACTCCACAACAGATTGCGATGCCTTGCTTGTATACGTCCTGATCAGAAGCCTTACTTTTTCGCTCGATATGCCGTTCTTAGAAACTGCTATTGAAAAATTGTAGTTTCGCAATTCGGCTGGGATCCAGTCATAACAAAACTTCCCGTCTGCAGTTCTAAAACTTGCCTTTACTGTTGCGTTGCACTGAATTTCTAACTGGTCCGGAGCTATGTCAACTGACGGAATTATATTAATCTTGGCTGGGCTACCAACATGAACAAGTGCATCATAAGTAACCTTAATCGATAGGGCCGGCATTACCGTTACGGTAGTTGCTCTTTCAGCCAAGATACGGCTAGATTGGATGTCTAGGACTTGGGTAATCAGTGAGTAAACTCCAGGCTCAAAAGTTGATGTGTCTATAGAAACGGGAAGGACTCGCCAAGGCTCCGCTGGCTTCTGAGTAAGTGAAAGAACGGTATTGGATTCTGAAATTAACCTGACGCTGAGACTGCCTTTTCTTGGGCCTGTGGAAATATGCGCAGCTATGGGTTGCCCTGCCACCACAGCCACTTTCTCGAGTACAACTTCCAGTTGCTGCCGCTTTTGGGCTATAGTAACTATATCGCCATGTTTCTCGACTGGTCCCCTTTCAATCAGTTCATCCAAGGCTTGCACGTAAAACTGATCAGGAAGGTCGTAAAGATACTCTATTATTCTCTTTTTTAACCACGCTTCCCTGACAGAGCCTTCATGAGTGTCAAGAAGCCACAGTATTATGTTCTTGAGCCTATTAGTAACAGCATCCTCAAGGAGCTGCTTTATAGAACTCCTGATTTGCGCGAAGCATTCCACCTCTCTGAGATCCCGATAGTCAATCAAACCGTATACGTTCAATTTTTTCCTCAGAACATGCCAATGAGATTCGCACACAAATAGCGTCGCAACAAAAAGGTCAAACACTCCAAATAAGACTGCTATGCTACAGCTACGCGTAGCCGAATCCTCGCATAACGCACAATTGTAGCCTGCTTCCTCGGTCCTAAGTGTCATTACCACCTCATCCGAACCGACGGCATACGCATATCTCCCATATCATGGCTTCATAGTTTCATCGTACAGCATTGAAACGTCAACTCTTGAGGACTCCGTTAGGACTGAGGAGACAACTCGTCTGAGCGAGTCGATTATCGATTTGTCGCTTAATAGAAGACCAACTTCTAGGTTTCTTGCCATGGACTCTTCTGTCCAATTAGCACTCCCAAGATAGGCGTTATCTAGATCTTGAATAACGACTTTTGCATGCAGTGCAGTATAATGGAAATCGCGTTCGGGAAAATACTTGATTGGCACCCAGTACTGGTAAACCTTAAGCAGATCTCTTTTGATCACATTTGCTCTAAATATTTCATGAAGTCGCAGCGTGGCCCTCAAGCTTCCCGGAGTCTTTCCGACCTCTCGGGTGACCAAAGTGAGCCTAATCCCAGATTTGGTCATTGCTCTAAACTCATCGGACATCGCTTCAACAAAAGAAGAGTCGATATAAGGAACAAGAGCGAGGATCTCTTGTTTTGCCGAAGCCAAGAGGTGCTTAAGGCAAGCGTTTGTGCCAAGGTAGTTGCCAATCAGATCGCGAAGCGGCTCGGGCACCGTTAGCACAACTTGCCACATAGCTGGTGAAGGAGCTATCTTGTCTAGCTCTTTTTGTAGGGAAAGCGATTCCCCTTTCAATTTGATTTTTGAAGAGTAGAGGTCGCAGGAGCCTGGCTTCGAAGAGACCAGTTCTAACAGGCCTTTGTCTACTAGGTCGGCTAGCGCTATTTCGACGAGAGGTCTTTCATGCAACTCGAATGAACTCATTATTTCTTTCACTGGGGTTTCCTCGCCTTTTTTGGTCTTGGATAGCAATCTTTGGAGTCGATCTAATATCCGCGTGCTCAAACCATTTCGCCTCCAAACAGGAATCTTTCGCTCCATAGCTCCTTGAGCTCTCTGCGATTCAAGTTATGATTGAACATCTGGCATTGCCAATTCGGAATAAAGACACAGAATCCGCATCCATCATTGCAGTCATTCTTGCACTCATGCACAAGTGCTCTTGCCCTCCTAAGCCAAGTTAGCAGCTTAGAGGGCTCTCTAACTAGAACTTCGCAACCTCCAGCTTCTACACTGAATACCATTGCAGCACAATTTACGGCATCGACACTTTCCCTATAGGCGCCGATTCCAAGGCCGGTTATATAGCCGGCGGTCTGAAGAAAAGCGTGACTTGCGGCGTGCAGTATCTTTTCTCTTTCTTCAAGGTCCGCGGAAAGTCGCGCAGCGTCAAAAAGGAATATTGCTGCTGAGACATTCTCGGCGATGGCATATGCCTTGCCGTCAGGGAAAGGGATAGGGTTTGCGTTGCCGATTCTATAGCCGTACACACAACTAATGAGAGTAATTTTGGCAAGTACTACGTTAGAGAGCCCGAAAACCTTCTCAATATGGTTGAATGGCACGCCTTTGTCTTCAAGGTCCTCCTTTACTCGAAATTCTGCCTTCCTAACGATAGCAGGAGTGTCGTCCTCAAATGCCAGAATGTATACTGGCGAGACTATATTGGAGGTTGCGGGAGTCAGCCTTTTGGTTGGCTGCATGCAGGACGGGCAGAAGGAAGCTGGCTCAACATCGCTAAATATTTCTATTTGTTTCGCATAGCGGTTGTTGGAGCAAGGTTTGGGATTCGGTAGCATGCAAGCCATGCAACGTCTGTCACACATGTTACTTGGTAAAACTGAATTTTGGCACCTTTTGCAAACTAGATGCATTGTATGAAGGTCATTCCTGTCGTAAATAACCACACCTATTTCATTGGACCCGCAACGGCAACTTTTGGGTTTTCTTGGAGGGGCTATGTAGCCACATGGTTCTAACCTACGTATCTGACCCGTAGGTTCCTTTTGCTCTGTCCATTCGTCACATGTTATAATAAAGGGATATTGCTGCATTTCGCTACGACAACGAGGGCATTCTCTTCTCCTGAGCTCTTCAACAATGTAGTAGCCGCAGCTTGAGCAAACCCAAGCTTCAGGAAATACTTCAGATTCGCCGATTGTAGGCGTTATAAACATCTGAACGTCTACGCCTTTGTCGAGAAGTTTTCGAAGGAGATTTTTGACGGCGTTGCCTTCCATCAGCTCTCTCGCTGTGCCGCCGTGAAGCTCGGTTACTCGCCATATATGCTCACGATATTCGTAGATAGAAAATGGAAAATAGTGGAAAAGTGCGCCCTGCGGACTTGAGGTTCTTGTAAAAATGCTATTTGGCAATCTAATCATTCCTCTAAAGGTTGCTCATCAGGCTCTTCTTCGGAAGGTAGCATATACGCAAGACCAGCAGACCTGAGCGTCTCAGCTACCCTGCTACTAACCATCGCGCTGGAGACTTGCCTGGGGGCGATCTGAATCTCTGCTTTGTTTCCTCTAATTCCCTTAGGAAGAATCCTTTCAAGAAGCTGTGCCGAATTTTTCATTCTTTGAATTTGCGGTGCAGACACTCGGAGATGATTCTTTAGAGTTTGAAGGCCTTTTAATGTGGCTCTCATCGCTATATCAAAGTCCTCAGGGTACTTGTTATCACTCATGACGGAGCCCATAAATCCTTGGAATTCTACTTCGAACTGGCTGCCGGAAAACTGGCGCGCGGCGAATGTCGAATTCAAGTAGCTTCCGTTAGGGTCTGTGAACAGCGAGTACTGAAGTGCACCAGCAGGCACATAGTTCTTGACGGACTCAGGAAACCAGCGGTTGATCGGTACAATAGGTATTAAGCTATTCCGATAGAGGAATAGATCACGATAGTGAACAAGGTAATAGCTCTCAGGAGGCACGTTAGGTCTTAGCCAAACAAAAATGAGCGCTGTATCTGTCGGAGCCCGTGCCGACCTGCTATAGCCTTGCACGAACTTTGCGTAGTCCCATGGCATGCCATCAAAGTGCACCACACTGATTGACGGGATGTTTATGCCAAGCGCTATCAGATCTAGCGTAGTTATCAGTACATCAAGCTGGCATTTTTCTAGTTTGCTTAGCACATTTTCGATTACCGCACGTTTTTCTTCCCCGTGAATAACC
>Ga0209725_1001520_pt1 | contig 12961 bp, 12 predicted proteins | sample I18A1metaG_FD_184145 | JGI IMG/M metagenome (GOLD analysis project Ga0209725, IMG submission 184145) | Lake sediment bacterial and archeal communities from Gulf of Boni, Indonesia to study Microbial Dark Matter (Phase II) - ​I18A1 metaG... | ecosystem: Environmental > Aquatic > Freshwater > Lake... | reverse complement strand
CCGGGTCCTCTGAGCGCGCGATCATGTGAGCAGTCCTCGCAGCCATAGGAAAGGCTGAAACCCCTGTCGCTCCAATAAGCGGGTTGACTTTGCCGTGGGTCAGGTAGTACGCGACCTTAGCAGTCAAGAGCCCTGCTGAAAGACCAACAATGAAAGCAAAGAGCCCCAGACCAAATATGAGAAGCGTCCCCACGTTCAGAAAGTGGTCCGCTAGCATTGTGCCTCCGATTGCGACCCCCAAGAGCAAAGTGGTTACGTTTGAGATCTCGTTCTGAGCGGACTTTGCGAGCCGATCAACCACACCGCTCTCCTTCAGGAAATTGCCGAGCATCAGCGACCCGATGAGTGGAATCCCCTTCGCGGCGATGAGTCCTACGATGACTGTGACGAATATCGGGAAGATGACGCGTATTGGTTGTGCGAACTTGCCGGGAGTATACTCCATGCGCGCCAGCCTCTCCCTTTTCGACAGAAGAAGCTTCGAGAGAGGAACTTGCAGTATCGGTATCATTGACATGTATGAGTAAGCGCAAACCGTAACTGGCGCCAGGAGGCGCGGGGCATATTGCGATGTCACATAGATAGCCGTCGGGCCGTCCATTGCACCAATGATTCCGACGCTGAGCGCCTCGAATGGGTTGAACCCCATCAAGTATGCAGCGAGAAAGGCGGCAGGGATCCCGAGGTGGGCTGGAATAGAGTAGACTAGCGTCGAGGGTTTCTCAAGTAGAACTCCGAAATCGGTCATCGCCCCGATTCCAACGAAAATCAAGATGGGAAAGATCTCGGTCAGTATCCCCGCGTCGTAGATGATTCTCAGGATTCCGCCCTCATCCATGAGGCCACTGTATGGCAGGTTTACTAGGATCGCGCCGAACCCGATTGGAACGAGGAGCATCGGCTCGTATCCTTTTCTGAGGGCGAGATAGATCAGGACCCCCCCTACCGCCATCATTATCATGTTTCCGGCCGGGAAGGGAACCAAGGCCAAAGGTCTTGATCACTCTATCACGAGGAGAACGTCTCCGAGGGCGACAGTCGCTCCCTCGTTGACGGGAACTTCCTTGACTTTGCCAGATTTGGGCGCCGTTATTGAATTCTCCATCTTCATGCTCTCGAGGACTAGTACGGTCTCGCCCGCTTTGACGTCGTCTCCTACTTTGCACTTGATTGACAACACTTTGCCCGGAAGCGGTGCTCTAATCGCACCGGCAACAGCCTCGGCTTTCTGTTCAGGACGCGCAACCGCCTCTGCTGGCGGAGGTCTCGCTTCAACGGGTAGCGGACGCACTGCTAGCGCGCGCGTCGCCTCCTCTCCGATCTCTTCGACTTCCACAGGGAACGTCTTGTCGCCGACCTTGACAACGAATTTGCGTTTCAAGCGCTATCCTCCTACCGCCGAGATTCGTCGAGCCCTACTCGACACTTTCCACGGAGAGTACATACCTCTCTCTACGAGTGACCACCCGGACACGGACACTTGCTTCTCGGAGCTTAGCACTATGCTGACTGCGGCCACTGCTGCGGCAAGTTCCTCGCCAATTTCTTCAGACGGTGGGCTTGAGATCAACTTGGTCTTGACGGCTTCTTTGAGTTGTTTCCCAGCGGACAGAGCTTTGAAGATCTGTATGCCTACGACGATTAGGATCATCGCTGCTGTTAGTATGACTATGTAATAGCCAATCATCATCAGGATTGCGTTGAGCAGAGTCTCCACGATCCCGTCGTTGTCAGGGCGTTGCGTAATTGGATTGCCGGGTATAAATCCCCTTGCACAACTCGCGTGTCGCAGAAACTTGAACCAATGATAATGAGAGCCTTGTGGTCAAGAGTAAAATATCCCGCTCTTTTGCTAGGGGCCGCTACGGAAGGGAACCTGCGATGCAAGGAGGCGCTGTCCAAAGGACGGCTAGGACTGCGGCAGTGATGATTGCAGTCTGCTATGCTATCCTGATCCCTTCCATGGCTGCGTTTCTGTTCCTAAGTCAGGGGCCGATGATGATAACAGTGACGAGTGCATTCGCCATTGTTGCGGCATCCCTTCTGCTCGCATGGGCGACGGAATCCGCACAATTCGTAGTCTCTCAATCTCTTGCGCTGGCAATTCTTGCGCTTCTACAAGTCCTGCCGGAGTACATGTTCGAAGCAACGCTGGCTTGGAATCGCCTCATCGAGTATGCAGCTGCGACGATGACAGGAGCGAACAGGCTCCTGATGGGCGCCGGCTGGCCCCTCATCTTCTTCATCGCCTACGCATTCTCGAGGAAAAATGGAACCCCAATCAAGGAGATACGACTGGATGCAAGGCAATCTGTGGAGGCATTCTTCCTAGTTCTTGCAACAGTCTACTCCTTCGTCATAATCCTGAAGCGCACGCTTGACATCATAGACGGAATCGTTCTGCTCCTGATGTACGTGACATACCTATGGATATGCATGAAGATTCCGAAGGAAAGCGAGGATGAAATCGAGCAGGTCCACGGCCCCGCGAAGACTATCATATTCATGAGATCTCGCGCGCTGAGATTGGGGGTCATCGTCCTCCTCGTGGCGACGGGGGGCTTCGTCATTTTCTCTTCAGCCGGTCCCCTCGTACTCAGCCTGCTTGAGGTTGCGTTGATGCTGGGTTTCTCTCAGTTCCTTTTCGCTCAATGGATGGCTCCGTTTCTCTCGGAGTTTCCAGAGAGCGCTAGTGCGTTCTACTGGGCAGGCACGGTCCGCCTTTCCCCCATGGCCATCGGGAACATGGTCTCCTCCAAAGTGAATCAATGGAGCCTCCTGATAGGGACAATTCCTCTCATCTACAGCGTGAGCATCGGCCACCTCGCGTTTATTCCTCTCAGCCCGTTGCAGGTGGAAGAGATCCTCCTCACTGCCGCCCAGTCGGCTTTCGGATGCGTTGCTCTCCTGAAATTGCGATTCACTTGGAAAGAAGCCGTGATCTTGTTCTCACTCTGGTTCGCACAGTTTCTGTTTCCTCCGATAAGGATAGAGATCACAGCAGCCTATCTGGCCCTAACCGCCACCTGGCTCGTCTACTACAGGAACCAGATCACGATATTCGGTCAGTTCAAGAAGAGCATGATCGAGCATGTTCTACCATCCAGCACCCGACAGAAATCTCTGACAATTCCCTGAAGAAGAACTGAACTGCGAGACATCGCGAGTACGATGAGGCCGCGAGAGCCTGCGAGTCTGACTAGCGAACTATCAGCACAGGGCAGTTTGCATGATGCGACACACGGTCCGCGATGCTTCCTAGCATGAACCTTCCGATTTCGTGCGCGCCTTTCTCACCCATCACGATTAGATCGAACCCTCCTTTCTGGGCGATGGTGCAGATGACGTCGGCAGGATGACCGAATTCGAGCCTCATCAGTTCAACTGAAACATTTGCTTCGTCGAATATTTTCTTCGTCTTGGACAGAATATCGGTTGCCGTCTTCTGTTCTTCTTCTTCGACAAGCTCTCTTGCTCTCACCCGCGGATGATACGAGGAAACATGCAAGATGCTGACTGTCGAGCCCAGCTCCCGCGCAAGTTTGGCGGCATACTTCGCAGCTTTGAGTGAATATGCTGACCCGTCTGTGGGAACTAGGATCTTGCGCATCACCGCTGATCCCAAGCAGCACTCAAGTCATTCGACTTATCTCGCTTTCGAAAAGACAATTTACCCCAAGATACTGTGCCAAATCTTCTGTCGAATTGGCAGCGTCATGGGACATGAGCCTCACCCGACTCTCTGCGTTGTTAAGACAAATGCCTATGAGAGGGATGATCCACGGACAAACGGTTGGTGAAGAGACGAATGCCGATCCGAGTGAAATTGCATGGTCGACTAAGGATGGCGGCAGGATCGGATCAGATAGAACTTCCTGAGAGCGTGAAGAATGTAGGCGATGTCTTGGATGAGCTCGTTCGAAGAGTCGGTCCAGACGTTAGACAGTACATATTCGACCCGGGCACTAAGGAGCTGAGCCCAACTCTGATCATGCTCGTCAACGGTCATAGCATCAGAATGCTTGAAGGCCTGAATACGCCACTTCTAGAGAAAGACGTAGTCACGATTGACAGCGTAGACATCATGGAGATTGTGGGCGGAGGATGACTCACGCACGTTCAATGCGCCCTGACAACCCCAATAGGCATGGGTAGTGCGACTTGCATCTCCGGCCGCTTGATCTCATAATGACAACCACCTTCAGCGTTCTGACCGCGATTGGGGCGCTCGTGTTCGTTCCCCTCTACCCTGTCCCTATCACGTTCCAGACTCTGTTCACATACTTGTCCGGGGCATTCCTTGGTCCTTGGCTTGGTGCCTTGAGCCAGGTCATCTACATCACATTAGGCGGAATTGGATTTCCGATCTTTGCCGGAGGTAAAGCAGGTTTCGGCACGCTTGCAGGGCCAACAGGAGGCTACCTGTTTGGCTTCATCGCAGCATCGTTCGCGATCGGCAAAACCTGCGACCTGAAAAACTACCCACCTGCTGCCCGCATCGCGGGTTCATTCCTCCTTGGAACATTGATCATCTACACATCAGGGGTCCTACAACTGTCGCACTGGATGAGCGGGAATCTGCAGAATGCCGTCACGGTTGGTCTTCTCCCTTTCATCATCGGTGATGTCGCAAAAATCGCGATTAGTGTTGTCGTGGCCACGAGACTCCGCGGAATTTTGCCGCGAACTGACGTTAGCAGCCTCAAGCGAGATTACTTACGCAGTCTTTAAGTAAAGTTCTCAGCCTGACGTAGGCCCGAGGTCACAGACTGATGAAATTGATTGATCTTTCGCAGCCCCTTTGCGCCGACACGCCATTCTGGCCTCTCTATCCTCCCTTCGAAGTCAAGTACATCAAGCGAAAACCCGAGCATGGAGTTAACGCGCAGTATATCATGACTTCAAATCACATTGGAACGCATCTGGACGCGCCATTGCATTTTGTGACGGGCGGCAAGGACATTGAGAAGATCCCGCTCGAGTGGCTCTACGGACCCGGTGTCATAGTGGATGTGAGTGATGTTGGAGATCTTGGCCTCTATACTCCTGAGATGGTTGAGAAACGAGTCGACCTACGCGACGGAGACATTCTCGTAGTGCACACAGGCTGGCACAAATATGCGTGGTATCAACCCCAAGGCATGGCGGATGAGGAACGTTATATTCATCAGCACCCAGGGCCGTCGAGAGAATGGGTCCCGTGGCTCATTCGTCGCAAGATCAAAGTCTGGGGAGTAGACGCCGTCTCAACAGACCACCCGCTAAACCTTCCCATCGGAAGGCCCGAATTCAACCTGAGATGCGTTCCGAAAGTTCGAGCGCTCGCCGAGAAAAAGTTCGGGAAGGAGAACTTGGAGAAACTCTTCCCCAAGGAGGATTATCAGCTAACACACAACGAACTCTTCCCACATGACATCATCCACATGGAGAACCTCGGCGGAGACATCGAGAAAGTGCTGAACCGGCGCCTCACGATAGGATGCTTCCCCTGGAAGTTCCGCGGAGGCGAGTCAGCCTTCGCTCGCGTTGTCGCCTTCGTTGAGTAGAAAACGCGTTCTACCTTTCCCCACTTTCTTCTCTTTTTCTTTTCATCACTTGCCGTGCATTACTCCACGATCTTTTTCGAGCGACCTGAAAAGGTCAATATAGAGGCGGGCACGACCTAAGCCTCGTGAATCAGGAATGCATTTCGAAGGCAAAGCTGTTGTGAAGGCCCCTGTCGATAAAGTGTGGAACTTCATCTCCACGCCGGAATCGATCGCACAATGTCTTCCCGGAGTTGAGGAGTACAAGGTCTTGGAGGGCAAGCGCACCGAGGCAAAGGTGAAGATTGGTGTGGGATTCATCAAGGGAACATTCAAGGTCAACAGTAGAGTAGTCGATGAGGATCCTGAGAATCACCGCGCGAAGCTCTTAGTCGACGGCTCCGGAGTGACCAGCGCATTCAAGGCAGAGATTCAGATCAGCTGCAACCCTCACCCTGAAGGAAGCGAGCTGAGGTGGGTTGCCGAGGCAACGGTAAGCGGGCCTCTTGGGAGTGTTGCGAAAGGTCTGATTGAAGGCGCGTCACAAAAGGTCGTGAACCAGACGCTAGAGTGTGTGACGCGGAAAGTGTCAGAGTCGTCCTGAACTGTCTCGACTGTAGATACTATGAGTTAATACGCTCTCCAAACCGAAAACCATCGAGCCGGTGCAGTTTTGAGCTACAAGTACGTTGGTAAGCGATTACCTCGCGTTGACGCGTTTGAGAAAATCACCGGGATGGCGAAATACGTCGCGGACATGGAAGTCCCCGGGATGCTGTACGGCAAGTTCCTTCGCAGCCCGCATGCGCATGCGCGAATTCTCAAGATTGACACGAAGCGCGCGGAGAAACATCCTGAAGTTGTGACAGCGATAACCGGGCAGGCATTCCCTTACAGAATGGGATTGTATGTCAGAGACAAGATGGTCATCGCGAAGGACAAAGTCAGATGGGCTGGCGAGCCAGTCGCTGCTGTTGCAGCGGAATCTGAGGAAGCCGCTGAGGAAGCGATCGATCTCATCGATGTCGAGTATCAGCAACTTCCGTCTGTATTTGATGTGAATGAGGCTCTGAAACCGGGAGCTCCAATCATCCATGAGGACTTGGCTCAGTACGAGCATTCACCGGTGTTCACTCCCGTCCCCGGAACGAACATTGCTAACATCTTCAAGCTCCGGAAGGGCAACGTCGAGGAGGGATTCAAACAGGCGAAGACGATCGTCGAGAATGAGTTCTGGATGCCGCAGGTCAGCCATGCTGCGATGGAACCGCGCGCATGCATAGCGCAGTATTTCCCGGACGGAAGCACCGAGGTTTGGACGTGCGCGCAGTCACCATTCGCGGTGCGATACATACTCAGCCATGCGTTGGGCATCCCATTACAGAAGATCAACGTGCATGTTCCACACGTAGGCGGGGGTTTTGGCGGAAAGGCAGGCATCAATTTCGAACCGTTGGTTGTGCTCCTGTCGAAGTTCTCTGGAGGACGCCCTGTCAAGCTCCTGCTGACACGCGAAGAAGAATTCACTACTGCGCCGCTGAGGCAGGGATTCTACGCGTGGATCAAGACCGGCGTGGATGCGAACGGGAAGATCACAGCCGAGCAGATGAAATACATCTACGACGCCGGCGCCTACGCGGATTACGGCGTCAACATCGGGAGAGCAGCAGGCTACTCATGCACAGGCCCCTACGAGGTGCCCAACATTCACTGCGACTCAATCACAGCGTACACGAATCACCCGTACGGAACTGCGTTTCGGGGCTTCGGACATCTTGAGTTCTTGTGGGCAGTTGAACGACAATTAGACATTGTAGCACAAAGGATCGGGCTCGACCCGGTGGAACTGCGTCTCAGAAACATCCTCCATCCCGGCTCAATCACCGCGACAGGAGAGAAGCTCAGAGAAGATGCAGGCAGGGTTGATCAATGCATCAAGGCGGCGGCTGAAGCAATCGGATGGGGGAAGAGAGAGAAGCCCACGGGTGAGGGTAAACTCCGAGGAATCGGAATCGCCGCGTTGTGGAAAGCTCCCGCGATGCCTCCGAACGCGGCCTCTTCCGCGATCATCAAGTTCAATGAGGACGGGAGTGCGAATCTCTCCGTTGGCGTAACTGAGATCGGCCAAGGAACCACGACCAGCCTCGCTCAGATCGCCGCCGAAGAAATTGGGATGCCAGTCGATAAGATCCGGGTAATCCCGGAGAGGATTACGGACCTTACCCCATACTCATGGCAGACCGTTGCTAGCAGAAACCTCTTCATGGAAGGCAGAGCAGTCATCAACGCCGCTCGAGACGCAAAGGAACAGATTCTTGACATGGCGGCGCAGGCCCTCAGAGTTCCGAAAACAGACCTAACAATCGAGGACGGCGTGGTCTTCCCAAAGGGACAGCCCGACAAAGGACTGCCGCTGCAGCAGTTCGCGATGGGATATACCTACCCGAACGGCACGGCGATCGGCGGCCCGGTGATAGGCCGCGGATCATATGTTCCACGGGCGCTTACTTACCTGGATCCTGAAACCGGGCAGGGATTTCCTGCACTCAAGTGGACGTTCGGAGCGCAGGCGGTCAAGGTTGAAGTCGACCCGGAGACCGGAGAGGTCAGGACATTGAAGATCGCTTCAGCGTTCGACCTTGGGAAGGCGATCAACCCGCTTATGGTTGAGGGGCAAGTATACGGAGGCGTGCTGCAGTCTCTTAGCATCGGCCTGATGGAAGGATACATCTACAACCAGGAAGGCGCGATGCTCAACAGCAACTTCACCGACTACAAGATCGCAAGAGCGTCCGACATGCCTGACGAGCACATCGTCACATTGATCGAGAATCCGCAGTTAGACGGCCCGTATGGTGCGAGGGGCATCGGAGAACTCACGATGCTCTCGATACCTCCCGCGATCGCTAGCGCAATCTTTGACGCCGCAGGAGTCCAGTTGTTCAAACTCCCAATGACGCCCGAGAGCATCTGGACCGCCATCAGAGAGCAGAAACCCGAGCTTCTGCGGAGGTCGAGGTGACAAGCATGCTGCCAAAGTTTGACTACTTCGCTCCACAAACACTCCCTGAAGCGCTTGAGCTCCTAGACAAGTATGGACAGGAAGCGAAGCTGCTCGCCGGCGGGACAGACCTGATCGTGAGCCTCAGAGCCAGAGAGCAGCGTCCCAAGAACCTCATCGACATAAAGGGAGTGAAAGAGCTCCACCAACTCTCGTATGACGATAAGCGCGGACTGAACGTAGGAGCAGCAGTCACGATCAACCAGTTGCTTCAATACGACGGAATGTCGAGAAACTATCGCATCTTGAGCGAAGCTGTCAGCACGATCGGAGACTACGAGATCAGAAATCGGGCCACTCTGGCCGGGAATATCTGTAATGCCTCTCCAGCCGCTGACTCGGCTCCAGCTCTCTTGGTCCTAGATGCGGTAGTCAACATTGCCAGCCGAAAGGCCAAGAGAACCGTTCCTATTCGAGAGTTCTTCGCTGGAGTGAAGAAGACGACTCTGGTCAGCAACGAAATGGTCACGTCAATCGACGTACCGACCCCGCCGGAAGGATCCAAGGGAAGCTACCTGAAAGCTCGCAGAACAGTCGGAGAAGACTTGTGCGTGGTGGGAGTCGGAGGACTCGTAACTTCAGGCGGCAAGACAAGGAGGAGTGTGAGACTGGCCTACTCATCGGTCGCGCCCACACCGGTAAGAGCCTTCGAGGCAGAGAAGATTTTCGAGAAAGCCAAACCCGTCGATGAGCTTCTCGAAGAAGCGATGCCGATCGTGAGGAAGACCGTTTCCCCGATTTCAGATGTCAGAGGGGGAAAGGAGTATCGAGGCAACCTCGTCGAGGTACTGACGAGGAGACTCGTGCGTCGCTTGCGGGAGGCGATGTGAAATGGCCAAACACACGATCAAACTCGCTGTGAACGGGGTTGACCGCACGATAGAGACAGAATCCAACAAGACACTTCTGTGGGTATTGCGGCACAACCTAAGGCTCACCGGAGCAAAGGGAGCATGCGAACGCGGAGACTGCGGCCTCTGCACAGTCCTCGTGGATGATGTCCCAGTAAAATCATGCTTGGTGCTGGCCGTGGAAGCGAGCGGGCACAATGTGACGACAATCGAGGGAATCGCGAAAGACGGGGTGCTCAGTGGTGTTCAAAGGAAGTTCATCGAACATGGAGCACTACAGTGCGGCTTCTGCACACCTGCCGCAGTCCTTGCTGCAGAAGCTCTTCTCAAACGGAATCCTTCACCAACAAGAGAGGAAGTCATCGAAGCTATTGAGGGAATACTATGCAGGTGCACAGGCTACAGACAGATAGTCGACGCAATCTTTGATGCCTCAAAGATGAGAGCCTAATTTCCGGTTCAGAATGGTCTGGTTTCCAGTTGCAAGGAATGTCTCGCCCCAGATAATCGCGACAATATTCGAGCCTCAGCCGATACCGTTAAAGCAGAAAATCAGTCCGTCCTATCAGTCGGACCAGTCAGAGAAGGTTGAAAATGGGCTACATAGGAAAACCCATGCCTCAATACGACTCCTTCCTGAAAGTCACCGGCACTGCGAGCTATGCGTTCGATGTCGAACTTCCCGGGATGCTGCACGCTAAACTTGTAACGAGTCCCCATGCGCATGCGAAGATCGTTAAGCTCGACACGAGCAAGGCCGAGAAAATGCCGGGCGTTGTTGCAGTGGCAACCGGCGGAGAGTTCCCCTACCGACTTGGCATCTACGTGGGCGACAGAGACGTACTAGCCATCGACAAAGTGAGATGGGTTGGCCACCCGGTCGCAGCTGTGATTGCGGAGAGTTTGGAGGCCGCGGAACGCGGTATCGACCAAGTTGAAGTTGAATACGAGCCTCTGCCAACCGTCTTCGACCCCTTCGAAGCACTGAAGCCCGGCGCACCGATTGTCCACGAAAAGATGTCTGAGTATAGGGTGTCGACAGCGTTCAAGCCGATTCCTGGCACGAACATTGCGAACCAGTTCAAGCTCGTGCGAGGTGATGTTGATCGAGGTCTCAGGGAATCTGATGTTGTAGTCGAAGGAGAGTTTGACATCCCCCACGTGAGCCACGCATTCATGGAGACCCAATCCATAGTCGCTCACTACAAGAAGGACGGAACCATCGAGATCTGGACTAGCACGCAGTCACCGTTCTCGACCCGGTATCTGATGGCTCTCTCACTCGGCATACCGATCGACAAGATCGTAGTCAAGGCGCCCCTGTGCGGAGGAGGATTCGGCGGCAAAGTTGGAATCGGCTGGGAGCCGCTGGTCGCGTTACTCTCCAAGAGAGCTGGCTTCAGACCTGTGAAGCTCGTTCTTTCGAGGAAAGAGCAGTTCTGCTCGGCAGCAGTCAGGGAGGGATTCCATGCGTCCGTCAAAGCGGGGTTCAAGAAAGACGGAAAAATGGACGCGTACAAGGCTCGTTTCGTGATGGACGCTGGCGGCTACGCAGACTACACCGTGAACGTCTGTCGCGCCGCGGGATACTCATCGGAAGGATGTTACGAGGTTCCTAACATCTTCTGCGAATCACTCGCGGTCTACACAACGAAAGGGGCGACGGGCTCCATGCGAGGCTTCGGCTACCCGGAGAGCCACTGGGCGCTCGAACGAACCATGGAAATGGCGGCTGAGAAGCTGAAGATGGATCCAGTCGAACTCAGGATGAAGAACCTGCTCAAACCGGGGCGGTCGGAGACTGGCACTGGCGAGCGACTGCGAGAGGACGCTGGCGACCCCGTCAAATGCCTGAAGTCAGTGGCTGAATCGATCGGCTCGGGCCAACCTTCTGCGAAGCCCACTCGGCCCGGAAGGTTCAGAGGCAAAGGAATAGCGATATGTGTCAAGGGGCCCGCGCAGCCACCGAATGCCGCAGCGTCCGCGATTGTGAAGTTCAACGAGGATGTCTCCGTGGATCTGATTATAGGAACAGCCTCCTTCGGGCAGGGAACACCGACGAGCCTCAGCCAGATCGTAGCCGACGAGCTCGGGATTCCCGTGGAGAAGGTTCGCGTAGGCCTCGTTCGGAGCACCGACATGTCAGCGTACACTTGGCAGACAGTCGGTAGCCGAGGGCTCTTCACTGATGGAGTGGCCGTGATGGATGCCCTCCGCGACGTAAAGGCCCAGATCAAAGATGTCGCTTCTCAGGTACTGAAGGTGAAACCTGAGGATCTGGAAATCGCCAACGAACAGGTCTTCGTAAAAGGTAGCCCGTGGCACACGCTGCCTCTCTCCGAGGTCGTCTTCGGCTACACGTATCCGAATGGCAGCTCGATTGGCGGCCCCATAATAGGCCGAGGGAAGTTCATGTCGCCGCTGACAACGTACTTAGACCCTGACACAGGCCAAGGCATTCCAACAATCTTCCACACATTCGGAGCGACAGGAGTCGAGATCGAAGTCGACATCCTGACCGGAGAGATCGAGATCCTGAAAGGAGCTCAAGCATTCGACGTTGGCAAAGCAATCAACCCGCTCCTAGTGAAAGGGCAGATCGACGGCGGCTTCATCATGGGACAGAGCGTCGCACTCTACGAGCAGATCATCTTCGACGAACAAGGCTGGGTCCTGAACCCGAACCTCTCAAACTACAGGATACTCAGGACCAAAGAGATGCCACGCGAAATGGATGAGATCATCGTTGAGACACCTCAGAGCGACGCACCGCACGGCGCACGAGGGCTCGGCGAAGTTGTGATGATCGGAGTCGCACCAGCAATAGCTAACGCGATCTATCACGCAATCGGCGTGCAGATCACGAAACTTCCTATGTCGCCCGAAAATGTTTGGAGAGCGGTACTGGAACAGAGACCTGACCTGATAGAGCAGGCAAAACGCGAGCTACGCCAGAGCAGGGGGCAGTAAGATGTCATTCGGATCAGCATACCTGACGCTTCCAGACTTTCGATACGTGAAACCGAAATCCCTGCAAGATGCGCTGCAGCTACTCGACGAGCACAAGGACCAGGCCAAGGTCTTCGCCGGCGGGGTCGGCCTGTTCGCCTTCATGAAAGAGCGCTTAGTCGATCCGCACTACGTTGTTGACATCAAGGCGATCGATGAGCTTCAGACACTCAGCGACGACGAGTCGAAGGGACTGACCATAGGCGCCACCGTGACCATGAATCAGCTACTGGAGTTTAGGCCCCTGAAAGAAAGGTACACTGCACTTCGAGATTGCATCTCTCTTCTCAGCGATCCGGTACTCAGGAACCGCTCGACGCTTCTCGGAGACGTGTGCGAAGCACTCCCATACGTCGACGGCCCAACACCGCTCCTGATCTTCGACGCGGAAATCGAAGCAGCCAGCGTCAAAGGAAGAAGACGCATCCCCATCGCGGAATTCATCAAAGGCGTAGCAGAGATTGCGCTTGAACCCAACGAGATCGCGGTTGCAGTGCATCTCAAGCCTCCACCTG
>Ga0209725_1001519_pt1 | contig 12968 bp, 10 predicted proteins | sample I18A1metaG_FD_184145 | JGI IMG/M metagenome (GOLD analysis project Ga0209725, IMG submission 184145) | Lake sediment bacterial and archeal communities from Gulf of Boni, Indonesia to study Microbial Dark Matter (Phase II) - ​I18A1 metaG... | ecosystem: Environmental > Aquatic > Freshwater > Lake... | reverse complement strand
CTCCTAATAGTCTCCGGGGTGAGATGTATAGTGCGCAGAATTGCCTTTCGATCCAGGACATGCACAATCCAAGTGTCTCTCTCCGGATGGTCGTGAGCATTCTGTATTTTATCGGGTCTTACCCAAAGATTGTGCTCAGCGGTCACGGATTGTACGTCGGTGCCTGTTACTTCGACTGCTACTTCAATGCTGGGGATCTCAATGTCTGGATCACCTTTTTTCTTGCCATGTTTCGTCGGTGACCCCCGCAAATATTTCGATGACCCTGCTCCGAATCCCACTAGCTGGGCATCGGAAAATCCTGCTTCCTGGATAAGAGATAAGATTGTGTCCTCTCGCTTTTTGCTCTTCGGCCAGACTTTTTCGTAAAGCTTTTTCCAATACTCCTCATCCACGGCAAATGACATCTAGTTCTGCCTCAGATACTCCTGGGTTTTGGAAATAGGCTCAGCACTATGGACTCACCGCCAAACATGTCTTCGATCGAGTTGATTTCTTTGGCATCAAGTCCATAGAAACTGTAAATAGTTTCGTTAATTTGACGTTCTAATTCCTCAATTTCAGTCGCAAGATGCTCGTATTTCTCAATCGCAGCCGAGTATTCTCGACTCAGTTTACGCATGATCTCCAAGTTCTCGGTCAAACGCTCGCTGAATCTGGGAATCGCCGTCTTGAGAACAACGCTAAGTATATTCCCGCTTGATCTTCGCTTCTCGGCCCAGTTTATCGCCGTGCAAAGAAATTGGCGAACTTCTCGATCTTGAATCCTGAGCCGAAGTATTTCGCGTTTCTCAATGTGCGCATGGTCCGCGGACTCATAATCGGCGAGCACGATTAACCATTCACCATCAATTCTTGAAAAAATGTTCGTCACAGTCCCTTTCAAAATTGGGTCTACCATTGCCTTCTTTTCGCTATGGAGTACTGGGGTGTAGTAGTCATCGAGTTTGCCGTCTCTGATGCGCGGATAGTTGTCGATGTAGTGACGGAAATCAACGTCGATTCTTGCCAATTGAGGAACCAAATTATGCAGCTTCTTAGAGGCAGAGGCTAAGTCTTTGGTTATGCTATTGACAGTCGGCATAACAGGTATCTTGTTGATATAGTATTCATCGAAGTGCATCGTGCGGACGGCCTTATTGTATATGAATACGTAAGTGAACCAGGATGCCAATTTCGAATTCATTATTGCGCAGAGGTAGTGGATCGGGAACGCAGCATCGACTACAAGAGTGTTCATGGCTGTGTCAAGGTTAAGGATGCCTTGGCCATCGACAACCGCCATGATCACAAGATGGTCACGTGGGCTCAACACATGGGCTACTATGTTTTGTGAGAGGATCTTAGGCTCTCTAAGCATCTTGACTTTCTCGTCTTCCTCTTCGAATTCCTTCTTCTTGACAAAAGATGACGGTGTTATTATCATGTAGGGCTTGAGCTCGTCACCTCGCAAGACTGGCTCAACATCTTTGGATTTCTTCTTAGTTACCTTTCCTTGAAGTGGAAAGCCTCGACAGGTCTGAGTTATCGACCCGAACCTCCGTCCGGCTGATTTAGCTTTGATCTTTTCGTAGATCTTCAGACAATCTGAGTCTGCGTGAATTGGAAATGCGGTCATTTCCTGGCACAGTGAGGTAGGGATCAAGGTCTCCTGAGAAGCTCCACTCTCATCCAGATGGATGCCAATGAAGCTCTCGCTTGGCTGCCCTTTCTTCGCGGTCAGTACTACTTGCTCAAGCAAGACGCCTTTGAACGCCTTGCTGATATCAGCTATCTCTCTCAATGCAAATCTGTTAGAGACGAAATCTCTCACCTTTTCCCACTCTTGAGAAAACGTGAGCGATTTAGGAATGACAAGTCCAAGTTGAGCCTCAAGTCTCAGGATTTCATGTGCCCGTTCGATGAACAGGAAGGCAGTGTTCTTGTATCCTCTTCCTAGCTCGTACCATTCTTCTACGATGCGCCTCTCCTCGGAGGTCAACTCAGCTCCGTGGGGCGGATTACCGATTACTGCATCAAATCCCTCATTCTGCTTGACCTCTCCACCTGTCTCGAAGAATACTTCTGGAAATTCGAGTTGCCAAGCGAATGGTCGTCCTTGAAGCTCCATGTAATGGTCGCCTTCGATCTTGAAGTAGGATTTCTCGTCAGCGACAAGTTGTTCTTCCACCGCGTCTGTTAAGGAACTTCTGAGCTTCGCCTCTTCTATGGATAGTGAGTCAAATATTCTCCTCAAAGCGTCGATCTCTTGGTTTGTCTTGTTTCCTGAGTGTGCAGGCGACATTTCCAGAATTGCCTCCCAGAGCTTCCTTCGCATCTCAATTAGCCGGGCGATGTCAGTCGCTGACATTTGAGATGCTATATTCGAGGATAAGGCGATGGGTGAGAACAGTGAGTTTCCGCACTTGATCTTTGTCATGAGCGAGGGCAGGAGCTTCTTCTGTTTCTTACCGACTTCCGGACGATAAAGAAAAGGATTTACGCTGAGCATCTTCGTCCAAAGGTTGAGTTTTGCCACCTCGACCGCCTGTGCATCGAAGTCCACTCCATAGAGATTCTCAAGTAATATTCTCTCGCCGACATCGTCAACCATAAAGGCCTGAAAATTGATTTCGCTCGTCTCTGCAAGCCCTCTTTCTTTCAGAAACTTCTGCGACGCTTCGTTGAGGGCTGTGTTGAATTGAGAGTAGCAGCTGGCGATTGCTTCGAAGGCTTTGATGAGGAAGGAACCTGATCCACAAGCTGGATCTAGTATTCTGAAGGATGAGAGCTCGCTTATCTTCTGACGGGCCTCCTTGAACTTGTATTCAGCCAACAGTCGTCTGGCTTCTTCAAGGATTTGTGTTAGCCGGGGTTGAATGGCGAGTCCAATTATATGCTCTACGACATATGTGGGTGTGTAATATGTTCCCTCTTTTCGGCGGAGTTCTTTGGTCTCTTCAATTGCCACTCGTTGCTCTTTGATTGTGATTCTGTGAGCAAGGTATCTCTCGTAGGCCGATCCCATAATGTCAAAAGTGAGCGTGCTGAAGTTGTAGCCATAGATGCCTTTATCGTCCAGCGATGTCTGACCGGCAAACCCGATTTTCTGATGGATATTTCCTTTCGCTGGGCCTTGAATCTTCAGAATCTCCTCAAGGTAGTCGTCACCAATTGACAGGTCATCACAAAGTTTGTGAAGGAAGAGTTCTGTATCGTACAGGCTTTCTATGGCGGCGAACTGTTCACGCATAACTTCTGAGAAGGTCTTATTCAGGTAATTCTTCCCCTGCTGCCATTGTGCGAAGATGTTGCCAAGCCAATTCGGCGGAAGGATTCCTAATGTCTCAAGCATCCTGATGAAGATGAGACGATCAAGCACCTGTTGTGATGTTTCCTTGAGTTGCTCAATGGTTAAGTTCGGATTGGCTAGGAAGAAACCGTTTGCAAGTATCAGTCTCCATTTCTTGAGATCCTCTAGGAAAGCGTCTCCGAGTCTTTCCTTCATGCTTTCGGAGTAGAACCGGTCGATCCCGTGATGTTTTATGTCTTCGACAGACAGGAGTTGTTCTAACGTGGTTACTTCACTGAGGTACTGCCTGAATGAAAGAGAGTAGAAAGGCTCGCTGTCGGACACATAGAAGATATAGAGTTCCCTGAAGTTGGTCAATACGCCCCAGTCTATTCGATACCTGTCCTTGTTCTTTCTGTTGTATTCTTTCATGTAGTTGAGGAGCTCGTTCACGTTGCGGTCTGTCAACAGTTCCTTCTCGAATAGCCCTTTCGTTTCAACAAATATTAGCGGCATGTGATCCTGCAAGAGCACGAGATCTTCCCATTTTTTGTCCATGCCGCCACTGAATTCAGGAGCATAGTGAAACTCTTGGGATGGATCATCAGACCATCCGAGAAGCCTCAGTAATGGTTCGATGAGATATTGCTTAGTAAGGGCCTCAGGTTTGCCGGCGACAGGAAAACATCCACTTGCCATATAGTCGGCGCATTTGTCGACGAGCGTTTGTAGAATCGCCAGATCCATCCGAAGCCATCTCTACAAGAAATTCAACCTAATGGCTTTTAAAGTATCATTCTCACAAAATGTAATTTCCACTATACTATCCTATCAATTAGACGGACTGCAGAATATGCAATTATTCCGGACTGATACTTTCAGCGGTCTCTTTAATTCAAGTTAGCCGCCGTCCATTTGAAGTATATGTTCACATCCGGTGAGATCAGGGTTTATGTTCTAGACGATCTTCTGAGAAGGCTAGGCAAGGACTGTGAGAGATGCATCTACGGTCCGGCTAAGAGACGCTTCCTGACGAATGAATGCTGCAAGTGCATAGAACATGCTGAGAAGCTCGTCCACTCCATCGTACCAGATGAAAATTACGTACATAACTTGGAGAAACTTGATCACTGGCTGATGAGTAGAGATAGTCTAAAGAAACGGTTAGGCCATGGTGAGACGTGAGCTTGTCAACCTATCCATTTGACCGTGACAGAGCCGCTAGGGTTATTTCTGAGGCTGTTAGAAGCAGTTGGGCTTCAAAGTGGTGGCTCAAACCCGAGTACATCGAAGGCAGATACAATAAGGAGGAAGTTGAGCAAGCATTCAATGAAGTTTTGGAAGTCTTCAACGATGAGTGTCTAGAAAAGCTGAAATCAAAATTCTTGGCGGGCAAAGCCGTAGATCACTTCTATCTGATGGAGTTCGTCGAGGAGGGTCTCTATCCGCTGGCGATATTCTTCAGCTTAGGCCAAGACCTTCTGGCGATCAAATCGCTTGAAGGATACGATCGGTTGAAAGAAAATTTGAGAAGCGATGCCAGATGGATGAGCGCCGCCTTCGAAGCTGAGTTTGCAGCCCACTGTGTGAGGCAGGGGCTTAACGTCCGCTTGTATCCCACTACTCCAGACTCCGATCGAATACCCGATCTTTTGGTGACCATGGGCTCACATCAAGTCTACGTTGAGTTGAAGGAGATCCGTCCGAGCGATGAAAGACAACGCTACTGTCGCGCTTTACACCGAGTTTTCACTCAACTTCGAGATGCTCTCCCAGATAGAACGCATCTCGAGATTACCCCTAGCAGAGTGCCAAAGGACTATGAGGTGGACTTAATTGGCAAGAAGATAAGACGGTTGCTGACAACTCATCAACCCTTTCCAGTGACTGTTAGGATTGGTAATCTACAGGTACGTGCCGTGAAGAAGACAGAGGATTGGAAAGGCTTGGAACTGTCCGACCTAAGAGAGCTTGCATTGAAAGAACTCAAACGTTTAGAGGACAATATCAGGAAGGAAGGCCGACAACTTCCCCTACCATATCTTGGTATACTGGTTGTTGATGCAACCAACACGTTAGGGGGCATTCATGAAGACGACATAAGACACATGGCTCTAAGAGCCTTTAGAAAGCATGCCCGACCAAACATCTTAGGCGCCTTCGTACTTCGATCCTACAAGTTTCATAGACGAAAAGCGGAGCCTGAGGCGATCTATATTGGAAACCCGATTTGCAAGGAATCTGAGCTGGACGTAATAGTTAGTGAATTCAAAGCGTTCAGCAGAACGCGTTCTCTTGTTTGAATCATTTTGAAAGCAAGTCTTCCTCACAGGCATATGCACGGAACTTAAGCATGCTGAACCCTTCCCATACGCGGAGCTCAGCCCAAGCGAGAGGAAAGCCTACTGGGAATAGAAACAGAGAAAACAACTCGACAACGCTTCCGCCTTAACCTCGCAGTGACAAGAAAGTTTTTCTGGAGGGACGAGACTGAAATTAATGGATGCCTTCTCGGAGGACTGAAATGGATTGAGCATGAGCCATTACACGATGACGATATCTAGGACTACTGTTGAGAAGCTCGGTATCAGACTGTATGATAAGGCTGCTGCGGTGGTGGGAGAACTTGTTGCTAACTCCTACGATGCCGACGCTGAGCATGTAACCGTTGGATTGCCGCTCAACAAGTGGCTCGCCACTAGATCCGATGGAGTAGTAGTGGATCAAGGATTTGAGATAGTGGTTGAGGACGATGGTCACGGAATGACCCCCGATGTGATTGACGAATTCTATTTGAGAGTTGGAACTGACCCTAGGAAAGACAAGAGAAGAGGACCAAGGTCCTTGGAGAAGAAGCGCCCTAGAATGGGTCGCAAGGGAATCGGAAAGTTAGCGCCTTTTGGCATATGCAAAGTCATTGAGGTGCGAACAGCTGGAGGAGAGAAAACGAGGAAAGGCTACATGACTGCGCACTTTATTATGAATTTTGAGGATATTAACAAAGAGACGGACGAAGACTATCATCCAGACATTGGTCCCGACGATGGCATCTACTCGGAAAAGAGAGGAACGACAATAAGACTTAGAGATTTCATTCCTAGGGTCACTCCTGATGAAGAGACCTTCCATCGACAGTTGGCAAAGGTATTCGGAATACAGTTACCCGACTTCGAGATAAAAGTCGAGAATACCGTGAATGGAAATGTCTTTGTAGTCGGGGAATTAGGAGTGGAGATCGAAGAAGCGACAAGAATCGATGTGGACGACAGACCCATCATTATGCCTGACGGAACGAAATTGCCGGTGAGGGGCTGGGTTGCCTACACGAGGAGCCCATACAAGAACGAAGAAGTTGCTGGAGTCCGGATATATGCTAGAGGAAAGATCGTATCGAGCACCAAAGACTTCGGCCTGAGGGCTGGATTTCATGGCGAGTACACTCTCAGGTCGTACATCGCCGGTGCCATTCACGCGAATTGGCTCGATGCAGACGAGGAGGAAGATCTCATTCACACTGGACGACAAGACATTCTTTGGGATTCAGAGAAAGGGGTTGCATTTAAAGAATGGGGCCAAACACTGTTGAAGGAGTTAGGAAGCAAATCTAGGACTCCTATGAGAGAGAAAGCGTGGCGCGTGTTTCTAGAAAATTCTAAACTAGAAGATGAAGCAAAGAAACGGTTCAATGATCCGATGATCGTGGAGGCAACGATGGCCGTAGGCAAGACCATAGGTCAAATAGCCTCTATACAAGACTTGGAGGACGCCACATACACCCGAGGACTCAAAGAGCTAGTCTTAACGATAGCGCCCCATAAGATGATAGTAGACAAGCTAAAGGAAATCGGGGAATCGAAAGTAGAGCGTCCCCTGGATGCGCTTGTCATTTTGTTCAACGATGCGAAAGTCGCGGAGGCGGCTTCTATTGGTCAGATCGCAAATGAGCGAATTGACGCCATTAGTGCACTGGAAGAAAAAATGGCGTCCAAACCGGCCGTGGAAGAGAAAGTGCTACAGGGATTGATGGAAGGTGCCCCATGGCTGATCGATCCCCACTGGACGGTCTTGCAAGCTAATGAGACGTTCGAGAATCTTCGAACCGCATTCGAGCGATATTACTTGAAGAAGCATGGGAAGAAGATCTTGACGACAGCGCTTAGAGGCGACGAAAAGAGGAGACCCGATTTTGTGATGATACACGTTGGGAAAGCCGTGGAAATTGTCGAGATCAAGAAGCCAGACCACGCTTTAACAGACGAGGAGTTTGAAAGGCTTCGGATATACATTGAAAGTGTACAAGACTTTTTGAACCGGAACAAGAAATTTCAGGAGGAGTTCCCAAAGACTCATGCCACATTGATATGCGACAAGGTAAGACTGAAAGCGACCGCCAATCTCGCTTTTAGCAAGCTACAAGACGACGGAATTCTTGAAAGGAAGACTTGGGATGATATTTTGATGGATACTAAGAAAGTCCACGAGGATTTCATCAGAGTGCTCAGGCGTAGAAAAGGGAGAATTTCCTAGTACCTAAGTTGGCGAGGCAACTTTTGACTTTTGGTAGTAATGGCACAAGTTCGTCAGTGGACACATATCGCATTGTGGGAGTTTCTTGCACAGTATCGCCGCAAAGTCTAGGAGCGCCTCGTTGTAGGCTGCAGCTCGACCTTTGGGAATAAGTTCTCGCGCGGTCTCCTGAATAGCGCTGTTGTTCACTTTGTGAGGCTTTGGTAAACCGAAGATTCTAGTTACGACGCGAACGACATTTGCATCAACGATCGAGATATTCCGCCTAAAACCAAAACAAAGAACCGCAGAGGCTGTATACGATCCCACTCCGGGCAGTTTCATCAACTCTTCAGATTTATGGGGCACCTTTCCGCCGTATTCTCGACATATCATTTTTGCTGAATCAAGTAACCAAGTCATCCTCTTCTTTAGTCCTAAACGACGGCCGAATTGTTCTAAGTATTTCGGATCCGCCGCAGCCAGCGTCTCAGGCGAAGGAAACTCTTTCAAGAAAGAGGGGTAGAATTTAGCCACCCTATTCGCGGGTGTGCGTTGGAGGAAGAACTCTGCAACTAACACGCGATAGGGTTCCGGTTCGTCCCTCCAGGGAAACACTCTCCTGTTCTTCATGTGCCAAGCAAGTAAGATCGCAGCTATATCGCGTTCTGGAAAAGCCAACGGATCCACTTTCTTATAACATGTGGCTATTATCCTCGATGAACTGTTGAACTAAATTACGGATTAGCGCTGGAGGTACGGCGTTCCCAATGTAGTATGCAGCTTTGCTAGATTCTTCTGGAAAAACGAAGTGATCAGGAAAGGTTTGGAGACTCGCGGCCTCCCTTGGGGTAATAGCCCTATCTTGTTCTGGATGGATAAACCGGCCGCTACTGGGACAAGTGCATCGAGAGGTGATGGTAGGCGATGGGCGATCCCACCACATCCGACCGTAAACGTTTTCGGCTCCTCCGTTCCTAAGTTGTTTGTGGCACTTGAGCCATAGATATCGTGGAAGATCTTTCCTACTCCCCCCGTCTCTTGGAACGTTTTGAATTATCTTGAGGATCCTGGGAGCGTGTCTTCCCGCTTTGTGGTTAGGAACCGAAGGGGTCGATTCTCCCGGCTCGAGAGGCGGGAACCTAGATATGGTTTTCCTTACGGTCGACCATGGCAACATGCGCCTTTCTTCTGAATACTTTGGGTTACAGTGCGAGGCGGGAGGCATCGAAGGCTCTTCCTTGTCATTCCAGTGCCTGACGCTAAACGCCACCGTCCTTTTGCGGAATTGCGGAAGACCGTAGTCGGCGGTGTCAAGGGTTTCGCAAACCGACTTATAGCCCATCTTACGCATCCGATTAAGGTACGAGGTGAGGTACTTACCTCCACATAGCGTGGCAATACCGGGGACGTTCTCAAATATTACTACCTTGGGCTGGATTTCATAAACACGCTCTAGGAACACCGAGATGAGGTCGTTTCTGCCGTCTTCTTCCGGTAGGGCTCGGGTCCGTCGGAGACTGCTGAAGCCTTGGCAAGGAGGACAGCCGATGACAAAGCCCGTATCGCCTTTCTTTAGTCCGCATCGTTCCAGGATTTCTCTTCCTTTCAACTGTCTCAGGTCCCCTTGAATTGGCTCGAGGCCCAAGTTCCTCGAGTAAATCTTACACGCTGCAGGGTCTATGTCCACAGCGCCGACAACGCGACAACCAGCGAGCTCAACTCCTAGAGACGCTCCTCCACACCCTGAGAAGAGATCGACTACACTGTAGCTCGACTTCAACTTTCCTCTCAAACTATATTGTATAGCTGTTTATTCAAAGCTTGCTAGGTTCTCATACGTTTATGGCATGAAGTCGATTTCGGCATTATCGTTCTTCCACCAGATGTTGAACTCACATTGAGAATCTATTTCTTTCCATACTCGACCTAGTGGCGTTCAAATTCCTTTACCATCATTTATCCTTCGCAGCTGGGTTTGTAGCGGCATCTTGGACAGGGCAGTCGACAGCCGGGACCGTAAGATGCTGGGAACTCGAAACCGTAGTTCTCGCAGACAGTGAAGTCTTAACCCTCCTGGCTTGGTTCCAGAGTTGATCAAATACAGCGTCTTCGTTTTCGCATCCTCGATGCAGCTCAGCCGGTCGTTGCAGTAGCGGATGTTCTGCCGGACCGTTCCAAGAGGCGTATCTCCCATTCGCCAGCTGAGTCAGTGCGTTTCTTTTCTAGGAATTCGTTTGTCCTTGCGGTAGATTCTGCTTCGGTGCAGGAGGCACGTAGGGCTTTACGCCTGTGAATCCCGCTACCAAGTGCCCTATGAAACCGGCGGCCATAGTCACCAGCCAACAGAAAGTCGGTACTTCAATTACGTATGTTGCCACGAGAACGAATGCGCCTATAAGTATTATTAAGTCAAATACAAAAACGCAAAAGAAGATATGCGTCGGATTTACTACTACACTTTGGGCCAACTCGGAAACCTCTTTTCTTTGGTTTCAGCCTTAACGTTAGGCCTAGACTCTTGTCCCACAGTGAGGGCATATATTCTCGCCGACAGGAATTCGCGCTCCACAGCTAGCACACACCTTGAGTTGAATCTCCCTACGCATGAAACTCATGTTTGTCACTGCTTAAGTTTTAGCTAGCCTACCCTATATACATTTGATTATGACGGACGGCTGATTGAACTTTCTATTCACAGCTGTCGTCCGAAGTAGTCGCAGAAAACATCGCTTCGTCTGACCGTCCGATCACAAAATGGATGTGAACGATAAATTAGGAAGCCCACTTTTCTGTATTGCCTGTTCCAGAAAAATACGCTTAACAAGAAAAACGAAGAACGCTAGGAAGCTCGAGACCGCACTTCTCACATTTCACTGTAGGGCTCCTCCTCATCTAGTGGTCCAAGGTACTCTGGGCAATTGTAACATTCAGAACTGCCGTAAGGAATTTCGCAGAAAGAACAGATGGAGAAATCTTCAAGTGGATCGAATTCGCTACAAATGCACTCTTCTTCTTCCGTAGGTCTTCCGACCGTTATGGAAGATGCAGCCGCGGTAGAATTTCATCGCCATGCCCGTTATCTCTACGCTCAAAGCATTCCCTCGACTTTGATTCTTCGTTTGTTGATGACTGCTCGGATGATCATTCGGTCGCTGAATGGGGTTCTAGGCGACTTGTATAAGGCGACCAGCTCTTGGTCGGTCATATGCCAGTAGTCGGGCATCGGTTTGTCCGGCGCCGGGACCTGAACCCGGTTCCCGCTCTTCTCGAGGAAGCCGTTCATAGGCCGCTGAGGGTTGAGGATGGTCCCGTGTATGCGGACGTAGTTCAGGATCCAGTCTCGGATCTTCTGGCTGGCTGATTCACCTTCACGCTTGCAGAGTTCCCCGAACTCGTTGAGGATCGGGATGAAGTTGTCCGGGAAGTAGAATCCTCGATAGTTGCTTCTAGTAGGACCCTTCCGTTTCTCCTCGAGATCTTCACTCAACACTTGTCACTTCAGTCTGCTATAGCAGTCTGCTATAGCAGATCGCATAGCAGTAGAGGTAGAGGTATCTCCATCTCCACTGGAAATCAAGGTCATGCTTTCTTCCGCAGCTCCTTCAGTCGCTTCTTCTCCTCAATCAGTCGATCAAGGTCAACGTCAGGTCGATGTTTGCTGGTGACATGTCCTCCCAGACTTTGGGGCTTCAGATACTTTGCTCCACAGTGCTTACAGACATGCCACTTGCCGCTCATGCTTTCAGTTCTTCCTGCTTTCAAGTTTCCTTCTAAGTTCCTTCAATGCGCGTTCATAGATCTGGACGTCTTCAATAGTGAAGCCTTCTTTCTCCTTGTAGTAGTCTCTGATCCAATTCAGATTTTGAAGGCCCTCTTCCGTCAGCCCTAAACTTGTCTTGTGGACAATTTTCCCTCTTCTCAATCTACTCACCTCTTTTTGCGGAGATACTTCTTTGATAATCGAACCATCTTCTCCCCGAGTTTAGCGGCGAGTTTAATGGGGATCCGGAGATAGAACTGCTCGGTCTCCATCCACTCACGATTCTTATGGCGAAGCCGAACCGTTGGAACCGTGAATATCAGCTGTATGAGATCCTTGCCTCTGACTTTTGCGAGAACATCGTTGTAGCCTCTAGGATCTATTTCGGATACAAGGGGAATTACCCTTGGAGCTGCTAGACCTCTGGCTACGATATCGAAGATAGGGGACCTCAAGGAATCCTTAGGAGGATTCACTAGGGTGATCCAATCATCCTTCTTCTTGGCCATGTTTACACCTTCTTGACTTTGAGATCCCTGAGTTGGCGTCCTAATTCAATGATCATTGCCTTCTGTCCTTCGAGACGAGCTGCAAGTTCTATAATTGCAACCTCGAAGAGGGTAGGTTCCTCGTTGCCGTCTAGAATGGCTTTCTGGATGATTTCTAATGCGTCGAAGCGATGCTTGTCCTTTTCGAGCTTGAAGTCCAGCATCTCCTGCGCTGATAGTCGTCTATCACCAGTCATGCCTTCTTCACTCTCTCCTTGAACTCTTCAGTCGCCTTGTACATCCACTGATTGGCTTTCGACTCGCGTTCCAGGATGCCTTTCGCGCAGAGTTCCTCCAAAGCTTTCTGCACAGCATCTCTGGTTCCTCCACTTGTACGCGATGCGCTGTAAACTCTTTCAAGTTCAGCCATAATCGAGCCGAAGCCCTGCTCCTCGCTGAAGAATCCGGCTACTCCTCTGGCCAGAAGCTTACCGACCCAACTGCTCTCGTCGACATCTAGGATCTCCTTGTTGATGGAGACGTTGAACTCGCCTAGAGTCCTCTTCAAAGTGACGTCGACAGGGATCCCAGATCCGCTTCGCGTTGAGATTTCTTCCCTAGCAATCTCACGGATCCTAGCTTCAAAATTCTGTTCCAGCCAAGCCTCAAACTCCTTCCTCGTTTCTTCCAACTGTTGTTCTGTGAAACCCATCAGAGGCTCTTTGGCTGGACCGGGAGGGATTCGAACCCTCGACTCCGCTTCCTCTAGTCTCTTAATGAGATTATTTCTTTCCTTTGTGATGTTCTCAAGTTCTTGATTTGTCTCTGCGTACCTACTGTTGATCTGTTGAATTGCAATTCTAAGATCCGCGACCTCTTGGATTCGATAAGCCAACTGACTTCTGAGCGATTCGATCTCCTTTGCTTCAGCCTTCAGCTC